>Ga0209052_1000026_pt1 | contig 108738 bp, 79 predicted proteins | sample WorMetHEROISLAND_2_FD_187409 | JGI IMG/M metagenome (GOLD analysis project Ga0209052, IMG submission 187409) | Marine gutless worms symbiont microbial communities from Max Planck institute for Marine Microbiology, Germany - Olavius sp. 4 HERON... | ecosystem: Host-associated > Annelida >...
CTGGTGGCTAACCTTTAATCAGGTGGGACTTGGATCAATGGTGATCCTCACCCACTGGGTAACGTTATCAAATTTCATCCCACCATGCGGGAATCCCAACGATTTGAGTTTATCTCGGCACGACAAGCGCATGGTTATACGGTGTTCTTATTCCACAATAGTTTTCACAAAAAAGACCGGGTTAAATTCCCAAAACGCATCTTTTTTGACTTTGTTGATAGAGTGGATACGAGCACTTGAAAAATTCAATGACATAAACAATTTTTCTTGAATCCAGCCTCCAAGCTTTCTACGCAACAAAACATAAAGAATTATGTTGGTTGCCAAAATTAATAGAATAGCTTCGTGGTTGGCATAAACCAATTTCAGAAATAACGCTGAGATAGAAAGGATGATAAGGCCAAAACCTTGAGCAGTTGCTATATTGGAACTACATCTTAGTGAAATTACCAAATCAGGATCTATACCATGCATTTCTTTGATTAATTGGTCGAATGCCCCGGAAATATCATTTTTATTCTTAACTCCGAAAATCCGAAATCCAGTCTTTTCTGCTCTTCCACCAACTCTTAGTTTATTGCCATGTAACTTCTTTAAAAAGTGGATTGTGCCATGTTCCAGTGCATGATTGCGTTTTTTTGCCTCCGATAGAGTAAAACGGCTAAACAGCGCTGAAAAAAATGATAGGTTGAGCCCAATTACAACAAATAGTACGAAAGGTAATACGAGGATAAAGGATATTGCTCCCTCTTTTCCAGGTGGAATTAATAAGTAAATGGCTACACAGAAAAGGTAAAATATGAACCCGGTTAATGGATTTCTTACGAATAAGAAGAATTTTCGAAAAAGTTTTTGCATAAATAAATTGGTGCTGTACTATCCTGTATGAGTATAATGTGATGCTCACTTGCGTAGTCAAGTGAAGCTTATGGTTGTAAGACGCTGGAGGGGGGATTGACAATTCACCTTGAACTACCTGAGGGGATCGGCTTGGCTGTCCGAATTAACGCAGGTTATCCGGCTGCCAAGCCGATCCCCTCAGGTAGCATATTTTCAGACAATTGTCGAGCCCCCTCCAGTGCTCATTTCAACAAGTGATTAAGTGGTTTCTGGTTACCACGCAAAATCAAAATAAACCATGTTGTTTAATTACGAAATTATAAAACTATTGACAACATTTTTTTAATTTATTAAGGATTTTCTAACCGTTTAACATTCAATTTGGTATATTAAACGTAAAACGGATAAATCCGCATGAAAAAAATACCCCCTGCGTTAGGATCAACTTTCAAAGCATTATTGGTCTCAAAATCTATACCTGAAGGAGCTCATACCCAATATCTGAAATGGCTGCGCTATTATTTAGATTTTTGTCATAAATATGGATTCAACGAATCCATTCCGCAAAGCCTCCCGGATTTTATTGGCAAACTAAAGGAAAAGAAGCAAACTGACGCTCAACAAAAACAGGCCGACTCTTCGATCCGCATTTATTATGAACTCATCCAGGCTGAACGTGATGATTTCCGTAAAAAATCGACTCCGAAAGAGCGATCTCATATAGTCGTTAAAGAACATCAAAAAAAATTTCGGGCACCTTCTTCAAGGGAGAAATTGCTCCCCAGTCCCAGCAGACCTGATTCAGCATCGAAAACGGATAGCCACAAAATTCTCAATCAAAAATGGAAGGCAACATTGACCGACCTTGCCAATGAAATAAAGGTCAGGCACTATTCCCCAAAGACCCTGAAATCATACTCCACCTGGATCCGCAAAATGAAAAGTTTCTGCAAGGGCAAAGGCCCGGCAGAGTTGTCAACAGCGGATGTAAAAGAATTTTTGACCTTTTTAGCCGCAAAGCAGAAAGTTTCGGCTTCTTCTCAGAACCAGGCGTTTAATGCGCTGTTATTTTGGTTCAGACATATTCTTAATAAAGAATTCGGCCAAATAGACGGCGTTGTGCGCGCCAAGCGCAAACCCTACATCCCCGTTGTTCTTTCCCGCGAAGAGGTCGATGCGGTTTGCGAAAATTTGAAATACCCACATGATCTTGTGGTTAAGCTGTTATACGGCTGCGGCCTTCGGCTGTTTGAATGTCTGAACCTTCGTATCCAGAGTCTGAACTTCGACTTCGGTGTATTGACAGTCCATGACGGCAAGGGCAAAAAGGACCGTACCGTTGCCGCAGAGCATAATCCCGGATCTCAAAGCACACCTGGAAAGGGTAAAAAAACTCCACGACAACGATTTGGCCGAAGACTATTCCGGTGCATTCATGTTTGATTCGATCGAAAAAAAGTACAAAAACTGCGCGAAAGAATTTGTTTGGCAGTGGTTTTTTCCCGCCAAAACACTAACTTTTGTTCCGGAGTCCAAGGAACACCGGCGCTATCATCTTCATGAAACCCATGTTCAAAAAGCCATCAAACGCGCGGTCAACAAGGCCAAGCTCTCTAAACGCGCTACGGCACATACCTTCCGCCACAGCTATGCCAGCCATCTGCTGCAAGCCAACTACGACATCCGCACCATACAAGAACTTCTGGGTCACAGCGATGTCAGAACCACCATGATTTATACGCACACTATTAAAAGCACGACCATCAAAGAGGCCAAGAGTCCGCTTGATTTTTAACATCTTCAAACAACAGCCTGATTACCCTCACTCAGGTGCATTCTCGATCTTCAATTACCTATTATTAGACTAAGACACCAATACAGATCGCAACCGCAACAGCGAAAAGCCAATTGGAGAAATAAATGTTTAACGATTTCAATAACAGACGTAATCTCCGGGGAAATATTGAGATCTAATAGAAACAAAAAACCCGCATCTCATTACGAGAGCGGGGTATTATTCCGGACAATCCATGTTCATCCTCCCTTTAGGGTATAACGAACGGAATTAATTTGAATTTACTATACAAAAGAAGTTTGGGGATGTAAATGGTAAAAAAAGGTTCCGGGTTCTAGGTTCAGGGTTCAGGGTTATGGGTTATGGGTTCGGTGCTGGCGGCGGTGCTATTTTTGCGTCTTGGCGGAGCATGGATATTGTAATTGGTGCAAATGATGAGCACATTATTCATTCAGAAACAGTTGATTCGTTGATTGGTTGACTGGTAGATTGGCTAAACGGAGGGCTCGACATGGATAAACAATATGACGCCATTATTATCGGTGCCGGGGTGATCGGGGCTGGGGTGGCCTTTGAGCTGGCTAAAAAGGGCTACAAGACCTTGAATGTCGACAAGCTGCCGTCGGCCGGGTATGGGTCCACCTCCGGCTCCTGCGCCATCATCCGCTTCCACTACTCCACCCCGGACGGCGTGGCCACGGCCCGGGAGGGATATTACTACTGGATCAACTGGCCTGAGTACCTGGGGGTCGAGGATGAACTCGGCCTGGTGAGCTACATCAATACCGGCTGTCTGGTGATAAAAACCGAGCTCAACCAATATCTCAAGAATGTCATGCCCAGCCTCGCCGACTTAGGGGTTGATTTCGAGGAGTTGGACATCGAGGCCGTCAAACAACGGTTTCCGTTCATAGATACCCGCAAATACTTCCCGGTCAAACTACTCGATGACCCCCATTTTGCCGAACCCACCGCCGAGGCCGTGGCCGGGGCCATCTTTATCCCCGAATCAGGCTATATCTCCGATCCCCAGCTTTCCACCCACAACCTCCAGCGCGCGGCCGAAGCCAGGGGTGGAGAGTTCATGTTCAACGCCGAGGTCGTCAAGATCCGCCAAAACGACGGCCGCGTCTCCGGCGTCACCCTCAAAGACGGCACCCGCATCGATGCGCCGGTGGTGGTCAATGTGGCCGGCCCGCACTCCTACATCATCAACCGCATGGCCGGCGTCGAAGACGGCATGAACATCAAGACCCGGGCTCTGCGCCAGGAAGTCTGCCACGTACCGCCCCCCGACGGGATGGACTATCAGAAAGACGGGGTGATGATCTCGGACGGTGACATCGGCACTTATTCACGGCCCGAGACGGGCAACCACATCCTGGTGGGTTCGGAAGATCCGGCCTGTGACGAGCGCGAGTGGGTGGATCCGGACAACTATGACATAAATTTCTCCAGGCAGTGGACGACCCAGGTGATGCGCGAGGCCCAGCGCATCAAGGGGCTGCGGGTGCCCAACCAGATGCAGGGGGTCGTGGACCTGTACGATGTGTCAGACGACTGGATACCGATCTACGACAAATCAGACCTGCCCGGGTTCTACATGGCCGTGGGCACCTCCGGCAACCAGTACAAAAACGCCCCCGTGGCGGGGGCGATGATGGCCGATCTGATCGACAAGGTGGAGGCCGGGCACGACCATGACAGCGACCCGGTGCAGTTTTTTATGAAATACACCGGACGGATGTTCAATATGGGTTTTTATTCGCGCCTGCGGGAGATCAACCCGGATAGCAGCTTTTCGGTGATTGGCTGATCCGGCGCTGATGTGGCGGCAGAACCTCAGTGGGGAAGTATTGGGGGATCGGATATTTAATAGCCACATTTGCTCAAACGAACCTATCTGCCAACTGAATATGTCTGCCACAAATCTTAGAATTCCGCCTGGGGGACGGGCCGGAAGGTGCCTTTTGCCCTCGGGATGTTGATAAGGACCGGGGTGAAATCACGGGGCAGCGACCAGACACTGCCAAACTGCCAGCCGGGAAATGTGGATGCAATTTTTAACATCCCCCTGGTGCGGGGCTCGCCGCCGCACCCCACAGGATTGAGTTGTTCATCAAAATATGTGGAGACGATGGCCGACGGCGGAGCGGTCTGGGTAGGGGAGTCCGTGCACACATATACGCAAACCATATCGCCGTTGAATATACACCTTTGAACGTTGTCCCGGCACAGTCCAACGGCCCCTCCGGAGTCGCTTCCGCTGCCGAACAGATAGCTTAAGCTGTAGGACTCCTCTATCCTGGAATTTTCCAGCCATCCAACCAAGCCGCCGGCCTGACGGGTGGATACGATGGTTCCCTCGGTATAGCTATGCTTGATCAAGGACTGACAGGAAACACTTGCGGCAATGCCGCCGAAACCGTTGGCGGCGTTGGCCCTTAGAAGTGCATGGGATCGCGAGACCGTACTGCTGAATGAGAGCCGGTTGGCAATGCCCCCGCCGGTCCGGCTCTCTATCCGTCCCTGAAAGCTGCAATTTCTTAAGTTTGCCTGCCTGGAAATATCCGCGGCTATCCCGCCGCCCGCATTATCAGATTCTATCCTGCCTTCAAAAAAGCTGTTGTTAATCCAGCCGCCCTCCTGTCTGGCTACCATGCCGGCAGCGGTGTCCGTGACCTTGATGGCGCCTTCTGCCTGAACGAAGTTCAGCCCGCCGCGACTTTTCAAAGCAACGGTCGCCCCTGAACCGATCAGATCCAGATTTACCCCGGCAAAAGACAAACTTACAATCCGCCCGGTCGGGCCGATTTCCGCAAAAAGCGCCCGATTTCTCTGGGTGGCAAATGTCAAATTATGAATGGTGTAGCCATTGCCCCAAATGGTCCCGTTGAAAGGCACCCCGGGATAGACGATCATTTTCTCTTCGTTGGGTCCGAGAGATTTCCAGTCGAGGTCGTTCATCAGGATAAAGTGTTTGTCCATGTCCTGGCGCCGGATATTGAGCAGTTGTTTCATGGTGCAGACGGCAAAGGCCTTTTTGCGGCTGCTGCCGTCGATCCCCGGTTCCCCGGAGTTGGCGTAGGGATAGTTCAAAGAGCGCATGTAGCCGTTGACCCGCACATTCCTGTATTCCGTGACGCCGTCTTTGCCCGGTTCCGGTGCCTTGTAGTAGATGGCCCGGTAGGCATTGAGCCTTCTGCCTTTGACCAGTTGGTCCTGGAGGGCTTCTTTCTGATCGGCGCTTCTCATGATACGGCCCCATATCCGGACCCGGTCCTCGTCGGGATAAATCGATCTCAACATGGCGGCGCAGGCTGCCACGTGAGGGCTGGCCATGGAGGTCCCGCTCTTGAGTCCGTATTTCTGTCCGGGAAGGGTGGAGTATATCCTGACGCCCGGTGCGGATATGTAGATGGTGGCAAGGCCCGGAATGTTGTTGGTGCCCTGGAAGTTGGAGTCGGGCCAGAGCCGGTCCTGCGGTGTTGTCGCGGCAACAGCGTGCACCGCGGGGTAGGAGGCCGGGTAGACAGGGTAGCGGTATATATCCCTTCCATCGTTTCCGGCTGCCGCGGTAATAACCATGTCGTTGCCGAAAACGGCAATGTTGATTTCCCGGTTCATGGCACTGGAATAGACCGGGCTTCCCATCGAGATATTGGTCACCGGTATCTTATTGAGATAGGCGTACTCGATGGCTTTGACCATCCACCAGGTCTGGCCCAACTGCCCCTGCCCCCGTATCACTTTTAGCGGAACGATAAGGGCTTCGGGGCTAAGTCCCTGCATCCGGTCGGCAGCCGTTTTCCGGGCGGCGATGATGCCGGCGACATGGGTTCCGTGGCCGTCATAATCGACGACATCGGGTCTGTTGTTTACAAAATCCCAGCCGTTGATATCATCGATGTAGCCGTTGCTGTCGTCATCGATACCGTTTGCGGGAATTTCACCGGGATTGGTCCAGATGGCATCCTTGAAAGCCGCGTGGGTCTTGTCGATACCGCTGTCGATGACGGCTACCGCCGTCACCTGTTTCGGATATCTCCATCCTGCAAGGGTCGCGATGGCTTCCAATCCGTCGACGTCGGCGTCGTAAACAGCATCAAATCCGTATTGGCCCTGGCCCCAGTTAAGATACTGCCATTGATCCCTGTTGTAAGGTGTGGCGTACTGGTTGCCGGCAAATCGGACAAGGTAATTCGGCTCAACCGCCGTTACACCGGGAATGTCCGAAAGAATAGCCGCCGCCTGGTTGAAAGGATAGGGCTCTTGTGACATCACCTGTGCCAGAAATTTGTCTTTTTTAACATTGGCGTCGAGGATTTGAATCTCAAGACCCCGGCCGGCTTTCAAGGATTTGCCCGGTATAAAATAAGGGCTGCCGTCTTCTGCGGTTATGATCACCTGATTGGCGATATAGGCCGCCTGCACGGGTTTTCCTCGGGCATCCATTTCGCCGATACAGAGCACGAGGGTCTGGTTCCGGTCTTCGGATACCAAAAGAAAGGCCTGGGAAAAGGGATCGTTGACGGGAAGATAATCCTTGTCAAGATTCTTCACCACAGTGCCTGCGTATTCGATCTCTGCCCCTGAGATCGCCTTTCCAAGGTTGCGGTCAATACGCAATTCGGGAATAGATAAGGACTGACATCCGACGATTAGGAAGTAAAGTGCATTCGCCAGAAGTAAAACAAGCATCATCCGATCTGCTTTCGACGATTCGTTTTTTCGCTTGACCACGGTCACCTCCATTTGAAGAATACGATAAACCACAACTGGGCGCAGATGCGAACACCCCTTTCCCTTACCGGATTTAATAAGAATTGAAATTATTTGATATTTAACCGGATACGACTGAGTTGACTTATTTCTTAATCAGCCAGATGCTCGTATTGTAAATGTCATCGGCTGGATCATAGTGATAGGAAATCTTGAAATCTGTGAAGAAGCTTATGTTTTCCAGGTAGGTATACAAATGATTGTAGTGCGACAACACCCCCGGCCTGAACAATTCCCGGCCGTCAAATTGCACCCTGTGTTCACCGGCGGGAAGGGCTTCGCTCATGGCGATAAGCTTGGATAACCAATCCGGGTCGTGGGGGTAGATGCTTTCAACATTGTTGATTATTACCTTCTCGACCGTATCTGATTCAACGGTAACTGCAGCATTGTTTATATCGACACTTTCAGGAACGACAATGCGGTCATCATCCTGGGCTGAGTCACGCTGACCGGCTTGTTCCCAGAAAAAGTAAGTGGTTACGTAACCATTTTCAGAAATAGTTGGCGCATTCACTACCTGGCTATTTTTCTTGCCCTTGAGATATTTGGATTTGTTTTCAAGAAGTCGTTTTTCGTCCCCGGGGTTATAGTGTCGAGATGCAAACATAAGCATATGGGGTTTACTGCACGAGGCAAGAATTAGCAGAGATGCCAGCAGTACCAAACTTGAAAACTTGAACATGGTTATCCTCCTCTTTGACTGGGATTAAGTTAGTTGTTTTTTAGAATTATTTCCGGAAAAGTTGGAGTAAAAAGAAGTCGCCTTGCGTGATTTGCGATACTGTTTTTTTAATAGCCGCCCGAGCTTGCATCCCGCCATGCGGGGCTCGCCACACTCGCTCGACTAAGGCAGACATTATCCGGCCTGCCCTGTGAAACGCGCAGCCTGTTTCTCTGGGGTCGGCCGGGCTAAATGTCTGCGTTTGTCGGCGTGTGTCGAACGAGCGACTTGTCGGGTCGAAGCTCGTAGAGCGAAGACCGAAGCGAGTGGGCGGCTATTATATATTCAGAAGAATCAAATCATAATCGAGCGGCGCTTATCATCCCTTCAAAGCGCCGCTCATGAGGGCATATTTAAGCTGCGGCCATGGCTTTGGCTGCATCGGCGGAGGCATCGATGCCGTTGCCGTCCAGCTCCGTCAGCACCGCATCCAGCCCGGACGGCAGATCGGTCTTGAATCCCTGAACCGCCAAAGCACGGCTGATGGCGGGAATGAAAAACAGGACATTGTCGGCTGAAGAGGAGTAACCCATCAGCCCCACGCGCCAGACCTTGCCGGCCAGACGGCCGAAGCCGCCGCCGATGTCCAGCTTGAATTTTTCCAGCAGATAGCGTCTTAATTTCAGGTCGTCCACCCCGTCGGGTATTATCACCGTATTCAGGGTCGGCAAACGGTAGGCCGGGTCCACCAGCATCTTGAGACCGAGGGCCTCGACGCCGGCCACCAGGGCCTTGTGGTTTTTGTAATGGCGGGCGAAGCGCTCCTGCAGGCCTTCCTCGTGGATCAGCAGCAGGGCCTCCAGCAGGGCATAGTTGAGGGTGCTGGAGCTGGTGTGATGGTAGACGCGGTCACTGCCCCAGTATTTTTCGATCAGCGACAGATCCAGATACCAGCTGCGTACGGGATTTTCACGTTTTCTTACCATTTCAACGGCACGCTCGCTGAAAGAGATCGGCGCCAGACCGGCCGAGCAGCCGATGCATTTCTGCGAGCAGCTGAAGCAGGCATCCACACCCCACTCGTCCACTTTGATTTCGATCCCGCCCAAAGAGGAGACCGTGTCCAGCATCAGCATGGTGTCGTATTCCCTGGCCAGCCGGGCGATGTCGTCCATGGGCTGGAGGACGCCGGTGGAGGTTTCGGCATGCACGAGGGTCAGCAATTTGTAATCAGTCTGTTTCAACTCCGCTTCCACCCGCTGCGGGTCGACAGGTTTGCCCCAATCTTCTTCCAGCACGGTCACTGCGGCGCCCTGGCGTTCGGCCATCTGGCTGACGCGCTCCCCGAAATAGCCATGAACACAGACCAGCACCCGATCTCCTGGCTCGAGCAGATTGGCGACGGCGGCCTCCATCCCCGAGCTCCCGGTGCCGGGCATGGCGTTGGTAACGCCGCCCGTCCGTCCGAAAACCGGCGGCAGCAGCTCGCCGATGCGGTCTAAAACCTTGAGATAGACCGGATCCATGTACCCGATAACCGGAGAGGACAGGGCCTTGTATACCCGCGGATGAACATCCAGCGGCCCCGGTCCCATAAGTCTGCGCAAAGGTGCTTCCTGTCGTTCCAAATTAAGTTCTGTCATGGCTTAGTTTCCTCGATGAAGTGTTTGTCCGCCCGCGGTCACCGCAACACATCCGGATAACCGCTGTCGGAAGATTATTTTGCCAAACGCGTGGGTTGAAATCGATGAACCAAAGGAGTGCTTATAGAGGAATCGGAGTGCAGTGTCAAGAAAACTATTCGGAGCGCTGGATCTTCGGATTTAATGGCCGCCCACTCGCTTCGCTCGCTCGACTTTCGCAGACTATATCCGGCCGACCCCAGAGAAACAGGCTACACGTTTCACAGGGCAGGCGTGGCCGGATATGAATCCGGTTGCCCTTCGGGCAAATTAACAACAATGGCTTTATTCCAGCTTTATACTTGTTGAATTTTCAATCGCGAAGCGATGGCTACTTAAGCCCGGCCACGCTTGCCGGGTCGTAGCCTTGTGCAAAGCCTGGCCTGCCGGGTCGAAACCTCATGCGAAGACCGGTCGGCCGGGCTAATGTCTGCGTGGGTCGAATGAGCGTAGCGAGTGGGCGGCTAAAATTTGCTGACTTAAACAACTTTGTTAGGGAATAAGAAGAACAAGATAATATATTAGCTTTCTTCAGAGTCTCGAGCAGCGGCCTTCTTTAACTGGGTGGTCAGGGCCGGGATGACCTCGAAAAGATCGGCGGCTACGGCATAGTCGCAGCGCTTCATGATGGCGGCGTCAGGGTCCTTGTTGACGGCGATGATCATGGCGGCGCTTTTCATGCCGGCAAAGTGCTGCACCGATCCGGAGATGCCGCAGGCAATGTAAACCTTGGGGCTCACCGTTTTGCCGGTCTGGCCTACCTGCATGACATAGGGCACCCAGCCCTCATCCACGGCCACCCGGGAGGCGCCCACGGCGGCGCCCATTTGTTCGGCGCATTCGAAAAGCAGGCTGAAATTTTCCGGATTTTCCATGCCCCGCCCGCCTGATATGATGACATCCGCCTCGGACAGGTCAACGCCGCCGGAATCGCTCTGGATGATTTCTTTGACCGTCAGGCCGGCTGTTTTGATATTGGCCTGAAACGAGATCATCTCGCTTTCGCAAGGCTCGACGGACGCCTCGACGGCATTGGGCCGGATGCCGTAAATGTGAAAGGCGCCCTCGGTTTTGAGGGTGGCCAGGGCTCTGCCGGAAAACTGTGATTTTTGCACGGCGTGCCCGGCCAGATCGATCGCCGAGCAGTCCATCACCAGCGGGGCGTTCAGGCCGGCGGCGATTCTGGGCAGCAGATTCTGGCCCTGGAGGCCGGCAAGCCCCAGCAGCGTGCGGATGTCGAAGTGAATCATGGCCTGGCTGACGGCCTGGGAGCAGAGATCCGGGTTGTAATCGATGGCCGCCCCGCCGGATTGGATGTCCACGATTTTATGTACCCCGTATGACTGCAGCAGGTCCTTTTGATCGGCTCCGACCGCATCCAGCAAAAAGGCGTACAACTCCCTGCCGTCACCGCGGGCAGCGGTGATGACACCGAAGTTCGTTTTTTTGATGCTGCCGCTTTTGGTTTCAATCAGGATGCCGATTCTTTTCATAATAATTCTATGGAGTTCTAGTGTCTCTGTTTATTTAATGGCCGCCCGCTCGCTTTGCTCGCTCGACGAACGCAGACATTATCCGGCCGACGTGGCCGGATATTACTCCTGTTGCCCTTCGGGCAAATCTAGGACCATGCGTTTTATTTCGGCTCTATCTCTTGTAAAATTTACCAGCAGTCCAACATGAATTCCAGTCGCTTTAAGGTAGTTCAATAACTGCGCCTTATGTTCTTTCAACAGATCCTTAACGGCTTTTATCTCGACGATTACCTTGCCTTCAACCAAAAGGTCGGCGAAATACTCACCGACAGTTTCATCCTTGTAAACTACTTTGAGCGGGACCTGGTTCTCAACCATCAAGCCGCGGTTTCTTAGCTCAATCATCAAGGCATTCTCATAGACTTTTTCAAGAAAACCATGGCCCAGTTCCCTGTTTACCTCGAATATGGCCCCTCTGATTTGATAGGTTATATCATCTATATCCATCTTAGATTATCTATCGCGAAGCGATGGCACCTTGAGCCCGACCAGGCTTGCCGGGTCGTAGTCACGCTCCAAGCGTGACGAAGACCGGTCGGCCGGGCTAAATGTCTGCGGTTGTCTGCGTGAGTCGAGCGAGCGAAGCGAGGGGGCGGCTAATTAAGTAAAAAGCTTTTCGCAAATCACTCAAATCTTCCGGGTTTAACTCCATTTATATCTAAAAGGATTCTTTAGCTCCGCGGTTGAATCTTTTTCCCTCAATCGTGCAGAACTCTGGCCTCATCACGCAGAATGCGAACGATCTCCCCGGCGGTCTCATCGGGCGACCCGGAAATCTCCTTGGCCAGGCGCTGTTCGACGGCGGGTTTTAGTTCGAGGATTTCGACCCGGCCCGGTGGTTGTTCGAAGCTGAGGTCCTGCAGATCGACCTGTTTTACTTCCTTTTTCCTGGCTTTCATGATGGCCGGCAGGGTGGGATAGGTCGGTTTGTTGAGGCTTTTGCCGGCGCCGATCACGCAGGGCAAAGACAGCTCGACGACTTCCCTGGCGCCGGCCTCCAGCTCGCAATGGACAACGAGGTCGCCCTGCCCCAGGGACAATGCCGCGACATTGGAGGCCGCCGGCAACCCGAGGTTGGCCGCCAGCCGAAACATGGTCTGGAAGCCCTCGCTGTCGATGGATTCCTTGCCGGTTAGAACAATATCCGGCTTGCCGTCCTGCGCGATGGCCGCCGCCAAAGCCGCCGCGGTGACCATGCTGTCTGCCTGCTGGTCGGTCGTGATCAATATCCCGCGGTCGGCCCCCATGGCCAGGGCGGAGCGCAGGGTGGCTTCGGCCGCCGGCGCGCCCAGGGTTAGGGCGATGACCTCGGCCTCGCCGGCATCATTTCTGATCCGGGAGGCTTCTTCAACGGCGTTCTCGTCATAGGGATTCATGATAAAGGTGATGCGTTCATCGATGCGGTTATTGTCCAGGATGGTGATCCTGGCCGCCGTATCGGGAACGTGTTTGACGCAGACGTAGATTCGCATGAGTACTTCCGGTTGATTGGCTACTTGATTTACCAATTAGGTGATGTTGTTGAGAGTTGCCGGCTTTTGGTCACAGGTTTCAGGTGTCGGGTTTCAGGTGTCGGGTTTCAGGTGTCAGAATAAGACACAGGTATAGGGTGCAGGATCTAGGATTTAAGGTATAAGGAACGAAATGGCATTCGGTGTTCGGCGCAAGGTGCACGGCAAAGATACCAAATTCGAATCCTGTTGCTCGTAACTCCTAACTCGCAACCCGTATCCCGCAACCTGCAACTCGCAACACGCACCCCGTAACCCGCAACACGCACCCCGCAACCCGCAACCCGCATCCCGCAACGCGCAACACGCAACACGCACCCCGAACTATCCGTTAACCGAAAAGCTGCTGTTGTAATTGATCTCGCGTTTTCTCGAAAAAAAGCCGACGTTGATCTTGCGGCCGATGTAGCGCAGCTTGAACTGATAGGGGTCGCTGTCGTGGTCGTGGCCCTTTTCGCAGGCATCGATCAATTCGGCCATCATGGCGCCGACCACCGGGGCATTTTTGTACTGGTTGCCGCTGGTGCCGATGGCCATGTAAAAGCCGTCCATGTCGGACTTGTCGTAGATCGGGATCCAGTCGTCGGAGCAGTCGTAAAGGTCGCAGGTCCCCCGGGGCTGGTTGGGAATCTGCATGGTCGGCACCCGCTTGGCGCAGCGGTAGGTCTGGGCCTTCCACTGGGCCTCGGAGAGCTCGTTGTTGCGCCCGGGCTCTCCCTGGCCGGCGTAGAACTCATCCGGGTCGACCCATTCCTGGGGATCGCATTCGGGGTCCTCGCTGCCGATCAGAAACATGTTGCCGACCTCGGGACGGTAATAGCAGGCAATGTCGCCGTCGGAGGTATGGTAGCCGTCTTTTAGGTAGTCGTAGCCTTCGGGCGACGGCACGTGCATCACTTCGTGCCGCAGGGCTTTGGTCTTGATGTTGCAGCCTTCGTAGACGCCCTCGGCCATCTGATTGATTTTGAAGGAATGGGGTCCGGCCACGTTGACAACCACCGGCGCGTCGACCTCGGTCCCGTCCTTGAGAGTGATGCCCTGCACCCGGTTGTCTTGGCTGCGGACAGCGACCACTTCCGCATTGAAGATAAACTCGCCGCCGTGGTTTTCGGTCGCACGCATGATGTTGTGGGCCGAAAGAGCCGGATCATTGACGTAGCCGCCTTCGGGGCAGAAAAGGGCGCCTTCGAGCATTTTGGTCGGTTCGTCGAAAAACTCGGGATCCTCGGGTCGGCGCACAGGCCAGTGCTCGTGAAGATCATAGATGGGCACCATTTCCTTGACCTTTTCGACGCTCCACTCCTCGTAGGCAACGCCGACGGCATCGTAATTTTTTTGCACCTTGCGCCAGTCATGTCCCTGGGATTTGAGCAGGATGGACCCGGTGTTCATGTAGCGGGCCAGACCTTTCTCGTCCTCGACATTGCCGAGATAGTCTTCCCAGTCCAGCCAGTATTTAAAGCCGTCGTAGGCCATGGCGACGCCGTCCTCGGTGGAGTAATGGGCCCGCACAATGGCGCAGGAAGCGGCGGTGGAGCCTTCGCCTGCATCCGCCAGTTTGTCGACGTTCAGGGTTTTGTAGCCCATCTTAGCCAGTTCATAGGCGATGGGGCAGCCGATGACGCCCGCGCCGATGATAATGGCGTCGTATTTTTTGTTCATGATTATTCCTCCTGGTGGTGATTGAACATGGTTTATGATTTAAAGCTACTATTGAGTTCTGATTTAAACAAAGTGCTGAGAACACGTGGTTCAGGGTTCAGGGTTCAGGGTTGTCGATTCACAAGTTCGGAATGTCAAGAAAAACCTTGATCGGAGTACCAAAAACTTAGGACTAATCCTGAAAAGATCCTGGCCGCTTAGGCCTCAATCTTTGAACCCCTGAACCTCTAAACCCTGAACCTCTGAACCTTTGAACCTTTGAACCGTTGAACCTCTGAACCTTGGAACCTCTGAACCTTTGAACCTCCATACCCAGAACGGTTACTTTAACTCAAATAAATGTCGGATTGCAAAGTTTTTTCAAATCCCAGGCTTTTATTTTGAAGGATTTGTCGTGGACCCCGGGATTGAAATAAACAAAATTCTTTTTGGTCAGATCCGGGTCCATGTAGATACCCAGATCCGTCAGATGCCCGAAAGGCGGCACGCAGCCCACTTCACAGCCGACGGATTGGCTGACAGCTTCCGGCTTGGCAAAGGAAACTTTTTTGGTACCGGCGCCGGCGGCGGCCTGTTTCCAGTTGACCTTCTTGTTGCCGGGCAGGACCAGTACGATCATGCGCCCCTCTTTGGTGCTGAGCACCAGGGATTTTACGGTCTCCCCCTCTGAAACCTCGAGGGCCTCGGCCATGGCCGGGTTGGTGTAAACCGGCTCGTGTTCGTAGATCTCGTAGGCAACTTTGTTTTCGTCCATTAGTGCGATAATTTTTTCTTCAAGCGTCATGGTTTCTACCATCACCTGCTGGAAATTTCCAAGTCCGTTTATCCGTTAAACCAAATCTACCCGAAAAGACACCGGTGGGAGCTGCTTTACAGCCGTGAATTCAAACGATCGCGGCTAACAAGTCACTCCCACAACATTAAATTCGATTGTTCTTTCCGAAAAACCACATTATTCAAATAAAAGTCTTCTTAACTTTCGTCCTCGGTGGCAGTCGTAACCGTGGTCTGGAATCCCGACAATTAACGAATAACAAATAACGATTAACTAACCTGTCCGAGCCATTTGCTGAAGGCCTGCTCGCCGGCGGGGCGCAGGTTGAACTCGGCACCCGCTTCCAGAAAGGCTGCGACCATATCGCGGGCATATCCCCTGGAGCAGGTCATCAGAAGGCCGCCTTTTGGCGGCGCTTTTTCCAGGGTTACAATCTGGCAGGGGACATGGGACAAGGGTCCCTGCAGCAGAAAAGGCGGCTCCAGGCCGGAGTCGAGAAAATCAAGAGAGCTTAATTTTTCCAGGATGGCAAAGACTTCCGGACCGAACACCGCTAAAAACACCGTCACGTCGGTGACATCGGTAAAGGCGGGCTCATCGGGAAAAGCCGGCGTTTCCCCGCCGAGATGCCAGACGGATGCCTGGGTGCGGTTCTGGCGGTTGATCAGAATGCCGCTGCTAAAAGTACACTGCCCGGCGGCAGCGGGCACCTGAATTCCCAGGGTCCCAATCCCGTCGATTTCACTGTCCTGCAGGTCCCACCTCGGTCTGTGGCTCAAGTCGACCAGATGGGGCCCGTCCCCTTCGCCTTCATATTCCAGCACCACCGACCAGTTGTCCCGCGCTTCCGTCTTTAGCGGCGCCGCATCGAATGACACCGCCGACCTCCGAAATAGACTATCCATTGCTATTCCCTGTTTTTAGGCATTCAAGATAATGTTGAATATATACGCTTGTTTTGCACCAACCACTTTCGGATAGTAGTTATTGGTTATCGGTTATTCGTTATTTGAAAAAAACGCCTCTGTGTTCTCTGTGCTCTCGTGGTGAATAGAACACTGCCTCGCCGAGATCCCGGACAGTCGAGGCTTCACAGCTTCAATCGCTCTCCTTTAGCATCATAAAACGGTGTCGGCACTACCGTGGCATGGAGATGCCGGCCGCCGCAGTCGTCTTCATAGATTTGCAGCCGGGTGCCTTCGGCCGCCAGGGGGGCGTCCACCAGGGCCAGGCCGACGACTTCGTTCAGGCTGAAACTGCGGCGGGCAATGCACACATAGCCCCTGACGGCGGCATCCACGATGATCGATCCGTCCTTGGGGGCGCGGGCGGAATCTTCCATTTTAAACCCCACAAGCTTGAGCCGCCCCTCCTGCTTTTCGGTCTGCTTGAGCGCCACTCCACCCACCGTCTTGGCCTCCGGCTTGCTGCGGCTCCACAAAAATCCAAGGCCGACATCGTGCAGGGTGGTGCGCTGCTCGGATTCCGAACCGATGATCAAATGGCATTTTTCCATGCGCAGAACGTTCTGGGCCTCGAGGCCGAAATTGCGGATCCCGAATTCCCGGCCGGCCTCCGCCATCACCTCCCACAGGGACTGCATGTAGGATGACGGCACGTGCAGCTCGTAGGACAGCTCGCCCACGAACCCCAGGCGCATGGATCGGACGGGGATGGTGTTCGCAATCGTGAACTCGCGGTAGCCGGCGTAGGGGAATGCGTCGTTGGACACATCCGCATCGGCGACCTTTTCCAGCACCTTGCGGGCATTGGGTCCGGCCAGGTTGATCACGCCGAAGGCGTCGGTGAGATTGACCATGTGATAATTCCAGCCGTCGAACCGGCTGTGATAGCGAAGCCATTCCACCGTGCTGCCGGCGCGGCCGGTGGAGGTCGTAAAATAATAGTCGTTCTCGCCGCGCTTGACCACCACGCCGTCGTCGATGATGCAGCCGTCATCGGTGCACATGGCCGAGTATTTGATCTTGCCTGCCGCAATTTTGGACATGTCGCCGACGTACACCCGCTGCAGGGCCTTTAACGCATCCGGACCCCAGATTCTAAACTTACCCAGTGTCGATGAATCGAGCATGCCCACGTTGGTGCGGACATTTTCAATTTCTTCCCGGCAGGTGAAATCCGACGAAAAATAGCGCGCACGCTTCCAGACGCCGATGCGCCGCATGACGCCGCCGTCTTCTTTCTGGGAATCGTGCATGGGGGTGCGCTTGCACATGTCGTGGTTGGTGCCGGCATAGGTGGCGATATAGGTCGGTACCAGGGGAGCGCGAACCGTGGTCGGCCGGGTTTGGCTGCCGGCGTCGCCCTGATATTGGGCCACCAGCAGCGGCAGGTTGTGTCCCGGTATGCCGCCTTGACCGGGCCCCGTGCCGGCGGCGGTAAAGCGTTTGATCAACTCGGTGGCGTCAAAACCCATTTCCAGGGCCTGCTCGACATTTTTTATGGTGGTGTCCTCGTCAAAACAGATAAAGCACTTGCGACCCTTTACCGGGGCCTGGACCAGTTTGTTGCCCCTGGACGGGCCGGGCAGAGCCTGGAGCTTTTCACGGATTGACCGGATTTCCCCCGCCAGGTCGACACCGCAGTCGGCCGCGGCCGCCAGTCCCGCCAGGCGGCCGGATGCCTCGATGGCGGCGTCATCGGTCAGACCCAGCATTCGCCCGGCCGCATGGGTTTTGGCAGGCAAGCTGTCCGGCAAGAAGAAACCGGTGTGAAGGTCGAAGGTCAGGTGGGTCTGGACCAGGCTGAGCGGGCCGGTAACCGGCGTCATCCCGGCTGAAGTCACCAGCAGATCACAATCGAAGTCCCGGCTCCGGGTCCCCGCAATGGTGCTCAGTGTCGCTTTGGTCACGTGTTTGTCGCCATGGGCCTCGGCAGCCACCCAGCTGCGTAAAAAGTGAATGCCGGCGAACTCCAGGGCCGCAGCCAGCCGCGGATCCTGTCCATCTTCCCGGATGTCGGCAACGCAGGACACCTTAAGGCCCAATTTGCTCAGATCCAGGGCCGCCTCCAGCCCCAGGTCGTGGCCGACGCTGAAGACCGCATTCTCGCCGGCCAGCAGCCCCCAGGTCCGGGCCAGGCGATGGGCGGTGTTTATCTGCATGACCCCGGGACGCTCGTTGTTTTCAAACAGCAGCGGGCGCTCGATGCACCCGGTGGCCACCACGACGCTTCGCGCCCGGATTTCGATGTAGCGTTCATCGAAGTGATCCGCCTCTGCGCTGACCTGAAAAGCGGTCACCAGATTGTTGTTGTAAACCCCCACCACGGGAGCATGGGACATCAGGCGAATGTCAGGTGATGCTGCAACGGCTTCGGCCAGCTCCCGGGCCTTTTCATACAACGGCCTGCCGTCGCTGCCGTTTGCCGCACGGTAGTCGAAAAATCCGCCCAGCCAGGGACGGGATTCCAATAAGATCACGCGCAGGCCCTGCTCGGCGGCCGCCAGGGCCGCCGACATGCCTGCCGGTCCCCCGCCGATGACACACACATCCGCGCGGGGATAAATCTCATCGAATTTGCCCTGCATTTCAAAATCGGCCGAAATTCGCCCCAAACCGGCCGCTTTGCGCACCTGCTTGAGCGCCAGGGGCCAGATTTTGGCCGGCTTGTGCATGCTGCGGTAGTAAAACCCGGCCGGCATGGCCCAGTCGAGCCGGTCCAAGAAACCCAAGAGGTCTTTTTCGGCCGACCCCTTGACGTTTTGGGTCGTCAGGACCATGCCGTTGGCAAGGGGTGTTTTTTCGGTGCAAACGTTGGGAATGCCGTCGACGCCCATGCAGGTGTTGCTGCACTCGCCGTCCAGGCTGTACAGCCCCCGGGGCCGGTGATATTTGAGGCTCCTGGAAAAAATCCGCACCCCGTTGGCATACAGGGCGGATGCAATCGTATCGCCGGCCAGCCCCTCGTAGCGGCTGCGATGGTGATGAAACACGAGCTTTTGATCGGGATTGACCCGCATAGTCGGCAGTTGGCTGAGCCGGTCCATCAGTTGTCCTCCGGTTTTTCGACTTCAAGGTTGGTTGTCGTGTCGCGGTAGGTGGTAAACCAGGCACCGCAGCCGTCCCGGTGAAACCACCATTCCTTTTGGATGCCGGCCACGTTTTTGTTCATGTGAACGTAGTCGCACCAGGTGGCCGAACTGAGCACGTCTTCAGCCGGCCTGGGCCCCTTGTCGACACCGCCGTAGCGAAACTCATAGCCGTTGCGCCGGCCGCAGATCGGGCAGGTCAGTGTAGATGCCATTTTTATCGTTCCTTTTCGTGCCGACTCCAGATTCCTTTTCAGCCGGCGAAATATTTGCTGAAATCTCCACGCAATTGAAGATTGAAGAATTAAGAATGAAGGAATTCTATCGATTCCAATTTAAGTTAGACGGGGCGATACGACTTCCGACATTCTTCATTCTTCAATCATCATTCAAAAATCTAGTTGTCCGGTGTATAATTCATCACCGCCGCCGTCTCTCCCATCAACCGGTTATGCTCATAGCGGCGCAGGTTGAACGGCTGCAGCCTGGCGGGGCAGTTGCCGCTGGCCATAAACTGCGCCAGGTACTTGCCGGTGGCGGCACATGATTTGAACCCGAAGTAGCCCCAGCCACAATTCATGTAGTAGCCCTCGATGGGGTTGTTGCCGTCGATGATCGGGGCCATGTCCGGGGTCATATCGGCCAGGCCGGCCCAGTGCCGCATGAACTTGACCGCCCTGAGGCAGGGAAGCATTTCCGCCAGGGCTTCGGCCTGGTGTTTGATGTAGTAGGCCGTGGTCTGGGTGGTGTAGTTCGGCCAGGGATCCATGTGGGCACCGGTGGCGATCTCCCCTTTCAGGGTCTGGTTGGCGTAAGCGTGATAGGCACCGGATGAGATCACGTGATTCAGGATCGGCTTCAACGGCTGGGTCACCATGGCCTGGATGGTCAAAACGCTGATGGGAAGTTCGATTCCCAGCATCTCATAGGAGATCGCGGCCGAGTACCCGCCGGCCGACAACAGCACCCGCGGCGTGTTGATCTTGCCGTGCTCGGTGTCCACCGATACGATTTTACCGTTTTCAACCCCGATGCCGGTAACCGCCGTCTGCTGATGGATGTGCACCCCGTGCTTGGCCGCGCCCTTGGCCAGACCCCAGACCACCGCATCGTGACGCACGATGCCCCCGGGCGGATGATACATGGCGCCGTGGATCGGGAAGGTGATATCCTCGGAAATGTTCAGGGCCGGCATCATTTCTTTGCACTGTTTGGCATCTATCAGGTGGCTTTCGACCCCGTGGAATTGAGCCGTGGCCACATTCATGCGTGCCGCGTTCATGGCGGCTTCACTGTGCAGCAGGTTCAGATTGCCGCAGTTGAAAAACATCAGGTTGTAATCCAGTTCTTTGGTCAGCACGGGCCACAGATCCAGCGCTTCCTTGTAGAGGGGGACATTTTGCTGGGTTCGTTGATTGGCGCGCACGATGGCCGTATTGCGTCCGGCGCCGCCGAAACCGATAAAACGCTTTTCGACAACCGCCACATCGGTCAACCCCTGATCCCGCGCCAGAAAATAAGCCGTGGCCAACCCATGCAGGCCCCCGCCGATAATGACTGCATCGTAGCTGGATTTGAGTCGCGGCTTGGGACCCCAAAGGGGTTTGTATTTGCCTAACATAGATTTGTCCTTTTAAATTAGAATCTCTGTTTTAGTGCTAACAGGTGCTGTATCTGCTCTATAGATGATGTCAGGGCCAGGAGGTTCAGGGTTCAGAGGTTAAAAAATTCATGCCGTCAAACGTATAACAAACGGCAACTCTGAACGGTGAACCCAGAACCTTCTAATCTCTAATCTCCGTCCTCTGTCCTCTGTCCTCTGTCTTCTGTCTTCTGATTTGCGATGGACAAACTTATTCGAATGAAACAAATCATGTCAAGGAAAAAATCATCAGGATGACACAAATTATTTCAAAATGGGTTGACAACCGGAAAATATGTTTGATATGGCAAAAAAATTCAACCGACCATTCGAATAACAACGCATAAAACCCAGGTCACAGCTGCTTGCGGTCAAATTTGGCCGGCTGTTGGGACGGCAGAACCGGCCGAAGTTAATCCGGCCCGGCTGGGGTGTGCCGGGGGCAGGGCCGGAGTCGATCCGGCCCTTTGACGGCCTGCAATCGGCCGGATTCACCCCAAAATCAACGCGATTTTGCAATAAAAATATTCATTTGACTGTTTTCATTTCATAAAAGCCTTCAAAACCATAAAGACTTCGATCCATGAGCGAACAGCAGGCCCACCCAACCATAAAAGGCATCGTAGAGCAGCACCAATCGCTGACACCCAAAGCCCGTGTTCTCAGCAACTACATTTTGAAAAATCCCCGCAAGGCGGTCTTTATGACCACCAAAGAACTGGCCGAAACCTGCCGGGTCAGCGAAGCCACGGTAGTTCGTTTCGTCGGCCAGCTGGGTTATAAAGGCTACGGTGCCTTCCAGCAGGCATTGCGGGACTATGTGGACACGGAGCTGACATTGCTGGACCGCACGGATATCTCGGGTATGAGAACGCCCGGTACCGACCGGCTCAGCCGCGTGGTCTTCGAAGAAATCGACAACCTCAAGCAGTTCTATGAAACGGTGGACATGGAGGTGCTCAACCAGGTCGTCGACTACCTGGCGGCCGAGACACCGGTTTACGTTGTCGGATCCCGGCTTTCCTATACCTTTGCCTACTACCTGGGGTGGTCCCTGACAAAGATCCGCCAGGATGTTCGCATCGTCAAAGGCAGCGACAGCACCGCCATCGACTGGCTGACAATCGCGGCCCCCCAAAGCCTGGTCGTCATCATCGCCACCACCCGCTACCCCAACGAACTTATCCGGCTGGGCAAAATGGTCCGCCGTCTCGGCCACACCCTGCTCGTTATCGCCGACAGCGCCCTGTGTCCCTTGAACCACTTTGCTCATTTGTCGCTGATTGCACCGGCTAAAAATATCCCCTTTATCGGCAACCCCACCACGATTTCCTGCATCATCAACTACCTTGTACTGGAACTGGCCGGCCGCAACGGGGACCCGCTGAAAGCGCACCAGGAAAAACTGGAACAGGCTTACCTGGAAAATGATATTTTATTCAATATAGATAGAGAAGAAATGGGTTTACCCTGACCGGCTATTATGATACCGCAGGTGAGTCAAAAACCGATTGGCCGTTAGGGACATTGATAATGCCTAACATAGGAGGTTCAAGGTTCAGGGTTCAAAGGTTACAACGGATTGACCCGGCTCACAATTAAAATCAAAATCTGAAATACCCGTCAGGCCCCAATTGGGTGCAATGGATATATAACCAAATGATTACACGATCATTTCGATAAGTATTGTCGGGCTGGGTTTCAACCCGGAACGTTGCTTGTGGGGTCGAAGCCCGAAGGGCGGAGCCCCAAACCCTGAACCGATCAACCTATGTTAAGGAGGAAGGCATTATGAAAACACACGCGAGAGTGGTTGTGATCGGTGGCGGAGCCATCGGCACCAGCATCCTGTATCATCTGGCCAAATACGGGTGGCGAGACGTCGTCATGGTGGAAAAGCATGAACTTACCTCCGGTTCTACCTGGATGGCGGCCGGCAACTGTTCCTTTTTCCACAGCAATTACTACTGCACCCGGGTCAACATGAAGAGCATCGAAATCTACCAGGGGCTCGAGGCGGAAACCGGCCAGTCCCCGGGGTGGCACACCACCGGCTCCATCCGCACCGCCGACAATCCCGATCGCATGGACGAATTGGGCTACATGTACAGCATGAATCGCTGTCTGGGATTAAACGTCAATTGGGTTACCCCGGACGAAATCGCCCGGCTGCACCCCATGATGAATGTCGAGGGTCTCATGGGGGGGCTTTACTGGCCGGACGACGGCGATGTGGACCCCAGCGGCATCACCCAGGCCATGGCCCTGGGCGCCAAAAAGCTCGATGCGGAGATCAATCAGCACACCCGGGTTACCGGGCTGACTCAGAAAGCCAACAGCGAGTGGGTCGTTCATACCGACACAGGGGATATCACCTGCGAATGGGTGGTCAATGCGGCCGGTCTGTGGGGTCCCGAGGTGGCCGCCATGGCGTGGTTGGATATCCCGTCGATCGCCGGCGAACACACCCATATCTTATTCGAAACCATCGATGATGTCGTCAACCGCGACACCATGCTGCCGCTGGTGCGCGACCCCGATCGCTCCATCTATATCCGCCAGGAGATGGACAGTTTGATTTTGGGCCTCTACGAAAGCAAGGTCAAACAGTGGTATCCCGAAGGGGTGCCCTGGGACTACGCCCAGAGCGAACTGCAGCCCGACATCGACCACGTGGCCGACTACATCGAACACGGTCTTTACCGCTTCCCGATCATGGGCGAGCACGGCTTCAAACATGTCACCGTCGGCCCGATCACCTACACCCCCAACGGCGACCCGCTGGTGGGCCCGGCCTACCCGCTGAAGAACTATTTCCTGGCCTGCGGCTACAGCTTCGGCATCACCCAGGCCGGCGGCATCGGTCACTACATCGCCGGCTGGCTGATGAACGGCGAGCCCGAGATCGACCTGTGGACCGTGGACAGCCGGCGCTACGGCTCCTATGCCAACTGGGCCTACAACCACGAAAAGATCGAAGACACCTACCCGCGCCTTTACGGCATCATCTACCCCAACGAATGGCGCGATGCGGCGCGGCCCAACCGCACCAGCCCCATCTATGAATATCAGAAAGCGGCCGGTGCATCCTTCGGCGATTACTTCGGCTGGGAATGCCCCAACTATTTCAGCGTCGAGCCCGCCGACCGCAGCGAAACCCCCAGCTGGCGCCGCAACAACGCCTTCGAGTACGTTGCCCGGGAGTGCCGCCATGTGATGGATCACGTCGGGCTGCTCGACCTGACGCGCTTTGCCAAGACCCGGATCAGCGGGCCGGGGGCGGAACAGTGGCTCAACCAGATTACCTGCCAGAAGATCCCGGTCACCAACGGCCACATCGCCCTGTGCCCCATGCTCGATCACAACGGCGCCTTCAAAAGCGACGTGACCGTGACCAAGGAAGGCGACGGTGAATATTTTTGCGTGACCGCCAGCGTCGGCAAACGCCACGATCAACACTGGCTGATGCTCAACCTGCCCGACGACGGATCGGTGCAGATGGAAGATTTGACCTACCGGCAGGGCTGTTTCGTGATCGCCGGCCCCCGGGCGCGGGATCTGCTGTCCAAGGTCGCCTACGCCGATGTGTCCGATCAAGCCCTGCCCTTCAGCACCAGCAAATCGCTTTACATCGGACGCACCAAATGCCGGGTCAACCGCCTGAACTACGTCGGCGAGCTGGGTTATGAGATATTCCACCCCATCGAAAGCCAGATCGCGGTGTTCAACACCCTGATGGCGGCCGGCGCCGAATTCGAACTCGAGATGTTCGGCATGTACGCCATGGATTCCATGCGGCTGGAAAAAGGCTATCTGGCCTGGAAATCCGAGATGAACCTTCACCACAGCCCCCTGGAGACCAACGTGGCCTGGACGGTCAAGTGGGACAAGGAGTTCATCGGCAAGCCGGCCCTGGAGAAGATCAGGGCCGAAGGCATAAAACTCACGCTGGTCGGTTTGGAGGTGGCTGCCGAGGATAGCGACCCCTGGGGCTACAATCCGATTTTTAAGGGCGACGAACTTGTGGGCATGACCTCATCGGGCGGCTACGGCCACCGGGTCGAAAAGAGCATTGCCCTGGGTTATGTCCCCCCCGAACTGGCCGTTGCCGGCACCCGGCTGGAGGTGGAGGTGCTGGGCAAGAAGCTGGCCGCCGAGGTGGTCGCCATGCCCCTCTACGATCCGGAGAACAAGCGCATGAAAGTCTAGAAAGGAATATTGAAGAATGACAAATGAACAATGATGGAAGTCGCTTCGCTCCGTCTTTTAATAATTTTATTATCGACAGAATTCATTAATTCGACATTCGTCACTCGACATTTGTCATTCCAGAGGGAGGAAAAATGATAATCGTAGGAGAGCTCATCAACGCCAGCCGCAAGAAAATCCGCGAGGCCATCGAAGCCCAGGACAAGGATACGATACAGCAGATCGCCGTGCAGGAGTTTGAAAACGGCGCCGATTTCATCGACGTCAACGCGGGCGTATTTATGGGCAAAGAAGCCGAGTACCTGGAGTGGCTCGTTACCATCGTGCAGGAAGGGTTGGACGCCCCCTGCTGTATCGACAGCCCCGATCCCCGGGCCATTGAAGCCGCCCTGGCCGTTCACAAGGGCACGCCCATGATCAATTCCATATCCATGGAAAAAGAGCGCTACGAGGCCCTGATGCCGATTGTCGCCGGAACGGACTACAAGGTCGTGGCCCTTTGCATGAGCGACGCCGGCATGCCGGAAACGGCCGACGCCCGTCTGTCCATCGCCGAAGAGCTGGTCAACAACCTGGTCAAAAACAATGTCCCGCTGGCAAACATTTACGTCGATCCCCTGGTTCAACCCCTGTCGACCAACGACAATTACGGCACCGAGTTTCTGGCGTCCATCGAAATGATCATGACCCGGTTTCCGGGAATCCACACGGTCTGCGGGCTTTCCAACATCTCCTACGGGCTGCCCGAGCGCATGCTCCTGAACCAGACCTTTATGGTCATGGCTATAACCAAGGGCCTCGACGGGGCCATCGTCAACCCCCTCGACAAAAAAATGATGGCGGCCATTGTCACGGCCGAGGCCCTGGCCGGCAAGGATGAGTGGTGCACCGAGTACCTGCAGGCCTACCGTCAGAAAAAGTTGGAGATTTAATTAGATGCAGATCCCGTAGTTAACTTTAAATAAAAGCTGCTAGTTTTAAACGCTTTTCTAAATATTGCCACCGAATTGGGGAATTCAGGGATTGAGGGATTAGAAGCTAAAAACCATTAATTGAAATGCATAGAAATCCATCGATTCCTAAATTCCTCAATTCTTAAATTCCTGAATCAGATCCGTACCCAATTTTGATGTAACTCCCGGTATAGTGAGGAAGCAAGCCCAAGCACTTAATTACAAAAACAAAAAATAAATTAATCAACATTTCGTGTTTTCGTGATAAAATTTAATTCTGATTAATCACGATTCAGAAGCTTTCAGCAAAGGCAATTTACTATACAATTTCATAAGGAGACAATGACCATGAGCGAACTGTTCGGAAAGATGGCGGAGTCTTTAATCGCCGGCAAAGTGGACGACGTTGTGGGCCTGACCAAAGAGGCCCTCGAGGGCGGTTCAACAGCGCAGGACATTCTGGAAAAAGGACTTCTGGCCGGAATGGATGTTGTCGGCAAGCGCTTTAAAGCCAATGAGATGTTTATTCCGGAAGTGCTGCGCTGCGCCAAGTGCATGCACGGCTCGATGGAGATCTTGCGCCCGCTGCTGGCGGAAACCGGTGTCAAGACGACCGGAACACTGGTGCTGGGCACTGTCAAAGGCGATCTACACGACATCGGCAAGAACCTGGTGGGCATGATGTTTGAAGGCGCCGGCTTCGAGGTGATCGACCTGGGCATCGACCAGGAGCCCCAGGCCTTCGTCGATGCGCTCAAGGAGCACAAGGCCAGTCTTTTCGGCATGTCGGCCCTTTTGACCACCACCATGCCCAAGATGGGTGAGACCATCAACGCCATCAAAGAAGCCGGCATCCGCGATCAAGTCAAAATTATGGTGGGCGGCGCCCCGGTGACGGCGGATTTCGCCCAGGAAATCGGCGCCGATGCCTATGCCTCCAATGCAGCCAGCGCCGTCGACAAGGGCAAAGAGCTGCTGGGCATGTAGGCACCCCGGACCGGCTGCGAACCGTGGCGGTCGGCAGTTCATGAGTACAATGACCCAACAGGTTATCGGAATCGATACGGGGGGCACCTATACCGATGCGGTGCTCCTCGACTACGACTCCCGCAAAGTTCTTGCGTTCAGTAAGAGCCTGACGACGCGGGACAACCTCAACCACGGCATTTCCAAGGCTCTCGAAGCGCTTGAGATCGGGGATGCCGCCAGCGTCAGGTTGGTGGGAATTTCCAGCACCCTGGCAACCAACTCCATTGCCGAAGGCAAGGCCCGCCGGGCCGGGCTCATCCTGATCGGATACGATCCCGACCTGATAGCCGCCTACGGTCTGGCAGCCAAATTGCCGACCGCCTGCCTGGCCCATTTTAAGGGTGGGCACACCACCCAGGGCCTGGAAAATGAACCCCTGGATCTGGCCGGCATCCGCGAGTGGGTCGGCCGCAACCAGGCCAAGGTGGATGCCCTGGCGGTCTCCGCCTACTTCAGCCCCCTGAATCCGTCCCACGAAAACCGCGCGCTGGCGGCAATTCGCCAAATCTGTTCGCTGCCGGTGGTCCTGGGCCACCATCTTTCCACCCGGCTCGACTCCATCAAACGCGCCACCACTGCCTGCCTGAATGCCTCCCTGGTAGCCGTCATGCAGGAATTCATCGAGGCCGTACGCAGCTCGCTGCACAATCATGGCATCCGCGCGCCCCTGATGATCGTCAAGGGCGACGGCTCCCTGATCCCCTACGAAGAGGCCGTCCACAAACCGGTGGAAACCGTTCTCTCGGGACCGGCTGCCAGCGCCATCGGCGGGCGTTTCCTTTCGGGGCGGGGCAACGCACTGGTGATCGACGTGGGCGGTACAACCACCGACCTGGCCCTGATTGAAGATTCCAAAATGACGATTTCAGAAGACGGCGCGCTGCTGGGAACCTTCGAGACGGCCGTCAGGGCCGCCCGCATCCGGACGGCCGCCATCGGGGGCGACAGCCGGATACATTTTGAAGGGGGGGAACGGCTGCGGCTGGGACCGGAACGCGTCGTCCCCCTGGCGCGCCTGGCGGCGGAATTTCCCCGGGTGGAAGCAGAAATCGGCGCTCTGAAAAAAAAGCGTGAACGCGAGCGGCGATCTTCCGATCTCGAATACTGGTTTTCGTATCATGAAAACGCGGGCCAGCGCCTGCCGGCCTTAACCACGCGTCAACAGGAGTTGCTTGATCTGCTGCAGGAAGGCCCCCGGTGCCTGAGCCACATCCTGAAAAAGCTCGCTGTCCATCACCGACTCCAGCTGAACGCGGATGACCTGATTCAGCGGGGCACTATAGAACAGGCCGCCTTGACCCCAACCGACCTTTTGCATCACACCGGCCGGGTGCAAATATGGAGTGTCGCGGCCGCGCGGCAGGCCGTGCAGTATGCCTGTGAAATCTTTTCCCATGACCCGCAGACCGTTGCCCGGGAAGCCCTTGATTTTATGATTGCCAAAATGGTCGAGGAGGCGATTGTTTTTTTGGGGCGACAGGCGGCCGGAAACCTGCTGGCCGGGAGAATAGAGGGCCCGTGGGCGCAGTGGCTGGTCAACGAGGCCGTTGCCGGCAACAACCCCTATCTGGAAGTCACCATCGCCAGCCGCTTTCCGATCATCGGCATCGGGGCCCCGGCCGAAATATTTGTTGAAGGTGTCGCCCGCCGCCTGCAGGCTCCCTTCGTTTTGCCGGAACACGCCCCGGTCGCCAATGCCGTCGGTGCCGTGGCCGGTTCGGTCATTGTGGCCAGGGAGGCCATCGTTTATCCCCGGGACGATACCGGCAAGGAGGCCTGGACGGTTCGGATCGATGATGAAAATGCCGACTTTGAAGCATACGAAGCAGCGGTGGATTATGCCGACCAGGCAGTCGCAGCCCTGGCGCTCGAGGCTGCTGTCGCGGCCGGGGCAGTCGATCCGCAGGTGATAGTGGAACAAAACCCGGAGGGGCATCTGCAGCGCATCGTCGCCTGCGCCATCGGCAACCCCAGACTGTGAAGCCGGGCGGGGTCGATCCGAGCCGATATGGCCAGGCTTTGGTTCACATCTGAGGGTGATATGGATGAGTATCGTTTCCAGCGGTGTTCAGGTGTCAGTATTCAGACGACATAAAACAGACGACGGATAGGGGAAATGCGCATAATAAAGCCTGTAATCGGTCCTCTGTCTTCGGTCCTCTGGCCGCTGACACCCGAAACCTGACACCTTAAACCATTAGCAAGATTGGTCTTGCAGAGCTGATCAGCCCTGACCTGCCCCGATGATTAGGTTTTCAAGGTTGAAATAAAACCACTAGTTCAACCCATCAATGAATTTCAGCAGATCTTTTTCCACATCCGCCGGCAGCTCCGGCGGCTCATAGGTTTCCAGGATTTCCTTGTATCTCTCATGGGCCGCTGTTATCGTTCGGGGAGCTTGGCTGGCCTCCCAGGAGACGTAATCATCCCGGTTGGACAAGCGTGGTTGATAAAACTCGGTCCGGAAGTGATCGAAGGTGTGATCCTTGTCCAGGTAATGTCCGCCGGGACCGACGGCCTCGATGACGTCGAAGGCCAGAGTGTCAGGATTGACTTCATACCCCCGTTGGATTCTTCTGACCATCCCGCACATTTCATCGTCGATGATAAACTTTTCATAGGACATGCAGTTAAACGACTCGAGAATGCCGGCGCCGTGCAGCACGAAGTTGATGCCGCTGAGCCGGGCCATCAACAGGTTCATCATGGACTCATAGGCAGCCTGGGCACCTGGTGATTTGGCATCGCAAATCGCCCCCCCGCCCCGCACCGGTATCCTGTAGTACCGTGCCATCTGGGCTGTCGCGGCGGCATTGATGGCCATTTCAGGCGAACCGATGCTCAGGGTTCCGTTGCGCATCTCGGCGTTTGAGGACACCCCCCCGAATATCACCGGCGCGCCTTCGCGCACCAGCTGGGCCAATACGATCCCGGCCATAACCTCCGCGTTTTGAAGAGCCAGGGTGCCGGCCATGGTTACCGGTCCCGTGGCCCCGGCGATGGCCAGCGAGGCGATTATCTGGGGCTGACCGGCGGCGGCATATTCCATCAGGGCCTCCGACATCCTGGCATCATAAATCAACGGCGTCAGGGCCCCGACGATCCCGAAGATGACGGGATTGGCGCCTAATTCAGCGCGGCTGCCGAAAATAATCGAAGCCATCTGCAGGCAGTCTCCGGCGGCCCGGGCCCCCATGGTGCTGCCCATGAAGCATTTATCGGAGTATTTTACCGCGGCGTACAGCATTCGGGCGTGGCGAATCTCGGCGGGAACATCGTTGGGCTCGACAACCGTGCCGCTCAATAGATCCTGATTTGCGCTCGCGCCGGTTAATTTGACGAAGTTTTCAAAGTCCTTCAAGGTTGATTTGCGCCGCCCGTTTTCCAGATCGGTGACAAACGGGGCGCCGTAGCCGGGGGCGAAGACCGTATTGCTTCCGCCGATGACCACATTATGCTCCGGATTGCGCGCGTGCAGGGTAAACTCGGCGGGTGTTTTGTCGATCTGCTCCTCTACCAGCCGGCGGGGCATGAATACCCGCTGACCGTCGATCTTGGCGCCGCCTTTTTTCAACACCTCCCGGGCCGGCGCATGGCCGAAGTCGACCCCGATTTGCTCTAAAATGCGCAGCGAGGTTTCATGAACTTCTTCGAGCTGGGTATTGGTCAGGATTTCAAAACGCTGCATGCCCTTATCCTTTCTATGGCGATCTTCAGGGCTAATAATGACAAATTTTATTCAAGTCAAGGGATAAAAAAGTTTTCGGCAACCTGGGACAAGAGATTAATATTGCATAAAATTTGACATGCAATATTACTTGTTATATTTATTTATGTAATAAGCTCGGCTCAGGAGGTCCGGTTAGGCTGATTCCAGAGGGAGATCTGAGCAACTAACTTATTGATAGTGTTCAGGTGTTAAGTTTCAGGTGTCAGTAGCCAACAATTGAAGAATTGCGAATTTAGGTATTGAGGAAATTGTTGTATTCTGTCGCTTTCAATCACCGATACAAGAATTCCTCTATTCCTGAATCCCTCAATTTCTAAATCATTGATTTGCTGACACCTGAAACCTGAAAGCTGAAACCGGAATCCAGAATCCGAGGTAGCTTCTGGCAGAGCAATTTCTCTCAGACCCGGCCGGCAGGACCGGAATTCTGGATTTAAATAACATGCAAGATTAAGGTAGGCATGCATGCAAAAATTGAATTTTTCAATCACCATAAACCTGCAGTTGGCACTCAAGAACGATAAAGCGAGCATCCATATCGAAAATGTGGATCTGACGCCGGCGATGGTCTCAATGCCGGTCAGCCTGGAATCAGCGGACTACCGCCGGTCGGGGCCAAAGACTCAAAAAAAAAGAACGATCCATGATATCATCCTGCAGACCGCCAGGAAGTGCGTCATCGATACCGGCCGCAACGAGTTCACCGGGGCAAAGCTCTATCACCTGGCTCGTCTGCACCATACCGGATTGAAAAGAAATACCTTCGCAGCCCAGGTGATTGCGGCCGCACCCAATCACTCCTCCCACCGGCACTATCCGAATCGCAAGGATTATTTCACCTATCTGGGCAAAGGGCACTATAAACTGCGCCGCAAGTATCTGGAAATCAGCGAAGATCAGATCCTGCGCCCTTCAGACCGGGTTCGGGAATATGTCAAAGGAAAATACATCGATCCCGCCAAAAAAGAGGGCCGGAACTCCCTGTCCATACGGGCCGGCGATATTCACAAGGAGCTCGGTTTCTCGAGGCGCATTCCGGTGGTCTGTTCGGCGCTTAGATCCCGCAGACTGCAAAAAATGTGCGAAATCGAATTGACCTACGTCGGCGGCCCCAACAACAGCACCAACACGACATTTGCTTACAAGATCAAAGAAGATTAAAAGTGGTTTCGACGCTACGTCGGAGGCCGAAATTATCAGATGACGTCCAAAGATCCGCTGAGGGTTTTTAAATCCTAAATTACAAAACTCAAATCACAAATCCGCCTCCGGCGGACCAAATCACAATATCCAAATTCAAAACCGATCCCCGAAAATAGCAAATCAGATGAATAGAACCACTCTGGTCCGGCTCAGAAATAAGCTGAGTGGCTCCAGAATCTGCGTCCATGGCTGACCGATGTTTGGGTCATTGGAACTTGGAATTTGAGTATTGTTTGTTATTTGTTATTTGGTGCTTGGATTTTTCTGCCTAATCGACGATGTATGGGTGTATTCCCGTTCCCAAATCTCTCAATCTATTTGTAGAAAAAGATACTAGGAACCTTCCAACAGATACGCCAACCCGCGCAAAACCGGGTAATCACAGGTGACGAGATAGGTGGGGATCCCGGCGACAACGCCGGCTGCACGCCCCTTGTGCTCGAAACGGCGGCGAAACCGACTGTCCTTTAAGATCTCAATGATGCTGCCCAGTATGTTGCCTGCCAGATAAACACCGCCCCGGGCCATAAACATCAGGGCGACGTCGCCGGCCACGTCGCCGAGCCAGGCGCAGTACATTTGCATAGTCTCAACGGCCAGTGGGTCTGCGCCATCCAGCGCCAGCCGGACGATTTCTTCCGGCCGCAGCGCCTCGCTTATCTCGCCTTGCGGGGATGCCAGGGCGGTGTACAGTTCGACAATCCCGGGCCCTGCCAATACCCGCTCCACGGATACCCGGCCATAGCGCTCCCGCAGAAAGCGCCAGGCCGCCATCTCCCTGTCGGTCAGCGGCGCAAGCCCGGTATGCCCGCCCTCGGTGGCAATGGCCCGCCACCTCTGATCCGCGGGCACCAGCCCGGCGATTCCCAGCCCGGTTCCGGGGCACAGCACCGCCATGGGATGTTGCCAAGAATGCGGCCCGCAATCGCCGCCGACGCAAACCCGGTCCCCGGGGCCTAAATGGGGCAGAAGCATCGCCAGGGCCTCGAGATCATTGGCGACCCGCAGCTGTGACAGCCTCAAATCCCGGGTGAGGCGCCGGATGGAAAAGTGCCAGTCGAGGTTGGTGAGTTTAATGGTGTCGCCGTGGACGGGCCCGGCCACTGCCACGGCCAGCCGGTCCGGCCGGGAGCCTCCCTCGAGATCCAAAAAGTGCCCCAGGGCGGATTCCAAATCCGGGAACTTGGCGGTGGCGAATTTGACCACCGGTCCCGGTTCGCCCCCGGCGGTCAGACGGGCGAAGCGAATGTTGGTGCCGCCGATGTCGACCACCACCGACAAACGGCGGTTATCATCTTCTTTAATAATCATCGATCAAGATCCGCTGCGCGCCACCGGCGGTATGTAGTTTTCCAGTTCAGGACAGGGCATCTTCACCAGTTCACCCAGCTCGGCCGATCGATAAAGGGCCATCAGGATTTCCATTACCGCCACGCCGTCATGGAAGGTCTCGATCGGTGTCTGGCCCTTGCGGAAGCATTCCACCATATGCCGGTTTTCGTCGACGTAGCCGTAAACACCCGGCTCGTCTTCCAGAACGGGCATCAATCCCTGCTCGGCGTTTTGTTTTTCCACCAGATCTTCACCCTGATCGCCCGAAACGTTGCGGGACATGAATATCTTGAGGCCGGTGTTGAGCGATGAAAACTCCATGGCGTACTCCGGGCCCAGAAGCTCCAGTTGAATGCGCAGCCCCGGTCCCACATAGGCCCATGAGGTGGTCGATTCGATCACAAGCTCGGTCCCGTCCTGGTCCTCAAGCGTCAACAGGGCCCTGGCAAAATCCTCGGCCGGCCGCCGGCCGTAGTCGACTTCGTCTCCCATCATCTCTTTGAGCCGCCTGACGTACTCCGGGCGGGTCCATTTCAACGAGGCGACCGTGCCGTTGGCCGTCTTGAGACGCAGCGAATCCCTGGAGCGGCCCGGTTCGGTCAGCATGAAGCGGGCCACCTCGACACTGTGGCACATCATGTCGGATAATACCCCGCCGCCCTGGAGATCGCCGCGCCAGAACCAGGGTTCGTGGGGACCGCTGTGTTCTTCGGCCGCCCGGGCCAGGTAAGGACGACCGGTGGTCGCCGCCGCACGGCGCCAGATGATTTCCTTGCCCCGCAGCACCGGTGTGCAGAACACCTGGTTTTCGAGATAGCCGTGGTTCAGGCCGGCGTCTTCGGCCAGGTGCAGCATCTCCCGGGCCTCGGCCAGGGTGCGCGCCAAGGGTTTTTCGCAGGCCACGGCGATGACGCCGCTGTCGCCGCCCTTGACCATGCGGTGGATGGTCTGCATCACCTCCAAACGGGTAAAGTTGGGAGAAAGAATCCAGATGGCGTCCACGTCAGGGGCCTGCAACAGCGCGTCGAGGGAATCGTGGGCCGTGCAGTCTCCCAGTTCCATGTCGGTGACCGCCCGGGCCAGCTTTTCCCGGTTGGCCGCGGTCGGGCTGAAAACCCCGTTGACCTCCACATTGCGCACTCCGAGCATGGCCTGAAGATGAAAATGACCGATGAAGCCGCTGCCGACAAACCCCAGCCGTAATTTTTTGAGGGGGTAATCTACTGCCATGATATATTTTCCTCCTATTATATTAAAATACCTCGATATTATTTACCTCTCGCAAAGGCGCCAAGCCCGCAAAGGAAATGATTAATACTAGAAATTATCTCAGCGCCTTGGCGTCTTTGCGTGAAAATAAGCAGTTTCTTTTGCGCTCAGACCGGCAGTCCTTTTGCCGGAAGCCGCGCTATTATCGGAGCGGTATTCTGACAAACGTTCTAAACCCTCAATCGCCGCTGCCGCCCGTAGAAGAGCATCAGCACCAGCAGGGTTGCTCCGAAAACGATCTGGCGGCCGAATTCCTCCATCTGCAGCGTGATCAGGATGCTCTGCAAAATCACCAGCAGAAAAGCGCCGGCCATGGTGCCGGTGTAGCTGCCCTGGCCGCCGGACAGCGGTGTTCCGCCCAACACCACCGCGATGATGGACGGCAGCATGTACTGATCTCCCACACCGATAAAGGAATTTCCGGTGTACCCCAGCACGAACACGCTGGTCAACCCGGCAAAAAATCCCGACAGTCCGAACAGGGCGATGCGCATGCGCCAGACGGATACGCCTGTCAGCCTGGCGGCATGTTCGTTGGTTCCGATGGCATAAATGCGATAGCCGAAAGCCGTGCGGGTCAGGAGCCAGGCCATGAAGAACCCGATGCCGGCCCAGACGAACAGGATGCCGGGAATGCCTGCCAGCACCGGCTGGGTGATAAACCCTGCCAGCACCGGGGCGGCATTGCCCGAGGGTATCCCGCGGGTCATGGCAACCAGCGCGCCCTGCACCACGCCCAGCATCCCCAGGGTCATGACCAGGGGCGGTATGCGCAGGACTGTTACACCGACACCGTTAAGGATGCCGATCCCCAGGCCGGCGCCGGCGGCCCCCAGAATGGCCGGTGCCACCATCGCGTTGTCGCCCTGCATGATGTTGCCCGCAATCACGGCGCCGAAGCTGATCACCGCCCCCACCGAAAGGTCGATGCCTTCACGGCCGCCCAGGATCACCAGGTTTTGCCCGGCGGCCACGATGCCCAGCAGGGCGGCCAGGGTCAGTAGTTTGATAATTTGGCCGGGGGAGGCGAAACCCGGCGATGCGGTTTCGCCGAGGATCAATAAGAGAACAATCAGGCAGCCGGGTATCACCATCGGCCGGCGCACCAGTGCGCGCAGATCGAATTTCGATCCGGCCCCGGTTGGGGCAGCTTTGAATGATACACCCGGCATAAAAGCCTCCTATCGACGGGCGACCGTCACGCCGCCCGCCAGGGCAGCGAGCACGATCAAGCCCTGAACAAGGTTCTGGTACTCGAAGGGCACCCCCGCAAAAAACACCACGCTGCCGATCAATCCCAGGATCACCGCCCCGAAGACGGAACCCAACGGATTGCCGCGCCCCCCGCTCAGGGCTGTGCCGCCCAGCACCACGGCCGCAACCGATCCCAGGGTCATTTTGGCCCCCAGCAGCGGATCGCCGCTGCCGGTGTCACCCGTAAGGCACAGGGCCGAGAGGGCTGCAAACAGGCCGCACAAGATGTAGGCGCTGATGCGCAGGCGGGGTACGGCCAGCCCGCTCTGGTAGGCCGACTGGATATTGCCGCCGACGGCCAGCAACGACCGGCTGAAAACCAGCCGGGCGATCAGGGCGACGGCGGCCGCCATGGCCGTCAGGATCCACAATACGAAGGGGACGCCGGCCAGGTTGTCGCCATAGGTTTCCCAGTAGGCGTCCGGTGTGGGCAAACCGGCCTGGGGCAGGATCCATAAAGCGATACCGGCGAAAATGATTCCGGATGCAAAGGTGGCCACAATGGGCTGAAATCGCAGTACGGCCACGCAAAAGCCGTTGAAGGCCCCGCAGACGACGCCCACCAGCAGGCCGGCAGCGATGCCGCCAAAGATGGCCGCCTGACTGCCCCCCAGGGCGACAATGACCGAGACCGCAACCACATTGACCAGCGATATGATGCTGCCCACCGACAGGTCGATGTCTGCGGCCAATACGACATAGGTCTGGCCCACCGCCAGGAGAATCAACGGCAGAAAAGTGCTGATGTCCGCCACGATGGCCACCGGACGCAGGGTCTTGGGCTGCAGGTAGCCGTTTAATACGAACAGCAGGATGGTGACCGCGACGGCCGGCAGATAGGGCCGGCGGATTAAATCCACGCGCCGGATAAATGCGTTGATGGCTGAGCTGGGACTGCTGCCGGTCATGGCGTCACCCCGTAGGCTGCCTGATAGAGGTTGAAGGCCGTCATTTGATCGCCTTCCAATTGTTTGACGATACGGCCGCCGTTGAACACCAGGATGCGATCGGCAATTCCGAGAAGCTCGGCATCTTCGGAGGAGTAGAGCACGATCGCAACGCCTTCGGCGGCCAACTCACGCATAATCTGGTAGAGGTCCGCCTTGGAGTGCAGATCGATCCCTTTGGTGGGATCGTCCATCAGCAGAATGGCGGGCCGGGTGGTCAGCCAGCGCCCGATCACTGCCTTTTGCTGATTGCCGCCGGACAGCGAAGATATCGGTGCGCCGAAACCGGCAAAACGCATCTTCAGGCGGTCTACATAAGGCGATATTTTGCGAACGAGGCGCCGGGGGGACAGGAAAAATCGCCGGCGTTTGGTGAGATCGGCGGCTGCCAGATTCTCCAGGATGGGTCTGGTCAACAGCACCCCGTCCCGGTTGCGGTCGCCGGACAGATAGGCCACACCCCGGCGAATGGCATCCGCCGGTTTGAGCGGCCGCCGGCGGCCGCCGGCCAGACGGATTCTGCCGCTGGCGGCCGGCTCGGCCCCGAAAAGAATGCGCAGGGACAGCGACTGCCCCTGCCCGTGAAGCCCGCCGAAACCCAGTATTTCACCGCGACGAAGTTCGAATGACACCCCCTCCAGGCGGTCACCGCGCAGGTTTTCCACCGCCAGGAGGGTTTCATCGGCATCGCTGCGGACCTGCCCCTGTTCGCCAGCAGCCGGAGCGATCCGGCTGCCGACCATGTGCCGCACAAGGGCATCCTGGTCGGTTTCGGCAATGCGCAGGCATTCCACCGAACGGCCGTCCCGCAGCACTGTGACGCGATCTCCGATTTCGAATATTTCGTCCATCCGATGGGAGATGAAGATGATGGCCCTGCCCTCGTCCCTCAGCTGCCGGACGATGTCGAAAAACACGGTAACCTGGCGTTTATCCAGGGAAGAGGTCGGTTCGTCGAAAATAATGATGCGTGCGTCGGCCGCCAGAACTTTGAGCACTTCCACAATCTGGCGCTGATCGCTGCGCAAATCCTGAACCAGGGCCTGGAGGCTGAAGCCCTCACCGGTCACACCGGCAAAGCATTCCACCAGGGCTTCTGCCCGGCGGCCCATGGCGGCCCGGTCCAGCAGGCCCGGACCCCTCCGCGGCAAAGCGGCCAGCAGCAGATTCTCCGCCACGGACAGCTGGGGCACCAGGCTGAGTTCCTGGTAAAAGACGCCGATGCCGGCACGGGCCGCATCCTGCGGCCTGTTGATGGCGGTGACGGCGCCCGCGATTCTGATCTCTCCGGCGTCCGGGATAACAGATCCGGCGATGATTTTACAAAGGGTGCTTTTGCCGGAGCCGTTGGATCCGATCAGCACGTGGACCTCACCGCGCTCGACGTCAAGCTCGGCGCTCTCCAGGGCGATGACGGCACCGAAGCGCTTGTCGACACCTTTGACTTCGAGAACACCCATTATTACTTGAAGTAGGCGCCGGCCTCTTGGATGCTCAGGGATTCGGATACCGAGTAGTGCCCGGGTTTACCCTGGACCTGTTGGTAGGCCTGGTCGAAGTTCTTCGAGTCGATGAACGGAATCGGAATGTAAAGGGCGTTGCCGTATTTGCCGGCGCTGACCGGCTTGGCAAACTCTTTGCCCTGCAGCAGATGCACGGTGACGTTCAGGGCGCTGGCCATGCAGCCCGGCGGGTTGACCGATGCCCCGGAATTGAGGTTTTTGGCCTTCCAGGTTTCCAGAAAATCCTTGCGAATTTCACCGGTGGCGGCGATGTCGGTGCGATCCTCGGTAAGAATGGCGCGCCAGGCACCGGCCGCCATGCCGTCCTGCACCCACACCCCGTCAATATCGGGATAGGTCGCCAGCAGGTTCTGCATGGCCTGCTGGCCCTGGGCCTGGTCCCAGTTGGCATTGACTTCGTTCAGGATCTCGATGCCCCCGTATTTGGCAAAGACCTCGCGGTAGCCCTCCACCCGCATCTGGTTGGCCGGGTGTCCGGCCACCCCGTTGATGGCGACCACCTTGCCCTTGCCCCCGAGGGTTTCGGCCAGCCAGCGGGCGGACTTCATGGCCCAGCCCTTTTGATCGATCCCCACGTAGATAGCGTCTTTGGACGACACCTCGGCATCGGTGGAAATGACGACGATACCCTGCCGTTTGGCCTGCCGGAACACCGGGTCAAAGGCGGTGGGGCTGTTGGGATTGATAATAATGGCGTCAACGCCCTGGTTGATAAAATTGCGCACATGGGCGATCTGTCCCTGGACATCGACGTTGGAGCTCTGAACGATGACCTTGACCTCGACGCCCTCTTTCTGCCATTGGGCGGCGGCGGCCTTGGCCTCATCGATCATCTGGGTGCGCCACTCGCTGCCCACCCAGCCGTTGCTGAGCCCGATGGTGAAACTTTTTGCCAGCGATACCCCCGCAAAAATCATACATAAAGATAGAGTCAGAATAATAATAGCGCTTATTTTTTTCATTTTACTACCTCCCTTCGTGCTTATCGTTAATAACGAAGTTCTCCCCCGCTTTACTACCCGCCTTCTTCTGGCATGGCGGAAAACCTGAATAAATTACAATAAGCAGTGGCGTATGATCTTTCAAGTAAAAAATCTACCCGTGCAAACCAAGCATAGATCCGGACCCGGAGGCCCCGGCTTTGAGTGAAGGGGCGCAGTTTATTTTAGACACCTTCGAAATGAACTCAGGGCTTGACTACATGCAATTACATTTTGTATCTCAGGCAGGAAAAGGACCATTGAGTGATGAATCGACCTGTCCCCTTTAGCGGGCAAAACGCTTCAACCATAGGGCGCGGCCGGCCTTTTATCAAAATGCACGGCCTGCGCAACGATTTTGTCATCGTCGACGGCCGGCGGGAGGCCTACCGGCCTGCAGCGGCAGAAATCATCCGGGTATGCGACCGGCGCGAAGGGGTGGGCGCAGATGAACTGCTGATCGTAGAACTCCCAAGGGCCTCAACGGAAAGCGCCGGCACCTGTGCCTTCGTGCGGATCTTCAATCCCGACGGCCGGGAAGTCGAGGCCTGCGGCAACGCCACCCGCTGTGTGGGCTGGCTTTTGCTGCAGGAAAGCCGCAGCGAACAGGTCGTGATCGAAACCATCGGCGGCAGATTGATCTGCCGCGAGGCAGGCAAAAAGCAGGTGGCGGTGGAGATGGGCAGGCTGCGCACCGGTTGGCAGGATATCCCCCTTTCCCGTGACATGGACACGCTCCACCTGGGCATCGGGACCGGTCCCCTGCAGGACCCGGTCGGCATGAACATCGGCAATCCCCATGCGGTATTTTTTGTAGACGACCTGGATGCCGTCGATTTGAGCGTCTATGGGCCCCGGCTGCAAACCCATGCGCTCTTCCCGCAGGAAGCCAACATCGGGGTCGCCCAGCTTGTCGACGCCGAAACCCTCAGGCTCTCGGTGTGGGAGCGTCCGGGTGCGCTGACCACCGCCTGCGGCACCGGCGCCTGCGCGGCCGTCGGCGCCGCCCATCGCCGGGGGCTGACAGATGCCCGGCACATGACGGTGGTCATGCCGGCCGGATCGGTCGAGATCGAACTGCAGGCGGATGACACCGTGGTCATGACCGGCCCGGTGGAAACTTGCTACAGCGGTTATCTGCCGGAGATGGAATGATCTCGAAGATGCCACACAGGTTTGTTCAAAAGATGTTCATCTTTTAGAAAAGCGGGTTATAAAAGGAGATCGCAAACACAATGAATGCCACAGAACGAATGGACGCGGCCATAAAGCTGCAGCCGGTTGACCGGATTCCCAATGCGCCGTTTTACGAGGCTCCTGTCTGCAACTATTTCGGCCAAGGCTTCCGCGCTGCCCTGCTGGAGGCGCAGGCCATGGCCGATACCCATCTGGCGGCCCTGGAGGCCTTCAAATTCGATTGGGTTATGGTCGGCATGGGGCTCATCGGCGGGATCATCCCCGAGGCTCTGGGATGCGAGGTCCGCTATCCCGAGGATGTCTTTCCGATCATCGAGCAGACTTGTGTCAATTCCGGCGCAGATGTGGGCACCGTTGCCACCGCCGGCATTTATACTGCCAGGATGGAGACATTTTTGGAAGGCATTGCCCGGCTGAAGCACAAGCTGAACGGGGAGGTCCCCATTGCCTGCGAGTACATCTCGCCCTTTAGCATCGCCACCCGGCTCAGGGGGACCACGGCCATTATGGAAGATTTTTACGATGATCCTGTTCTCCTGCACACCCTTCAGGAGGTGCTGGTGCCCATCGATATCGAGATCGGCCGGGCGCTGATAGAAGCCGGGGTGGACTATATATTTTACGGGGCGGACATGGAGTGCCCCCTGCTGATATCGCCGGACCACTACCGGGAGTTCGTGCACTCGCCCACCGCCGAGGTCGTGAATGCTCTGGCCGCCTTGGGATCGCGTGTCCTGCCGCACATGTGCGGCGACATTATCGCAACCGGCATCGTCGACATGCTCCTGGAGATGGACATCCACGGCATCATGCCCGGCAATCTCACCCAGGAAACGGTGCTTGACCTGCAGGAACTCAAGGATAAATGCGGCGACAGGATTTGTATTTTCGACAACTTGAATCCCAACGGCAACCTGTTGATCGGTACCCCGGAGGAGACCGCCCGCGAGACCTGCGCTCACCTGGCAAAAGCCGAAGCGATGACCGGCTATATTTTCTCCACTTCCGGAACCACCTCCCCGATAACACCCCGGGAGAATTTTGAAGCCATGAATGCCACGGTGCTCGACTTTGCCAGATCGTAGAGGAGTGCCAATTAACCAATCACCGGCATAGAAGCATCGCAGGATCCACGTGTTACGGGTTGCGCGTTGCGTGTTTGAAGGGGTGACGGTTTAGAAGGTCGCGCCCGGTACCGCGCAACGCGCAACCCGTAACACGCAACACCGAGTACTCAGGAGAAAAGAGCAAATCATATGAACAGAGCCCTCAGCAACATAAACCGCACTACGCTGGACAACATCCACCAATACTCCCTGGACGTCTTGAAGGACACCGGCATCCGCTTTGCGAGCGACGACGCCCTGGCCCTGTTTAGAAAGCACGGACTGCGGGTCGATGGGGATATGGTGCACTTCGAAGAAAAAGATATCCGGCAGGCGCTGGAAACCGTTCCGGCGGCGTTTACCTTTGACGCCCGCAATCGGGCCCGCAGCATCCGGGTCGGCGGGAACAACTATGTGATGGCACCCGGCTACGGGCCTCCGTTTGTCATCGATTCAAACGGCACCAAACGGGATGCCAACCGCACCGATGTCGAAAAATTCTGCAAACTGGTCCAGACCTCCAAATATCTGGACTTCAACAGCGCCATGGTGGTACAGCCCGGCGATGTCCCGCCACAGACGGCCCACCTGGATATCCTGCTGGCCGCCATGATCCTGACCGACAAACCTCTGATGGGCAGCTCGGTGTCGGCCGCCGCCGCCCGGGACTCCCTCAAAATGGCGCAAATGATCTGGGGACGCCTCGACAAGCCGGTCATGCTGTCGCTGATCGATTCGCTCTCGCACCTGCAGTATGCCCGGGAAAGCGCAGAAGCGCTGATGGTGTACGCCGGGGCCGGACAGGCGGCCATTATCCATTCGGCCTGCACCCTGGGCCTGACCGGGCCGATCACGATCGCCGGCTCGCTGGTGGTCTCCAACGCCACCACCCTGGCGGGGATTTGCCTGGCCCAGTTGATTAATCCCGGAACCCCCCTGGTGTATGGCCTGGGCGGCAGCCCGGTGGATATGCGCACCGGAGATTATGCCAATGCCTCGCCCGAAGACGCCAGGCATGTCGCCCTTGCCGGTGCCATGGGCGCCTATTACCGTATGCCCTGCCGGGGACAGGGCGCCCTGACCGAATCTTTCTGCCTGGATTACCAGGCCGGAATGGAGTCGGCCATGATGCTGACAGTGGCGGCGTTGAGCGGTGTCCACGTGGGGCTGCACAGCTGCGGCACTTTCGGGTCGATGATCGCCATGAGTTTCGAAAAATTCATTGCCGACGAGGACTTGTGCGGCGCCGTCAAAGCGCTGATGAAACCGCTGGAGCTCAGCCGGGACGCACTTGCCCTGGACCTGATCAATACGATGGGCACCTCGGGAGAATACTTGATGCAGGATCACACCCTTAAGCGGTGCCGAACGGAATTTTTCCTGCCCGACCTGGGCATCCGCACCCTGCACGAAAACTGGCTCGAGATGGATCCGCGGGAAATCACCGCGCGGGCCGGTCGGCTGCTCGAGCAGCGACTGGCCGAATACGAGAAGCCGGACATCGATCCGGACATCGAAAAGCAGTTGATTGATTACGTCAGAAAGAGAAAGCAGGTCTAAAAGCTATCTTCTTCTGATCAATATTCCCAGCTCTTTCTGGGCAGGTTCTAATTCTTCACTTCGATAGTCGTCATCATGCCGGCTTCGGCATGGGACTGAATGTGGCAATGGGTCAGCCAGATGCCGGGATGCTGCGGCACGAACCCGATGGTGACGCTCTCCCGGGATCCGACCAGAACCGTATCCCGCGTAAACGGTTCAACGCTTTTCGTGCCGTTGCGTTCCAACACGCGGAAGAACACCCCGTGGATGTGCATCGGGTGAAGCCGTGCACTGCTGTTCTCGAATGTGATTTTGGCGGGCACGCCCAAGGAATAATCAGCCGTGTCGGCATCGGGCCACAGCTTCCGGTTCATGGTCCACCCGATTCCGAACTCACCGCCGCGGACGGCATTCAAATCCCAGGTCTTCCCCACTTCCACCTCGTCGAATAGGCGGGCGGGAATAAAGCTCGCTGCGGTCGGGGGAGTAAATTCAGGTGTGTCAACAGGATCAGATTGGCTCACCTTAATTGTGGCCAGCCGAAATGCGTTGCGGGTGAACCGGTCTTGCACGGTGATTGTTTTGCCTGCGGCTTGATCGGGTATCCTGATGTCGAGGTCGATTCGGTTGCCCGGAGCCAGCGTGAAGCCGTCGAGCGCAAAAGACCGGCTGACCGGCTTGCCGTCCACGGCAATCACATCGGCCGACAGCCCATCGATGTAAGGGGAAAATACGCGGGCATTGGCGCCGTTGATCAGCCGCAGCCGGATGCGCTCGCCCGGATTTGCCAGGTACTCGGGTCGGTATTGACCGTTGACGGTGGGTGCATTTCCCCAGCGGCCGTCGTGCATGAGATCCCGGCCGGTGTTGAACCGGGGGTAGATCGTGCCGTCCTTTTGAAGCAGCCAGTCATCCAGGAGCCAGACCCAATCATGGGACCAGGGCTGCTTTTCGGACTCCTCGACGATCAACACACCTTTTAAGCCCCTTTCAAGCTGTTCGCTGGAGTTGAAGTGCGGATGGTACCAGAAGGTCCCTGCGTCCTCTAATTTCAGCCGATATAAGAAATTACGGCCGGGTTCAACCGCATCCTGGGTGACCCCCGGCACCCCGTCCATGGCATTTTCGATGCGCAGGCCGTGCCAGTGAACGCTGGAGGGCTCCGTTAAGCGGTTGGCAAAATCAACAACCATGGTAGTGCCGACCCGGCCCCGGAGCAGGGGGCCCGGTATCTGCCCGTTATAAGACCATACAACGGTTTTGGAATCGAAAAACGGAAACTGGTGGTTACTTTCTTTGGCCTCCAGCTTTAACGGCTGTTCAGCATAAGCGCATAATTGACCGAGCAATCCCCAAACAAGGATCGCCGCTATTATTCTAGGCACATTCATTAATTGCTCTCCTGAAAGGCGCTTTCAATCTGTTCAAAGGGTTTCATTCTCCATATGGTAATGCATATTTTGGAAAAGAAAACTCACCGCCCGTCCAATGAAAAAAAGTTTGCACAGGGGTCTACGGTGTTTAATTTTAGAATAGCTAGCTGAATTCGATATACGGCGTTTGCTTGCGAATTCAGCCGACCTGTCTCGCTCGTCAGCGCAGCATTATGGCCAACATCGGCCAAAAAAAGCAACCTTATTAGCTAACCTTGGCGTTCGCATTTATCTTAACTGCTCCTGATGTACCACCTTGATAGGAGTGGTTGTCCAGATAACTTATTTCCAGATCGAATATAATTGTTCCGGTTGATAGGAGCGAAAGGGGGGTAAAATGAATAACAGACAAGTTCGTTACACCCTGATCTATACTATATCAGTATTAATGTTTAACATCGGGGCCGTGACAGCCATAGCCGATGAATTCCACGAATCACCTTACGACTTTTTTTTCGGCAATCACATCGATACCCATCAGGAGACGAAATTAAAGCTAAAAAAAAATAAGCCCGACAGTCTGAAAGGATTTCTTTATATCATATACACCGGGGACGATCCTGTTTCGGGCCTACCGATCGCTCGACATCCTCGCGGAGCCGACCATGACGAAGAATGCGGAGTTGATGATATCGAATGCGAAGTTGGATGGAAGATAAAGGCTGTAAGTGGAGAAGCGAAGTTTCTTTATCACAGCGGAGTGAACGGCAACGATCATCCGGTCTGGTTGGTCAACCGTGTTGATATACCCCAAAAGGGAAGCTTTACCCATTTTCACTGGATTGGCACAGACAGCTCTGATCCAAGAGCACCGGTAGGTGTGCCATACGAATGTGATGTGGATATGGCCGGTGAACTGGATAATAACGCGGAAAACATAACATGTCCCGGCTGGTTTTTGGAAATAAAGGCGGTGGACAAATTTGCTTTTCAACACGGCAACGAGGTGGTACCGGTGCGAAAGGGAGATGACAACGCCACGCATTTGAACCTGGTCACGAACTATGCCGTCGTAGAAGAGCCCATCATCGAACCGACGAGATAAGCAACCCATTTGAAAAGGCAGCCCATCAGACGGGCTGCCCTGCCTAATATAATTGCGGCGTGGGTATTGCACAAAAGTCGAATTGCCGCACGTTCTTAATCAACGCCCCAAAATAAGGATGCCGCTCCTCCCGCTATTGGGAACTTTTCGCAAAGAGATTGAGGTAATCGCTGTATCCCTGGCTTATGAGATCCTCGCGGGGAACAAAGCGAAGTGCAGCCGAGTTGATGCAGTAGCGCAGGCCCGTGGGCTGCGGCCCATCCGGGAATACGTGACCGAGATGGGAATCGCCGTGCCTGCTTCGGACCTCGGTGCGAACCATGAAGAAGCTGCGGTCTTCGTGCTCCACGATGTTTTCGGGCGCCAGCGGTCGGGTAAAACTGGGCCAGCCGGTGCCGGACTTGAACTTGTCGGTGGAGCTGAACAGCGGCTCGCCGGAAACGATATCCACGTAGATGCCCTCTTGTTTGTGGTTCCAGTATTCGTTTTTGAAAGGCGGCTCCGTGCCGTCGCGCTGGGTCACTTTGTATTGCATGGGGGTCAGCTTTTCTCTTAACTCCGCATCGGCGGGTTTAGAATATTTTGATTCCGATTTCGCCGTTTTGGTCTTCATGGGTTTGTCGCCCCAGGTGGCTTTCAGGAACTGGTCGCGCCCCGAACCGGAACGGTACCATTTGTAACGGATCGGATTTTTCTTGTAATAGTCCTGATGGTAGTCCTCGGCCGGATAGAATTTTTTAAGCGCAATAATCGGGGTGACCAGCGGCGATTTGAAAACGCCGGAACTGTCCATCTCCGACTTGGATTTTTCAGCCTGCATTTTTTGTTCTTCGTCATGGTAGAAGATGGCCGAACTATACTGGGGGCCCCGGTCGACGAACTGCCCCCCCGCATCGGTGGGGTTGACATGCCGCCAGAAAACGTCCAGCAGCTCGGCATAACTTACTTTCGAAGAATCGTAGTAAATCTGGACCGCTTCAAGGTGCCCGGTGGCGCCGGAGGCCACCTGCTTGTAATTGGGGTTTTCCTCATCGCCGCCCGTATACCCGGAAACGGCCTCGACAACCCCATCGACTTTTTCGAAGTCCGATTCCGTGCACCAGAAACATCCGCCGGCAAAAGTTGCTACGCGCAGATTTTTATCGTCGTATTTTTTTTGCGTCTCCATAGCCTCGGCCTGCTTTGGGTCGTTGGTATGCTGCAATCCAAACAGGACAATTCCTGCCAGGATAGATAACCCAAATATAATCATTGCTTTCATGGTTGCACTCCTTTTAGCAAGTTTATGATTGTCTGCCATTTTTAAACTCCCCGGCGATCGCACCCAAGCATCGATGCCATTTAGCTAGGATCAGGAGACCGTAATTTTGTAGACATACTTGACCCAGCGGCCGCCGTAATACCCCTCCGCTACGACCCGCAATGGAAATCCGTGCTTGCGGGGCAAGACCTGGTCGTTGACCCCGTAGGCCAGAAAGACCCGCTGGGAGTGGATATCGGACAGGGGAAACCGCTCCGTTTGTTCCCGGGTACCCTTCGGACCGGAGAAGGATACATGGGTGGCGTCGGGATCTATCCGGACCGTTTCCAATAAACGGCCGACAGAAATTCCTTTCCAGCGGGCATGGTAGGCAAAAAAGCCCGGGCAGATCAAAAGGACATCGCGCTTGATGGCCGCCTTTTCTATCAGCCGCGAATACGTCAGTTTGACGGGGTGCTCAACCCGTCCTTCGATAACGAGCTGCCACTTGTTCAGATCAACCGTGTGATCGTCCAAACCCATGGTTTCGAACTCTTCCAGCGGCGTCGGCTCCAAGTTGCGGGTATCCAGATTCGCGGGATTCTTGCCAACAAGATTTCTCATCCGGGTTCCTTTGGGCAGTATTATCTTTTGCGCCGCGGCCCAAACCGGCCGGAACCATGCGGCCAGCGGACTGAAGATGAGCCCGAAACTGGTGAAACCGCTCAATATCAACCTTATGAAGTCTCGCCGGTAATTCATGATGCACCCACCTGCGGTTGGTTTTTATTTTATCGAAACCTATTATAGAGGTTAACTACTTGATTCTTTATTTCAATTTTGAGCCGATCGGACGGCAGGGACCGCCTCGCCTGAAACCGGTCATCCCCAAATCTTCCAACCGGCGACAGGGGATGTTGAAGACAGGCCGGATTTAGAAAAAAGTTAGGCGGTCAGGTTCACGGGATCATCACGAAAAGTTAACTTTTTTGTAACAAATTCTATTGAGGCCGGGCGGAGATCAGGCAGTTTGATGTGCCGGCAGGATAAAGGTGAAGGTGGTCCCCGATCCGGGTGTGCTTTCAACTTGGATGGATTTGTCGTGCATTTCGAGGATCCGCCGCGTGATGGCCAAACCGAGACCGGCGTATCCCGTCCCCGTCTGGCCTTTGTGCGTTTTATCCTGTTGGTAGAAACGATCAAAAATCATCGGCAGGTCTTCTTCGGGAATCCCGCAGCCGGTATCGCTGATCCCGACGGCGATGTCTGCATTCTGGGGGCTGACTGTCAGGCGGATCGAGCCGCCGGTCGGGGTATGGCGCACCGCGTTGTCGAGCAGGTTTTCGATAACCCGCTCGATCATGGCGATGTCGGCGTTTACGAACGGAAGGCCGGAATCGAGATCGATGTTTATGCTAAGCTGTTTTTCCCTGGCCGACAGATCGAATTTTTGCACCACGTCATGGACCAGCTCGCTGATGTTGAACGGCTCGTAGCGAACCTGAACCTCGTGTGAGTCCAGTTTGGCCAGCTCGAAAAGCTCGTCGACCAGTTTGCCAAGCCGCTCGCAGTGTCGGATGGCGATCTCGAGATGATGCATGCGATCTTCGGCGGACAGGTTTTTGTCCTTTAAATACAGCGTTTCGATATAACCCTGCAGGGTCGCCAGAGGGGTGCGCAGGTCGTGGGAAACATTGGCCACCAGTTCACGGCGCAGGCTGTCGGCCCTTTTCAATTCGGCCACCTGGGCCTGGATTCGATCGACCAATTGTTTGAAGGTTGCGGTTAAACGGTTGATCTCATCGCCCTGCGGCCCATTTTTTGTGGTCATCGACTGCAACCGATCCGCGGTTTGCTCCAGATCCGTAGAGGTCATCACGTCAGCCAGATGCCGCAGTCTGCGCGTCAGGTAGGCGAACAGCAGCAAACCGGCCGCCAGCACGAACAGAAGGCTCGCCGCCAGCCACCAGGCGCTTATTTGCATGATGTAGCTGTTCTTCAATTTCTGAAGGATGCTGTCGAACAGCTCGCCCCCCAGAATGATATACAAATACCCCTGAAGGGTCCCCTGCTCCGGGATGCGCGCAACACTGAACACCTTCTGCTGGCCGGGATTGCGGGGATCGTCACCCGTCAGCGGAAAGACGGTATCGGCCCCAAACCACTTTTCTATAGGCTTTAAATCAACCCGGTCCCGCTTCACTTTGCCCGGCGGCGCCGAGTAGGCCAGGATACGCCCTTCGGGATCGAGCAGATATAATTCGATGCTGGGATTGACCACCATCAGCATGTGGAAGATCTCTTGGAGACCCCCACGGTTGATTTGGCGGTCCTGAATCAGGATTTTCTGGGCGACGATCTGTCGCGCCAGATCGCGATTGAGTTTCTGAACCGCCTCCTGCTGATACATGTCCGAGGCCACCTGGGTCAGGATGACGATGGACACCCCCAGCAGGCAAAAAAGGCCCAGCAGAACAACGGCGAGTTTTGAATAGAGAGATTTCAGCATATCCTTTTTCTTGTTTAAAATTCGGCGAACTTATAGCCGACCCCCCAGACGGTCAGAATGTAGTCGGGGTTGGCGGAGTCTTTTTCGATCTTGGCGCGCAGCCGGTTGATATGAGTATTGACCGTGTGCTCGTAGCCGTCGTGGCCGTAACCCCAGACAGTATCCAGCAGTTGGGAGCGGGTGTAAACCTTGCCCGGGTTGCCGGCAAAATGCAAAAGCAAGTCGAACTCTTTGGCAGTCAGCTCCAGGGTTCGAATTCCCAATGTGGCCTTTCTGCCGGTCGGGTCGATGACAAGGTCCCCGGCCTGCAGCACGGCCGGGGCGGAATCATCTCGGGTGCCGTGCGACAGTTCTTCGATCCGCCTCAGAATTGCCTTGACCCTGGCGAGCAGTTCGGGGATGCTGAACGGCTTGGTGACGTAATCGTCGGCGCCGATCTCCAAGCCGACCACCCGGTCCATTTCTGAAGATTTGGCCGTCAGCATTAAAATGGGAACATAGTTTGACCGGCGTCGCAGTCGCCGGCAGATTTCCGCTCCATCCAGGCCCGGCAGCATTAAATCCAGGATAATCAGGTCGTATTTATCCGCCTGCGCCTTGGCAAACCCTGCCAGGCCATCAAAGCACAAATCAACCTGAAACGACAAATCTCGAAGATGGGTTCCCAAAAGGCGGGCCAAATCCCGGTTGTCTTCGACGATGAGGATCTTTTTAGGCATGGAATTAAAATAATCCACAAATAAAGAAATGGCAATTGTCGTTCAAACCCGGACAGAGACGACAATAATTAAATAGCAGCGATGTAAGGGATCACCCCCATAAGCGCTATATTAGGTGATAGTTGTTTGCACGGTGCCGATATGCTCAATGGACATTATTAAAAGGCTGCATATCGTTTCAGCTCTTGGCGCGTATGGTTAACCTTGCGCTTATCGCTATCCCACGTCGGGAGGTGCTTGCCGCTAATGTGCAGATTGTCGAAATCATTTCATTATTGAAATATTTTCAAGGCTTTGCTACAAATCAGTTAGCTGCTCGCAGGGTTTACGAGGATATGTCTGCGCCTGCTTCGGTGAACGGCGGGCGGTGGTTGTGCCGGCCTGACCGGTCGTTGTGATCATTGGACCGGGCTGGACTGCTTCGGTCTCTCAGCTCTTAATTTGAAAGGAAGGTCATGTCCACCAGGGCGTCAGGACGTTTTAGGAAAAAAACCTCAGCGCCTCACTCCAGCTCAACTGCCAAATTGGGCATGCTCATCGTCTTTAGCGGCGTTTTCATCGGAGCGGTCATCATCGCCGCCGTCTTTGCCCTTGATAGGGTCGAAGAAAAGATCAAAACGGACGTGGCCGAGGCCCTTCAGATCGTTTTGCAAACCACCCGGGAATCGCTGAACTTGTGGATAGAAACCAACAAGTTCGAGATGACCAGACTCGCAGCCGATCCGCGCATCGTGTTCTTGACCCAAAACCAGCTGCAAATTCCCCGCAACAAGGACGATTTATCCAAAAGCCTGGCCTTAAACGAGTTGCGCAGGTTCTTTCAGAACAACAAAGACCGTTTCGGCAGGGCCAGGTTTTTCATCATTGCCCCTGATTTTGTCAACATTGCCGCCATGGGGGATGCCAAGCTGGGATCCAAAAGCCGCATCGCCTCCCAGGCCCTGGATCTGCTCAACCGGGCCTTTAAAGGCGAGACGGTTATGGTGACGCCTATTTGGACGGAAGCGGTCCGGGCACCGTCTTCGAGCAATCAGGCGGCCGCCCTTCCATCCATGTTCTTTGTGGCGCCGTTAAAGGATATCCACAACAAGGTGATTGCAGCGGTTGCGCGGCAGATCGATCCGTCACAGGATTTTACCCGGCTCATTCAACTGGGTGAGATCGGAAAAACCGGGGAAACCTACGCTTTCGACCGCTACGGCAAACTGCTTTCCGAAATTCGCTTTGAAAACGAGTTGCGCCGGGCCGGCCTGCTCGAAAAGGGTCAAAAAAGCATTCTGGCGGTCAGCCTCCGGGATCCCGGCGGTGATTTAACCCGGGGCTTCTCCCCTGCGGTTCCCCGCTACCAGCAGCCGCTCACATTCATGGCCCGCCAGGCAACGGCGGGCAACTCCGGCTTGAGCGTGGAAGGATACCGGGATTACCGCGGGGTGAAAGTCTTCGGCGCCTGGCTGTGGGATGCAGTTCTGGGAATCGGCTTGACCACCGAAATCGATGCGGCCGACGCGCTCAGCCCTTATTACACTACCCGCAAAGTAATTTTGACCGTCTTGGCCGTTACCGTCTTGCTGGCGCTGGGTTCCGTCGTGTTTGCGGTGCTGATCGAGGCCCGCGCCAAGCGGGCGCTGCAAAAATCCCATGACGAGTTGGAGCTGCGGGTTGAGGAAAGAACAGCCGAGCTCAAGGAGAATCAGGAGCGCTTAGAGCAGGTCGAGGAACGCAGCCGCCTGCTGCTGGAATCCGCCCATGAAGGCATTTTCGGTGTCGGTGAAGACGGTCTGGCCAATTTCATCAACCCGGCCGGATTGGCCCTGCTGGGCTCTACGGCCGACGACCTGATCGGGCAAAAGATTCACCCGCTGATCCATCACACCCGGTCTGACGGCACGCCCTACCCGGTAGAGGAATGCCCGATGCACCTCAGCCTGACCCGGGGCACGACGGGCAGCCGGTCCGACGAGGTTTTGTGGCGCAAAGACGGCACCTCGTTTCCGGTTGAATACACCAGTGTCCCGATCCGCAAAAATAATTCGATCGTCGGCACCGTGGTCGTATTTCGCGACATCAGCGAGCGCAAGGAAGCCGAGCTAGTGCTCAGAGAAAGCCGTGCAACCGCCCGGGGCCTGCTGGATGCCACCCAGGAATCTCTCCTTCTCCTGAACAAGGAAGGGATTATCATGGCGGTAAACCAGACCGCTGCGGACCGGCTTCGACGCAGTCCCGAAGAACTCATCGGAACCGACAGGTTCGCCAGCTTGCCTCAGGAGATTTATGAATCCAGAAAAGACCACTTCGACAACGTCCTGCGAACCGGCAAACCGGCCGATTTTGAAGATTCCCGCAACGGAATGGTCTTTCACATTACCTATTATCCGGTTCAGGACAAAAGCGGCGACGTCATTGGTGTGGCTGTATTTGCCCAGGACATCACCGGGCGCAAGCGCATGGAAGAGGATTTGAAGCGCAATGTAGAAGAACTGGAACGGTTCAGCAAACTGGCCTATGGGCGCGAAAAGAAGATGATCCAGCTTAAAGCAGAAATCAATGCACTGCGCCGAAAATTGAACCGGGACGATAAATACAAAATCGTCGAATGACCTGAACAAGTTGCCCCGGCGGCAGGCAGAACCATCGGCAGGGGATCGGCATTTTCCAACAACCTAGTGTTGTGTCCCCGAAATATGGTTAAAAAATTTATGACCAATTTAGCATGCAATCTGTTTGTCACCCCCGCGAAGGCGGGGATCCAGACGCCTTTGAGCTGGACTCCCGCCAGCGCGGGAGTGACCCTAATTTGGTAACTTATTTATAGGACATGACACTAGCTGAACAGGTAAAACTCAACACAGGGAGGAGGCAAGATGTTCAAAGAAGAAAGGGAGGAGCTGAGTTTCGATTGGAGCATGATTGGAGATATCGGCGAAGGCCGTCCCAACCTGGGCTCTACCATGGATGTAAGTGTTTACCGGCTGATGCAGTTTACTTTAAGGGATGTGCTCATAAAAAGATACGATGCCGAAACCGCCGACAGGATTTTTTACGAGGCCGGCAAGCATGCCGGCGAAGAGTTCTGCAAGGAATTGATCACCCAAAAAGATGATTTTAACGCCTTTGTAACCGAGCTGCAGGAACTGCTCAAAGAACTTAAGATCGGCATTTTAAGGATTGAGAAATCCGATCTCGAAAACATGAACTTCACCTTGACCGTGGCTGAAGACCTGGATTGCTCGGGTCTGCCGGCTTCTGATGAAACCATCTGCACCTACGACGAGGGCTTCATCAGCGGGTTGTTTTCCCAATACACCGGAAAAAGCTTCAGCGCCAAAGAAATCGACTGTTGGTGCTCCGGCGACAGGGTTTGCCGGTTTGAAGCACAGTCGGCAGCTTAAGGCAGAATCTAATGCTTAACGTAAAAGAAGCGGATATTGACAAGATAACCGAAGCATTTTACCTGATGCTTAAAGGCAAACGGCCGGAGCTGATAGATCTGCCCGAAGATTACCCCGATAATGAAATCAGGCAGGCCGTCGGCTATATCAACAAGTTCATTAACGAATATAACCGTGCGACCGACACCGTTCAAACCATATCCAAAGGCGAACTCGACCAGCACCCGCCGAGGGGCAAGCTGTTAATTCTGCAGACCCTGAAGCATTTGCATGCCAATTTGAGACATTTGACCTGGACGACGCAGCAGATCGCCAAAGGGGATTTCAGCCATGAAGTCGATTTTATGGGGGATTTTTCGACAGCTTTCAACAGCATGACCCAGCAGTTGAAAGATTCCTTCACCGAACGCAAAAAAACCAATAAAATCCTGCGAGAGCGCATCGACGAACTGGACGATGCCCGTCTGGCCATGCTCAACATGATGGAGGATCTTGACGAGGCCAGAAACGAAGCCGAGGACGCAACCAAAGCCAAAAGCGACTTTCTGGCCAACATGAGCCATGAAATCCGCACCCCCATGAATGCCATTATCGGCATGACCCATCTAGCCCTCAAAACCGGTCTGACCGCCAAGCAGTACGACTACCTCAAAAAAGTAGATATATCCGCCAAATCCCTTCTGGGGATCATCAACGACATTCTGGATTTCTCCAAAATCGAGGCCGGCAAATTGGACATGGAGTCGATCGACTTTCAGCTGGAGGACACCCTCGACAACATTTCCACCCTGGTGGGTCTAAAAACCCAGGAAAAAGGACTGGAGCTGCTTTTCAAGACCAGTGCGGCGGTTCCGACCGCCCTGGTCGGCGATCCTTTGCGCCTGGGGCAGATTCTCATCAATTTGTCAAACAACGCCGTAAAGTTCACCCAAACCGGGGAAATCGTCGTTTCCACAGAATTGGTCGACAAGGACGAGACCCAGGTCACCTTGAGATTTTCTGTACATGACACCGGCATCGGCATGACCGACGAGCAGGCCGCCAAGCTGTTTCAACCTTTTTCCCAGGCGGATTCCTCCACGACCCGCAAATACGGCGGCACCGGCCTGGGATTGACGATCAGCAAACGACTGGCCGAGATGATGGGCGGAGAAATCTGGGTGAAGAGCCGGCCCGGACGGGGCAGTACCTTCAGTTTTACCGCCAGCTTCGGCCTGGGAAAGGAAAAGGCCAAGAAGGAATTTATACCCTCCGGGGACCTGCGGGGCATGAAGGTTTTGGTGGTGGACGACAACGCCACGTCCAGGAGCATTTTACAAGAAATGCTCGAATCTTTTTCATTCGAGGTGTCGTTGGCGGCATCTGGTCAAGAGGGGATCACGGAACTGGAAAACGCCCCCGGTGACCATCCGTTTGATTTGGTCGTCATTGATTGGCAGATGCCGGGGATGGACGGGATCGAGGCATCCAGGCGCATTAAGGACCACAAGGGGCTGAGTAAAATTCCGGCCATCGTGATGGTGACCGCCTACGGCCGCGAAGAGGTCATGCAGCAGGCCGAAGGGGTCGGGCTCGAGGATTTCCTGCTGAAACCGGTCAGCCCCTCGATGCTTTTCGACTCGATCATGCAGACCTTCGGCGAGAGCAGTCCCGACATCTCACGGGCCGCGCGAAGACAGGAACAGCAGGCCGAGGTGCTGCAAGATATTCAGGGTGCCCGGCTGCTGGTGGTCGAGGACAATGAAATCAACCAGCAGGTCGCCAAAGAAATCCTCGAAGGCGCCGGCTTGAAAATCACCCTGGCGAACAACGGCCGGGAGGCCGTCGAGGCCGTCATGCAAAATCAATATGATGCCGTTCTGATGGATGTCCAGATGCCGGTGATGGACGGGTATACCGCTACCCAGCGAATTCGGAAGTGGGAAAATGGAATTCGGAATTCGGAATTCGGAAGGCGGAAGGAAAGCGATCAAAGCACCGATCCCAGCGACCAGAAACCAGTGACCAGAGGCCAGCGACCAGTACCCATAATCGCCATGACGGCCCATGCCATGACCGGTGATGAGGAAAAAAGTCTGCAGGCCGGCATGGACGGCCATGTCACCAAGCCCATCGACCCCGAGCATTTGTTTGCCACTTTGCAGAAGTGGATTAAGCCGGGTGTGAAAGGAACCCTGGAACTGCAGGCCGAAGATTTGACCGCAAGCCACGGGGCGGCCGCGGAAGTGCCGGAACAAGAGGATTTCCAGGAGGAAAAAGGTCTTCCGGATTCTCTGCCGGGCTTTGATTTGGCGGCCGGTTTGGAGCGCTTGATGGGAAACCGGCGCCTTTATCAAAAACTACTGCTCGATTTTGGCGCCGATTACCGCGGGGCGGCCGCTGACATCCGTGAAACGCTCGCTGCCGGGGATTTCGAGCACGCCCACAGCCTGGTGCATAATCTCAAGGGCTTGGCCGGAAACCTTGCCGCCACAGACCTGCAGGAAACAGCGCTTAATCTGGAAACGCTCGTCAAGGCAGCTCCAGAGAGCAGCCCGCCGACCGCAGCCCTGGACTCGAAATTGACGGCACTTGAAGGCGCGCTTAATCAAGCCCTGGAAGCAGTTCAAAGCATAGGGGCTGCGGTTGAAGATAATGCCGGCCGAGTATCCGAGGGAGAAATCGCCGCAATCCCGGCTGAACTCGCCCGCGATATTGCTGAACGCATCCGTGATGCCGCCGATATGGGCGATGTCATGACGCTCAACGCCATCGCCGAGGAAATTGCGGCCCACTCTAATGCTTGCGTACCGCTCAGCCGACAGATTGTTCAAATGGCCGATGATTTTGACCTGGACGGCATCCAAAAATTGGCCCAAGAACTAACTGGATGATGGCACAGGCTTCGGGATTGCGCAACGGAAGATGTAGTTCAGGCGGGCTGAACCATCTGATCAATAAAATCTATCCAATCCTTAAATTTGTGAAAATCTCAAGTTCAACTTTGGATTTTCACAAATTTAATGTTTCTGCTTCATCTTATCGAGTTTCGCCGTGACAAACCGATTGTGTTCCTGATCGGTAGCGCAGGTTAGCAGATGGTCGGCCTCCAGTTCCAGGATTTGCTCAAAACTCGAGTGCAGGCCCTGGTCAATGGCAATTCTGGAAAGCTTCAGCGCCAGGGGAGATTTTTCGGCTATCTTGCGGGCCAGGGCCAGCGCCTCATCCAAGAGGTCGCCAGCCGCAACAACCTTGTTGACCAGACCTATACGCAGGGCTTCGCGGGCATCGACAAAATCACCGGTAAACACCAGCTCCTTGGCCTTGCCCAGCCCGACGATTTGCGACAGCAGCTTGGTCCCCGCGGTGGTGACAGTCAACCCCACCTCGGTTTCCGGAAATCCGAACCGGGCTTCTTCGGCTGCTATCCTGATATCGCAGCTCATGGCAAACTCACAGCCGCCCCCCAGGGCATAGCCCGGCACTGCAGCGATCAGCGGTTTGCCCAACGCCAGGATCACGCGCTGCACATTCTGCAATCCATCGATTTCCGCCACCCACTGCTCACGGGTTTTGCCCGCCGAAGTCTGCTTCAAATCCTCACCGGCGCAAAAGGCCTTGCCGGCACCCGTCAGAACAGCCACGGCGACGTCCCCGTCCTTTTCTGCCTTTTGGAGTTGTTCAATCAGGCCCGCGAGAAGTTCCCGGGTAATGGCGTTGAGCCGCTCGGGACGGTTGAGGGTGATGATGGCGATGTTTTCATTCTTCTCATACAGGACGGTCGCATTTGTCATTGATGCCTCCAGACATAGTTAGGGTTCAAAGGTTCAGGGTTATACGCGTTGGGGTTTAGAGGTTCTGGGTTCAACGTTCAGGGTTAATCTGAGTATCTGATGTTCAGAACCTTTGAACCCTGAACCTCTGAACCTTTGAACCTCTGAACCCTGAACCCTTGAACCTTTGAACCCCAAAACAGGACTTCATGCTTCCTCGTCATGAATCTTACCCAACTCATTCCTCAAAATTTTGCCGGTCTTAGTCCTGGGCATCTCATCCACAAAACCCACCTCACGGGGATAGGCATGGGCCTCCAGTTTTGTTTTTACATGTTCCTGAATGCTTTTCTCGAGTGCAGCGTCGGGTATCACGCCGTCCCTCGGCAAGATGAAGGCCTTGACGATTTCGCCCCTGACCGGATCGGGAACACCGATCACCCCCACCAACGCTACTGCCGGATGCTTCATAAGGCAGTCTTCGACTTCGCCCGGTCCGATGCGGTAACCGCTGCTTTCGATGATATCATCCTGCCGTCCGCTGAACCAGAAATCCCCCTTTTCATCTTTCCTGCCGTAATCCCCAGTGCGCATCCAGTCGCCGATGAATTTCTCCCGGGTGGCCCGGGGATTGTTCCAGTACTCCAGAAACATTACCGGATCGGGGGCCTTGACCGCTATCTCGCCCAACTCGCCCGGTGCGGCAACCCGACCGTCCTCGTCGACAATTTCGACCCTGTGTCCGGGGACCGCCTTTCCGATGGCCCCCGGCACAATCTTCATGATTTGCGAACAATACCCGACCACCAGGTCGCATTCGGTCTGGCCGTATTGTTCGTTGATATCCACACCGAGCTGCGCCCGGGACCATTCGCTCAGTTCTTGCCCCAGGGTTTCGCCGCCGGCCGTGACCGATCTCAGCCGGATGTCAAAACGCTCGCGCGGGTGTTTGACCGCATGCATCATCATCCGCAGCACCGTCGGAACCGCCATCAGATTTCTGACGCCATGCCTGGCCATGATATAAAAGGCTTCTTCAGGGTCGAATTTGCGGCGACGGCAGGCCAGCACGGGGTGGCCGTGATGCAGGGTCGGAAACAGGGCATCGTAGGACCCCCCGATGTAAGCCCAGTCCAGTGGGGTTCACATCAGGTCGCCTTTTTGAGGGAATAGGTTGTGATAAAATTCAAAGCCCGGAAGGATGCCGAGCAGCAGTCGGTGCCCGTGCAGGGTGCCCTTAGGCTGGCCGGTGGTCCCCGAGGTGTAAATGATTAAAGCCGGATCGTTCGGCCGGGTCTTGACAGGAACAAAATCACGGTCGGCCTTGCCGATGGATTCCCAAAAATCCAGCACCGCCTCTTCCCGCCCGCCGTCAATCGCCATCACCAACTCGAGATGAGGCAGACGTTCGCTGATTTCCTTGATCTTGGGCAGGTTGTCCTTGTCGGTAATCACGGCTCTGGCCCGGCTGTCGGACAACCTGTACTCGAGGGCTTGCGGGCCGAACAGGGTGAGCAGCTGTACCGCAACGGCGCCCAGCTTGTAAACGGCAATATGGGAAATAAGGGTTTCAGGACGCTGGGACAGCAGGATGCCGATCCGGTCGCTGCGTTTGATGCCGTGGGCGTCTAAGGTATTGGCCAGCTGGTTGGAATAATCTTTGAGGGACCGGAAGGTATATTCTCGGGCCTCCCCACCGGAACCAACACAGAGCAGCGCCAGGCGTTTTCGGTCACCGGCCCATTTGTCGCAGACGTCTACCCCGATGTTATAATACTCCGGGATCTCCCACTTGAAGTTGCTGCATACCTCATCATAGGTGCTGCCGCGGAGCATCGGTCCCTCCCGTGGAAAGTGAATAGATCGGAGCGCGGTCTCTGTCGAAAGGACCGCCGGTCTGATCGGAAAAAAACTCAAGTCAATTTATCTCTCACAGAGTCCGCAGAGTTCTCAGATAAAGAAATAAAATAAGCGCTGTGCGCTCAGCGGGCTCTGCGAGATTTTTAATTAAAGTTTCATATAAGCGCCGCCGCTGGCCAAAAAAACGACCAGCCTGATCAAAAAAGAAACTGATTATTTTCACGCAAAGACGCCAAGGCGCCAAGATAAATTATAATATTTGCTATTTCCTTTGCGTCTTTGCGGCTTTGCGTGAGATAAATTTTTCGTAGTTTCACACGAGCTTTTCCTTCATGATTTATATTAGAAAAAATCAGACAGATATGTAAAGCCGTAATATGGTAGCAAAAAAACCATTAAATCATTTTTTCCAACACTTCAATGGTCTTTGGGACATTGAATATGCCACAAGGACAGGGTTTGGCAATTTTAGCTGCGGCAGCTTCAACAGTAAGTTTGCCTTCCCGAATCTCATCAAGATAACGGTCGATCATCGCTTTTGTTATCAAGCCATGACCGCATAAAGTCATGATCTTAAGGTGGTCTTCACTTGGAAGTTTTTCTTTTTTGCCGTGAATACCTAATGAACAGTGGACAGTGTGTGGCTGCAGATCATTATCACGACAGATTTCAAAAATATCTTCCATTGAACCACTGATGACGGTTGAAAGTCCGGCATCCTTTTTTTTAATCTCTGATAATGCTTGGGACACTTGCTGTTTGTCAGTGAATACGGACATAAAACCATTCATGGCCTTTACTGACATGACCTCCTCGAACTTCAGACCTTGAGAAATAGAACCAGGATGAGTGCGACCGATATTTACCGCACCGCACTTCATGACAGTATTAGCTAAGTAATCGATATCTTTTAATGTCCGTTCCCGATCTTCATCACTGGCATTGTCATATTTGGCACAGGGCCTAACGAATAATACGAAGTCGTTTTGAAAATCTTCGCGCGATCCATATCGGTGTCCTGAATGAGTCATTCTCTTTTCCCTTTTTTCTAATTGTTATGCCTATCACCAAGCGGTTAAGTTTATATCCAAGGCAGGCGATATCCGTTGTTTGACAACTAATAGAACTACTCCAGGCACAACGGCTTACCGAGTCCGACGTTAACTTTACATGCTGCTTCCATTTTAAATCCCGCTACATTGACAGTGTCTTTAATTGGCAATTCAAATCCCTCATTGACCCTAGTGATCAACCCCAGACTAAAGACAGTGTCTATTTCCTGACTGACCCTACGAAGCGCTTGTAACGAAGCCTTGAGGTTTGATAGGGGGACCAGTCCTTCAACAATACAAGACAATACCTTCTGTACCCTTAGATCATCAGGCAACGTAGCATTGGCAGGATCTTTAAGAAGTCCGGTAAATGGAGTATCACTAGCCATGCTGGCTCCTGATGCGATTGAGGCTTTAGCAACTTTTTCAGCATCACTAAGGTAGGCGCCTGTGCTGGGACGGCCGAGCTCCACTATTAATCCGACATCGCCTTTTTTAAATTTCCCTGTTCTGTCATTCGTCTTGCACTCTTCGGTCCCACGACCATAGCCAAGAGAGTAGCGCAGTTTTTGCGGCCATTGAAAATGGTTGTCACTAAAACATTTGCGGATAATTCTTGGCCAACCCAGTTCATCTTGGCTAATAGCTTCTACCGGGCAGTCAGCCACTCTCAAACAATTTCCACACTCAACGCATGACTCCTCTTCAATGAAAGCACAATCGTTTTCCATTTGGATTGCATTGACCGGGCATGTGCAGAGACACTCTTCACATCCGATGCAGGAATCTTGGTCAATAATCATTTTTAGTTCTTACCTCCCGGTTATCGTATATAATCTTTTATAAAACCCAGGAAGCAATTAGAATGCCAGAAGCTGCCTACCCATTCAGAACCATGGTTTTTAAGACAAGATCAATAAGTGAGACAAGGCTTATTTACCTCGCCAGGACGTAAAATCAGGTTTATACCGGTTGTCAAAAATAGGTGGCAATTGAAACATGCAGTCTTATTATGAAACATATAGTCTTATTATGAAACATGAGAATTCAAATCAATCCGACCGGCAATGAGAACCAGCTTCAAAATTGACTTAAACAAAATCAATACTATTGAGACCCGATTATGAAAACAGTAAATGACAAAATACTGCGGACCTTTGTAGCTGCACTGTTCGAGGCCGGTGGCGTACCTTCGGAAGACGCACTGACCGTATCGGACTGTCTGGTTGAGGCAAACCTTCGGGGTGTTGACACGCATGGGGTTTTCCGGGTTCCCGGATACCTCGAAAGACTGCGTCAGGGCACCGTTAATCCCCTTCCGTCGATACAGGTAACCCGCACGGCACACGCGACACTGCTGATGGATGCCGACAATGCTTATGGGGCCGTTGCCGGGAAGTTGGCTATGGCGAAGGGAATGGATCTAGCCCGGAAAACCGGCGTGGCCCTTGTATCCATCAAGCACAGCAACCACTACGGGATGGCTGCTTACTATATTCTCCAGGCCATTTCCGGAAATATGGCCGGTATGGCATTTACCAACGCATCACCTGCCCTGCCGCCATGGGGCGGCAGCCAGCCGTTTTTCGGTACAAGTCCGCTTGCAGTCGGCATTCCCGGCGGCAAGACTGTTCCATTTGTATTGGACATGGCCATGGCGGTGCTTGCCCGCGGCAATGTTTACGCAGCCGCCAAGCACCATGAACAGATACCGCCGGGTCTGGCCCTGGACAAGGACGGCAACCCGACGACCAATCCCCATGATCTCATCAATGGCGGCACAATGCTGCCATTTGGCGGCGTTAAAGGGGCCGCCCTCTCGATGTTGATGGACATACTAGGGGGCGTTTTCTCCGGGGCCAATTTTGCCGGGACCGTCGCCAACCCCCTGTCGAACCTCAGCGCGCTGCGGATGTCGGCCATATGTTCGTTGTTTTCCGGCCGGACCTCACCATGCCCCTGAAAACTTTCCAGGACCGCATGGATGAGCTTGTCCGCAAGACCAAGGAACAACCGCGTGCCGCCGGATTCAAGGAGATCCTGATCCCCGGCGAACGGGAGTCGCGTGTCCGCGCCTCTCGCCTCAAAGACGGCATCCCTTTGAAACAAGGTACCGTTGATTCTCTTAACGAAGAAGCGCAGCGAATGGGAATCGAGACCATCTTAGCGATTAGCGACAACCCTGAGGGGGCCCAGTAAAATTGTGCTATCGGAACGTTATTCTGACAAACGCTCTATATTAGGGGTCGGCGAGTTCTTCAATTCGTGCTATGTCCGGCCGGGGTATGCGCTCGCACCAGCCGTAACCATATGATCGCGCAACTTGCGTACGGCAGCTTTCCCGCGTCGATTGGATCCGTGCCAGCCCCAAAGGACAGTCTGCACGGCGGCGATTGCCGTCTCTGCCTTTGTGGATCCAATGCAGGAGATAGGGGGCGTGTACGGAGTCCGGTACGAATTGGTTACGGCTGGTGCGAGCGCATACCCCGACCGGACACCGCGTCAAATGGCGCCGGGCGATTAAATGACAGTTCAGACAATCGGGGAAAAACTCCCCGACCCCTCATCTAATTGGCGTTCGGTATTCAAAGGGCTTTATTGCGGGTACCAGGCAAATCCCTCCATTAGCTTTCTTGCTGTTCGCATCGCTGAAACTTTTTTGATCGCCGCGTTTGAAGAATCGTCTGCGCCTTCCACACAGACCGGCAGGATTCCGGACGGGTGACCGATACGCACCGTTGCTTTGATACCGTCCGAATTCACGATATTGTTGACGATTGTCGCGGGTAAGCCTGCCGCAGCGCCCAACCCAATGGCTGAAGAAAGCGGTATGCTTTGGTGAAAACGTTCCATGGACACTGTAATGGATCGTATGTCCATGTCTTCGGCGTTTTGTGCGCGTGAATAAAGAGAGGTATAGCCGATTGGATGGCCTACTAAAGTTATGCGTGGTCGTGCCGGACACTGGGTCCGGGCTTCGGTGGGATTTTTTACAAATCCGCAGAGCACAGCTGCCCTGCCCCTGAGGTTTTCCAGCTCAGTCACCATTTCGTTTTGCTCTTGAAGCCCGGCATGTTCTTCCCTTCCCGTGAGATGGAAATCCTCCAATCGAACAAACAGGTGAATATGTCCGGCATCAACAATCGAAACCTTGTATTCGGATTGCTCCGTTGCAATGGTGTCTATTGGATTTCCCGTGGGTAGAATCCGGTCGGTCACCGTTCCCGCCGGATCAATGAATTCAACTTCAATCGGTGCTCCAGGGCGGGCGACACCGTCTATGAAGTGGGATCCCTGGGTCGCACTTTGACCGTTTTTAACCGGAATCCTTATCAGGTAACGCTTTTCGGTGACCCGATTTTTCACAGATACAACCGTTTCCGGTTCAATTCCCTTGACCAGCCCCTCATCGACAGCGAAAACGCCGGCGGCGGAAAGAAGATTGCCGCACATCCCCTTGCCGTCAAGGATCGGGCGGTCGATCCCGACCTGGATGAATTCATACTCAATGTCTATACCGCTTTCGGATGACGGATGAATGATGACCACTTTGCTGGTGTGCGTCGTAGCGCCACCGAGCCCGTCTATCTGTCTAATGTCGGGAGATCCCATTATACCCAAGAACATTCGTTCCCGAATTCCAGCGTCATCGGGTACGTCACAGGCGTGAAAAAAAACACCACGGCTTGTTCCACCGCGATACAAACAGCATTTCACCTTGTTTAGATTATACATGAGCATTCCTTTTGATTTGTTTGCTGATTTCAGGGTCCTTTCCCGGTCAGATAATTTACCAATTGGAAGGCCAAGGGTGCCGTCAGGATGATAAAAATAACCCTGAAGAAATGAAAGGCCGCAAGAACCGTCGTTTGCGTGTCGGTACCCAGCGACAAGGTAATCAAGGCACTCATGGCCCCGGGACTGGTACTCAAATAGGCAGTGGGAACATCAAGAATACCGAGCCTGGCCAGTATGATGGAAAAAGCCAGTCCAACCGCTACGAGTACAATGGTGGAGGTGATGATCGGCATGGCCATTTGGGAGATCATTTTGCCGATTTCCGGATTGTAGCGGGTGCCGATCAGGACACCGAGCAGGATTTGTATGCCGACTTGGAAGCTCCCATGGGCCGACCAGGAGCTTTGGGTGATCATTTTGGCGATGATCACCAATACAGTGGCGCAGATCAAAACAGAACCCGGAAAGCGGAGTTTAAAACCGATCAGCCCGCCAACCGTGCCCACGAGTAAATAGAACGACAGATTTGCAATATTTTGCATGACGATTCCTTTTATTAGTTCACATAGCAGTTACAGGATCTTCAAGCCTGATTTTTTAGAATTCGTAAGAACCAAAAAGGCTCGGCCAGGGGGAATCCCCCTGGCCGAGTATCAGTCGCTCTGCATCCGGTATTCGCTATTGAAGGGGCCACGGCAAATCGACACCCAGAAAGGTCTGCAACAGGCCCTGAGGATAGACCAATGTCAGCCGGTTCGAAATAATTCCCAAAACCAGGATGAAGGCGAACGCACCGAGGGCACTTTTGACTGCATTCAATCTGCCTTTGAGCACTAGGAACAGGAAAATGAAAATACCTGAACCCAGGACAAATCCCACGACAGCCGACCCCAACAGCATCCCGAGCAGCCACAGCAAGTAATGCTCGCTGCTGCGCATCTCCCTATCTTTGCTTCCGGATCGATGCTCTTCATCGAAAAAGACTGACGCCGGTGACTGGCCCCTGACAAGTAGAATCAACACCGGAACCATAAAGACCAACCCGACGACTGATGCGATCCTCGGATAGATAGCGCTCAAATAATCGTAGGAAAAGCTGTCCGCCAGAACATATATGCAACAACCCGCCAGCAAGGTCGAGAATATGAGCTGGGCGTTTTTGTTCTGGTGGCTGTGAGGGCCTTCCACGGTAAGCTCCGGACGGCCGGGCTTGAATTTGATGGCTGCGACGATCGATGCAAGGGTCAATACAACCAGCCCAATGACAATGGGGCGCTGAAGAAATGAAAATCCGTACACGGCAGCGGCTGAGTAGACCGAAGATTCGACTTGCTTGGCCAGCACAAAGCCGATCAGAAGGGCTGGGCGGGGCCACCCGAAACGTTTCATGTACACGGCCAGGATGCTCAAAAGAAAAAGAGCAATCAGATCACCCCAGGAGCGTGTCGCCTGAAATGCTGCAAAGAAAATGATACCGAACATGAACGGTGCAATCAGCTTATATCGGATCGTAGTCACTTTGGCGATATGGGGTGTGAGGAATACGCATAGGCTGGTACCAAAAATATTGGCCAAGGCGACCGACCAAATGATCACGTAAACGATATCCAGATTCTCCGTCACCATTTCGGTACCGGGTTGAATTCCGATAAGAATGAATCCACCCAGTAATATGGCCATGCTTCCCGAGCCCGGAATGCCGAATAAAATGGTAGGAATAAGTGCGCCACCCTCCTTGGCATTGTTGGCTGACTCCGGCGCAATAACCCCCCGGATGTCTCCGGTTCCGTATTTCTCTTTGTTTTTGGTTGTCTGAACGGCATGACCGTACGCTATCCAGTCGATAACCGTACCGCCCAGACCGGGTAATGCACCCACCAGGCAGCCGATGGCCGCGCATCGAAGCGACAGGAACCAATTATTAAACCAATCGCGAACGCCCTTGAGCCAGCCCCTCCCGATCACTGATCCACTGTCGGAAATAGTTTCCTGACGGCGGGACAAATCGATGATTTCAGGTGTGGCGAACATGGCCAAGCCGATCACGATCAGTGACACGGGATCGAGCAGGTATTCGGTTCCAAAGGTCAAGCGCGGGACACTGGTCATGGGGGCAGCACCGAAAGCACCTAATATCAGACCCAACGCGCAGGCTCCAAGACCCTTGAGTACATTGGGTCCGGTAAGCATGCCGACCATGGAAAGCGCCAGGATAATCATCATGAGCTGTTCGCCGAATCCGACTGCGAGGATAATCGGGATGGCGACAAAGATGGCTCCCGACAATACCACTGCACCGAAAATACCGCCGAACATGGAGGATGTAAATGCTGCGGCCAGGGCACGGGCGGCCTCCCCCCGTTTGGACATTGGGAATCCATCCAAAACGGTGGCCTGGGAAGAAGAGGTCCCGGGGATGCCCATTAGGACCGAGGGAAAGGTATCCGATGTGGCCGTCACGGATTGCAAACCGATCATCATCGCAAGGGCGGTCGTGGGTTCCATCCCGAAAACGAACGGCAGCAGAAGCGCCAGTCCCACGGTCCCTCCCATCCCGGGAAGGATGCCGACAATCAGACCGAGTACCACACCCATCAGCAATCCAGTCAGGTGCGATAAGGTTGCGATTGTGGACAGTGAAGATGTAATCGTCTCTAACATAGCAGACTCCTACTGCAATGAAGGGCCCTGCATGCATGCATCGGCATGCACGCAGGGCGGATTGCGCTAGTCAAGAGATACGTTGAATTTGGCTTGCAGCAGATTGTCGATGTATGCCCTTGCATCCGGAGCGATGTTAGAGCCTTCGGCGACCAGAGTTTCGGCATCTTTGCCCCATGAAAGCGGTTCTTTGCCGGCGTTTTTCTTGATGTACTTTAAAACCGCCGGATCGTCGAGTGCTGTTTTGACCGCAGTGATATAGGCGTTCACAATATTGTCCGGGGTCCCTTTGGGCAAAAGCAACATCTTTGAGATAGCTGTTCTAACGTTTAGAAGCGTCCGGTAGGCTTTATAGGCTGCGCCTTGTTCTTCCGCAGCTTTTCCAGTCACTTTTTCCACGACTTCGAACAACGTCGGCAGATCGGGCGTACCCGGGTCTCTGTTGACCGATCCATCCGCGGAAACATTCCCCATGGTGAAAAGCGCCACGGCATTGGCCTTTTCAGCCAGCTGTTCTTTCTTTTGCAGCCATTTGATCGTGGAGTCGGTGTTTACCGTCGTCTCACCCCGCAAAAACGCTTGGCGCGACTTGCTGGTGCCGAGACCGAAAATGGCTTTGACTTCCACGTCCAGCATATCCAAGGCGAGCATATCAAGGATAAAGATGCCGGTGGGGGCTTTGGTTCCAAAAACCAATGGTTTTTTCTGCAGCGTCTTAATCGTTCCGACAATATCGTTCGGATCTTTGATGCCCGTTGCCTTACCGTTCACAAAGAGCATTGCACCGCGGGGCATGGTGAAGACGGCTCGCACCTCACTGGGATCATACTTGACCAGCTTTGATCCGAGGGTTACCGGAAGCAGAGTGGAGGACGACCATACGGCTGCCTGGGTTCCGTCAGGTTTACCGTTTTTATAAAAGTCATTGGCGCCGGTAATACTGCCGCCACCGGGTTTATTCAACACCAGAACGGTTGGATTACCCGGCAGGGCTTTCTGAAGATGGGGCTGTAATATCCGTGCAAGGGTGTCGCTGCCGCCGCCCTCTTTAAAGGGAACAAAAATCGTGACGGTTTTGCCCTTGAGGTCGAAAGCCGTTGCCGCATGCGGCATCGCAACTAAAATGGCCGCTGCAACCGCGATAACACCGATAACTGTCTTGTAATGATTACGTTTCATGTTTTTTCCTCCTTTAGTTAGGTTATATATCAGGAATGTGGTTCCATTTCTTCCTGCCCAATCCGTTTGAGCATGAAAACTATGGCAACATTCGCCAGTGTGGGCATACCTGCGCTCTTTCCCTCTTCAAGGACACATTGTTTTCAATAGGGCCCATCGTTAGACCAGACCTGTGCAAATTCAATGCCATGATTTGAGCCTGAAATTATTCAGAATTTTAGAATCAACCTAAACGAATTTGTTTCAATGCGAGACATAATGTTTCAAAGAAATGGATCTATTTGTTTCAAAAATGCTTTTTTTAGCGCCGCTCAGGCAAAACCGGGGCTTGAATTTTCCCAGGCACAAGGATCAACGGACGCATTTCTCTTGCGGATCCCATGGTATCGATAGACCAGACAGCATCCACCAGCCGGACGGATTGTTCCATACCCAGAACCGGCGCCATTAGATCCAGGCACTTTTCGGTAATTTCACCTTGATTCATGGGATTGTCGGGTATCCCTTTAACCGCCTTGGTGTGGTGGCGAAGAAGCTTGCCATCAGTCCCGGTAATTTCCAAAATAGCTTGACGGGCCGGTTTTGCAATGCTCAATTCCGCACTGGGGACAGCGGTTATTTTTTTTCTCAATTCAAGAACCCGGGGATTTTTCATTCGCGCTTCATCATGACAGTTTTTAAAATTAAGGCCCCGGTCTATCAGCCCCACGGCGACAAGATGCTGCAGGCAGACATCAGGCATTTCACGGTTATTGACGATGTGCAGCCTGTCATCCGGCATATGGATTTTAACCGATCTGATTTCATCCACTTCCAAATTATGCTTATGGACAATCGCCATGACTGCATCGAGCGCAGCTTGAATCGGCGACCCCACACACCATTTTTTAATGGTCGCATTTAAAATCTCAAATCGTTGCCCCAGTTCCAGGTACAACTGTTCCGGCTCAGGGGAAAAGGCAAATGCAGAAAGATATGACGGCTCATTAATCAACGGATCTGATACGCCTGTGAAGCCGGACCTGACCAGCAACGCCGCATAAACGCCGTTCCTGGCTCCCATACCGGCAAAATCGAATGCCTTTTCAACATGATCTGTATCGCGATTCCAGTAGGGCACACCAGATGCCTGCTGAGTCGCATAGGAGAGAAGATAAATTGATTGTTCAACCGAAAGCCCCATCAGTGCGCCTGCAGCAGCTGCAGATCCATACAGGGTTCCAAGGCTGTGGGTGCTGTGAGTCCCGGCCATTGCTTTATCAAACCCCAAAGCCATGTTAAAACGCGCACCGATATCATATCCCAGCACAATGGCTTTCAATAAATCCAAACCGCTCTTTTCTTCTGCCTCGGCAATCGAGAGGGCAGCAGGAACAATGGCGCAGCCGGGATGAAACATGCCCCCCAAATGAGAATCATCAGTTTCATCACCATGGGCTGCCATGGCGTTGGCAAATGCGGCATATACGGTAGAAGAGACAATATCTGTACCAATTACAGAGGCTTGTTCAGGACCGTTCATGGACAAGACAAAGTTGGCTGCAACTTTTCCCGCTTTGAGCCTCGAGCCGGAAACAACGGCCGCCAGTGTGTCCAGCAGATGACATTTCGCTTTTTGGATTACTTCGTCAGGCAGGTAATGGTCAAGCGCGCCGGAAATATACTCGGCCACCTGCCGGGTTACCTTACACTTTTCTAAATTCTGAGCATTCATATCTATTCCCATTTCCAGTTCTTTGACAAACGCTTTAATTGTCAATCAATCTCCGGGTTCCAACAACTATCCTGTGGGTGTTGAGTGCAATTACTTTGCCAACTAGTTGAGGGATCGGGGAGTTTTTCAATCCCTGCTATGTCCGGTCGGGGTATGCGCTCGCGCCAGCCGTAACCAATTCGTACCGGACTCCGTACACGCCCCCTATCCCCTGCGTTGAATCCAGACAGGCAGAGACGATAATCGCCGCCGAGGGAGACTGTCTTTCGGGGCTGGCACCGATCCAATCGACGCGGGATAGCTGCCGTACCCAAGTTGCGCGATCATATGGTTACGGCTGGCGCGAGCGCATACCCCGGCCGGACACGGCGTCAGATCACGCCGGACGATTAAATCATAGCTTATACAATTAAGGAGAAACTCCCCAATCCCTCAGCTAGTCTATCAGCTTAGGTCGTAATTCAAGCATTTCAGCTTTTCCAAACTGAAGCTCAGACTGAGCAGTGCCTCAATTTTCAACCGAATCCTGCATACAAACTAGCTTTTTGATGATTTCATTTTCTTTACAACCATGTTATAAGTATCGAATTTAGCATGATTTCCAATAAATAGAGACGGTAATGGTTATGCCGAAGAAAAAAATACGAATGGCAATATTTACTCCGATCGACAATGTCATTCAACGAACTGAATTAATGAGTACACGGGATGACCTGGAGATCCAGATTTTCCCCCAGGTTTTAGATGATGCGATCCCCTTCTGTATCGAATTGGAAAAAGAGGGCGTTGAGGTCGTTGTTACCCGGCGGGCCACTGCCCATCTGTTGAGAAAAGTGACCAACATACCTGTTTTATCTTTTCCTAAAAGGTCGATCGATATACTGATCGGTATCGAGAAAGCGTTAAAAATAGGTAGAAAAATACTGGTCCCCATGTATAAACAGCCCATGGGCGGGCTATCTATTTTGGAAACCCTTCTGGATGTCAAGCTCGAGCAGCTAATATTCGTAAATAAAGAGAGTTTGAAAAAGTTGGTCCGGTCTTATTCTAAAAAGGATTTTGATGTCATTGTCGGTGGCCCCCAATGCTGCAAATTTGCGGAGATGTACGGCCTGCCTTCCGTGGAAACATCGCACCAGGAATATGATATTGACGCCACACTGGAAAATGCAATCTCATCGGTTATGGCCTTTCGTCAGCAGAGAATCATTGCAAACGAATACCGCTCGGTCATAGATGCCACATCAGACGGCATCATTGCCACTGACAACAAGGGGTTAATTACCAAAATCAATCTGACCGGGAGGGCATATCTGCAACTCAGTGAAGAAGAGGTTATCGGAACTCAAATATCCCGGCATCTCAAGAACTGCCCATCCATCAAAAAGCTTCCGACACGGCGCTCCTTGACCGATCAATTGGGCAAGATCGGTAAAAATCAATTTGTCTTCAACCACACTCCCATCCGGATGGAAAATGAAATCATCGGAACGGTTACGACCTTTAGGAACATCACTAATGTTCAGCGATCCGAGCATGCAGTCCGGCGATCGCTCTCAAAAGGATTCAAAACAAGCTACCGCCTTGAAGATCTGATCCATGAGAGCCCTTCCATGAATGAAATTGTTGAAATGGGAAGGCAATATGCCAAAATCGATTCCACTGTTTTGGCTATGGGTGAAACCGGCACAGGCAAGGAGATGCTGGTTCAAGGGATTCACAACGCAGGTCCGCGCTGCCGGAAACCATTTGTATCGGTTAATTGTGCTGCCCTTCCGGAACAATTACTGGAAAGTGAGCTTTTTGGATATGAGGAAGGGGCGTTTACAGGCTCCCGCAAGGGCGGTAAGGCCGGCCTCTTTGAACTGGCGCATCAGGGTTCGATTTTTCTGGATGAAATTGATTCTACACCTTTAAGTGTGCAGGTAAAGCTCTTAAGAGTTCTTCAGGAAAGAGAAGTCATGCGTATCGGAGGGGATCGCAGGATACCGATCGATGTAAGGGTCTTTGCCGCCGCAATCCAGAATTTAAAACAATCGGTTGATGCCGGGAATTTCAGAGCGGACCTATATTACAGGCTGAATGTCCTTCGAATAACAGTTCCCCCGTTAAGAAAGAGAAGAGAAGACATTCCCACGCTGTTAAACTTCTTTATATCCCTGTTTTCTGAAAAAATCGGAGCCGAGCCGATCATTCTACCCGAATCGTACACCTTGAAACTTGTTGATTACAGATGGCCCGGCAACGTCCGCCAACTCAAGAATTTTACCGAACAGCTGGTCATGAACTGCACTTTCAAATCCACCACCCAAACCCTGGTCGACCTGTATAATGATCTGATAAAAAATGAAAATATCGGTGCCATGGCCGTGCAAACATTGGAACCGCCCCCGGACGGCAACCCCAAAGCCCTTGAATATGGATCGGATGAGGTCAAAGCAAAAATAGAACAGGCCCTGGTTCAAACCAAATACAACCGTCAAAAAGCAGCGGAGCTCCTCCAGATCAGCCGGTCCACATTGTGGCGCAAAATGAAGGAGCTCAAGATAGGTTAATTGGTGTCCGCCCGGATCCGCCTGAGGTGGATCCGGGCGGACACCAATTAAAAGCAGAAAGAAGCTCATTGGAAATAATGGCCTCATTTTCTTTGAGCTCGGCGGCCATACAACCAAAATCTGCCCCACAATACATATTGTTGCAACAATGTGTTTCATTTTGATACGTTAATCGTTAACTTGCAGGATTCCCTGGTTGCTCAAATGCAACGTCCTTAACGTATACCTAATATAAAGACTGCCCCCACCATCAGATCGGAAATCTGGCACATTAATTGTATAAGGTCGGTTGAAGATTTTCTAGCGCCACACAGAAAGCGTCATGCCAGCATTTTAACATACGGGAGATGATGAATGGGAATGCCAAACGTAGCAGAGGTTGCGAGTCAATTTATTCATGAACTTGATTATAACAATATCCCCGAGGATTGCATCAATGTGGCCAAACGATGCTTCGTGGATGGTATCGGTGTTATCCTGGCGGGTTCCGACGAACCTTGCGCCAAGGTCTGCCGAGAATATGCGCTGTCGGTGGGCGGCAGAACCGAGGCCGCCTTTTTAGGATTGAATTCTCAAAAAGTTCCGGTACAATTGGCCGCATTGGTAAACGGTACGGCCGGTCATGCCCTGGACTGGGACGACACCGCCCTCTCCAAAGAAGCTGACCGATCTGTTCTGCTTCACCCGACCATGCAGCCGCTGGCCGCCCTCCTTGCGCTGGGTGAACGCTACCCCGCAAGCGGCAAAGATCTTTTGACCGCTTTTGTGGCCGGCTTTGAGGTCTCCTGTAAAATAGCGGAAGCCATCGATCCCAGCCACTTTTCCCAGGGACGTGGTTTCCACACCTCCGGCACCATCGGCATTTTCGGCGCCACCGTCGCCGCCGCAAAATATCTGAAACTGCCACCGGTTCAAATCCGCAACGCATTGGGGCTGGCGGCCAGCATGTCGGCCGGTATCGGGGGGAATCACGGTACCATGGGCAAGCCGCTGCACATGGGGCGTTCCGCAGAAAACGGCATTGTGGCGGCAAAACTTGCATCCCTGGGGATGGACGCACGCCCTGAAGTCCTGGAAGGAACCCGTGGTTTTTTTCATTGCTTTGGCGGTGGATTCAATCCCGATAAAATCTTTGGCAGGTTCGGAAATCCATTCGCCATCATCGAGCCCGGGGTCTGCATCAAGCCTTACCCATGCGGAGTTGTCGGTCACCCCGGCATGGATGCCATGAAGCATCTGGTCACCACCCATGATGTCAAGCCCGAAGATGTTGCCTCGGTTAAAGTCTTCACCGGGACCAACGTCCTGCCTCCGGGCCCCTTGAGATTCAGCTTTGCCGGGACAGCCCTGGAAGGCAAATTCTGCGTCCAGTTCCAGATGGCCAGCATGATCGTCCGCCGCAAGGCCGGCATGAAAGAGTTTACCGACAAGTTTGTGCAATCACCTGAAATCGTTCAAATGCAGCCAAAAATCGAAACATCGGTCGACCCGGCCATAGAGGCTCTGGGAAAAGCAACGATACGATTCGATATCGAAATGAGCTTAAACGACGGGCGCACGATCTCGCAAACCTCCGCCGAGCATTATCGCGGCGGACCCGAAAATCCGTTGACGCGAGACAGTCTGGTTGACAAATTTCTGGATGCTTCCCAGAACGTTCTGGCAGCCTCCCAGGGCCACGAAGCTGTGGCCTTGATCGAATCTCTCGATCGACTCGACAACGCGACGGACCTGATAAAGATCATTACCTGCGCCAGGAGACCCGTTGAGATCGTCAACTCAGAAAGGATCAAAAAAGTTAGGGCACCGCTGAAATGAAAAACCAAGCTTCACCCCACATTGACCCGAAGCACGCCTGCGACGTATTGGTCGTCGGCGGCGGCAACGCAGCGCTTTGCGCCGCCATGACGGCGCGCGAAAGCGGGGCAAGCGTCCTAATGCTGGAATGCGCTCCCAAAGATTTCAGGGGCGGCAACAGCCGGCACACCCGCAACCTGCGCTACATGCATACGACCGGCAATGAATTCCTGACCGGCCCCTACCCCGAAGCGGAGTTCTGGGAGGATTTAATCCGGGTAACCGAAGGGCAAACCAACCAAGAGCTGGCACGCTTTACCATCAGGGAGTCGAATAACGTTGGCGAATGGATGAAGGCCCATGGATGCCGATTCCAGCCGGCCATGCGGGGCACCCTTCATCTTGCGCGAACCAATGCCTTTTTTCTCGGAGGCGGCAAGGCCCTGGTGAACGCCTATTACCGCACGGCCCAGGAGCTGGGGGTTGACATCCGCTACAACGCTGAGGCTCGCGATCTCAAAATCCGCGACAACCGCTTCGTCTCCGCCGCGGTTGTTGAAAATGGGCTTGAAACCGAAATTTCGACCAAAGCCGTCGTACTGGCGTCAGGCGGCCTCCAGGCCAATCTGGATTGGCTGAAGGAACAATGGGGGGACGCAGCCGATAACTTCATTGTTCGCGGCACACCCTATGACAAGGGACGCATGCTTCAGGTGCTGTTGAAAAAAGGCGCCAAATCCATTGGTGATCCGCGCCAGTGCCATGCGGTGGCCATCGATGCGAGAGCCCCCAAATTCGACGGCGGGATCGTGACACGGCTGGATTGCGTGTCCTTTGGCATTGTGGTCAATAAACACGCCCAGCGTTTTTATGACGAAGGCGAGGATTTCTGGCCCAAAAGGTACGCTATCTGGGGACGGCTGGTTGCCGATCAGCCGGATCAAATCGCCTATTCCATTATCGATGCCAAATCAATCGATCTGTTCATGCCCTCTGTTTTTCCGCCATACGAATGCGCATCGATTGCCGAATTGGCCACCCGGCTGGAACTCGATCCAAAGGCCCTGGAAGACACGGTTGACGCATTCAACCGCTCAATTAAACCAGGATCCTTTGATCCGGCCGAGCTTGACGATTGCCGGACCGAAGGTCTGGATCCGCCCAAAAGCCACTGGGCCCGCCCCTTGGACACACCTCCGTATTACGGATACCCGCTGCGGCCCGGCATCACCTTTACCTACCTCGGGGTGGCCGTCAACGAGCGGGCGCAGGTTGTCATGGAAGGCGGCACACCGGCGGAAAACATCTTTGCCGCCGGAGAGATCATGGCCGGCAATATCCTGGGCAAGGGCTACATGGCCGGGTTCGGCATGACCATTGGGACCGTGTTCGGCAAGATCGCAGGAAAGGAGGCAGCTCGCAATGTCGTCAACTGAAACACTCAAAGAAGCGGAAAGGGTGATGGTGGTTTGCAATGCCTGCCGCTACTGTGAAGGTTTTTGCGCAGTTTTTCAGGCAATGGAGCTGCGGCGGACCTTCAGCGACCAGGACTTAAAGCTCCTCGCAAATCTCTGCCACAATTGCCGTGACTGCTACTATGCCTGCCAGTACGCGCCGCCCCACGAGTTTTCCATAAACGTCTCTAAAACCATGGCCGATCTGAGCCTTGAAACCTATCAGGAATTCAGCTGGCCGGATTTCATGAAAGGGCTGTTCAGGCGCAACGGTGCCTTTACGGCCCTGATCTCGGCTGTCGGCATGGCCATTTTTCTCATCGCAGCCCTGATGCTCAAGGGGCCGGCGGGTCTTTTCTCAACCCACACAGGCGAGGGCGCTTTTTATCAGGTGCTGCCCTACGGACTGATTGTCTTTCCCATATCGGCCATCGTAGTTTTCCTGATGTACGGCGTTTTTTTAAGCATCATCCGGTTTTGGCGCGATATCGGCGGAAAAAATGATGAACTGATGAGCCCCCGCGCGAATCTGCAGGCCCTGTGGGATGCGCTGCGGCTCAAATACCTCGACGGCGGCGGTGACGGATGCAACTACCCGGACGACCGCTTCAGTATGGTTCGCCGCCGCTATCACCATTTTGTGTTCTACGGATTTTTGCTCTGTCTGGCATCAACGACCATCGCCGCTTTCTATGATCACTTCCTGCACTGGGCCGCACCCTATCCATTCCTGAGCTGGCCGGTGCTGCTGGGAACTGCCGGCGGAATATCGATGACGATCGGAACGGGTGGATTGCTTTATCTCAAGCCGCAGGTGGACAAAGCGCCGGTTTCACAACGTTCATTCAGCCTGGGGATCAGTTTTTTGATTCTGCTCTTATTGACCAACGTCACCGGTCTTTTATTGCTGCTGCTGCGGGCTACGCCGTTGATGGGAACGCTTCTGGTGGTTCATATCGGTTTGGTTGTCGGCTTGTTCATCACAATGCCCTACGGCAAATTTCTCCATGCGGTCTATCGATACGTGGCCCTGGTCCGCCATGCTCTCGAACAATCCCGGGAAAAATGAAGAGATTGATGAGATTATCGACATAGGAACGCTCAACGGGATTTTTGTGCTCGGGCGTACGATCGGCATGATAGGCCATTACTTGGACCAGCAAAGGCTGGCGCAAGGGCTCTACCGCCATCCAAGCGATGATGTCTGTTATATGCTCGAAGAGACGGATGGCCTGACTTTATGAAGCCGCTATAGGTGGGAGACAGAGAATAGAATTGACAGGACGCCGGGTTCCGGGGCCAAGAAATGTATTTTTCGGCAACTTCTGGCGACGGGTGCTGCAATCTATTGTTGGGTCCCAGAAATAATTGCGAACACCTTATGGTCAAATTGCGTTTTGACGAGGTTTGTTTATTCGTAGTGGCGGGGTTTACCCTTATAAGCGCTCAAATAAGCTATTTATGCTATCTGACAGGCAGTGGGGTGCGGTTGCAGGGGAGGGGTTTATCCCCGCCAGCAAACCAGCGCGATGATGGCTTATCGCCGGTTTTTCTTGTGCTTCATCACAGACTTGACGTATTTGCTGAACTGCCGGTCTTTTTGCCTTTTTTCAAGATAGGACATTTCCTGATAAGCGGATTCCTTGTTCATTTTCAGGTAATTCTGATACCTTTGCTCGGGCAAGCGGCCTTCATCCACAGCCTTTAAAACCGCACACCCTTCTTCCACCACATGGGTGCAGTCGTTGAAGCGACATTGTCGGGCAAGCTGGGCGATCTCGGAGAAGGTTTCATCGATCCCGGCTTCGACGCCAAAATTGCCAAGCTCCCGCATCCCGGGCGTGTCAATGATCATGGCGCCGCTTTCCAGCAAGATCAATTGCCGGGAAGTGGTGGCATGCCGCCCCTTGCCGTCTTTATCCCGGACGGACTGGGTCTTGAACACGGCGTCACCGATGAGGTTGTTCAGCAGCGTTGTTTTACCCACCCCTGAAGATCCCAGCAGGCAGTAAGTTTGGCCGGTTCTCAGCAGCTTGCCGACGTCTGTCAGGCCGGACGCAAGCTTGTTGCTGAATGGCACCACCTCAAGATCCGGCATGACGTTGTGTATCTCGGTGATCCTGGCAGCGGCCTCCGCGGCGTTTACAAGATCAATTTTGCTTAGCAACACCTTCGGTGTGATGCCGCCCTCGTTGACCATCACCAGGTAGCGCTCGAGCCGGTTGAGATTGAAATTTGTGTCCAGGGACTGCACGATAAAAGCCACATCGATATTGGCGGCAATCAACTGAAAGTCGATCTTTTTCCCGGAGGTTTTTCTTTTGAGCAGAGATTTTCGCGCTAAAACCTGATGAATAATTGCAAGGGTTTTGTCGTCGAAATAATTTACAGCGACCCAATCCCCAACGGTCGGATAGTCGATCGGCGAAGCCGCGTTGAACACCAGTTTTCCGACCAGCTCGGCCGGGACATCATAATCACCATCACCGATCGTGTAGCTGTCTTTGTGAACCGCGAGGACTCTGGCTATCTCAAGACCGCTGAGTTGTTCAGGGGCAGGATTTCCCAGGCAAGATCTGTCGAAGCCAAGTTTTTCTATGCTGCGTGAATAATTTATCATGACATCTTCGATATGGCACCCTTCGACTTTCAACGTGATTTTGGCGCAATTAATTTATTCTTTTCCAGGTTGCTCACAACAGCTTTGATCACCTCATTGATGATTTGAGCGGTGGCGTCTTTGCTTAATGTGTTTGATCTCACTGACCAGATGCGTTTTTCCGTTTTAACATCGTACAAATTGGTTTCCAAACGAACCGTGGTGCTTGAGCTGGAATATCCCGGAGAACTGAAGCGGCTGTGATAAAAACCGAATAACCCATGATGTCCCGAACTGCCTCGGTTGTAAACCTCTTGGCTTTCTTTGCCGATCAGGTGAGTGATGATCACCGCGTCATTGTCATGTTGATGGACCGCATCCAGAATCATCTCCCTTGTCATTTCCAAATCGGGCGGCATCGGTATGGCAGCTTCGCTGGAGACGGCTTCAACTCCTATCGCTTTTAAATGAGCAACGAACCTCTTCTCATAAGACCGCCGGTTGTGTTCATTGCCTGTTATGGCAATGATTAGAACATTGGATACGGGCCGCCCCTTATAGGCTTCATCGACCGGCTGTTGGGTAAGTTCGGTTCCGGCACAGGCGCAAATCAGAAGAACACAAAAAATCAGGCAGCACGGCCGTTTAACATGGTTTGCTTTCATCAAAATTCTCCTGCGGCATGTTTGTCGCGGTTATCAAAAAAACGCTCCGTTATCCAAACGTATGCCAGCGTATCTGAGCGTTTTTTTTAAAAATCGCCTATACCACGCTTTAATTATTTCGGAACCTTTTTTCGAAAAGCGGTTGGGACAAGTTTAACAGATTAGAGACTTTTTAGCGATGTTAGAATCGACAATCAGGGCTGAAGTTCCCGGCCGACGCCGAGCTCCTCCCGGGTGAAGCGGATACTGTCGACAACCGCCTGATACTCGCGGCGACGGGCTTCCTCACGGTCATCTGACCCGGGGTCGAACTCCACTTCGATGTTCAGGCGCTTCATCTCGGGATTCGATTTGAACTTTTCAGATAACAACGTTGAGGCGCTTCAATTTTAGTGGCTCATCAGCGTCTTGCCCTTTTTACCGAGTCCTTCCTGGAAGCGTGTCGGCCGCAGCGGGTTATCCCCAGGGTCCATCTTCCCGGTTGCCAGTTGGCTGATTCGCCGGCCCGCCTCGGGAGAGAGCATCACGCCGGCCCAGTAGCCGCAGTTGACATAAAACCCGGGAACTTCCGGAACCGGTCCGATCAGGGGCTGGTCGTCGGGGGTATAGACATAAAATCCGGCCGAGGTGTGCATGTCGGGCTGTCTGACGGTTTTTTCGACATTTTCAAAAAACGGCGTCAGGCGTTTGACCTTGTCCAGGGCCAGGGCTGGAAACTCCCAATCAGTGTGGACTTTTTCGGTGGGCCGACTGACCGGCTCATCCGAATCCACCCAGCCGATGATCACGCCGCCCGGCTCGGGCCTCCAGTAGGAGTTGTTGTTGACATCCACCGTAAAGGGGGCATCCTGCGGAATATCCACCGAGGTGCTTAGGTAGACCTTTTGCCGACGAACCGGTTCCAGCGGCAAATCCAAGTTGACCATTTTACCGATTTCGGCGGCGAAGGGGCCGGCCGCATTGACCACGATGGGCGTTTCGAGGATCCCCGGTTGGTCTCCACCCCGCAGATGCGGCTTTGGTCCAGTCGGATACCGGTTGTTTTGGTGTTGATAAAAAAGCGGGCGTCACAACCCTTGGCGAATCCCTGGGTGGTTTCATGACATGACAGCCAGCCGTCCCGCTGTCGGAAGGTGGCCGCCAGCACCGATTCTGAAATATGCGGAAATCGGGCAAGGATCTCATCGCGTTCTATGAATTCCGAGTCGGTCACCCCCAATTTGTGCTGCTGTGCCACGTTCTCCTTAAGATCGGGCACCGTCTCCGGGTTATCCGTGAGGAAAAGATACCCTTGCTGTTTGATCGATATGCTGTAATCCGGCAAACCGACGACCTCGTCGAAATGCTCGAACATTTCCAGGCTCGGCAGCGCCAGTTCAGCCATGGCCGGCTCGGCGAACTGGGCCCGGAAACATTCCGCCGATGCCGGTGTCGTCAGGGTCGACAGACCGTCGCGCATCTCTACCAGAACGACGTCAAGGCCCGCTCTGGAAAGCCAGAAAGCCGTCGACACCCCCACGATGCCGCCGCCGATGACCACCGCGTCGGTTCGGCCGAAGTCATTGCCTGCCGGAGTGAATATCTTCCCCATTTTTTTTCCTCCTTTAGAGGTTCAAAGGTTCCGGGTTCCGGGTTCCGGGTTCCGGGTTTGGGTCTTCGCGCTTTAGCCTTCGCTTTCAGCTACAGCCCAACAAGCCGCGCTACGTCCCCACAGGCTGGGTTCTGGGATGCTGCCTTCCAGCACAGAATCGGGCACGACAATCGAGGCTGAAGGCTCAACGTATATGTCCTATATGACCTATAGGTCCTATAAAATATAAGTCCTATAAGACCTATAATGCAGAACCTCTGAACCCTGAACCTTTGAACCTCCGAACCCTAAAGTAGTCCTTTCGCTTCCAAGTCCGCAGCGACCTCAGGAATACCGACCCGCACCAGGATATCTGCGGTGGGTATTCCGTTGGAGTTCCATTGACGGGCTTTGTAGTACCAGTCCAGCAGTTTCTGGATCTCCTCTTTGGATAATACATGCCCCTGGTTCGGACCGTCTGCAATGGGATCCTCGCATAACCTTGCCGGGGGTAAATCAAAGTGGCGGCCGAAGCCGCTTATTTCCCGTGCCGAAAAGGCCCGGGTCAGATGCCAGACGCGTTCGGCGACCAGGAGCAGCTCCTGCCAGCTTTTCTCCCGGCCGGTAATCAACGTAAACAATTCGGCGTAGTGATCTTCCTCGAATCCCAGCTCCATCATTTGCAGCCGACAGTTGCCAAGGACATCAAACAGGGAGCGTTTATTCTGGGAGCCAATCACGTATCCCGCGCTTTGTTCACCGACAACGGCTTTGGGCTGGGCTTCGACTTCGCCGCCGGAGGCAATCAGGTCGTGCACGTTGGTCCAGGCGCCGGCGAGATCGTGGCCCAGGACCCAGGCGCGGTTGTGATGGGCCCCGACATCGGCAGTCATGTAGGCCAGCATCATCGAGGGGGCATTGCGGCACTCGTAGCCCGACCACTCCAGCCCTTTAACGTGAATGGCAAATCGATCCGATTCCCTACCCGTTTTTGCGGCGGCGATTTTAACACCTTCGGCCAGCAAATTGCCGATACCCTGGCGGCGGGCGATTCTCTCCAGCAGAAAAATAACGGTTTCAAGGTCTGAAAAGTCAACTTCGCGACCGATTTCTTCACGGGTTAAAATGTCTTTATGAAAACACTCGATGGCCCAGCCGATCACCACGCCCGCCGAGATCGTATCCAGTCCCAGTTCATCACACAGATAATTGGCATAGGCCACTTCTTCGATAGTCTTTAAAACACAGTTGCCCCCAAACAGGGCGATAGTCTCAAATTCAGGTCCTTCGACATATGCCGAACCAAAAGATGTTTTGGTGTGCCCGTACTTGCCACACGGGGTGGGACACCCGAAGCATCCCTTGTCGGTGATTTTGAGCCGCTCGATAACGGCCCGGCCGTTGATGTCCTTGTAATGCCCGGCAAATGATGTTTGGAAGTTGCGGGTCGGAAATACGCCGACCTCATTGGTCCAGTTGGTAATGCCGGCCGTGCCTTCCGGCGTCCAGCCCTCGAAGCCGGGTTTGGCCATGACATTGCGGTAGGCTTGTTTGCCCTTGGCATAAACCTTTTCTAAATCGGCAACCGGTATGCCTTTGGTTCCCCTGACCGCAATGGCTTTCAGGTTTTTGCTGCCCATTACCGCGCCGACACCGGTCCTGCCGGCCTGGCGTCCGAAATCATGGGAGATGCAGGCAAAGCGCACCCGGTTCTCGCCGGCCGGTCCGATTGTAAGAATCTGGTAGTCATTTCCGAAATGATCCTTCAGGTTTTTTTCCGTCGTGATCGAACCCTGCCCCCAGTATTCATGCGCAGGCCGAATCTCCACCGTCTCATCGCGGATGAGCAGCAGGCAGGGGCGGTCTGCTTTGCCGGTGATCACCAGCACATCATAGCCGGCATACTTCAGCTCCGGACCGAAATGTCCGCCCATATTGCTGTCGGCATAACCGCCGGTGGCCGCAGATTTGGTGCCGAAGTGGGTTTTGCCGCCGGCCGGCAGAAAATGGCCGGTGAGGGGTCCGGTGGCGGCAATCAGTAAATTCTCGGGATCGAATGCCCCGGTGTCCGGCGGCAGTTCATCATAGAGTAGTCTGGCCACAAAACCACGGCCGCCGACAAATTCCTTCACCAGGCGCTCCGGCAGTGCATCCTTGCGGACGGTGGCGTTAGTCAGATCGACGCGTAGAATTGCACCTGCATAGCCATACATCATTTAGTTTCCTAACCCGGACGAACCGGAATAAAAAACAACAAATTACAAGCACCAAAATTCAAATAAATTCCAAATTACAATATCTAAATCTCAAATAAGATTATCCGGAAATCCGGGATAAACAAGTAGATTGAATTTTTTGAGAGCGGATTGCTACCGCGGTCGCGGCAACTCGCAGTTGAAAGCCGCTCTTAAAGGTATCGTTTTTAGCAACTTGGACCTACCGGATAGTTGCAAAAGATCGACAGCCAATTGTTTGAGATTTTGAATTTCGGGCATTGTGATTTGTTTGTTATTTGAGATTTTATTATGACTGCAATCCACATCTGACATCTCGGTTTTCCCTGATCAAGTTTATTCCTCAAAAAACATAATCGCTCCTCGCGGGCAGGTGAGCGCGCATTCGCCGCACAGGGTGCATTTAACAGGGACGTCGGAATCGGACTGCTTAAACATCACCTCGTGGGGACATACATCCACACATATCCGGCAGCCGGTGCAGGCATCCGAATCAACGAGAAAAACGCCGTTGTCAAGGCGGATGGCATCTTCGGGGCAGTTGTCGGCGCACACCCCGCACTGGTCGCACAAATGGATGCGATAATCTCCCGGGGCCGGAAAGCGGGCCTCGATGTGCAGCAGGGATCTTGACGGGTTTACTTCCTCAAAATTTACGATGGCACAGGCCAGACGGCAGGTGCCGCAGCCGGAACAATTGGCATGTACGGCGCTTAATTCCACGGGTTTTGGACTCCTTTCTCGAACCGGGCTCCCGGGCCCTCGATTTCACTTGGTCCAGCTTTTGGCCATGTGATCCATTTCCTTGATGATTTCCGGCGGCAATAGCTCTGAACCGGAATCCATCAGTTTGCGGGTTTTTTCCCTCAATCGTTCGCTGAAAACAATAGAACCGTGTGTGAGCCACTCGTCATAATTCGTCCGGTCAAACAGATCAGAATACCAAACGTTGCGAAAATGCCGCATGGTATGGTCTTCCTGGAGGTAATTCCCACCGGGGCCGACGCGATCGATCAGATCAACCGCCAGGGTTTCACCATTGACCGGAATACCACGCATGTACTGCCGCACCATGGCAAGCACTTCGTCGATCAATACCAGATAGTTCGGCGAGATAAGCGCGGAATGGTCGAGCAAACCGTTGTCATGAACCAGATCGGCGCCGCTGAGGGCCGAACTCAAACAGGAGAAGGTCGCCTCTACAGCCGCCTGGGGGTCATCAGGAAACTTGGCGTCGGAGCAGCCGGCCGTGCCGAAGAAGGGCAGCCGGTAATATTTGGCCATCTGAGCCATAGCGGCGGTCATCAGCGTCATTTCAGATGCACCGTAGGAGAAAATCGCCGTGTTCATATCCATAATCGTTGTAAAGGCGCCATAGATCACGGGCGCGCCCTTACGAACAAGTTGAGCGATTATCAGCCCGCCAAGGGACTCGGCACTTCCCTGAACGACGGTACCGGCAAAGGTTGCCGGTGAGGTCGCGCCGGCTTGAAGTCCCGGATAGAAAACTTGCGGGATGCCTTTTTCCGCACAGAATATTGTCTTTTCCAAGGTCTCGTCGTCATACCACAGAGGGGATATCGCGGTGGCAAGGGTTGCGATGCTCGGCGCCTGCCGAAAGCGTTCCTCCCCACCGGCTATCAAAACCGCCATATCGTAAACGGCGCTCAGGCTGTCGAAATTTCTGCAGCAAAAAACCAGGGGCTTTTCGCAGTGGGTTAGGGCCTGTCTGGCGCTTTCCCGGTCGGCGATGTCGGCCGGTGCATCGGAGACGAGGCCGAGAGTCATCGACCAGGTGAAGTTGGGAAGCGCATTGGCAATCTTGGCAGTGACACGGCAATCCGATCGAGTAAATCGGCGGCGCTCGTTCGTGATGGGGTCCAGATAATCGGCGCTGTCCAAGCCGGCTCCGAACCAGCTGCGGTTGTCCCCCAGCAAAATTGCCGGATCACCGCTGCGCTTGCCCAGGGCAAAGCGGGATGGTGACGCCTGGATCGACTCCGCAACCAGATCGGCAGGCAGGCGCACGCGGTCCCCGGTCACCCTGGCGCCGGCACCGTCTAACAATTCAAGAGCTCTGTCATTGGTGACGCGAAGGCCCGTGCGCGCCAGAACCTCCAGCGTGGCTTGATGGATTTGCTCGATCTGCTCCGCGCCGAATACATTCAAAGTGGGCCGGTGGGTAGACTCGGAATGATTCATTTTCATAGGCACACCTGCTTTACTTTAAACGCGGGCAGCCGCATCCTGCAAAGGAGCGCTCCTCCTGCTTCCTGCTGAGCGGGAGGTCTCAACAAGCCCCCTGGAAGGGGGCAAGAACACTGACAGAACGATTTAATTCCGAATTACGAAGCACCAAATACGAAACAAACTCCAATGACAAAAAAATTGCCGATCCTAAGGGCAGTATAGCGATAAGGACTTCGAGCAAATTTACGTATTGCTTCTATCGGCCGGCTGTTGAGCCGCGAGAATCGCAGGCATGGGAAGAAAATGGTTTTTTATTTTCTTTTCATGCCGAGAATCGCAGTCGGCTCTAACGCACTTGATAGGCGGAGCGTGAGCGGAGCCTGTCAAGTGGGTTAGAGCGAAGCTCGACAGCCGGCCGATAGGCGGATGGCCGAAGGCCAAGCGAGCTTTAGCTCGCGGTCCGCCTATCATCCGGCCTTGAGCGTTTTGAACATTGGAACATTCGGATTTGAGATTTGTTTCGGGTTTCATATTTTTTCAAGCCGCATTGGTCAAACAGCGGATCGGGAGAACCTGTTCGCGAGCACCACTGGAAATGGTGGGTTGATGCCCAAGTGAGTTTCCGGCCAATGGTGACCCCAATAACGCTGTCAATAACTGGTTGCCTGTTGAGGTTTCAAGGTATCCAAAATCTCAGTTGAAGGTATCATAAAGTGGTTGACGCGCCGTTGAAACAGCTTGACGTGTTCTGAAATCACATTCGCCGCCTCGATGTGATCGCCATGGCTGAGATGCTCGATCAGGGCCTGATGATCTCCGATCGAAAGCTCGGCATGGGACTGCATGTCATAGGACGACAAATCTTTGCTGAATCACAGATATGCCAGCCTCTGGGATTGATTTTGCAGATTTTCAAGATAGGTGATTAAAAATGAATTATCCGAGGCCCGGTAAACAAGGCGGTGAAACCGGCTGTTCAGCATGGTCGCCTGCAAATAGTTTTTTTCAAGCCAGGCCTGGCGCAAATCAGCGTTTATGCGCTTCAGTTCATCGATTTGATTTGCCTTGATACGGTTGGCGGCCAGGGCCACCGCGGAGCGTTCCAGAATGAGCATGGTTTCGAACAGGTCTCTGAGGTTGCTCAGCGTGATATCCTGCACGAAAAATCCCCGACCGTGAACCACCTCAACCAGATTCTCGGCGTTCAACCGAAAAAGGGCCTCCCGGATCGGGGTTCGGCCGATCGATAGTTTCTTGGCCGCCCACTCTTCATCAATCTGATCCCTGGGCCGCAATTTTAAGGTTACAATGAGCTCTTTGATTTTTTGGTAAGCGGCTTCACTCAGCGGCTTGGTTTTGATCGCTCTCTTTTTTTTCTTCATGACGGTTTTTTCTTTTATTGGGATATCGGCAAGATTATATATTCTAAATATATTGTCAATATTTATTTCATATATTTTCTGTTTGGAACCCTCACTCTTCGGGCGAGAGAAAAGTTTTTACTATTTGAAATAACAGCAATTATTTATAACCTGGCCGGCAACCAGCTCACCATCGAACATAAAATTAGCCGCAAGAATTTTGTTCTTGACAGAACCGGGATGATTTTCTATGTTGGATGCGGTTTAATTTTTTTAAATTGAACAAATAGCTGAATTTAAATTTTTTTATAATTTGATTCAAAGCTATAACCCTCTCACGCCATTGGGATTCTCTTTTGCTTAAGGCATATCCGCTTATAAATTACGGCCTTCATTTTAACTACTCAGACAATAGTCAATATCAGCAACCGGAAACCCGCAGATTTTAGACAGTTAACCACGAAAGGAGGATGTTATGAACGAAAAACGAACCCTTCACCCGGCCATTTACGATCTGAAGGTCGACATGGACAAGGGGAAGATCACCCGCCGCGATTTTCTCAGATATTCGACCTTGTTGGGCATGTCTGCGTTTGCGGCCAGTCAAATGGCCGGAGTCGGCCTGGCCAGGAAGGCTTTTGCAGCCGCCCCCAAACGCGGTGGTGTGCTCAAAGTTTCCAGCACCCTTCACAAGATTACCCATCCGGCCCAGTTTTCATGGGTTTCACCGACCCAGGTCGGACGCCAGGTGGCCGAATACCTCACCTTTACCGACGGCAAGAACATCACCCATCCCTATCTGCTGAAAAACTGGGTGGTCAGCGACGATCTGAAAACCTGGACTCTGAACCTCCGCCAGGGCGTCAAGTGGAACAACGGCGACACCTTCACGGCGGATGACGTGATCTTCAATTTCAATCAGTGGATGAACAAGGACGTGGGCTCTTCCATGCTGGGACTGGTGGGGGAATACCTCGACCTGTCGGGCATCGAAAAAGTCGATCAATACGCGGTTAAACTTCATTTGAAGAAACCCGAAATTGCCCTGCCCGAACATCTATTCCACTATCCCGCGCTCATCATGAACCACCGGACCTTTCAGGGTGACTTCATCAAGGCGCCGGTGGGCACCGGCCCCTACACCCTCGAGAGCTATCGGCCGGGGGAACGGGCCGTCGTCAAGGCCCGCAAGGACTACTGGCAGAAGGGCGCCGACGGCCAGCCGCTGCCCTATATGGACGGTATGGAATTCATCGACATGGGAACCGAGATGGCGCCCCAGATCGCCGCCATCAAGGCCGGTGAAATCGACATGATCGACCTGGGTGATGTGGGCGGCGTGGATGTTTTTCAGGCCCTGAGAAATGATGCCAACCTCCAGATCATACCGGTCACCAGCGCTTCGACCCGGGTGCTGCGGATGCGCGTCGATATGAAACCCTGGGATGACAACAAGGTGCGGACGGCCTTGAAGATTTGCCAGCACCACGAAAAAATCCTGGCGCTGGCCTACATGAACGAGGGCCTTCAGGGGCAGGATTTTCACGTTTATCAGCTGCACCCCGAGTACTGTGAAAAACCGATACCCGCGTACGATCCCCAGCGGGCCAAACAGCTCTTGAAGGAAGCCGGATACCCCAACGGCATCGATGTCAATTTGGCCGTGGGCACCTGGCCGGAAGTCGTGCGCTACGCCGAAATTCTCAAGCAGGATGCGGCCCCGGCCGGATTCAGGATCAATATTCAAACCATGCCTACCAGCCAGTACTGGGAAAAATGGACCGAGGTCGATCTGGGCATCACGCCCTGGATGCACCGGCCCATCGGCACCATGGTGCTCAATCTGGCCTACATCGCCGATTCCGAAGGCAAACCGGTGCCCTGGAATGAAACCCGCTGGTCGGATCCGGAGTTCTCTAAACTGCTGACAGAAGCCAACGGGCTGCTCAACGTCGACGAGCGCCGCAAAGTCTTCTGCAAACTGGAAGACATCCAGCAGCAGCGCGGCTCCATCGGCATTCCCTTCTGGCGCAACGCCTGGTACGTGCTCAGCAAAAAAGTCCAGAATGTACAGGGCGTCCCGCCGTTGTACATGACCTTCAACGAAGCGTGGATCGCCTAAGGGCAAAATGACGGGCTCAGGCGGTCTATGCGCCTGAGCCCTTTTCCGTGTGTCGTCTCTGGCAGTTGTCAAGCTTGGACCCTGAGGCGCAATCAACAACAGCAAGGTATGTCATGGCAAAATTTATCGTCAGACGAATCTTTTTGCTTCTCCTCACCATGGTTTTGGTCTCTCTGGCCGTCTTTCTGATCACCGAATCCTCTCCGGGAAACGTCGCCCGCAATGTATTGGGCGCCTTTGTCACCCCCGAGCAGGAAGCCTCTTTTCTGGCCCAGGTCGGTTTGGACAAACCTGTTTATGTGCGTTATTTCTACTGGCTTTTCGGCAGCGACTGGTCCGCCGGCCGCAAGGTGGGCATGCCCTTAAAGCGCATCAGAACCGCCGATGGGTTCGAAGAATGGTGGGCCGTGCGGGATGACGGCGCCCTGGTTCGCTGGAAACTGGAGGGTGAGAACCTGATAGCGGTCGCCCGGCTGGAATCATCGGGGGTCGACACCAAGTATACCAACAATGAAAAGTGGCATACGGATGCCAACGGAAGAAGCACCTTCTGGGGCATCGACGATCAAAACCACGCCGTTCTGTGGGAGAAGGGGACCGACAGGAAGGTTTGGACCTTTATCATTGGAACCGGCTGGATGGAAAGCTCGGGCGGACCGCTGGAATACATACCCTTGAAAAAGGGATTCATCCGCGGAGATCCGGGGGTTTCTTTTCGAACCGGCCGTCCGGTTTCCGACAGCATCTTCGTGCGGCTGCGCAACTCGCTGGTGCTGGCCGGAATCGCCTTCGTGATCGTCATGCCGTTGGCCCTGTTTCTGGGTATGCTGGCGGGCTTGAAAGAGGGCGGTTTTCGGGATCGCTTTCTGTCCATCGGGGGCATGATGTTTTCGGTCACCCCGGAATTTGCCACCGGTATCTTTCTCATTTTGATTATGTCGGTATGGCTCAAACTGGTTCCCGGCGCCACCGTCATCGGTGAACAGGCGCCCTGGGAAAGACCGGATATGCTCATCCTGCCGGTGTTGACTTTGACGCTGATCGAACTGGGGTATATCCTGCGCATCACCCGGGCCAGCATGGTCGAGGTAATGAAGTCGCCCTATATCCGCACGGCCTATCTCAAAGGCTTGCCGTACTGGCGGATTGTGTTCAAGCACGCCGTGCGCAACGCCTTGATGGCGCCGATCACCGTCATTATGCTGCACGTCAACTGGCTGATGGGCGGCATCGTAATCGTGGAGGTCGTCTTCGGTTATCCCGGTTTGGGCAAGTACCTGCTGGACTCGGCCATGTTCAAGGACATCAATGCCCTGGAAGCCGGAGCGATGATCCTGGTGTCGGTGGCCGTGCTCACCCAGCTTTTCGCCGATATCATTTATACGTTTTTAAACCCCCGTATCCGTTACAAATAGGAGTTAATCGTTATTGGTTATTAGCGCGGCCGTCGGTAAAGGGACAGAAGATTTGATCGGAAAAGAAACTGCTAATTTTCGCGCAAAGACGCCAAGGCGCTAAGACAATTCATAATATTAATCTTTTTCTTTGCGGCTTTGAGCCTTTGCGTGAGATAGATTACACGTAAAATCATACGATGTCTCCCGATGAGCTTTAATGGATGGCAATCCCGTCTTTCTACAAACAACGAATAACAATTAACCATTAACCTTGATAGCCTTGGAGCAATCATGTCGGAAACTGCATCACCGGCAATGCCGGAAGTGGCCGAGGGAAAACCCGGGATCTTAAGACGCATCCGCAACGGGCTGGCGTTCCTGTTCGCGTCCAAAATAGCCGTGGTGGGTCTTGGCATCGTCATGTTCTGGGTCGTCGTAGCTGTTTTCGCCCCCGTCTTCACCCCGTACACACCGCTGGAGCAGGATTGGAAAGCCCCCAATCAGGGATCCTCGAAGGAACACATCCTGGGTACCGACGAACTGGGAAGAGATCTGTGGTCCCGTTTGATATACGGCGCCAGGGTGGTCCTGGTGCTCATGCCCATCACCGAGAACTTTTGGATACCCGGCGGAACCGCTATCTGGGGGGTTATCGTGGCCTTGATTGTGGGCGCCACCTTGGGCTTGATCGGCGGATATCACGGCGGCTGGATCGATGAAATCATCATGCGCCTGCTGGATGCCATGATGGCGGTCCCCATCATCTTGCTTTATATGATCATCATGGCGGCCTTGGGCGCATCGGCCTTAAATGTCGTGATCGCCATCACCATCGTCGGAACGCCGGGTATCGCACGTTTGGTGCGCAGCCTCACCCTGGATATAAGAACCCGGGAATATATCCGCGCGGCCGAGACCAGGGGTGAGAGCCCGTGGCATATCATGTTTGTCGAGATTTTGCCCAATGCGCGCGGCCCCATCATCATCGATGCCATGCTGCGCATCGGCTATGCTATTTTCGCCATGGGAACCCTGGGATTTCTGGGCCTCGGGATCCCGCCGCCCTCGCCCGACTGGGGCAGCATGGTCGCCAAGGGGCGCGAGTTTATCCTGATCGGCAGCTCCTGGGCCTGTCTATGGCCGTCGCTGGCAATCGCCTCCCTGGTGGTGGGGTTGAACCTGCTGGCTGACGGGCTGCGTGAAGAGTCGATGCGGTATCAGTAATGGTTTCAGGTGTCAGGTTTCAGTATCGCAGCCGTCCTGAAATGCAGCCTGTTTGATCAAAAAAGAGTGAGCGAAGCGATTCCATCCTTCGAAATTCGTTATTCGACATTCTGCGGTTCTGCGGTTCGCTTTTAACTGGGTGTAATTTCAATCAAGAAATGAAACAGATATAGAGGGTTTTTTATCATATATTGCGAAAAACTAGCGAGGAGCTAAATGAACACGGCAGAAAGGGTTGATCCGGCCAACGTCATCGAAATCGACAATCTCCAGATTTCCTACGAGACCCGCAAGGGGGATGTAGAGGCCATTCAGGGCGTCTCCTTTAAAGTCAAGGAGGGCCAAACCGTCGGCCTGGTGGGTGAATCCGGGTGCGGCAAGAGCACCATAGCTTTCGGGATCGTCAATTTTCTCGGCCCCAATGGAAAAATTGTGGGCGGCAGCATCCGCTTCCAGGGCAATGAATTGGTGGGCCGCTCCCAGGATGAGCTCAAAAACCTGCGGGGAGACCGGATTGCCATGGTGTTTCAAGACCCCATGCAGGCCCTCAACCCCTCGGTGCGCTTGGGTGATCAGTTGGCCGAGGTTCTGACCTGCCACCACGCCGATATCAGCCAGGAGGAAGCCTGGCAGCGATCCATCGATATGCTCAAACGCGTCAACATGCCGGATGTGGAAAATGTCATGACGCGCTACTCCCATCAGATATCCGGCGGGCAGCAGCAGCGGGTGGTCATTGCCATGGCGATGCTCAACAACCCGGCCCTGCTGATCATGGATGAACCCACCACCGCCCTGGATGTCACCGTGGAAGCGGCGGTCCTGGATTTAATCGAAGAGCTCAAGCAGGAATTCAATGCCGCCAATATCTTCATAACCCACAACCTGGGCGTGGTCGCCCGGGTCAGTGACTATCTGTGCGTGATGTACGCCGGCCAGATGGTGGAAAGCGGTCCCCTGGAGGCCATATTCCGCGATCCGCGCCACCCTTACACCATGGGTTTGCTCGCCAGCATACCGCGGCTGGGCGAAAGCAAAATGGACTCATTGCTGCATCCCATCCGGGGCCGCGTGCCCCCTCCGGCGGAGCGCTCCAAAACCGAATGTATCTTCGCACCCCGCTGCGACTATGTGACCGAAGACTGCCGCAAGGCGCGTCCCGGCATGACGGAAATCAGTCCCGAACACATGGCTCGCTGCATCTATGCGCTGGAAATTGAAGACCGCAAGCGTACCCGCAAGCGGAAACAGGCCGCTGAAATTATAGGAGCCAATGACGGGCCCAAAGAAGACCTGCTCAGCTTCGAGAATCTCAAAGTCTACTACCCCCAGGAGGCCAATTCAGTTGTCAGCCTGTTCGGCATGGGGGAGAAAAAATTTGTCAAAGCCGTCGATGACGTCAGCGTCAGGGTTGCCAAAGGCCGCACCCTGGGTGTCGTGGGCGAGTCCGGCTGCGGCAAGTCCTCTCTGGTCAAAGGGCTTATCGGCCTGGAACCGATTACAGGCGGCCAGGTTGAATTCATGGGGGTGGATACAACCAAGGCCGTGACCCAGCGTGATACGAAGTTGATCAAGGAAATGCAGATGGTCTTTCAAAACCCGGACTCCACCCTCAACCCCTCCTATACCGTCGGCAAGCAAATCGGCCGGCCGATCAGGCATTTTAAAACGGTTCCCAAAGGCGAAATCAAATCCGAAGTCCTGCGACTTCTAAAAGCCGTCCGGCTTTCATCGGTTTACTACGATCGCCTTCCCAGGCAGCTCAGCGGCGGTGAGAAACAAAGGGTCGGCATTGCGCGCGCTCTGGCCAGCCGGCCCGATCTGATCATTTGTGACGAACCGGTTTCCGCCCTGGATGTCTCGGTTCAGGCGGCGGTCATCAATCTGCTGCTGGAGATTCAACAGGTGTTTGGCTCATCGATGATCTTCATTGCCCACGACCTGAGTGTGGTCCGTTATTTCTCGGACGACATCGCCGTCATGTACCTGGGTCAAATCGTCGAGGTGGGGCCGGCCGACGCCATTTATGCGCCCCCCTACCATCCCTACACCGAAGCGCTGCTGTCGGCGGTTCCCATCCCGGACCCGGACGTCGAGCAGAAAGAGCTGCGCCTTTCCGGCAATGTACCCAGCGCCCTGGACCCGCCGACAGGATGCCGTTTTCACACCCGCTGCCCGCGCCGGCATGAAATGCTGCCCGATGGCGGCAAAATCTGCGAAACGGAAACGCCGCCCTGGCGAACCTCTGAAAGGGGCCACCGGATATTGTGCCATATCCCGCTGGAAGACCTCGAAAAGCTGGACCCGGTGATCTCCACCCCGGCATCGGCAGCCTAAGCAGGGTCTACAGGTTTTCCACTTTGCTATGAAGCTGCAGCAATATGGGCAACAGCATTCTATTCAGAAAAAGTGTGACTGCCAATAAGCTGATAGCTGATATAACTACGAACAGAATTACCAAAAGATGGTTTTAGAGGTAGCGGCGAAGTTTCCAGCATAGCTGCATGATCCATCGATCCCAAATATCAAAGTGAGCCTTATCCCCGCCCTTAGCAGTAAATTCAGGTATTTGCGGGCGGGGATAAACCCCGTCCCTACATTTTCAGATCAAAATATTCAACAGGCTTCTGAAATTATATACTCCCCTAATCCGTCATCTGTCTTCTGTTCTCTGTTATCCGTCTTCCGACCTCCGTCTTCTGTCCTCCGACTTCTGTCCTCTGTCTTCTGTTAAACGTGTCCGTAGTAATCCCGGTGTACGGCCACCGAATAGGCATAGTCCAGCAGGGTCCCCCAGCTGAAAACCGGTAGATCGATCTCCCGCTGAATCGCCCGCGCAAAGGGCTGCATGCCGGTGCATTCCAGCATGAGCGCCCCGATGGACGCATGGGCCCGGCAGAATTCCCGGCTGATTCTGACCATGTCTTTTTCGGCCTTGTCGTAGTAAACTTCGGGACAATCGGGCCGCTTGGAGTGATCCCACAGGTTGTCGAATTCCGGCAGGCCGTACTCATCCTGGGATCCGGCAATGACAAAATTGCTGTTTAAATCGATTCCGACATTTTGCAAATGAGTCTCTGATAAGAACTGCTTCTGGGCGCATAATATTCCTACCTGCCGATGGGGACCGATGATCTGCTGAATGAAGGGCACCTGCAGCAGGCTCGACATGAAGACCGGCACATCGACGTACCCGGCGATGTCCTTCTGGAAATAGGCAAAGTAGCCGCACTCGGCCGCAATCGCGCGGCAGCCCATCTTCTCCAGTTTTTTGGCAGCCCGCTGAATGGGCGGCAGGCAGGGACTCTTGTCTACTTCCCAGACCAGGGTGTAGTTGTTGACGCCTTCAGCGATTTCGTACTGCACCGGGTACGGGAAGGCGCTGGCATTGCGCACGTCCCCGGGAAATCCGGGGTAGGGATCGTCCAGGACCATGATACCCAGCCCCATCCCGTAGCAGCAGTGATCCTTGCGGGTCTTGACATAATTGATGTCCCGATCACGGTTTTGATAAAACATAGCGTACCCCCTATATAGTTTCTATACTTTCTATAAAACCAGTTTTTGCATTTCTATCCAAAAAATCAAATCACAAGCACCAATTTCCAAATAAATCTCAAATTCAAAATTTCAATAACCGAAACTATCCGGTCCGATTCACAAATTGGGATTTCGAATTTTGGTCATTGGATATTTTTTGTAATTTGTGATTTGTGATTTGTAGTTTCCGGTTTATCCGTGTTGGGGTAGTAAAATATTGAACTTGTCCCTTATAATCCGATCCAGGTCCGGTGGAATATAAGATCTTTCCTCTTCGGCCAGGATTTTTTGGGCGATCTTGCGCCCCCGGGCCCGGGCGTCCAGGGCGCCTTCTTTTTCCCACAGCTCGCGATCCTTCTGATCAGTCAGGCCGTTGCCCAGATAATACTCGCTGCGCAAGTGATCCAAGGTATGATCGGCAATCATAAAACTGCCGCCCGGCCCCACCTCGTCGATGACATCCAGCGCCAGATGCTCGGCATCGACATCGATTCCTTTGAGGACCCTGCCGCTCATAGCGATGATTTCATCGTCGATGACATATTGTTCGTAGGCGACCGTCAGCATGGATTCGAGCATGCCGGCGGCGTGGTGGACGAAATTGGATCCGCCCATGGCCGCTAAAAGCGTGGTGGCGGCTTTCTCCCAACCCGCCTGGGCATCGGGTATCTTCGAATCGGTCAGGCCGGACGAATTGTAGTTGGGCACCTGGATATGATTTGCCAGTTGGTGAATGGCGGCATTCATCATGCCGCATTCCACAGAACCCCCGAGGTACCCCATCGATACCAGGTTGGCCCGCCCCGGAATTCCGCCGTATAAGAGCGGCGCCCCGGGATGCGTCAGCTGACAGATGCAGATACCGGCCAGTTGTTCGGCATGCAGCTGCGCCAGGGTTCCGGCCATGGTGATGGGTGACGTGGAGCCTGACATGGGGGCCGCCGAAAGGACCACCGGTAGCCTGTTTCTGACGGTCTCCTGCATGATCAGGGTTGACTGGGTGCAAAGTTTCAGCGGACTGATGGCAAAGGAGGTGATCGTGGAAATAAACGGCCGGGCCTGGAACTGGTCCAAGCCGTCGGCAACGATGGAGGCCAGCTCGACGACTCGGCGAAATCCGCTCACATCGGTCGCGCCGGACATGACATGTTTGGCCGTGGATTTCAAACCGGCATAACAGGCGTTGATATCATATTCAGTTACAGGAATATCGGTGGGAATACATGGCCGCAGAAAAAAATGGATATTTTCCAGCCGGTCGACGAGGCGGCCCAGTTGGTACAAATCATTCAAGGTGCTGGGTCTGAGATCTCCGGTTTCCAGATCGAGAATATTGACGGCGGCACCGCCGGTGCCGAGATGAACCTTGTCGCCGGTCAAATCGAGATCGTTGCGTCCGTCCCGGCTGTAAAGTGTCACCCGGGCAGGTGCCCTGGCGGTCTGCGCCATCACCAGATCCCTGGGAAAATAAATCCGGCTCGCTTCGCCATCGACATGCGCTCCGGCGCTTGCGAGCATGACCAGCGTCCCATCCAGTCCGGATTCATAAGTAAAGCCCGTTTTCTCCAGAATGGTAAGGGAGGCCTCGTGGATACGTTCGACATCGTTTTCTGCCAGCGGCTTGTAGATTCCGCCTGAAAGGCCCTTGAAACTCAAAACATCGCCTCTTTTTCCAAATAGGATTAAGATCTATTTTACGGTCACCACCGGGCAGGGCGCCTCCAGAATGACATACTGGGCGGTGGACCCGAACACCAGCTTCCCGACTTTGGATCTTTTGCGAACGCCGACAAAAATAAAGTCCACGTCCTGGTCTTTGGCAAATTGAATTAGATCTTCACCAGGGGTCTTATAAGTAACAGAAGCATGGGTTTCACAGGGGATCAGATCGAAATTGAAAGTCAGCTTCAAGTGATCCAGTTTGCTTTCGGCCTTCTCGATGTCTTCTTTTTGCAGTTCAGGGCTTTGGAGCAAAGACGTAAATACATGTATGTCGGCATTAAAAACCCTGGCATGCTCCTGCGCCAGTTTCAACGCATCTTCAGCCACCTTGGATCCGTCATATCCTACCAAAATCTTCATGTTGTTCTCCTCCCGTGCTTTCGTGTTGGTTAAAGAAATGTATAAAACTCATTCTTGGCTGTCAAGATAAGCCTACAGACGATTAGAAGTGGTTTCAAAATAAACCTTTACCGCTTGATTATTTATAAGCTAAAATGACCAGCAACCAGCAACCAGCAACCAGTGACCAGCAACCAGCAACCAGCGGCCAGTAACCAGTAACCAGTAACCAGCCACCAGCGACCAGTATCCAGCGGCCAGTAACCAGTATCCAGCGACCAGTATCAAGAGGAGGGATCATGATTCAATCCAGTGCAACCCAGAAAAGTTCGGTCCGGTTCAGAGTATTGAGCGATGACCAGATCGAGGAAATCAAACGGGCCGCCTTCGAAGTGATGGCCAAGGTTGGATTCAACGTGCTGCATGAAGGCGCCCGCAACATGTTCAAAAAGGCCGGCTGTCCGGTCAACGGAGAGAATGTCAAGGTTCCCGAACACTTGGTCGTCGCATGTCTGCAAACGGCACCCAAGGGTTGGACGATCTACGATCGCGAAGGCCGGCGGGCCATGGAGGTCGAGGGGCGCAAGAGCTATTACGGAACGTCAACCGCCAGCCCCAGGACCAAAGATGCGCTGAGCGGCGAAATTCATCCCACCCGGGTGGCCGACATCGCGATCGGCGCCAGGGTAGCTGACGCCCTGGAGAATATCGACTGGGTCATGCCGATGGGCTCGGTTCAGGACGTGCCGCCGACGGTTGCCGATCTACATGAATTCGAGGCGGTGGTAAGCAGTACGACCAAACCCATTGTATTTTTAGGATACACGCCCCGCGGTGTGGAACTTGCATTCGAGATGGCCGCCGAGGTCGCCGGCGGACTCGCAAATCTCCAGCAGCGGCCCTATGTTGTTTTTTATCCCGAACCGATCTCACCGCTGGTCTGGCCTGCCGATGTGGTCGACCGCCTGTTTGTGGCCGCTGATTTGGATCTGCCGCAAATACAGGGGCCCACGGTACAATTCGGCGCAACCGGTCCTGTCACCCTGGCCGGCGCAGTCGTGCAGGGCACGGCCGAAGCACTGATGTGCATGGTTATGGCCCAGCTGCGCAACCCGGGCTGTCCCTTCGGCCTGGGATGCAATTTCAGCGTATTCGATATGGCCGCCGGCCTGCTGTCGATGGCGTCGCCGGAAATGAGCCTGGCCCTGGCAGCCCAGGCTGAGGTCGCCCAGTCCTTCGGGCTGCCGACCTGGGGTCTGGCGGGATCCACCGATTCCAAAATGATCGACGCTCAGGCCGGAATCGAGTCGACCTTTTCGATTCTGGCACAGGGATTGGCCGGTCTCAACTTGATCCATGACGTCGGCTATATCGACAACGGTATGGCCTGCTCTACCGCCCAGCTCGTGCTCGGCAACGAAAGCATCGGAATGGCCAAGCGCTTCATTCGCGGCATTGAAGTCAACCGTGAGACCCTGGCCCGCGAGATAATCGAAAACGTGGGACCCGGGGGGCACTACCTGGACCAGGATCACACCTACAAGCATTTCAGAAGCGAACTCTGGAGGCCCAGCCTGCTGGCACGATCGGCCTACGACGAGTGGCAGAATCAAGGCGCCAAGGATATGGCTACGCGGATACAGGAAAAGCTGGGAGAGATCATCGAAAACCATCGGGCACCGGCCCTTCCGGACAAAACCCTGGCGGCATTGAGCAAAATCAAGAAACAGGGTGAGAAGGAATTGGTTGGGGAATAGTGCCCCGCGATGGAGGACACATAACCGTTCAGGGGTTCAAGGTTCAGAGGTTCAGGGGTTCAGGGTTGGCGGCGAATTCGAACCGTTATCGGCTGAAATGTCGATCCGGCTGTATGCACCGCAGGTAAGTATAGTATATAAAGCTTGGACGAAAATAATAAACCCTGAACAGTGAACCCTGAACCTTTGAACGGTTAGGAGGACACCATGCTTCTGGGACTACACACCTATAGTTTTTATCTGCACGGTATCGGCCAGGCCTGGGGCGATTTCAAACTGCCCTGGCCCCGCCAGATGACGACCTTCGAGCTCCTGGCGGAAGCCGTCCGCCTGGGTCTTGACGGTCTGCATTTGGATGACGGCGTCCTGGAATACCTCGAGCCGGCCTATTTACAGGAAGTCAGGGCCGCGGCCGAAGAGCGCGGGCTTTACCTGGAGTATAATTTTTCCATGGATCTGGGCGGCCTGGGCATCGGCATTCAGCATGATCTCGATGCGGCCATCGCAACGGCTGCAGCCCTGGGAGCGGATATCGTCAAAGTCAGCATGGATCTAGTTCGCCCGCGGCCGGTGTCCGCCAGCCGCTTTCATCCCGATATCATCGCCCAGATGAAAGCGTTCGCGGAGCAATTGAAGGCTGCGGCCCCGGCGGCGCAGGATGCCGACATCAGAATCGCCGTCGAAAATCACTGCGACAGTTTTTCGGAAGAAATTCTCTGGCTGCTTGACCGCGTCGACCATCCGGCGGTTGGTGCCTGTATCGACACAGTCAATGCCCTGATGGTCATGGAGGACCCCATGCAGGCCATCGAGAATCTGGCGCCGCGGGCATTTACCAACCACTTCCGGGACGACCGAATCGAGTTTCAGCGCTACGGATTCAAGCTCACGGGGGCGGCTGTCGGCGAAGGCGATATCGATATGAAGCGTGCCTACGAGATCATCAAGCACCGCTCCGGCATGCGCCGGATCAACATCGAGACCGAGATGGAAATCCCCCTCGACAACATGCGGCAAGCGCTGCAGATGGAAAAAGACACCATCCGACGCAGCATCCGCTATTGCCGCAATGTGCTCGGCATCGAACGAGACGAACAGGATTTAGAGTTCTGAATCTTATTGACTTCATTGTACCTCAATTGGGTTAATAACCAATTGAGAGTTACACGTTATTTGTTAATGGTTATTTGGTTTGAAAGGAATCAGATCGATTTTTATAGGTCACTGATGATAGAAATATAAAATCAAATTGCCAGCCTATTCAAATAACGATTAACCAATAACAAATAACACCTAATTGAGCATTCTCTGCTCGATTAGGCTTGTAGCTATTTCTGCATCACGGAGTAGACGACCCGAACCCACTGGTCCGGCTTTAAAAAACCGCCGCCCCATTCGGCATCGTAGTCGGCGGTGGGTTTGGCGGCTACGATATCGTCGATATTCTTTCCCTCATCAATCAGTTTTGACATTCTTCCGTGAACTGTGGCGAGCATGTCCCGGTAGGCCATGAGGCCGGCCTTGTCTCCCATCGGGCCGTGGCCTGCAATGATTTTGGTGTTGTCATCGATACGCGCCAGCAGTTCATCGACGCCGGCAATTACGCCTTCCATGGAACCCCCGCTGCCGGCATCAATAAACGGATAGATGCCGTTAAAGAAGAGATCGCCGGCATGCACGACATTGGCGTTTTTAAAATGAATCACCGCATCTCCGTCGGTGTGGGCCGGTTGCGGATGCCAGACTTCCAGAGTCTCGTCGTTCCAGTGAAAGGTTAGACTATCGGCAAAGGTAATCACCGGCAGGGCTTTCGGCGGGGCCGGCGGGATGTTCACATTAAAGGCCTCCATGAATTGACCCTTGACCAGTCTTTGACGGACATTGTGGTGGGCTACGATGATCGCGCCGCCCTTTCCAATGTTCTCATTTCCGCCGGTGTGATCCATGTGCCAATGGGTGTTCACCAGAAACCGGATTGGCTTGTCGGTTAGCGCGGAAACGGCCGCCAGAATTTTATCCGTTAAGGGCGCATATTGATCGTCGATTAAAAACGCACCGTCCCGGCCGACGGACAAACCGATATTGCCGCCGGCGCCGACCAGCATGTAAATCCCTTCGGCCACCGCAACGGTTTCGATCTGCACCTTGCTGAAATCCCGCTGGGCAAATGCGCTGGTTGCAGCAAGGCAGGCAATAATTATCAACAATTTTTTCAAAAACATATAAACTCCTCCTTTTATGCCGGTTGTCATTAATTTTCATGCTCAACCGCACACGACAAAGCATCACACCAAAGTATTTATTGAAATATCATAGCTTTCCTTTACACTTAATATGGCATGAAAAGTTAATAAATTTTTCCCGTGTGTCAGATTTTCTTGCAGGAGAGCATGTAGAATATTACTGATATGCAGAACTGATTACAACATGGATATCCATCCAATGGTAGTCAAGAAGAAAACTAAAAAAAGAGGATTTGGGGGGCCGTAAGCTCGTTTTCGCGAGGTTAAAGACCTATGGGTAGCATGACACGAGCCTGCTGCTACTCATGATCAATCACTATTAACGAATAACCAATAACCATTAACTTGCAAAAGCCTAAGCCTTTGATTCAATCAGCTTTTTATTTAAAAAATTATAAATCAGCCGGCCGATGATGTAGGCCCCCATGGCAATCAATATCAACAAAACCGCCTGCCGGAAGGAATGATCGATTAACTCCTCTCCTTCACTCTCGACCCGATCGATCGCTCCTACGAGCAGCGGCAGCAGCTCTTCCAGGCCAACCTCGTTCACGAGTCGGTTAAGCGTTTCGACCAGTAAGGTAACTTCTGCAATCGTGTCCTGGTATTCCTTGATGTCAAAGGGTTTCGAGTCCTTGGAATCGGCGGACGATTGGCCCACGCCGAATTTTTCGGTGAGCGTATTGGCAGCCAGCAACAAATTATTGCTCCCTTCGATCGTCTTGCGGAGTTCCGTGACCAGCCCGGTTAGCCGCTGTTCTTCCGCCAAAAGCGCATCGAGCGCAACCTCCCGTTCACCGATCAGACGATTCATGAATTGGCTGATGAAGGCCTCGCGCTCGATGGCAACTCTGGCCATCACGTCGTTCAACGTTTTTTCGCTCCATTGGTCGACGCCTTTCATGACCTGGTTGACCGCTTGCTGCCGCTGTTTTGTAATATCCTTCATCAACTGATCCGGCAGCTGCTCGGCAACCGTGGCCAGGCGCTGGGACACGTCGGAAAACTGGTGAAGGTCCTGTAAAATTTTCTGGGTCTCCGGATTGACCAACAACTGAGTCATCCACACTTCCGCAAAGCCGCCGGTCAGCAAGGGCATGCGGGTGGCCAGATATAGGCCGCGTTCGGCCAGCATGCGCGTTTCCTCGACCTGCCGGGTGGCCTGCTGGACCGACTTGAACAGCCCGCCGGTCTTACCTTTGGCGACGAGGGTGGATTTGCGCCGGTCGGCGGCAAAATCGCTGAACCGGAAGTAGTTGTAAATGACCTTGTCAGGATTGCGTTTGCGCCATTCCCGGATGACGGCGCGCAATTCCTGCTGTTGTTCCGGCGAGAGGATTTTGGCGGCGATTTGCCAGATGTCTTTTTCGACCTGCCCGAAGCCTCGTGCCATGACCTCGATCGGCTGGCCGTACCTTTTGCGAAGATTGTCTGCATAGATCATCCGCCCCAGGGTCGCCACCGCAACCATATCCAGCAGCGCGGTTTGGGGATTGGGTTCGGCCGCAGAGGTGAATGTCGAGGATACGGCGTGAACCATGTCATCCAGAACGAAGCGGCGGGATTCGGGTGATGGCTTCAAGGCATCAAAGGTCTCAAAGGATTGAGCCATGATGCTGGCAAATCGGTCGGCATAGCTCATCAGCTCGGATTGAAGCTCGATCTCGGTCATGACATAGGCTTCTTTTTTAGCTTTGCCCTTTTTGGCAGCCAAACCGACGGTAACCGCACCCAGTATAACAGTGTTTATCAGCATAAAGGCGATAAAACCACGAAACCTCAGTTTGCAGGCTGTCATAAAGTTCTCCTCCCTTCTAATTGATCGCATCCACCTGGGTGCGTATTGATTCGTCACCGTCCAGCCCCGAATCAATAGGCAGCGATATGGACTAGTTTCTCCGCCTCCGCCGTCTCACCAACCAGACTACCAGTGGATAACTGAGCCAGGAAATTTCCCAGGAAATCGGTCCGAAAAAGGCAAAGGGGATGGTAATGCCGGCAGTGATCGGCTCCGCCAGAATGCGATCGCGCAATCGATAGGCATATTGCTCGGTGACTTCGGGTAACAGCAGTCGATGATTCTTAACGGCGTACGACCAGCCCCAGCCACCGGCGATGCCGACCAGGGCAGCGGCAATACTTTCAAAGGCGCGCGTGACTATGGTGGATCCCAGCTCGATACCGAGGCGCAGGGATACCAAAAAAATCAGCAAAAAAAAGAGTTGCAGAATCGACAGGATAGTGTGGCGGCTGTCAGTGGACTGCAGATTGCCGAACAACACATTATTCTGAATCCAGTAAATAATCGTAAAGACAATCCCGATGAAAATAACCAGGAAACTTTCGATGCTGGTGCTGAGGAATAAGCCAAAGTGTTCCCAGTCCAATTGTTCGGCGGTCGGTCTCGGCAGCAGGGTAAAGGCGCGCCAGATAATGATGGCATAAACGACATCGACCATCCTGGCAAGCCTTTGCAGCTGCAGGGTTTCGCGTCGGAACTTGGCTTTATCGGCAGGCTTACCCTGCGAATTGCTAAATAACTTCAACGTTCGACTCCCGATCACGATATGTATAAGCAACGGGTTGAATCATCCGTCCGCCAACAAAACCAATCCAAAATGAAAGCGGAACACCGACAAAACCCAACAAACCAACGCTGTTGAAACGTTATTCCGACCAACCCTTTAGGTGTTGCCTTGACTGGAAGACAAGCTTTCCCCCAGGTGGACATTCAGGGATTGGTCATCAGCCTGACTCAGATAGGTGGTCGACGTCGGGAAAGCGAATTTGATGCCTTCCTTCCGGAACTCCCTCGCTATTTGCAGATTCACCCATTGACTGAATCTCATGTATCCCCAGAAGTCCGCCGGGTGATACCAGTAATATATCCGAATATTTAAAAAATACGACTCATACTCATTAAAGTAAACCCGGGGGGGGATATTTCGGGTTCATGCCCTCATGGTCATCCAGAATTTTCAGGATGATATCGACCGCTTTTTCAATTTTTCCCGGAGGTGTATCATAGGTAATGCCGATATTGGCCAATCTTCTTATATGGGGGCGCTGTCCGATGTTTTCAATATCGATTTTGGCCATTTCATCGTTGGGAATGGTGGTCTGGTGACCTGTCAGCAGCCTGAGCCGGGTCGATCTCAGGCCGATTTCCTCGACGATCCCGTCATGCCCCATGGCCACGATGCGCTGGCCGACCTTGTAAGGTTTGTCCAGCAGAATCATGACACTGCCCAGCAGGTTCTTCAAAGTGTCCTGGGCGGCCAAAGCGACTGCCAGCCCGCCCACACCGAGACCTGCCAGAAGGGTGCTGACCTTGAAGCCGATATTGTCCAACCAAAAAAGCACAGCAGTGATAATCAGTACAACCCGGATCGCCGTGCGCGCCGGCCGCAGCAGAACGACCGTGTCCTCCCGCCCGCTGCTTCTAAGCCGCTCTCCCCACCAGAACACGATAAGATCAACCAGTCTGACCGCCGTCCAGGTTACTACGAAAGGAAGCACCGGGTCGAATCGAAACAGGGTTCGCACGGTCATGGACAGACCGATAAAGGACAGGCCCACCGGCCTTTTTGTTTGTGGAGGTTGGTTTCATGAATGACTGCCTCCTTGAAAATTTCCAGGGGATGACACCCGGTATTCACGCTTTTGCAAACCAGTTCCCGAAATACGTAAGAACGGCCGAAGTGGCTATTAAAAAAGTCTGCCAAGAGGAACGGTTTTTCCGCAGCCTCTACATGGGATTCTTCTCATTTTCCATGAACCGTACAAGCTTTTTTCGCAGCATATCGATGTGCAGACGCAGGTGGTAAAGCTCCTCTGAATAGGACAGCGGAACGGTTATTTTGGAAACTTTTGCCTCGATCCCTTCTAGTTCGACCATATATTCCTGCAGACGTTCGGCGCTTTCTTCTTTGTGCCTTTCCGGATCGAAATGGCGTAGATCTGAGTACCAGCGATAAATCTTGGATCGCATGCGCCACCGGTAGATGAGCGGCAGAAGCTTGAATAACGGCAAAACGATGCCAAAAAACGGCAGCAGCAAGATGGTCATACGGCTGACAAATATAGCTATCCAAAATGGGAGATAGCGCTGCAGGAAAGGCGGGCCGCCTTTGTAAAACCGCTCCGCATCCGGGCTCAATTTGAAATCCAGATATTTGGGCGACGGAAACTCGCCTTCACGTTCAAATTCCCCGCCGGTTTTGTGTACGATTTTAGCCGCCTCTAACAGCAAATTCACAAGGGCGGGATGCAGATCCGGCCGTGCGACCAGCTCGGTCGTCGGGGCCACCAAGGTAATGTCGCGGGAAGGAATATTGTCCTCGAAGTCGATCACCCCTTCAGGCAATTTCAAAACCTTGAGGTAGTGGTAGCGCAAGGCGTAAGCCTCGGCCCGCTCGATCCCCATGAGCTTGACGGCCTTGGAGTCAATCAGGTCTATAACGTGGGCGGACAGATGGGTGGACACGAAAAAGGCGGCGTCCACTCCGCCGTTCAGGAGCAGGTCGGCTGCCTCCTGGTAACCGTATGACAGCATCTGCGTATTTTGCGAATTCACATTGTTTTGCGCCAGCAGCCGCATGGACAATATGCGGGTGCCGCTGCCTTCTTCTCCGATGGCCAGGCGCAATCCCATTAAATCCGGGAGTCTTTTCAGGGCCAGATCTCTACGGTGAAAAACCCACAACGGTTCGAAAAATAAGCTGCCCAGGGATACCAGCTCCGTATTTTGAGACAGCGACTTCATGCTGCCCTGCACGAAGGCAATATCGACTCCAGCTGTTTCCGCCTCCAGCAATTTAAGATTCTCGGCCGAGCCGGCCGTTTTCACCAGTTCCAGTGTGATTCCCTCCCGGGACAGGATCTCCCGGTAGGATTGGGCGTAGTTATAATTGGCGCTTTCCGGCGGACCGCAGCCGATGGAGATATGCCGCGGCGGGAACGGATCCATAAAATAAAGCGCAGCAGCGAATACAAGCGCTGCCAACCCAAAAGCCGGGCTGAAAATTATGAGCTTTTCTCGCATACCGATATTTTCTTCCCCTTAAATTAAATTTTCATATTGATTATCCCGCTGGAAGGGTCAATATAGGCGCGGCGCCCGCAGGAGTTGGCGCCTGCAGGCGAAACAGCACGATGATGAGACTCAAAGCCCGCTTGCTGGTAATATCGGCATGGTCAATAAAGTACCAGTTGTCCTTGTAACGCACCGCCGCGAACGCATTTGGCGGACGCTCTTTACTTGAACGCATTCTAAAAGGAATCAGCTCCTTTGCAGCTTCACCACCACTGCTCTGCAGCCCGTAATCGATCACCCATCCATCCTTGAGATGCTCAGCAGGCACTTCTACCCCCCGCGCCATAAATTCCATCATCGCCATGACAGAGCGAGTTTGGATAGAGATTTCATCGTCTTTTAAATTGGTAACCCGATCTGTTATGCGGTGCCGATTGCGATGGGTCAGCCCGATAAGCTGTCTCAGCTCACCGAGCATGGAACGCAGATCTTTCGGAACTTCCTCGGCAATCAACAAATAGCTCTCACTTTTGCCATCTTTTTCTACCTGCTGAACTTCAATCACCTCGCGGTCGCTAAGGACAAAAATTAACTCGATCATGCGTTCAAAACGCTGCAATTTCTTGAAGTCAGATTCATTTATCCCTCATCCTGAGTTTTGTTTCATAAGCTTCTGCTTTCTTTCCCTTTGTTCGGTGATCATACGATAGGCGATGTAGTATTTGTAAATGTTGCTAACGTACTGAACCGTCTCGCGACCGATGACCTTGGCCGCAGCCACCTCGACATTGTGAAACCACACATTGGGATCCAGCCCCATGGCGGCGGTTTGTCTGCGCAGTCGGTTCACCTTGGCCGGTCCGGCATTGTAGGATGCAAAGGCAAACAGCATCTTGTCGACATCGGTCATCGGTTCGTTTTTGTAGTAGTGGTTGACGATAAAGCGCATGTACTTGATGCCGGCATGGATGTTGTTTTCCAGCTTTTCGATTTCGCTGATGTTGACGTTGCGATCCGCGGCCGTGGTCGGCAGCACCTGCATGATGCCGACCGCACCGGCATGGCTTTTTCTGCTGTGGTCCAGGCCGGACTCCTGATAGGCCTGGGCGGCCATCATCAGATAGTCGAAGTCATACTGTGCGGCGTAGCGCTTGAAAAAATCGACCGTTTGCTGGAGTTTCCGCAGCTCTTCTGGAGACAGGGAATTTTTAACGAATTTAGTGCTTTTCAGGTAGCGCTTGAAGAAGATATTGCCCATCAGGCTCCCTTTTTTATGTCCCCTGACGAACTCATTGACCATGGCCTCGAGCTGCGGACTGTTTTTGCGGAAGGCCCAGCCAATGCCACCGCCGGTTCTGACGGCAATCTGAGGATGCACCCGGATGTTGTCAAAGATCTGGGTCCAGAACTGAGCTTTGTGGCTGTCCATGACGATCATCGGAATAAGACCGGCATTGACCATCTCCAGCAGGTCTTCATCCTCGAATGTTTCCTCGGCCGGGATCAGCTGCATCTGGGCTTTCCCGGCTCTTTTAAAAGCGTCATTCAACAATGCCAGGCTTTCGTAATAACTGCTGGATTTGCGGACATGGATTTGCTGTCCTGCAAGATCATCAACGCTGGCTACCGCAGGTGCTGCAGGCCCGGTTACCAGCAATTCCTTGACACCCGTCAGCATGGGGTTGGAAAAATCAACCTGCTTTAGACGCTCCGGGGTGATGGTCAGGTTGGCCACGGCGATGTCGCCCAATCCCTTGACAAGACCGGGGATCAGCTCATCGCGCCGAACGGGAATGAAAACAACATTGACCTTCAGCGTCTTGGACTTGAGCTTCTTGTTGACAAATTTTTCAAACTCTTTAAGCAGATCATGGGAAATGCCGCGCTGCCGGCCGCGATCCAGAAAGTAGAACGTTTTGCTGTAGACCACCAGCACCCGGATATGCCGTCTGGCGGCCATCTCGTCGAAATCTCCGGTCCAGGGCTCGTTCGCCAGCAGTGCGCTCTCCGGAGCCGAACTCGTTTCAGCGGCAGGCGCAATCAAAGGCGAGACAAATGCCAATGCCAGCATCAAAACAGGCAAAAATAAGTGCACCGGGTTTCGCCGGTTGAGTTTAAACGGGATCATGATTATTTCTCCTCATCATGCTAGTGTCGAGTCCTACTGCCAATTTCCAAAACTCGAATGGGTTATAAAGCTGTTCAAATTCGTGAACCCAATTGTATAACACCCAAATCACAATCTTTAGATTCGAAAGCAATCTCGGAAATGATGAATCAGATAAAAATAGGATGCAGTGATCGTTTTCATGGGTGACAGCCATCCAGGCAGTTGCGACTTTCGTCAGAAGGGCGGATTCATTGAGAACTGTCAGAAAGGAAAGCCAGTCGTCAAACCAAAGCCGAAATACCCCTCCCCGAAGGTCACATCCACGCCGCCGCCGCGAAGGTCGAACAACCCGAAGATGGGGTGTTTTCCCTCGCTGCTCAGGGCGACCCCGAGTTTCAAGAGCCTGTTGATGGTCTTGTCATCCTTTCGGGCTCTCTCAAAGTTCAGGTCGTTCACAAACTGAGTTTACACGAAATAGAGGTTCAAATCTAACTGGCTTAAAAATTTTCATTACGGTTATAGTTTGTCAACTTTTAATTTTGATGGATTCGTAAAAAGTTCGCATTATACTGAACCGCTGACCTGCACTTTGGCGTTGTGGATGAACAGTGCCCTTATCTTGTCCCAGAAATCGCCTCCCAGCACGAAAACGCTGGCAACGAGGATTCCGTCCGCGAGGATGCTCACAATCGCCCGGTGGGTCCCATAACCTGGGATCAGGTGGGCGCCATAGGGTCCCAGCCAGCCGAATAGGATGGGAAGCACGAACATGACCAGCCCGATGCGGTACCTGGCCGGGCTCACCCGGTCCGGCGGGCCATGCTTTTTCAGAATGCTGAAAAACCGTTCTTTAATATAATCGAAACCACGTTTGCCCATAATGGCAATTGCTGCAACCGTAAATACTTCGGGTATACCGACGGCCAGCAATCCTGAAAGAATCGTCTTCCATTCGGTCGGAAGTGAAGTCCTGGTAATAAGAGGTATAAACAGGGGGCTAAGCCATCCGACAATCAATATCGCCAGTCCCAACCGCAGCCGCCATCCTCCCCCGGGCTGCTCGTTTTTTAATGCCGCCGTTTGTGTCATTTTTTTTATCCTTTGCTTGAGACCACCTCTCAGCAGGTCGCCGGTCATCCGTGGGTGGTTGCGTTCATCGGGAAAAGCCGGCGGAACCGAAATGTTGGAATTTGACGGTTTGTTGCTGGAATCGACATTTTTAGAGCGCCAGCGATAATGAATGCTTCTTATTTCATGAATGGAATTTTACTCACGCTCAGCCGGTGATCTTGGCCTGATGGTATGCTAAATTCTTCTCCT
>Ga0209052_1000027_pt1 | contig 103519 bp, 83 predicted proteins | sample WorMetHEROISLAND_2_FD_187409 | JGI IMG/M metagenome (GOLD analysis project Ga0209052, IMG submission 187409) | Marine gutless worms symbiont microbial communities from Max Planck institute for Marine Microbiology, Germany - Olavius sp. 4 HERON... | ecosystem: Host-associated > Annelida >...
ATAAGTAGTCGGTGTAATCAATTGCTATTTGTGCGTTTGTAAAAATCTTGAAGAAAAAAAACCAGAAATTAGGCGCACAAGGTGAGCCGGTGTCAGTAAGTAAAATTCGATTTGGGCAACAGCCCGTTCAAAGCCGGCTCCCTCCAGCATCATGGCGACCAGGTTTTTGCCGATGTCATGGATGTCGCCCTGGGCCGTTCCTATAATGATTCTGGCGCTTTTTTCGAGCTGCCCCTCTACAAAGTGAGGTCTGAGGAGATCCATTCCCGCCTGCATGGCCTTGGCCGACCATATCACCTGGGGGATGAAAATATCGCCCTCGCCAAATCGCTCGCCGACCAGGTCCATCGCCGACAACAACCCTTTTTTCAATAGTTCATCGACAGCAATTCCCGAATTTAATCCCTGTTCGACACCGGCTGCCGCGTCGTCCACCTTTCCATTTATGACCGCATTGTAAACATCTTCTAATATCCCCACGGTATTCCTCTCCTTTGCCTGATTAATAAGCTATGAATTTAAAATAACAGAACTAAGACAAAAAAAGGTATGCTAAGGGTTACCTAAAGCACCATTATCTATAAATTTTGGAGTACTGGAGTGATGGAGTATTGGAATTTTGGAGTTTTGCAATCATGGTGCCGACTTTTCAGCCATTACTCCAGCAATCCAATACTCCAACGCGCCGAAAATAATTCAAAAACATAATTAAGTGGAGCATTCACCTTCTTTATATTTACAAGACCGTAAAATAATGGAATTCAACCTATCCTGTTTATCGGGGAGATAAAGCCCTCGCACTGTTCCAGATTTTATCCAGTTCGTTCTTAATCTCCGCTGCCAGGGGCTCCGGTTTATGGGCGTCCAAAATTTCCCGGGTCTTTTGCAGCAATTTATCCTCGGCTTTCTTTCGGCCGTCTTTAATCCAGTTCGGAAGATTTTTGCGATTGAAAATACCAGGCTGCCAGTGCTCTTTCAAGAAAAAATCAAGGGTGTGTTTTTCCTGCAAAAAATTTCCTCCCGGACCGACCTGTCGGATAACCTCCAGCGCCAGATGCTCGCGGTCGATTTCAAACCCGCGCATATAGCGCTTGACCATGCCGATGGTTTCATCGGCAAACACGATCAACTCGGGGGAAGCAACAAAGCCCTGGCCGAGATAACCGCAATCGTGAATGAGGTTGGCGCCGTCAAGGGCGGCGTTCAACAGGGTGAATCCATATTCCGCACCGGTCTGCAAATCCGGAAACTGGGCATCGCTGCAACCGGCCGTGCCCCACACGGGCAAGCCGTAGTGATGAAAGAGATCGGCACAGGCGCTGTGGGTCAAGCGGAATTCCGGCGAGGTGTAGGAGACGGTCGCCTCGAGCATGTCCATGGTGGTGGCGGCCACTCCGGAGCTGATCGGGGCCCCTTTGGCCGTCAGCTGATGAATCACCAAACCGCTCAGGGCTTCGGCGACAGCCACAACCAAAGCGCCGGCCATGGTGACCGGTCCGCTGGAGCCCGCCAGGAGCGCCGGAGCGTAGTTCAGGGGTATCCCGTGTTTGGCGCAAAACATCAACTTTGCCAAAGCCTCTTTGGAATGGGTCAAAGGTGAAGTCGGCTCGTTGTAGCTGATCAAAAACGGGTGGTCGGCCAGGGCCGTCGAGCCGCCGGCGATGACGCAGGCCATCTCCCAGATGACGGCCAAATCCCTTTCGGATTCGGCCGTAAAAAAAATCGGCTTGATGCTGTTTTCGGCCTCGATCTGGAAGCAGCGCATGTAATGCAGTCCGGCCGGAACATCCATGGGCAGCCCGTAGGATCCGATGAAATCGATATTGGGCAGAGCGTCACTGAGGACGGCGCTGATCCGGATATCATCGGCCCGGGTGTCTCTGATTTCCCGGGTTTCAAAATCGACGGTTTTGGGCAAATCCGTCCCGGTGCCGAAATAGCTCCTGCGCCCCCCGAGCTCCATGACCGGGATTTTATTGCGGTTGAACAGGGTTAGATTGGAAGGGGCCGAGGCTATTGCCTCGTCAACCAGATCGGATGGTATCCGGACCAGATTTTCTTCCAGAATCCGGGCGCCGTGGCCGGCCAACAGATCGAGGGCCTCCGGATGATTGACCCGCACGCCGACCTCGTCCAGAACCGTCAAGACCGCATCATGAATGCGCCCGATCTGGTCGTCATCCAGGATCCTGAACTTGGGTCTGCATTGATAAGAGTTGTCTTTTGTCATAATAGTCCCGGCGGCCGTTGGCCGTTATTTGTTATTCGTTATTTGTTAATGGGGGAAACACCAAGTGGCAACCATATCCGAATCAAAAATCGAGGTCAAGAATCGATGTGATGGCCCCGGCCTATACGCCTGCTACCGGCACACCGGAGCCCAACGGGCTCACGCCGCGGGAAACCTTCCCCCTCATTCGCCGGCTTTGTGCAGAGAGCAACGTGGTCGGCTTCGAATTGGTGGAGCTGCTGCCCTACCGCGTATCGGGTTATGAAACCGTCCTAAATTCTGAGCGAATCGTCAGGGAATGCCTGGTGGGGATAACGCTGCGTAAAAAGGGCGTTGCCGACAAAGCGTATTTAGCACCGCTTGCCGTCGACGATGCCCGCAAGTATGAGACCGTGGATGACCGGGCAAACAAAAACGCCCCGATAATCCCTGTTGGGATCGGCTCGGGGCGTTACAGAGACAAACAGGGTTTGGAATAGCAGATGGCGCCGAGGTTCAGGGTTTATCCCAATACAACCCTGAACCCCTGACCTGCGAACCCTGAACGGCTAATAAACCATATCCTCCTTGGTAACCTTACCCTTGAAAAAATGATAGGTCCAGATTTGATAAGCCAGCACGATGGGAACGAACAGAATCACCACCACCAGCATGATCTTTAGTGTCATCGGGCTGGAGGAGGCGTTGTGGGCGGTCAGGCTGTAGGCCGCATCGATATTTGAAGGAAACAGGTTGGGAAACAGACCGATGACCCCGTAAAATGTACAGGCCACAATCGTCCCGGCCGAGGCGAACCAGGCTTTGAAAAAGGCCTTTTGGGCCAGAAAAACCCGGATGCCGAACAGGGCCGCCACCGCCAGCAGGATCACGGCGAACAAGATCGGATAGGCTAAAAAGTTATCGTACAGCCGGGTTGAAAAAGCGCTTGCAACCAGAAAGACCACCGCCAGCACCACCAGCACCGGCCAGAGTTTAGTGGCCGTCGACAGCGCCCTGTCCTGCAAATCGCCTTCGGATTTAACGGTCAGCCAGATCGCGCCGTGAACCAGAAACAAGGCCAGGAAAAGAAGGCCGCCCAGAAGCCCGTAGATATTCAAAAGCGTAAACAGGTTGCCCTGGTAGATTCCATTCTGGTCGAAGGGGATTCCCTGGAAAATATTGGCAAAGGCAACGCCGAACAAAACCGCCGGAGCTGCGCTGCCGACAAACAGGCAGGCGTCCCAGACCTGGCGCCACGCATCCGAATCGACCTGGCCGCGAAATTCAAAGGCCACCCCCCGCAGGATCAGGGCAAAGAGAATCAGCATCAGGGCCGTATACAATGACGAGAACATCACCGCATACACCAGCGGAAAGGCGGCAAAGGTCACGCCTCCGGCAGTCAGCAGCCAGACCTCATTGCCGTCCCAAAGGGGCCCCATTGAATTGACGATCACCCTTCGGTCGTGCTCGCTTTTGGCCAGAAACGGCATCAGGGTTCCGAGGCCCAGATCAAAACCATCGGTCATAAAATAGATCGCCCACAACAAACCCCAAAGAAAAAACCAAACAGATTCTAGAATCATTTTATCCTCCTAAATCAGACTCCTAAATGTAAGCTTAAAGTAACAATAAAAATATTTTTAAGATAAACCGGTTTAGAAATTCAGAAATTTAAACCGGTTCCGGGCCTTTCACGGCTTTTTTGATGATCAAGTAGTACCCCACAGCTCCCAGCAGGGCGTACACGAGCACAAAGGCCACCAGCGATGTTGCAACCTGGATGAAATCGATAGGTGAAACACCGGCCGATGTCTTCATGATACCGTAGACGATCCAGGGCTGACGCCCGACTTCCGCCAGCAGCCATCCGAATTCGATGGCAAGGTACGGTAAGGGCACCGAAAACAGCATGAGTTTTAGATACAAGGGATACTCCAGGAGTTTGTTGCGCAGGACAAATCCGACAATTGTCACCAGGATAAAATAGGATCCCAGCGCCACCATCAAACGAAAGGATAGAAAGGTAAGCAGAACCGGTGGCCGTTCGTCTTTGGGAAAATCCTTGAGACCTTTGATCTCGGCATTGAAATCGTGGTGTCCGAGAAAACTGAGAAGACCCGGGATTGAACCGATTTGAACAATGTTTCTTTCCTCTGCTTCGCTGGGCAGGGCAATCAGATGCATCGGCGCCTGGGTGGTTGTTTCCCACAGGGCTTCCATGGCCGCCAGCTTGGCAGGCTGAACCGCGGTCACATTGCGGGCATGGAAATCACCTTGTACGGCAATGAAAATTGAAAAAATCAGGCCGAAGGTAAGTCCTATTTTAAAGGACCTGGTAAAAAAATCGATATGCTGTTTTTTGAGCAGATGATAGGCGCTGATTCCCATAACAAAAAAGGCCGATAGGACCAGGGCTGCAGGAAGGACATGCAGTATCTGCAGAAGGCTGAATTTGTTGAACACGACTGCGCCGAAATCCTGCAATTCGGCTCTGCCGTTGCGGATGGCAAAACCCACGGGATTTTGCATCCAGCCGTTGGCGGTCAGAATCCAGATGGCCGACAGGTTGCTGGCGCCGGCAACCAGCCACATCACAGTGGCGTGGGCTTTGGCGGACAATCGCTTCCAGCCGAACACCCAGACTCCGATGAGGGTGGACTCCAGGAAAAAAGCGGCGGTCGCCTCGATTGCCAGCAGGGAGCCGAAAATGTCGCCGACATAGGCCGAATACCGCGACCAGTTGGTTCCAAACTGAAATTCGAGGGTGATGCCGGTGACCACTCCAACGGCAAAATTAATGAGAAAGAGTTTGCCCCAAAATTTTGTCATTCTCAGATAGGTCTCATCCCCGGTGCGGACATACCGGGTTTCCATAACAGCCACAATTATCGAGAGCCCCAGCGTCAAAGGGACAAACAGAAAATGAAACAGGGTGGTGGCGGTAAACTGCAGCCGTGACAAAAATAATGCATCCATAAATTTCACTCCTTCCTTGGTTCGGATAATAATTAGATTGCGGTCCTATGAGTAAAAATAAGGCTAATTTTCCATATGGTGTGATTTTGTAATAATTACAAAGCATTGGAGTGCTGCAGCAATGGAATGGGAACCGCCGCGCCGGCCACCTGATTGCAACACTCCAACTTGTCGCGTCGAAGCGTAGCGAAGACGGATACTCCACCACTCCCGCACTCCACAATTGATAAATTCTCGAACTGCAGGCAATCCTCGGTATTCCTTAATAATGTTTCTAGGTGCGTTAATTTATTCACTATATCAACTGGTCGATCGGTTAAGCCCGGTGTGCCCAAACGGGTTGGCGCAGCCCTGTTCATCCAACAGGTTCGCAAACGTGGCTTCTCGAAGTGTTTCCCTGAGCTGATTTCTGGCCTTGTACCATACCCGATGGGCGGCACAGGAATTGCTCCTGCTGCACGCCTCCGGCCTCAACAGGCAATCATTAAGGAATATCTCGCCGATCACGGTTTCAACAACGTCTAAAAGGGTCAGCTTCTCGGGGGCAACGGCCAGTTTCAGACCGCCTTTGGCGCCCTGCACAATTTCGATATAACCCGCCCGGGCCAGCTGCTGGGCGATTTTACCCAGAAACTGGCCCGGAATGTCCATGGCCGCAGCAACCTGCCGCCGGGTGCAGAGCACGCCGACGCCTTTGGATGAAAGAAACAAAATACAGCGTACGCCGTATTCCCCTGCCCGGGTAAGTCGCATAAGGAACCCCCAATAAATAGGATAAATAGAATCTTTTTTGTCCTATATATAAAGTCCCGACATCTGTCAAGTGGAAATATTTGCTAAACTTTTACCGAAAAATTGCCGATAACAACTCGAGACCTTCCGGTCGACAGCCTGACCTTGTCGGTTGCCACGGAGCATAAAAAGGAGGGGGACGTCATCAGGGATCATAACCCGGCCGGTTCTAACAATGACGGTTTGATCCAGATGCCATGAAACCGGATTGTTTGACCGGATCGAAAACGACCGGGAGGTTCCGGAGGAAACTTTTACCGCTTTTCAGAAAATCTTCAGAAATACGGAAGGGTGGTATCAGGAGTGGTAAGAAAAACGTCTGGATGCATTTGGATTCATTCGCACAACGTAACGTTTTTTTGACAACCGCTATATAGAAAGGTGGCGGCGCCGGCACCGGCGCTGCGCGACACTCGTCAGCTTGATCTAAAGGGGGTTTAGATGAAAGCCATCGCTACCAGAGTTGCGTTTGCTCTCGGGTCTTTCGTACTCGTCTTCGGATTAATTGCCTGCAGCCCAAAAAACGTGGTTCGCGGCCGGGTAGTGGACGCTGAGACCCGGCGGCCGATTCAAGGGGCTGCCATCGCAATCAAATGGTATGCCGGACCGTCCGCAGAACGATCCGACCAAATTGAGACCATCGATGCCGCGCAGGCGCTTTCAGATGAAAAGGGCCTATTTCGCATTCCGGAATACCCCAGCAAGCAATATAACCTGGGAGTCTACAAAACCGGCTACATCTGCTGGAGCAGCCGGGATGTTTTTTTGAATCGGCCGACGGCTGGGGCCAGAAAGCCTTCCAGGCCCAACGGGAGCCCCCGGATGAGTGATGGCATGATAATCGAATTGGTACCGTTTAAGAACATGCACTCCAGGAACCTGCACGCCGGCTTTACGGTGATGGTGGCCGGAGAGAGCACCGACAACCCCGAGGGTCCTTTTCATCAGGCCATTGAATCTGAATACAATCTGTGGCGTGAGAATCTACGCAAGGATTTCCAGAAGCAGCTCGGGGTGAAATGATATGCCGGTTGCTGGGTACTGGTCACTTGTCTCTGGGTACTGGATACTTGATGAACAGAAGCCCATTTACAGAGAGGGCCAAAATTAAATAGACATAAAAGCGCCCGAGCCAATACCAGGATCGTTCCGGTCAAGAAGAGGCTTTCGGCGCACGATGAACACCAGATTTTTTAGGCTAGATGTGGCACCACACCGCAACAGTGGAGCAGCATGTCATTCGACTATACCCTCTGCTTGCCGCGGCGATGTGTCGAGGCGCAGTGTTAACGAAGATTTAAATCCCGCCCCAGCGGGACGAACACGGGTCATTTCGAACCGGCTTGCCGTCCGAAGCCTGAAAGGCGAAAGAGGGGATTTCGCCATATGCCTGCCGCGGCGTAGGCGTCAGGCGAAGACGGGTCCTCTGTCATCCGAGGTCTGGCTGCCCGCCGACTTGTCCCGTCGAAGCTCGAAGAGCGAAGTCGGAAGGCTGAAAGGCGGAGGAGGGTCATCCGTCGTCTGTCTTCCGTCGTCTGTCTTCTGTCATCCGTCCTCTGTCATCCGTCTTCTGTCTTCTGTCATCCGTCATCTGTCTATTCATATGCCAGAACACGAATCACGCCCATGGTGCCGCTGTCACTTGTGGTGCATGCGTCACTGACGGAGATCACCTTTTTCACTTGATTTTCCTCGATGAACTTGTTGACCATATCGTCAAGCCCTTCGAGTTCCTGGCGGGCATGAAATATTTTTAACGAACTCGCGAATGTTTTGACTTTAGCCATAATAATACCTCCTTATTAGTCGATTTTTTCGGATTGTGGGCCTCCGGAAGCGACGTGCCTGGGGATTGCAGGCAGGATCCAGGGCCTTTTAGGGAGCAGCCAGTCAATGGCTCCGATTCAGTTAACTCAACCATCAAAAAATATGAGCTGGAAAAAATTCTAAGAAAAAAGCTAAGTCGCCTTTAGCGGTTTTCAAGGGCAATGTCAGTCCGAAAACGCAGGCGACGGCCTGCACTAGACCAGGGCTGGGAGACCTGGATGCCGGAAAGCCCTGAAGTGACAAAGCGTCGAAGGATTAAAATCCTGCCGGAGGATTGGCCGTCAATTCAATCAACTAAGTCAACCAATCAACCCTGAATTATCGAAGCCTGAGCAGCGAAAAAGCCAAGGTCTTCCGCTTAACCCTACATTCCGCCATCTGTCCCAAGTTAGATATAGTTGATCGGATCAAGTCCCTTACGCCTTCGAAGGGCTTCCAGAAGGCCCACCGTTCCCGTCATCATGTTGTCGCCGTATGGTGCACCGAATATCACCGGCAGTTTCGAGGCTTCGACCAGGCGGCGCTTGGGACCGGTAGCCAGGATGACTTCGACGGCATCGAATCCGAAAGATTTGCGCCCAAAGGCGCCATGTCCGCCTTCGGCGAGCACCTGGGAATGATTCAGTTTGCCTTCACACAAATCCAATATCAACTGCTCCAAACGCGCCAGGGTGATATCGCTGGTGTGGTACTCGAAAAAGCCGGCGATCTCCTCTGCGTTCATGGCGGCGCCGACCGTGTGTGACGTGGCCACATCCAGTATCAATAGATGCTGCTTTTGTTTGGCAAGTACATCCATGGAACCGCCGAGCATGGCGGCCATACCGCTGTCCATGACGAATACTTCCGCAGTGGGCAAAGCGCGCGCACTCCGGGCAAGACAACCCAGGCGGTTCAGTGCCGGCGGTACTTCATCGGCTTCGAAAAGCAGGGTGTGAGGATAGGGATTGCTATCCAGCAATTCGGCGAACATGTTATGGCGGAAATCGAGGTGTGATTCGCCCGGCGGCGGCATCCCATGGTCCTGGGCACAAGCGACAACGGCATCAAATTCAAAGGGCACGCCGAATCCTTCAACAATCCGGCGCAGGCGTTCGGACTCGAGGTCTTCCAGGAGCAGTGGTTGATATTTTTTGTCATGCACAAAATCCTCGGTCTGCTCGTCATCAATGACGTGGATGCCCCAGGACTTTACTTTTTCCAGGTCATGATGCAGGGTGACGGCGGCAGAGGCGGACATTACGACTTTGTCTTCAACCGCCCGCTGCTTTAAAAGCCCGGTAATCGGGCCACCGCCCATTTCATGGCCGGTCACTATGAGGTTTCCCGCAATGGCGGCTGCTTTTTCAGCAATGGCCCTCACCGGTGATTTAACCACGGCTTTGTAATGCAGGTCCGTATCCGTGTCGTAGCAAAGAACATCCATTGTACCGGCGCCGATGTCTACCATCAAAAAACGCACTTTTCTAAAATCCCCCTTTCAGTAATTCTAAATAAATAACCTGGCCCTGCCTCCGGGCTGTGGGCCCACGGGCCGGGAGCTGGGCCAAGTAAGAGAAAATCGGTTGCCCTGCCCTCCGACATAGCGGAATGATGGAATATTGGAATGCTGGAGTAATGGGCTTAGCGGAATGAGCTCTGATCATATGGCGATGGCACGGATAAGAAAATTAGAACAGACCTTCATCCGTGTTTTATCCCCAACATTCCATTATTCCATCGTTCCATCAGGAGTTTATGATAAGAAACCCTGCACAATATCCCACATTACACCCCTTGCCTTCATACCTGTATGGTTTCTCCCTTTTGGGGGACGACCACATCGTACCCTTTGCCCTTCAAATCCTTTTCAAAACCCAGGATCTGGTCTTCCTCCCCGTGTACCAGCGCAATTTTATTTACCTGCAAATTCGATTCCTGCAGCAGTCGAAACATTTCGTCCTTGTCGGCATGGGCGCTGAATCCGCCTATCTTCACTACCCGTGCTTTGAGGGGATATTCCTTGTTCATGAACCTTACCAGGGGCACCTCGCCCTTGCGGCCGGCCGCCTCATAGGCCTCTCCCAACTCGAGAATCCGGCGCCCCAGCGTATTCTGCGCCATGTAGCCGACAATCAGCACCGTATTCCTGGAATTGTGTATTTTATGCCGCAGGTGATGCAAAATGCGGCCCGCCTCACACATACCGGATGCGGACACCACGATATGGGGGGTTTGATCCTGATTGAGCGCAATAGATTCTTGAACTGAACCCACGAAACTGACCTCCTCGAACTGAAATGGATTTTTACCCTGCTGGAGAAAGGTCTCATGGGTTTCCTGGTCGTAGGCTTCGGGATGTTCGACGAATACCCGCGTAATATTAGTGGCCAGGGGACTGTCGACGAACACCGGAAAATGGGGAACGTCACCTTCCGTGTAGAGTTCGTGCAGAACATAAAGAAGCTCCTGGGTTCGGCCCCGAATGCAAAGGACGGAATCATAATCGTTCCACCGCGATCGTAGGTATCCACCAGCACCTGTTTGAGCCTGGGTTTTAAATTCACCACCGGTTCATGCTGCCGATCGCCATAGGTGCTTTCCATGATCAGCAAATCGAGTTCCCGATCGGCTTCATCAAATTCCAGGGTTGGATCTTCCAGAATCGGTTTGTCAAACCGACCGATATCGCCCGTAAAACCGATTGTATAGTTGCGGCCATTGTCACGTGCGCGAATGATGCTTATCGCCGAGCCCAGGATGTGGCCGGCATCGTAAAAGGTGCATGTAATCCCGTCTCCGATGGTCACCGGATACCGGTAGGGATTCCCGTCAAAGCGGGTCAGCGCCTCCTCGGCATCCTCAGCGGAATACAGCGGGGTGACGCCTTCCAGATCCAGGCTATCGATTAAATCATTAATTCGATCGACATTGAGCTGGTGTTTGTTTTTTTTCAAAGACCGGATTTGCTTTTTGCCCTTTTTTTTGGATCTTTCCATTTTCTGCAAGGCCGAGCGCACCATCTTGTAATTCAGATATTGGGCGTCCGATTCCTGAATATGGGCAGAATCGGGCAGAAGATATTCGCAGGCGGCAGCGGTCGCCCGCGTGCTGATTATGCGGCCGGCAAAATCGTTTTTAACCAGCAAGGGGAGACGGCCGGAGTGATCGATATGGGCGTGGGACAACACCACATTGGTCAAAATGCGGGGATCAAAGGGCATCACGGTGTTTTTATCCCGTGTCTCCCGGCGGCGCCCCTGAAACATACCGCAATCAAGCAGAATGCGGTCCCGTTCAGTAGATAAAAGGTGCATCGAACCGGTTACTTCCCGAACTGCGCCATAAAATGATACCTGCATATTGACTATCTCCTCGGCTGGTTGCTGGTTGCTGGCTACTGGTCCCTGGTAACTGGTCGCTGGCTTCTGGTCCCTGGTAGCTGGTTACTGGTCTCTGGTCGCTGGTCGCTGGCTTCTGGTCCCTGCTAGCTGGTAGCTATTTCCTTATATGAAACTGCGAAAAATCTATCTCACGCAAAGCCGCAAAGGAAATAACTAATATTATGATTTGTCTTGGCGTCTTTGCGTGAAAATAAGCAGTTTCATTTCCGATCAGACCGTTTGTCCATTTACCGAAGGTTGCGCTAATATGTATTAATTCGCCACGACCAGATATTCAACAGTATTAAACCTTTTAAGATTACTTGAATTTGCTTGGTTTGTTTGTTACCGGCATTTCTTTATTTTTTATCAATATTTAAACGATATTCGAAATCCAAAGCTTTGGCAAGGGGCCAGAATGCGGGTTATCCTCAGCGAGAGTTTATGTAATCATGTAAATAAGATCGCAATTCGGGGACCGGCAACCGGTGACCAGAGACCAAGAACCAGAGACCAGCAACCAGCTACCAGGGACCAGAGGTCAGGGACCGGCAACCAGTGACCAGAAGCAAGCGCCCGGCAACCCGCCACAGGCAGCCAGCAGCCGGCAGCGTGCATTCATCCGGCTTTGCGGTCTAGGCTGCGTCCGGCAAGATAAGCATGCACGCTGGCGGCTGCCCAGATGGTCAGCAGGAAAACCAGGCTGATGCCTTCGACTCGCCAGCTGTCAAAGGATGAACGGCTGACGATCTCGACAAAACGGCTCCAGCTGAAAGTGTGGTTTTCAAGGGCCGACAAGACCGGATCTACGGCCCGGTAAATGCGCAATGTAAGGCGGTAGATAATCACCAACAAGCTGGCGGTTGTCGAAACTGCAAACACGGTTCCGCTGAGTCTCGATCCCTGCACGATCTGCCCAAGCCCGGGATATACCAGACCGGATAACAGGGCTCCTTGGATTGATAATTTCAATTTGGTCCGTTTAGGCATAACGGTTCGAAAGGCTTAAATCTTAGCTGAAGTTATTCGACGTAAGTGGGAGAACCGCTGACAGGAAAATGGATAAATTAATACATGTCGTATGTCAAGAAGAGTTCAATACTATATATAGTATGGTGTCGAATATTCGGCTGTAGCAGCGGTCAACGCATGTATTCGCACGGGAAAAATCAGACCTAATCCTTTTTCTGGAACAAAAATGCAAACGCAGCTACCAGGATAATACCGATCCCAAATAAATAGTAAAGTGAGGTGACCATTTCAAACTTTTCAAAGCCCAGGTCCATCAAGCTGTCCCGATTGGCAACATAGGCCCAGTGCAGGGTAAATATATAGTTCATCATCAAGGCCAGCTTTAACTTGCCGAACAGCAGCGATACCGTACTGATCAGCATAAGCATGATGATTTGAATCATGGGCACAGGTACCGTTACATCTGAGAGAAACTCTAACATTGCTTCCTCCGGATATACATAGCCATCTTCAACCTATAAACAGCTTTTGAAACTTTATAGCAGATCTGACCGGCTTACAATCTATCCTATCAGTCTAAGAGATAGTATCGACCTGTAATTCTAAAACTTTAGAAAAAATGATGCTGACGGATGGATCTCTCCAACCTTTGTATGGAAGCCGGAACCGATTATTGCTGCAAAACTTTGAAATTTGTTAAAAAATATTGACAGCTCCGATAGCTGCTCTATAAAATGGGCGTATTAACAACGGGTTGCACAACCCACAAATGGGCACCCAAGATAAGCGCATACCGCATTCTCGGAGTGATGGGGCGAGGGTAAGAGGCGGCTAGGCGCATTTTGCAGTCTCCCGATACACGACACTCCGGTACGCCAAGAAGGATAATCTGTAAAAACCAGACAATAAGAACGCCTGCCACCCATTACCCCCGCAGAACCGGGATTTTTTTTTGAATTTTGGCAATAGATCATGAATCTCGCGACTCCCAAAATAGGCATCCCATTGGCAGCGCTAAGCGGTGCTCTGCTGACGGGGGCCTTTCCCAAACTGGGTGTCGACTGGCTGATCTGGCTGGCCCTGCTGCCGCTTCTGTACGCCCTCAAAGATGCATCGTTGCGATCCGCCTTTGGTTTGGGGTTTGTCGCCGGGCTGATACACTTTCTGACGCTGCTGTACTGGCTGGTTCCGGTCATGCGGACCTACGGCTATTTGCCGGCCTATTTGAGCGTTGTAATTCTGTGTTTGTTTGCGGCCGTGCTGGCTTTTTTTGTGGCTCTTTTTTCAACCGCAATGGCCACTTTCGGGACGACCCCCGCCCGCTTCCTGCTATGGACTCCGGTAGCTTGGGTGGCGCTGGAATATTTGCGTTCGTTCATTTTTTCCGGATTCCCGTGGGAGTTATTGGGTTATTCCCAGTTTAACCGGCTGTCGCTGATTCAGATTGCTGATTTATTCGGCGTTTACGGACTGTCGGCCTTGATTGCGCTCACCAATGGAATCCTGTTTATCAGCCTGCTGCATTTCACCAAGCAAAACTGGCAGGGAATTAAAACAACAAACCGGCTGGTAGGCGCAGCGTGCATCATCCTGGCGGCGGCTTTCATGCTGACATGGTTATACGGGCACTGGCGGCTGGATGTTGTCGATGCACAAATGGCGGCATCTCCTAAAACCCGTGTGGCTGTGGTTCAAGGCAACATCGATCAGGCGATCAAATGGGACCCTGCGTTTCAAATTGACACCGTTAAAAAATACCATCGCCTGTCCGCATCGATCATGGCGCAAGATCCGGATCTGATCATTTGGCCGGAATCGGCCACGCCGTTTTATTTTTTATACGACATAAAGCCTTCAGAGCTGGTACTGGAAGGAATACATCAAACAGCCAAGGACTATCTGATCGGAAGTCCTTCTTTCGTGCGAACCAATGATGTGGTACACTACTTCAACAGTGCCTATCTGATCAGCCCGCTGGCAAAAACCATGGGCAAATACGACAAGACCCATCTGGTACCCTACGGCGAATATGTCCCCTTTAAAGAGTGGCTGCCTTTTTTGGGGAAAATCGTCGCCCAGGTCGGAGATTTCGAGGCCGGCAAAATCGGCAATACCCTGCCGTGGGAGGACCAGCAGATCGGCGTTCAGATCTGCTACGAAATCATCTTCCCGGAACTTTCCCGGGCTATGGCCGCAAATAATGCGACCCTGCTGATCAATATCACCAACGACGCCTGGTTCGGCAAAACCAGCGGTCCCTATCAGCATTTCTCCATGACCGTTTTCAGGGCGGTTGAAAACAGGCGCTCCCTGGCCAGGGCGGCCAATACCGGAATCAGCGGTTTTATCGACCCGGCCGGAAGGGTCCTGGCGACAACGGCACTGCTGGAGGAAGCGGCCCTGACCGAATCGGTGCCGCTGTTGAAGGAAAAAACGGTGTATACCCGCACGGGCGACCTCTTTGCCCGGATGTGCATGGCGGTCATAATCGTGATGGTGGTGTTAAACATCGCGCGATGGGGAATTAAGAGAAGAAAAGGGTAAGGCAAATTAGCTCGTAAGTTCATAAGCTGGTAAGCGTTTTCAATGCCAAGCTTACCAACTCAACAACTTACGAGCTCAAGCACTTGCCGGCTTGAGAGCAAAACGCTTTATATATTGCTACAAGTGCAAAATCCACGGAATTATCTTTAGAGGAACCAAAGGAGGCAACCAAAATGTCCGTCGAATTAAAACAAAATTTGGATGAACTCAAAGCGAGACTGGAACATCTGCGGAGTTATCTTTGACGTTGATGGCAAGCAGACGCGTTTGGCTGAAATCGAGAAAATCATCGCCCGGGACGGTTTCTGGGACAATCCGGAGGATACCAAGCCGATTTTAAAAGAACGAACCTCCATTGCCAATAAGATTGACAGTTTCAATCAATTGTGGAGCGATCTTGAAGAAACCATGATTTTACTGGACCTGGCCGTGGAAGAATCCGATGAAGAAACCCTGGAAGAAGTCGACCAGCAGGCCAAGGCACAGGATGAAAGAATCAATCAGTTTTCGCTGACTCTCATGCTGGACGGCAAGGATGATTCCCGCCACGCGATTGTGTCCATCAATGCCGGTGCCGGCGGCACCGAAGCCCAGGACTGGGCCGAAATGCTGTTCAGAATGTATTCCCGCTGGGTCGAGCGCAAAGGGTATAGATCGGAATTGATCGATTTTCAGCCGGGTGACGAAGCCGGCATCAAGAGCGTTACCTTTACTGCCGGCGGTGAAAATGCCTTTGGATATCTGAAATCGGAGTCGGGGGTCCACCGTCTGGTCAGAATCTCGCCCTTCAATGCCAGCGGCAAGCGCCACACCTCCTTTGCGTCGGTGTTTGTCTACCCGGAGCTCGACAGCGAAATCACTGTCGACATCGACGACAAGGATATCCGCGTGGATGTTTACAGGGCCAGCGGAGCCGGGGGTCAACACGTCAACAAAACCAGCAGCGCAGTTCGTCTCACCCATCTTCCCAGCGGTATCGTGGTGCAGTGCCAGCAGGAAAAATCGCAGCACCGCAACAAGGACATGGCCATGAAGGTCCTCAAGGCCCGCCTGTATCAGCGCGAACAGGAGAAACAGGATGAAAAGCTGCAGGAGATGCACGACAGCAAGGAAGATATCGCCTGGGGCAGCCAGATCCGCTCTTACGTAATGCATCCTTATCAGATGGTAAAAGATCACCGCATCAATCTGGATGTCGGCAATATCAGCGCCGTGCTGGACGGAGACATCGATCGGTTTATCGAGGGTGTTTTGCTGGCGAAGAAGTAATCCGCACATAGCAAAGGCGGTTTAATCGGTTCTCGATGCTGGTTGTTCGATTCTCGATGATAGCGCTTGTTGTCCGAAATCCGAAATCCGAAATCTGAAATCTGAAATCAATTGATGAATCCCATTGAAATACTGGCTGAATATTACGATCGGAGATCGAAGACGTTTGAAATCCTGGTTGCCCACGGCGAACTAGTGGCGCAAAAAGCGGCCAAAGCTGCCGAACGAATCGTCCATCTGCAGCCCGATCTGGATTTTATACGTAATGCCGCCATGCTGCATGACATTGGTATCCAGAAAACCCACGCTCCGGGTCTGGCGTGCAGCGGGAAGCATCCTTATATTTGCCACGGCGTCCTGGGTAGAAAGCTGCTGGAGATAATCGGACTGCCGGAATATGGTCTGATCTGCGAGCGCCACGTGGGGGTGGGGATCAGCGCCGACGATATCCGCCGGTTCAGCCTGCCCCTGCCCGTACGCGATATGCTCCCCGTGTCCATTGAAGAGCAGTTGATCTGCTATGCCGACAAATTCTTCTCCAAAAACGGCAACGGCCTGAAACCGGAACAAAAACCCGTCAAACAGATTGCCGCCGACCTGAAACGCTACGGGCCGGACAAGGTGGCGCGTTTTCAGTCCTGGGTTGAACTTTTTGAGTAACTCGTTTATTTTTGAGCCCCTTTTTTTGTTGCGATCTTGTCTGCCGTTAGGGTAACGGTAATAGAAGAAAGCGAAGACCTATGTTTGATTTCGAAAAAGGCCGGCTTCGGTTTATTCGCGGCGGAAAGTATCCCCAAAGCAACAGTGTCCTGATCGACGACGATGTCCGTGCGATCATCGATCCCGCCTGCGATGAGGATAAGCTGTCGGCCATTCGCAGCCAGCGACGCGTAGATGTGATCATCAACAGCCACGGACACGAAGACCACATCCTGTATAATTACCTTTTTGCAGATGCCCAGCTCTGGGTGCATGCCCGGGATGCCGATGTTTTCAGGGACAGAGACCTTTTCATCGATCAATTTTTCCCGCCGGGCGAACTGGACGAGAAAACGAGGGCCGTCTGGTGTGGGCTCCTGGAAGAAGTGATAAAGTACCGGCCCAGAGAGCCGGATCGCCTGCTGGAAGACGAAGAGGTCCTGGAGTTCGGCCACACCCGGGTTCGGGTGCTGCACACCCCGGGGCACACTGCCGGGCATCTTTCGTTTCATTTCCCGGACGAAAATGTGATCTTTTTAGCCGACCTGGATCTGGTAAAATTCGGCCCCTACTACGGTGACAACGCCTCCAGTATCGAGGATACGATCACGTCTCTGCAGCGCCTGGCAGCAATGGAAGCCGAGGTTTATCTGGTTTCCCATGGAAAAAAAGGCATCCTGGACGGCGACCCGGCCCATATCCAGCGTTATTTGGACGTGATCTACCAAAGGGAGGAAAAACTTCTGGCATTTCTGGCTTCAGGTCCGAAAACCTTGACGGAGGTCGTCGCCCACGGCATTATCTATGGCGGTCACCGCCTGACGGATGGGGCCTGGGACCTCAGCAAGAGCGAAAAATCGATGATGCAAAAACATCTCGACCGCCTGGAGCGCATGGGCAGCGTTAAAAAAGAAAACAGTATGTATGCATTGTCAACCACGTAAGCCCTGACGGGTTCGTCAAATGTCAAATTGGCGCGCTCCGGGGCCCACTTTCGGGGATTTCAATCCCGGCGGCTAAATTCCAATGAACGCGTCGCATGCTCCTCAAACAGCTTGTCCGCCTCAGGCGTATTTACACCGCCGGAACCGATATCCTTTTCCCGAATGGGGCAATGTCGCACCCCAATCCGACTTTTGACGAGACTGTTAAGCGCTTCAGCTGCAAAATGAAAAATGCAACGCTTCCACGGAGATTATAGACATGGAATACAACTATCGCTGCAGCACGTGCAGCGCGGTCTATGAAATCATACCGCAGCTGACAGTCTGCCCGACCTGTTCCCAGCATCAGAAAAAAGACCAGCCTCTAACAGGTGTTCTGGAAGTGGAGCTTCACGGCCGGCTGAACACGCCGTTTGCCGCTGTTGACCTGCTGCCGGTGGAACCGGTATATTTTCCGCCCATACCCGTGGGCAACACACCGCTGTGGCAGCCTGAAAACCTCAGGCGAAGCTCGGGATTCAAGCACCTGTTTATCAAGGACGACGGCGCCAATCCGACGTCGTCTTTCAAAGACCGGGCTTCATTCCTTGTTTCGGCGGCTGCAAACAAATTCAAGATCGCGGACATAACCCTGGCCTCTACCGGCAATGCCGGCTCATCCATGGCCGGCATCGGCGCTGCCGCAGGTCAGAAAGTCACCCTGTTTCTACCGAAAAACGCGCCGCAGGCCAAACTGGTACAAGCCCTTCAATACGGTGCCAGGGTACACAGGGTCAATGGAAACTACGACATGGCCTATGACATGTCCCTTGAATTTTCCCTAAAAAAGGGCGGTATGAACCGTAATACGGCCTACAATCCCCTGACGATCGAGGGTAAAAAGACCGTGTCTCTGGAACTCTACCAACAGCTGGCAAGGGCGCCGGATGTCGTTTTCGTCTCCGTGGGCGACGGGTGTATTCTGGCGGGAGTTTACAAAGGGTTCAGGGATCTTAAACATCTGGACCTGATCGATTCGATTCCTAAAATCATCGGCGTCCAGGCCGAAACCTCGAATGCCCTTTTTCGCGCCTTCAAAACCGGAAAATTCGAAAACCACCCCACGTCCACGGTCGCGGATTCGATCTGCGTGGATGTCCCCAGAAACGGCATCCACGCCCTGGCCCAAATCAAGCGGTTCGACGGAGAGATGATGACCGTGTCCGACAACGAGATCATCGCGGCGCAGGCCTTCCTGGCCCGCTGCAGCGGGCTCTTTACAGAGCCTGCCGGGGCGGCTGCATTTGCCGGTTTTCAGAAGGCGGCTCCCGAGCTTGACCCGGAGGCCGTTATCGTGATCCTGTCCACCGGCAACGGCCTCAAGGACAGCGCTACGGCCGCCCTTGGCATCGAGGTGCCCGAAGCCCTGATAGATACCGTTGACGAAATACTCTAAAAGAGGAAACCACCATGATTGATCTAACCATCCATTCAGAAACACTTGAACGCAACATCGCCTATTGCCGGGAAAAGAAGATCACCCTGCCGACCTTCGCCATGATGAAAAATCCGGAGCTGGTGCCGGAAAAGATAAAGGAGCAGCTGACGGCGACCGGGCTATGGGATCTGCACTCGGCCAACCTTTATCGCATCACCTGGAAAAACGAGCCTAAAGAATCCGGAGGTCTGTACGGCGGCGTCAATTGCATCGTTCTGCCGCCCGAACTCACCGGATGCAGGGCCACCATCATTATGTTGACCGGGCGCTGGTTTCCCACGGGGGCCCACAAAGTCGGGGCCACCTTCGGCTGTCTGGCGCCGGCCCTGGTCACGGGTCAGTTCGACCCTCAATTAACCAAAGCGGTCTGGCCCTCGACCGGGAATTACTGCCGGGGCGGCGCCTATATCTCCGCCCTGCTGGGGTGCAATGCCATTGCCATCCTGCCCGAGGAGATGTCCGCGGAGCGCTTCGAATGGCTCAAGTCCATTGCCGGCCAGGTGATTGCCACCCTGGGATGCGAATCAAACGTCAAAGAAATATTCGACAAATGCTGGGAATTGAGGAACTCCGGCGAGGATCTCAGGATCTTCAACCAGTTTGACGAATTGGGCAATCCTTTGTGGCATTTCGCCGTCACCGGGAACGCCGTCGAAACGGTTCTGCAGCCCTACGTCGCCAAAGGGCTGCGGGTTGCAGGCTACGTGGCGGCCTCGGGTTCCGCCGGAACCCTGGGCGCCGGCTACTATTTAAAGCAGAGATTTCCCCGCTCCAAAGTCGTTGCGGCCGAAGCCCTGCAGTGCCCGACCCTGCTGTACAACGGATTCGGCGGCCACCGGATCGAGGGCATCGGCGACAAGCACGTGCCCTGGGTGCACAACTGCAAAGAAACCGATTTTGTCGTGGCGGTTGACGATGAAATCCCCATGCGGGCCCTGCGGCTGTTCAACGAACCCCTGGGACGACAGGCCCTGATCGAATCCGGTGTGGACCAAAACCTGACGCAGAGCCTTGACCTGCTGGGTATTTCCGGTATCGGCAATATGGTGGCCGCCATCAAATTCGCCAAATACAACGAGTTGACCGAAAATGATGTGGTTGTCTCCATCGCCACCGACTCCATGCAGCTTTACGGATCACGGCTGGCGGAGCTCGAGGATGAACGCGGCACTTACACGGCGGCCATGGCCCAGAGAGATCTTGAACTGATCGCCTCCATAACCATGGACCACACCAAGGAGCTTTCTTATTACGACCGCAAGGCGATCCACAACCTCAAGTATTACACCTGGATAGAGCAGCAGGGGCGCAACGTTGAAGAACTCGATGCCCAGTGGTACGATCACGACAATTACTGGTATGCTATGTTTGATCAGGTGGCGGCCATTGATGAGCTGATCGCCGATTTTAACAAAAGGACCGGGTTGCTGTAACAGTACTATGTCCTATATGTAATTCAAAAACTCAAATAGGCAGTTAAATCGATTCAATTCCCATATTCAGATATTTAAATCACAAATAGCAAATCCGCCTCCGGCGGAGTTGCTATTTGCTATTTGGTGCTTGGGATTTTTCAGCTTCAAGGACGATGCGTGACTAACAGACATTGCCGAATTTTATAAAATATTGATGGGACACGATCCTAGCTGCCGATATAATAGGGATCTTGAAAAAATTTTCTGATAATCTCAAATGTATCTTCAGTGAAGGTTGCATCATCGCCCAAGGCGTAATCGATCGCACTCCAGCAGATCGCAGCTTTTATACCCGGCCATGATTTAATTACGCTCAGCGCCTCACCGAACCACTTTGCCTGTTGATTGCTGCGAGTTTTGCTAAATTCGGCCACCATGATCGGCTTGTTGCGATGCTCTTTGTACATTCGACGATAAGTGTTTTCAAACAGGGTTTCAAACGATTCATTCGCAATGGGAGTATTGCTCCGGGAGTTGGCCGATAATCCTATCCAGTCCACAAATTTGTCGCCCGGGTAATAATCTGCAGGCCGGCCTGTTTCCCCAGACAGGCAGTCAATGACCAAAACCCATGTTGCGTGTTGGTTTGCGCCCTCACCTTCAAAAATCCGCCACATATATTTCCATATATTTTTAGCCGTCTGCGGTTTATTGCTCCATGGGAATCCGCCGCCATTCATTTTTCGCATTGTGCTCAGAAACAACGGTTTACCCAATTTGACAATGCTGGCGGCGTAGGCCTTTATTTCGCGCGTAAAAGCAGGATTATCTATGAGATTATGAAAACCGTGAGCGCTTATGTCATGGGTCAGGTCTCGGTAAAAAAATGGCGTTGAGCCTTTTTCTGATATCCATCGACCCAATGTTTGGGGAAATTGCCGGTATACCAGGAAAGTCTTAAGCGGAGGAATTACAATCTTTGGCTCCATGCCGAATTTTTGGATATACCAGTCTTTCGGGCTGACAATATGAGGATACATGCCCAGATAGCAGCCATCCGGCGGCGGCGCTATGGGCATTGGCGAATAGTCTGCAGGGCCATTTCCGGCTTGCTCATTTGTCTGAGCTGATGCAGAACCCGGCAACAGTGCCTCAATACCGGCCATAGTTGCCGCTAGGCTCGGGGCCAAAGCAGCACCAGCAATTCCTTTGCTTGTGTTCCTGATGAATACTCTCCTTGAATACCCGGACACAATTTTCACCTCCACGTCATATCTACCAAGGTAATGATAAACGGCGCCAAATGCAACTTGCTACTGCAGAACAAAATTTTTTTTAAATTTAAATAATTTATTTGTTGACATACAATTTTTTTTATTATAAGGGACCTGTTATGAGACTGCAAAACTTAGAAATATTAAAACGTATGGCCCGGGGAATTGTCGGCGTATTTGGAAAAAGGTGCGAGGTGGTCATACATGATTTCAGCGATATCACCAAGTCGGTCGTCCACATCGAGGGCAATGTCACCAACCGCTCGGTGGGCGCGCCGGTTACCAGCACGATGATGCGAATGCTGGACGAATTCGGCGACCAGGTGCCCGACAAAATCGCTTATAAGATCACGACCGAGGACGGCAAGGTGCTCAGATGTGCATCCATATTTATGCGAGATGATTTCGGTGCACTCGAGGGGTGCCTCGCCATCAATTTCAACATCAGCGATTTTATGTTTTTTTCACAGGCTTTTTCCGATTTTACCTTTATGACCGCCGGTAACGATACAAATGGCGATTCCAAGGTAGATTTTTCAAAAAAACCGACTCAATCCATGGAATCTATCATCGATGCCACGGTCAGCCGGCATGAAAAACCGCCGACCATGATGAACAAAGCTGAAAAAAAAGAGATCGTCGCCAAATTGGAAAAGGCCGGCGTGTTCAGCGTCAAAGGGTCGATCGACTATTTGGCCAAAGTATTCGGCGCCTCTAAGTTTACCATTTATAACTATCTTAAAGAAGTTCGCTTGAACTAGGAGCGTAGTGTAATGGTCCAGGAAATCCATGCCCAGAACTGCAAGTACCTGATTCAAAATCGGAGGGAAATCGAACTTCCCAGCACGCTCTCACCGGCCACGGCCTTGGGCGTGCGGGCATTTCACCGCCAACTGCCCGGATATAAGCCCACCCCTTTGGTGCGCTTGGAGCGCTTGGCACGGTCCTGGGGCTTTGCCGATATTTTTGTCAAAGACGAGGGTCTTCGCTTTGGCCTCAAAGCCTTTAAGGTACTGGGCGGCAGTTATGCTGTGGCCCGGCTGGTGTGTCAAAAGCTGGGCCGGCCGCTGAATGAAGTGCCCTATGCCCAATTGGTGAGCGAGGAAGTGCGGCAACAGATCGGGCAGATCACCCTGACCACCGCCACCGACGGCAACCACGGCCGCGGCGTGGCCTGGGCAGCTGAACGGCTGGGGCAAAAAGCGGTGATCTACATGCCCAAGGGATCCGCACCGGCCCGGGTGGCGGCCATCCGCTCCCACGGGGCCGAGGTGGAGGTCACCGATCTCAACTACGACGACGCGGTTCGCCTGGCGTGCCGCAAGGCGGCTGAGAACGGCTGGTATGTGGTTCAGGACACGGCCTGGGAAGGCTACACCGATGCCCCGCTGTGGATTATGCAGGGATATCTGACCATGTGTGCCGAAGCCGTGGATCAATTGCGAGCCGAGGACGCTTATCCCACCCACATTTTCGTCCAGGCCGGCGTGGGCGCGCTGGCCGGCGCCGTGGTGGGATACCTGGCCCAGGTCTACCGGGAACCGCAGACCCGGTTCATCATTATGGAACCCAATAATGCGGCCTGTATTTTTGCTTCGGCCGCAGCGGGCGACGGCAGGCCTCACGCGGTGAAAGGCGATCTTGCGACCATTATGGCCGGCCTGGCCTGCGGTGAACCCAATCCCCTTTCCTGGGAGATTTTGCGTGATGTTCCCAGCGGGTATGTCAGCTGCGCGGACTTTCTGGCCGCCAATGGCATGCGCATCCTGGCCAATCCGCTGCGCGGAGATGCACCGGTTGAGGCAGGCGAATCCGGCTCGGTTGGGATCGGATTAATGGAGTGCCTGGCCAGCAATCCTGACTTTAGAGATCTCAAAGAGTCGTTGATGATCGGACCTGATTCTACCCTGCTGTGTTTCAATACCGAAGGCGCCACCGACCCGGTCAATTATCAGGAAGTTATCTGGCACGGGAAATACCCGTCCATGGCTTAGTGGCCGTTAGTTCGCGGACAAGCAGGTGCAAAAAGGTGAGGGATCCGAGAACATCGAATCAGGTATTAAATATTGGCGCCGTATCCGGCAAAAGGACAACCGGTCTGATCGAAGAGGAAACTTTGAAAAAGCGAATATCGAATGTCGAATGTCGAAGGAATGTATTCTGTCTATTTTTAAAAAAAGTCTGAGCGACTTGTCGGGACGTAGCCGAAGGCGAAGCCTGAAGCGATTCCATCCTTCGAAATTCGTAATTCGACACTTGTCCGCCGTAGGAGGATTCTGCGGTTCTGCGGTTTGCTTTTTAACTTAGTGAAGTTTCATAAGGGCATAGACCATACATAAGGCTACAGGGAGGTTACAAAGGCAATGACACAGCTCGATTTTAGTAAAATCAACGAACTCGCCGAAAACTACAAACCCGATATGTCCCGCTTTTTGCGGGACATGATCAAGCTGCCCAGTGAGAGTTGCCAGGAAAAGGCGATTGTGCACCGGATCAAGGAAGAGATGGAAAAGGTGGGTTTCGACAGGGCCGAAATCGATCCCATGGGCAATGTGCTGGGATACATCGGCAGCGGGAAAACGCTGATCGCCATGGACGCCCACATCGATACCGTCGGTGTGGGCAATAAAGACAACTGGGATTTCGATCCTTATGAGGGTTTCGAAGACGATGAACTGATCGGCGGCCGAGGCGCCAGCGATCAGGAAGGCGGGATGGCCGCCATGGTCTATGCCGGCAGGATCATCCGGGATCTGGGTCTCGAGGGCGATTATACGCTGGTCGTGGTGGGAACCGTTCAGGAGGAGGATTGCGACGGCCTGTGCTGGCAGTATATCATCAAGGAATCGGGACTGAAACCCGAATTCGTGGTCTCGACCGAGCCCACCGACGGCGGGATTTATCGCGGGCAGCGCGGCCGCATGGAAATCAAAGTGGAAGTCAAGGGGATCAGCTCCCACGGCTCGGCACCCGAACGCGGCGACAATGCCATTTTCAAGATGGGCCATAGTCTGGGCGAGCTAGAGGCGCTGCACGGCCGTCTGAAAGACGATGACTTTTTGGGCAAGGGTTCCCTGACGGTCTCCGAAATTTTCTACACCTCACCATCGCGCTGCGCGGTGGCCGACGGGTGTACGATCTCCATCGACCGCCGCCTGACGGCCGGGGAAGACAAGGAACTGGCCCTGGGGCAGATCCGGGAACTGCCCGCAGTCAAGGCCGCCAACGCCGAGGTTTCCATGTATACCTATGAGAAACCTTCCCACACCGGGCTGGTTTACCCGACCGACTGCTACTTTCCCACCTGGACCATCGACGCGGAACATATCGTCACCCAGGCAGCGGAGGAAACCTACAAATCGCTGTTCAACACTGAACCCCGTGTGGACAAGTGGACCTTTTCCACCAATGGGGTTTCCATCACGGGGATGTTCGGTATCCCCTGTATCGGTTTCGGTCCGGGCAAGGAGGCCGAAGCCCACGCGCCCAACGAAAAAACATGGAAGGCCGATTTGGTGCGCTGCGCCGCTTTTTATGCCGCCATGCCGCTGATCTATTTAGGGCAGAAGGGCAGTAGTTAGGAAGGGGTTTATACGCTTTATGCCAAAGGGGCTGAACCGGGATATTTTCACCATCACCTAAGGACTGCAGAATGAAGCTTGATGATTGATCCGCCGGAGGCGGAGTGGATGTCGCTTCAGGCTGGAGGCTCCGCTCTTCTAGCTACGACGGGACAAGACGGCCCGACACGTCGCTCCGTCCTTCTTAAAATGGAAAGAATTCCTTTCCGCCTCCGGCGGATCAATCTTCAGTCTTCAATCTTAAATTCTCCGCCTCCGGCGGATTAGAGAGGTTGGCCATGAAAAAAAAGCTTGCATTCATCGCTATCGGCGGCAATTCGCTGATCAAAAGCAAAGATCTGCAGACCGTCGAGGATCAGCACCAGGCCATCCGCGAGACGGTCCGCCACGTGGCCGATCTGATCGGGCAAGGCTACCAGGTGGTGATCTCCCACGGCAACGGCCCGCAGGTGGGATTCATCATGCTCCGTTCCGAGGTGGCCCGGCGGGAAACCGGTCTGCACCTTGTGCCGCTGGTTAACGTCGTGGCCGACACGCAGGGTTCCATCGGCTACCAGATCCAGCAGTCCTTGAACAATGAGCTGGCGGCCCGCGGCCAGGATGGTCAATGCCTGACCGTGGTCACCCAGGTGGTGGTGAACAGCGACGATCCGGGATTTAGAAAGCCATCCAAACCCGTGGGTGAATTCTATGACGCGGCCCAAATTGAAGATATCCGCCGGGAATATCCGGAATGGAGTCTGGTGGAGGATGCCGGCCGCGGCTTCCGCCGCGTGGTACCTTCCCCGGAACCCCTTGAAGTGGTGGAAAAGCCGGTGATCAAATCATTGCTGGACGGCGGCTACCATGTGGTAGCGGTCGGCGGCGGCGGCATCCCGGTGGTGCGTACCGAAGCCGGCCTGGAAGGAGTCGACGCGGTAATCGACAAGGACCTTGCTTCCAGCATGCTGGCCAATCAGCTGGACGCCGATCTGTTGATCATATCCACGGCCGTCGAGCAGGTCGCCTTAAATTTCGGCCGGCCCGATGAAGCGGGAATATCCCAAATGACCCTGGCGGAGGCCGAACAGTACATCGCGCAAGGGCATTTCGCCCCCGGCAGCATGCTGCCTAAGATTCAATCCGCCTTGCGGTTTTTGAAAAACGGGGGACGGGAGGTGATAATCACTGCTCCCGAACATATCAAACAAGCCGTGGTTTCCGGTAAAGGGACGCATATAGTGCCCAAGTAGTTATACTAAACTTTTGCCATACCGGTGCTCGGAAGAAATGGCCTCAGCAGGGCGCAATTGAACAAATTATGGGTTTCAGGTGTCAGGTGTCGGGTGTCAGGAAACTGAAGCTCTGAGTCCCGACACCCGACACCCGACACCTGACACCTGAAACCTGAAACCTAAGTGCTAATTGCAGATCCTTTATTATCTTTCAACATATCGTCAAAAAAACTCGATAGGAGTCTAACATCCCATACCTAAAACGAACCATAGGAGACAAGGATCATGGAATCAATCAAGATTAATGAGATGATCAAGCAACTGGCGGATCTCGAATACCGGGAAATGTACCTGAATGACTTTTTGTTGACCTGGGAAAAGAGCGACGATGAGGTCGCTGCCACTTTTTTAGTCGCGGATATTCTGCGGGGCCTGCGGGAAAAAAATATCTCCAGCCGTATTTTCGACAGCGGCCTGGGAATCTCCATCTTCCGCGATCAGTCCACCCGCACGCGGTTCAGTTTTGCCAGCGCCTGCAATTTATTGGGACTGACGGTGCAGGACTTCGATGAGGGCAAATCCCAGGTGGCCCACGGCGAAACAGTGCGCGAAACCGCCAACATGGTTTCTTTCATGGCCGATGTTATCGGCATCAGGGACGACATGTACATCGGCAAAGGCAACGCCTATATGCGCGAAGTGGCCCAGGCCGTCGAGCAGGGCCACCAGGAGGGCGTGCTGGAGCAGCGCCCCACCTTGGTCAATTTACAGTGCGATATCGATCATCCCACCCAATCCATGTCCGACATGCTGCATATCATCAACCACTTCGGCGGCCTGGACAATCTGGCAGGCAAAAAGCTGGCCATGACCTGGGCCTACAGTCCGTCTTACGGCAAACCATTGTCGGTACCCCAGGGCATCATCGGGTTGATGACCCGTTTTGGTATGGAGGTGGTTCTGGCCCACCCCGAAGGATATGAAGTAATGCCGGAGGTGGAAGCAGTCGCGCACAGCAACGCGGCCCAAAGCGGGGGCCGGTTTAGCAAAACCAATTCCATGGCCGAAGCCTTTGAGGGAGCCCATATCGTCTATCCCAAAAGCTGGGCACCGTTCGGTGCCATGGAAAAACGCACCGAGTTGTACGGCAATGGCGATTTTGACGGAATCGAGGCCCTGGAGAAGGAACTGCTGGCCCAAAACGCCGGTCACAAAGACTGGGAATGCACCGAAGAAATGATGGCGTCCACCTACGAAGGCAGCGCCCTTTACATGCACTGCCTGCCGGCCGACATCACCGGCGTAAGCTGTAAAGAAGGAGAAGTGCAAGCCAGCGTATTCGACCGTTACCGGGTGCCGATGTATAAAGAGGCCAGCTATAAACCCTATATTATTGCGGCCATGATTCTGTTGAGCAAGGTCAAGGACCCAGCCGGTTTATTAGGTTCGCTTCTGGAAAGCGGTGCATCGCGGATGAAGTAGTATACCGAATTCGGTATTTAATAATACCTTGCAGGAACGACATTAAAAGCGAACCGCAAAACCGCAGAATCCACCAAAGGCGGACAAGTGTCGCAGGATGGAATCGCTTCGGGCTTCGTCACGCTTGGAACGTGATCGCGACCCGACAGGTCGCTCAGTCGTTTTAAAAATAGACAGAATACCACAAGTCTTCAATCTTCATTTTTCAATTTTCAATTCCGGCTTGTCCGGGGAGGGAGTAAGAACAATGATAACTTTTTCCTTAAACGGCCAAGCAGCAGAATACGAAGGGGACGAAAAGCGGTCTCTCCTGAGCTTTCTGCGCAAAGACAAGGTGATTACTTCCGTCAAGGACGGCTGCTCGGGGCAGGCTGCCTGCGGGGCCTGCCTGATCGAATTGGACGGCAAACCCGCTTTGGCCTGTTCGACCCGCATGAAGCGGGTGGCAGGCAAAAAGGTTGTCACCATTGAAGGATTTCCGAAAGTGGTCCGCCGCACCTTAGGCCGCGCCTTTGTGGCCAAAGGTGCGGTGCAATGCGGATACTGCACGCCGGGCATTCTCTCCCGCGCCAAGCTTCTTCTGGAGTCCAACCCAAATCCAACCCGGGCCGAAGTGGTCAAGGCCCTGAAAGCCAATGTCTGCCGCTGCACCGGTTATGTCAAGATCGTGGACGGCATTCTTCTCGCTGCCCGGGCCTTGCGGGAAAAGCGGGAGATCGATTGGGAAGAGAACACCGGTATCGGTTATTCATACCCCAAATATGAGGGCTACGAAAAAGCGCTGGGAATCAGTCCTTACGTCGATGACATGGCCTTCGATGGGATGCTATATGGCGCTTTGAAGTTCAGCGAGCATCCCAGGGCCCGGGTGGTCGATATCGATGTTTCGGCAGCGGAAAAGCTGCCCGGCGTGATCCGGGTGTTCATGGCTGCCGACATTCCGGGGGAGCGCTACCAGGGCATCAAAGTCCGGGATTGGCCCATGTTCGTGGAACGCGGAGAAAAAACGCGCTGCATCGGTGATGTTATCGCCGGCGTGGTGGCGGAAAGCGAGGAAATGGCCCGCCGGGGCGCCGAAGCCATTCAGGTCGATTACGAAGTCCTCGTTCCTTTGACCGACATGACCGCGGCGGCGGACAGTCCCGTTAAGGTCCACGAAGGCGGCAATCTGCTCAAGGAAACCGTCATCCGCCGCGGCGAACCGGTGGAGGAAGTGTTTGCCGCTTCGGCCACCGTCGTCGAAGGGGTCTTCGAAACCCCTTTCGTGGAACACGCCTTTCTGGAGACCGAAGCCAGCATCGCCGTGCCCGCCGGTGAGGCGGGTGTCACAGTCTACTCCCAAAGCCAGGGCATCTTCAAGGACCGCACCCAGATCGCCTCGATACTGGATTGGCCTGAAGAGAAGGTCGATATCGTTCAGGTGGCCGCAGGGGGCGGATTCGGCGGCAAGGAGGATCTCACGGTCCAGCACCATGCCGCACTTTACAGCGTGGCTCTGCAGCGGCCGGTCAAGGTCCGGCTCAACCGGCCCGAGTCCCTTCGCATGCACCCCAAGCGGCACCGCACGAAGATGACGTACAAACTGGCCTGTGATGAAAAGGGCCGTTTGACGGCCCTGCGGGCACGCATCGTGGGTGATACGGGGGCTTACGCCTCTGTGGGTGGCGAAGTCGTGGCCCGCACCGGCACCCATGCGGCGGCATCATACTATGTGCCCAGCGTGGATGTGGTTGCGAGCGCCTACTACACCAACAATCCGCCTGCGGGCGCTTTCCGGGGATTTGGTGTCAATCAGTCCAATTTCGCCATGGAAAGCCTGGTGGATGATCTGTGCGTCCAGGGCGGATTCGACCCCTGGCTGTTCAGGTACGACAATGTATTGACCGCAGGGAAAATGACCACCACCGGCCACGTGCTGGGTGAGGGCGTCAGCCTGCGCCAGTGCCTGGAGGCTGTCAAGGATGCCTACTATCGGGCCGACTATGCCGGTATCGCCTGCGGCATCAAGAATTGCGGGATCGGCAACGGCGTTGAGGAAATCAGCGATACCCGCTTGAAGGTTGTGGCCGAAGACCGCATCGAGCTCTTTCACGGCTGGACGGAAATGGGGCAGGGAATCCATACCGTGGCCCGGCAGCTGCTTTGTGAAGTCCTGGATCTGGATGGATCGGTTCAAATCGATATCAAGTGCCATACCGGCTCCGAGGTGATGGGCGGTGTGACCACCGCAAGCCGGGGCACAGCCCTGCTGGGCAACTCGGTGATCGATGCTGCCCGACAGCTCAAAGCAGACCTTGAAGGCGGCTCCCTGGCCGATCTCGTGGGCAAAGCCTACTATTCACGTTTTATGGTGGACTGGACCACCGGCCATGATGTGGCCGGTGAAATCGTCAGCCACTTCTCCTACGGCTACGCCGCTCACATGGCTGTCCTCGACGAAAACGGCAAACTGGCGGCCATCCACGCCGCCCATGACGCCGGCAGGATCATCAACCCTGCCCTGTTCGAAGGACAGGTCGAGGGCGGAGTGGTGATGGGTATGGGATACGCAGTCAGCGAGAATTTCCCGCTCAAGGACGGGCGCCTGACCTCGTACCGCATGGCCAAATTAAAGCTGCCCAAAGCCAAGGACATACCCGAAATCAGGGTAATCGGTATCGAGTGCCCGGATTCCATGGGACCATTTGGCGCCAAAGGCGTCGGTGAGATCGGGACGATTCCGACGGCGCCGGCCATCGCCAATGCCTATTGCCGCTATGACGAGAAACGCCGCTACTCGCTGCCCTTGTCGCCGCCGGCCAATAAGACGTAAGTTTAGAGTTATTCGTTATCAGTTAATCGTTATTAGCGCCGCCGCTGGCCGCGAGCGTCCAGTCTGATCGGAAAAGAAACTGCTTATTTTCACGCAAAGACGCCAAGGCGCCAAGATAAATCATAATATTAGTTTTTTCCTTTGCGTCTTTGCGGCTTTGCGTGAGATAGATTTTTGGTAGTTTCATATGAGTTATTCGCGAAATGAAGCGATTTTCAGTTTCCAATAACCACTAACAATCAACATCGATACGGAAGGGACATTTCCATGACGCTATATCTGAAAGACGCAACGTTTCTGGATTGGCAAAGTCTGGCCTTAAAAAATACGAATATCGCCGTGGAGGAAGGCCCCGAAAACGGGATTAGCTTTCCGGGCACCATTCCTTCGCAGGACAACCTCGGCGAAGCGGACAGGGTGGTCGACTGTGCCGGCAAGCTCGTGACGAAATCTTTCGGCTGCGGGCACCACCATATCTATTCCACCCTGGCACGGGGCATGCCCGCTCCCCGGAAGGTGCCGGCCAATTTTACCCAAGTGCTTGAATACATCTGGTGGCACATCGACAAGCGCCTTCGTCTTGAAATGATCGAAGCCAGTGCCCTGGCTTCCGCTATTTACTGCGCCAAAAGCGGCGTCACCTTCGTCATCGACCACCATGCCTCACCCTTTGCCGTGGCAGACTCCCTGGCGACGATTGCAAAGGCATTCGACCGGGTAGGGATCTCCCATATGCTGTGCTATGAGACCTCCGACCGGGACGGCGCGGGTCCCCGGGAGGAAGGGCTGGCCGAAACCGACGGCTTCCTGGCCGCGGGCGGCCAGGGCCATGTCGGGCTGCATGCCTCCTTTACGGTCGGCGATGAGCTTCTGCGCAAAGCCGTCGACCTGGCCCGCAAACACGACACCGGTCTGCACGTTCACGTAGCCGAAGACCGCGCCGATCAGGATGACGCCCTGTCCAAATACGGTAAACGCGTCGTGGAGCGTTTTCAGGATGCCGGCGCCCTGGAGCTGAGAAAATCCATTCTGGCCCACTGTATTCACTTTTCCGATCGTGAGAAAGAACTGTTGGGGAACTCCGGTGTCTGGGTGGTGCAAAATGTGGAAAGCAACCAGAATAACAACGTGGGCGTAGCCGGCTACGGGTCCCTTACGGATAATGTCATGCTGGGCACAGACGGCATGCACTGCGACATGCTCAGAAGCGCCAAAGCGGCATTTCTGGTGGGGCAGGCTACCGAAGGCATCGGGTTCGACGGCATCTACGATCGCTTCCGCAACGTCCATCGTTATATCCGGGACTTCGGCGGCCGGGGAGACGGCGGCAACAACCTGGTGATCTTGAACTACGACAGCCCCACCGATTTGACGTCGGACAATTTTCTGGGCCACTTCATTTACGGCATCGACGCCCGCCACATCGAGACCGTTATCGCCCAGGGACAAATCATTGTGGAAGACGGCCGGGCGACCCGGGTCGATGAGCCCGCGGTGCTCGAATTTGCCCGGGATATGGGCAATAAGCTCTGGCAGAAATTATAGTAGATTGGGGATTTTGGAATTTAGATTTCGGATTGAAGCTATTCTGTCAATTTAACAAAAATAAGATAGAGCAAAGCGATACAACAAATCCGCAATCCGAAATCCGCAATCCACAATTACTCCAATAAAGGAGATCATATTATGAGCGGTGACAAATTCTGGGGTTGTGACATCGAGACCCTGCTAAAGTGGATACTGGAAGAAGAGAAACAGGGACAAATCTTCGGCATTCGCCAAGAGTTGTTTTTTGTTCCGCAGCAGACAGATCCCTACCGCATGCGTCGCTACGGGCAGCTTTTGGAAACCCCGCTGGGCGTGGCGGCCGGACCGCACACCCAGCTTTCCCAGAACCTGGTGGCCGCCTGGCTGACCGGGGCGCGCTATATGGAGCTGAAGACAGTCCAGGTGCTGGACGAACTCGAGGTGACCAAGCCCTGCATCGACATGACCGACGAGGGGTACAACTGCGAGTGGTCCCAGGAGCTGAAGCTGGATCAGTCTTTTGACGAATACCTCAATGCCTGGATTGTGCTGCACATTCTAAAAGACAAGTTCGGCTGGGGTTCGCCTTCGGAAGCGGGCTTTATCTTCAATATGAGTGTCGGGTACAATTTGGAAGGCATCCTCAGTCCTACCGTCCAGCGCTTTCTGGACAAAATGGCGGACTGCTCTAATGAAAAGGCCGAAAAGATCGAACGCTTGTCGCATTTTTATCCCCGAATCAGGGCCCTGGAAATTCCGAATTGCATCTCCGACAACATCACCATCTCCACCATGCACGGCTGCCCGCCGGAAGAAGTCGAAAAAATCGGTCATTATTTTGTAACCGAACGCAGGCTGAACACGACCATCAAGCTCAATCCGACCCTGCTCGGTCCCGAACGACTGCGCTCGATCCTCAACGATAAGCTGCGATTCGATACCGTGGTGCCGGATCTGGCCTTCGAGCACGACCTCAAGTATGCCGACGGCGTGGCCCTGATGCGGGCGCTTCTGGACGCTTCCGCGAAGAGCAGGACCGCCTTTAATATCAAGCTGACCAATACTCTGGAAACCAGCAACCTCGACCAAAACCTGCCCAAGTCCGAGCAGATGGTCTATATGAGCGGCCGGGCGCTGCACCCGATCAGCATCAATCTGGCCGCGCGCCTGCAGGCCGAGTTCGACGGGGCCCTGGACATCTCATTTTCGGCGGGAACCGACTGCTACAATTTCGCCGATTTGCTGGCCTGCAATCTCAAGCCGGTGACGGTCTGCTCGGATGTGCTCAAACCCGGCGGTTATGGGCGGCTGTCCCAGTACCTGGAACAGGCCGGCAGCGCCATGCGGGATGCGGGTGCTACGTCTTTGGAAGAATTCGTGACGGCCAACGGTCGGCACGCCGGCGATGCCGCCAGGGCCGGCCTGGAAAAGCTACTGGCCTATGCCGAGGCGGTGGTGGAAAAGCCGGCCTACAAAAAGGAGCGCTTTCCCTACGACAATATCAAGACGCCCCGGGAGCTGTCCACCTTCGACTGCATCCAGGCGCCCTGCATGACCACCTGTCCGGTCAGCCAGGACATCCCCGGCTACATGTACCACACGGCCCGGGGAGAGTATGTCCGCGCTTTTCAGGTGATCATGGAGAGCAATCCCTTTCCCAATATTCAGGGGATGGTCTGCGATCATCTTTGCCAGGAGAAGTGCACCCGCCTGAACTATGATGCCCCCTTGTTGATTCGGGAGGTCAAGCGTTTTATCGCCCAAAAATACGACCGGCCCATCGGGCTGGAGCCGGCGCCGGCCAACGGCCTCAAGGTGGCCGTCATCGGCGCGGGACCATCGGGATTGGCCTGTGCCCATTTCCTGGCACTGGCGGGGTTTGAAGTCCATATCTACGAGCAAAAATCCTTTGCCGGCGGCTGGGCCTCGGATGCCATCCCGGAATTCCGCCTGGATACCGCCAGCATCAAAAAGGACATCGATGCCATTGTCTCCCTGGGGGTGCAGGTACATTTCAATACCGGCGTCGATGCGGAGAAGTTTGCGTCCCTGCGCCAAAGCCATGATTATGTCTACATCGGCGTTGGGGCCCAGGAGGGCATTGACCTGGGTGTGCCCGGCGAAGACGCTGAAGGCGTCATGGACCAACTGGAGTTTTTAAGTGCCGTGCGGCGGGGCGAACGGCCCGACCTGGGCAAAAAAGTTGCCGTCATCGGCGGCGGCAACTCGGCCATGGATGCGGCCCGCACCGCCAAGCGGCTGGTGGGCGGCGACGGTGAAGTCAGTGTGCTCTATCGCCGCACCCGCCGCGAGATGCCGGCCGCCCCGGAGGAAATCCAGGCCCTTTTGGACGAGGGGGTCGAACTGGTGGAGCTCACCGCCCCCGAGTGCATGCTGGTCGAAGACGGGCGGGTGACATCCAATGTGTGTTTTAGGATGGAACTGGGGGAAGCCGATGACAGCGGGCGCCCGCGGCCCATTAAAATCGATGGTTCCGAATTCGAGCTGAATGTGGACAGTGTCATCTCGGCCATCGGACAGCGGGTCAATGTGGATTTCTTCCCGGAGGAGAAACTGAAGATCGATCCTGTCTCCCACGAAACCCAGCTCGAAAACGTGTTTGCCGGCGGCGATGCCGTGCGCGGCGCATCGACGCTGATCAAGGCCATCGGGGACGGCAAAAAAGTCGCCGAAGCCATCAAGGCGCGGGCCTTGGACGATACGCGGGTGCCGGCGGGCAGCTCCGGGAAAATCTCCGATTTCGGGGAACTGCACCGAAAAAGGGCCCGCCGTCAATTCGGAACCGAGCTGCCGGAGATCGGATTTGATCAGCGCGCAGGCTTCGACCTGGTTGTGCGCACCCTCGATGATGCCGCCGCTCAGCAAGAGGCCGACCGCTGCCTGTACTGTGACGAGGTGTGCAACGTTTGTGTTACGGTCTGCCCCAACCGGGCCAATGTCGGTTTTCAGATGGCGCCGGTCGCCTTCACCGTGCAGGAGGCCCGTCCCACTGGCGCTGACATTGAGATTGTGGACCTGGAACAGGTCCGCATCACCCAAGAACCCCAGGTTCTCAATATCGGCGACTACTGCAACGAATGCGGCAACTGTACCACCTTTTGCCCCACCAGCGGATCGCCCTTTCTGGACAAGGCCAAGTTCCATGTCACCGCCGACAGCTTCGCCGCTGCATCCCAGGGGTATTATTTCCGTCAAGACAATCTGTTGGAGTTCAAGCAGGACGGCCGCAGCGCCCGCCTCGAGATTACCGCCGACGGCTACATCTATGAAAGCGAGAACGTTCGGGCGACATTGGACCGAGACTACAAAGCCCGCAAAGTCGAGCTCAAGGGCAAAGAGCAGGAAGCTATCAGCCTGCGGCATGCGGCCGAAATGGCAATTTTGAGCCGGGCGGTTCGCGGACTGGCACCCTTAAATCTGAACGACCGGCCATCGTAAGGAAAGGAGTAATTGAAGGTCGTTTGTTAACAGCGGTCCAAATTAATTTTAATCTACATACGAGCGCCGCGGCTGGCCGCAAGTATCCAGTTTAATCGGAAAAGAAAGCAATGAACATCGAACATCGAATTAATGTATTCTGTCTGTTTTAAAAAAAGAATGAGCAAAGCGATTCCATCCTTCGACATTCGATATTCGATATTCTGCGGTTCTGCGGTTCGCTTTTAAGGAAGTTTCACATAAAGGTAAGGTGTCGGGTGTCAGTATTCAGACGACAGAAAACAGAAGACAGATGACAGATAGGGGAAATCCGCAAAATATCTTCTGTAGTCGGCCCTCTGTTTTCGGTCCTCTGTCTTCGGTCTTCTGGCGGCTGAAACCTGAAAACGGAAAACTGAGAACGGGAAACCTTGAGCCAAAAAACCAACAATATCGATTCTCCCCCAATAAGGAACCATAACCTATGGTCGACGACGATCTGAAAATCTTTCGCGCTGAAATCCTGCATTTTCTGGACGATCCCGCCGAGGTGGGTGACGACAACAGCTACGAATATTTCCCGGACGGCATTCTGATCGTGAAAAACGGCCGGGTCGAGGCCATCGGGCCTTCCCGCGACCTGCTTCCGGAATTGCCGGCCGAACTGGAGGTGATTCATTATCGCGACAGTTTGATCCTGCCGGGCTTTGTGGACTGCCACGTTCACTATCCCCAGACGGAAATAGTGGCGGCTTACGGTGAGCAGCTGCTGGAGTGGCTTGAAAACTACACATTCCCCACGGAACGGGAGTTTTCAGACCCCAACAAGGCCCGCCTGGTGGCCGAGCTCTTTCTGGACGAACTGCTGCGCAACGGGACCACCACGGCATTGGCTATTGCGACGGTGCATCCGCCTTCGGTTGACGCTTTCTTCACCGCAGCCCGCACCCGGCGTATGCGCATGATCTGCGGCAAGGTCCTCATGGATCGCAACGCGCCGGACTATCTGCTCGATACGCCGGAAACCGGATACCGCCAGAGCAAAGCGCTAATCGAGCGCTGGCACGGCAAAGGCCGGTTGAGTTATGCGGTCACGCCCCGATTTGCGCCCACATGCAGCGACGAACAGCTCACCAGGGCCGGGCGGCTGCTGCGCGAGCATCCCGATATCTATCTACACACCCACCTGGCCGAAAACCTCAAGGAGGTCCAATGGGTCAAAGAACTTTTTCCCCAGTGTTCGGGTTATCTGGATGTGTATGACCATTTCGGCCTGCTGGGCAGACATAGCATTTTCGCCCATTGTATTCATTTGAATGATAAGGAGTTCGAGCTGCTGCACCAAACCGGCTCAGGCATCGCCTTCTGCCCGACTTCCAATCTGTTTCTGGGCAGCGGTTTGTTCAATTTATCCAAGGCGGAGGACAATAACGTCAACGTGGGATTCGGCACCGACACCGGTGCCGGGACCAGCTTTTCCTTGCTGCAGACCATAAACGAGGCCTACAAGACCCAGCAGCTGAGGGGCCACCGGCTTTCGCCGTTAAAATCCTTGTACCTGGCAACCCTGGGGGGGGCCCGCACCCTGGATCTCGACGGGGTCATCGGCAACTTCAGCCCGGGCAAGGAGGCTGATTTTGTGGTGCTTGATTATCGCTCCACCCCCATCGTGAGCTTGCGGCTGGAGCGCTGCACCCAACTGGTGGACAAGCTTTTCGTCATGGCCATACTGGGAGACGACCGCGCCGTAAAAGCGACCTATGTGCTGGGTAAGGAAGCCTATTGTCGAAGTTAATTCGCTAGGTCGCAAAAGAAACTGATGAACATCGAACATCGAACATCGAACGTCCAACTTCGAATAATGATTCTGTCAATTTAATAAAAATCCGGCAAACTGGAACTGGCCTGCAAAATTCGAATTGATTAGAACCATAGCAAGATGCAGTTCAAGGGTTTTAAAATAGATAAAGCGTAGCGTCATCATTATTCGACGTTCGATGTTGAACGTTCGATGTTCGACGTTCAATCTGTTAACTGCGCTATTACTGCCCGGTGGCGCCCTTTTTTGCAGAGCGCGGACTCGGGGAAAACATAGACCCTTTTCTCATGAAAACCTGAAAGGAGAAATCATGGCCAATTCAACCCATTATCCCTTGTTTTCGCGCAATGATCTTAGCGCCTACTGGGCCCTGTTTACCGACAACCTCACCAACCTGATCGTTTTGAGCGGCATCTGCAAGTTCGTCTTCAAAATGCCTGACGAGATCGTTTTCGGGCGCATCGTCCCCGGCGCGGCCATCGCTATTCTTTTGGGGGTGTGCGTCTACACCTATCTGGCCAAACGCCTGGCCGAAAAGGAGCAGCGCAACGATGTGACGGCCCTGCCCTACGGCATCAGCACACCGGTGATGTTCGTCTACCTGTTCGGCGTCATCGGTCCCATCTACTGGTCCACCAACGATGCAGCCCTGGCCTGGCAGATCGGTATCGGGGCGGGATTCATGGGCGGCATTGTCGCGGGATTAGGGGCTGTGGTGGGGCCCTTTTTGAAAAAGGTCACCCCGCGGGCCGGTATGCTGGGAACCCTCTGCGGCATCGCCCTGGTTTTTATCGGCACCGTGCCCCTGACCATGGTTTTTGAAGAACCCCTGATCGGTTTTGTTTCTCTGACCATCGTCATGTGGGGCCTGGTGGGCCGCTTCAAGCTGCCGTTTAACATACCGGCCGGCCTGCTGGCCCTTATCTGCGGCACGGTCATTGCCTTGATCATCGGCAAATCCTCCTTCACTTTTGAGGGCATCGGTTTTTATCCGCCGATTCCTTTTTTCGGTGACATGTTTGCCGGGATACGGCACCTGTTTGCCCACACCGAGTTGTTTCTCGTATTGATCCCGGTTCAGATTTACAATTTCATCGAAACGATGAACAACGTGGAGTCGGCCGAGGCCGTGGGGGACAAGTACCCCGTGGGTGTGGCCATGGTTACCGACGGGATCGGCACCATGGTGGGGGCCCTGTTCGGCTCGCCCTTTCCCACTACGATCTACATCGGTCACCCCGGTTATAAACGCATTAATGCCCGCTGCGGCTACGTGCTGGCGGTGGGGATCACCTTTTTTGTCGCCGCCGTTTTCGGTTTCATGGCCTTTTTAAACAACCTCGTACCCCTGGCGGCCACCGCCCCCATCCTGGTTTACGTGGCGGTCATTATCATTTCCGAAACGGCCCGAACCTGTCCGCGGCGCCACGGCATGGCCATCGCCATCGCCATGATGCCCCACATATCCGCTTTTTTAATGATCAAATGGGGCAGTATGACCAATGCCCTGCGCGATGTGGGCGCCCAGGCGGTTCCCGCTTTGACCGATCCCAAGATGATTGCGGCCATGGCCCAGCAGGGCGCCCACGTGATCGGGCACCAGATCCTGAGCCAGGGTGCCATTATCACCGGCCTGATGTGGGGGGCCTTCCTGGCATTGCTCATTGACGGCAAATTCAAGGAAGCCGGCGGCTTCATGCTGGTGGGGGCCGCCATGACCAGCCTGGGCATCATCCATTCGGCCGGTCTGCACTGGCCGCAATTCAACGGCATCGTCGGCGGCTATCTGTTCGTGGGACTGGGCATCCTGATCTATTCGATGGTTGCCAAGGTCGAAAAGCTGCCGGATGCATCGCAGGCGGCTTAAGCGGGAAAGGGTTCATTAAACAGTCAGGCTGCCAACGCCAATATTGCCGTTTTGATAGAAAAAGAAACTGATGAACATCGAACATCGAACACTGAACGTCCAACATCGAATAATGTATTCTGGCTATTTTAAAAAAGATTGAGCAAAGCGACTCCGCATTGGACGTTCGACGTTGGATGTTGGATGTTCGATGTTCAATTTTTTCACTTCTCAAATAGAACGAAGTTTAATACAAGGTATCTTTAATAAATAGACAATCTATCAAAAAGTAATGAATGAGGCCGCCGGTCTTATGGCCTCAAAACTTTATCAACAACAAATCGGGGTGACACCATGGCAGTAGGCAAAGCCGTTCAGAGAGTAGATGGAGTGGCCAAGGTCACCGGCAAGGCCCGTTATGTCGACGACTTCAGCATGCCGGGCATGCGGGTGGCTAAATATTTAAGGAGTACCGTGGCCCATGGCAGGGTGACGCGCATCGACACCAACCGGGCCAAAGGCCTGCCGGGGGTGGATGGGGTTTTTACCTTTGAAGATATTCCCAAGAATCGATTTGCCACCGCCGGGCATCCCTATTCCCTGGATCCCGCCCATACCGATGTGGCCGACCGGTTGATGCTGACCGATTACGTAAGGTATGAGGGTGACGAGATCGCCGTGGTAGTGGCCGAAAATGAGCTGATCGCCAGCAAGGCGCTGGCCCTCATCGAAGTGGAGTACGAGACCTATAAACCCCTCGTACGCCCGGACGATGTCATGGCGGAGGATGCACCCGAATTGCATCAACATACCCGCAACATCGTTAAGGAACACGGTTTTACGGCCGGCGGCGACGCCCGGCAGGCCCGGGATGAATCGGATCATCTGCTGGCGGGCACCTATGAAACACAGGTTCTGCAGCACTGCCACCTGGAGAATCACTCGGCCTATGCCTATATGGACGATCTGGATAAGATCGTAATTGTTTCCTCCACCCAGATTCCGCACATCGCGCGGCGCATCGTGGGCGAAGCCCTGGGGCTCCCCCTTGGCCGGATCCGGGTCATCAAACCTCACATCGGCGGCGGTTTCGGCAACAAACAGGACGCGGTGCTGGAGCCTATGGTGGCGTTCTTGACCCTGAAGCTGGGCGGCGTTCCGGTGCGGCTGAAGCTGGATCGCGAAGAGTGCATGGCCGGCACCCGGGTGCGTCATCCCTTCCGGGTGAAGGTCGAAGTCGGCGTGCAAGAGGACGGCACCGTCAAGCTGATCGATTTCGAGGCGCTGTCCAACACCGGTGCCTATGCCTCCCATGGTCACTCGATCGTCTCGGCCGGATCGGCCAAATCCTATTATATGTATCCCAGGGCCGTCTACCGCTGTCAGGCCCGCACCATCTACAGCAATATACCTGCCGGCGGGGCCATGCGGGGATACGGTTCTCCGCAGATGACCTTTGTCATCGAGAGCATCATGGAGGAGGCGGCCCGGGCCCTGGGAATGGATTCGGTGGCGTTTCGGCTTTTAAATGCCGCCCGACGCGGCGATCAGAGCCGGATCAGCAAAAAACCGTTGCTGACCTGCGGATTGAGGGCCTGCCTCGAAAAAGGCAAGGAGCTGATCCGTTGGGATAAGAAACGGGCTAAGTGGCCCCAACAGCAGACGGGGCCGGTTCGTCGCGGCCTGGGCGTGGCCAGCTTCAGCTACGGCTCCGGCACCTACCCGGTCTGCGTGGAGACGGCCAGTGCCCGCATGGTGCTGAATCAGGACGGCTCGGTTCACCTCCAGGTGGGCGCCACCGAAATCGGGCAGGGATCGGATACCGCTTTCGCTCAGATGGCGGCCGAGACCCTGGGGGTAGCCATAGAGCAGGTGCACGTCGTCTCCACCCAGGACACCGACATCACGCCCTTTGACACCGGTGCCTATGCCTCCCGCCAGACCTATGTGGGCGGGCAGGCGGTAATGCGGACCGCCCGGCAGCTTAAAGAGAAGATTCTGGAATACGTGGACGCCATTTCGGATCTGGACGCCCGGGACCTCGATATCCATGACGGCCATATCGTTCTTGCCCGTATCCCGGACACAGCTGTCATGAGCCTTGCGGACGTCGCCGTGGACGCCTACTACCAGAAGAACCGCGGCAACCAGATCACGGCCGAGGTGGGCCATAAAACCCGCAGCAACGCCCATGTGTTCGGCTGCACCTTTGTGGATCTGGAGGTGGACATTCCGCTTTGCCGGGTCAAAATCAACGAAATCTACAACGTGCACGACTGCGGCGTGGTCATCAACCCGCTTAACGCCGAAGGCCAGGTCTACGGCGGCATGGCCATGGGCATCGGGGCGGCGCTCTATGAAAACCTCATGATCGATCCCGACTCGGGCCGGATCTATAACAACAATATGCTGGACTACAAGGTCCCCACCATCATGGACGTTCCCGATCTGGCGGCCGCCTTTGTAGAAACCCATGAACCCACCCACCCCTACGGCAGCAAAGCCTTGGGCGAGCCTCCGGTGCTATCGCCGGCGCCGGCGATCCGCAATGCCATTCTGGACGCCACCGCGGTGGCAGTCAATGAACTGCCTCTCAACCCCAAAACCCTGTGCCGATATTTTAAAGAAGCAGGGCTGATATAGGAGATCCCATGTTCGATATCGAAAGCTATCATAAAGCGGAATCGGTGGATGACGCCATTGCACGGTTGGTGCAGAACCCCAGGGCCATTCCCATGGCCGGCGGTACCGACATCCTGGTGCGGCTGCACCAGGGGAATCCTGATTACCGTCACGTGGTGGATATTCACGACGTTGCCGAACTGAAGAAAATCTCCCTTGAGTCCGACGGAACCATCGTGATCGGTTCCGGGGCGACCTTCAGCGATTTGATCGCGTCCCGCATCATTACCGAGAACATTCCGGTCCTGGCCCAGGGGGCCGCTGCGGTGGGGGGTCCCCAGGTGCGCAACCAAGCCACCGTGGGCGGCAATATATGCAACGGCGCGCCCAGTGCCGACAGCGCTGCGCCCCTGCTGGTATTAAACGCCGTGGTGGAGCTCAAAGGTCCCCAGGCCACGCGCCGGATGCCCCTGCACGAATTTTATCAGGGACCCGGACGGGTGGACCGGGAGCAGTCGGAAATCATGACGGCGCTGCGCATCGCGCCGGATGAATACCAGTGCTGGGTGGCAAGCTTCACCAAATATGCTATGCGCGATGCCATGGATATTGCCACCATCGGCTGCGCGGCGGCCTGCAGGCCTCAAGGCAAAAAGGTTCTCGCGCTGCGATTGGCATTTACCGTGGCCGGGCCCACGCCGCTGCGCTGCTGGAAGACCGAGGACAAAGCCCGGGGGGCCACCCTGGACCGGTCGCTTTTGCAGCTTGTGGGTGAATCCGTGCTCAACGACCTGCGGCCCCGCGATTCCTGGCGGGCCCCCAAGGATCTGCGCCGGCAGATTATTAAAACCCTGGCCCAACGCGTTTTAACCGAGGCCATAGACCAGAGCGGAGTGTCGCTATCATGAATCGAAATATATCCTGCACCATCAATGGCAAATCAGTCACCCTGGCGGTTGATATCCGTCAATCCCTGCTCGACGTTCTGAGGCACAATGGTTACACCGGCGTCAAGGAAGGCTGCGGCGTCGGGGAGTGCGGCGCCTGCACCGTGCTGTTGGACGACCTGCCGGTGGATGCCTGCCTCTACCTGGCGGTTTGGGCCGACGGGCGCACCATCCGAACCATCGAAGGGGAGTCCCGGGACGGCAAGTTGTCGCAAGTGCAGCAGGCTTACCTGGACACCGGTGCCGTACAGTGCGGCTTCTGCACCCCCGGCCTGGTCATGACCTCCACGGCTTTCGTGGAGAAGCACAAAGGACAGGCCGACGTTTCCCGCCATGAAATCCGGCGCGCCCACGCCGGCAACCTTTGCCGCTGCACCGGCTACGAAGGAATAATCAGGGCCGTTGAACAATGTCTGTCGGACAAGAACGCTGCCGCTGTGCCGGAGCAAGCCATATCATGTGAGCTGGAGTAAAATGACGACGGAAGCGGCAGCTGTCGTGCTGCTGCTTCAAGAGCTCGGTCGGTTCATCCGACCTCTGTTTTCTGTCTTCTGTACTCTGACACATGGGACCATATACCTGTAAACTGGATTAAAAAGGAGTTACCTATGAGCGAACAAACGAAGGAAGTTGACGGTCAGGAGCAAATGGACACATTCGACCTTATCTACAAACTGGAGGACAATCCTCCTGTAAAGGAAGGAATGTTTGCAGCCCTTCAGCACCTTTTGGCGATAATCGTGGGGATCATTACGCCCACCTTGATTATCGGGGGTGTCCTGGGCCTGGGCAGCGAGGTTCCCTATTTGATCAGTATGGCCCTGATAGTTTCAGGCGTGGCCACTTTCATCCAGGTCAAAAGGATCGGACCGGTGGGCTCCGGACTCTTGAGCATCCAGGGAACCAGTTTTGCTTTCCTGGGCGCCATATTAACGGCCGGATTTATGGTAAAGGGTCAGGGCGGCGGCCCGAAAGAGATTTTATCGACGATCTACGGCTTGTGTTTCTTCGGCGCGTTTATCGAGATGATCCTCAGCCGATTCCTGCAGCATCTGCGCAAAATAATTACGCCGGTCGTCACCGGAACGGTCGTGACCCTCATCGGGCTAAGCCTGGTCAAGGTGGGAATCACGGACATGGCCGGCGGCAAATGGCTGCTGGACAACAAACCGGAGCTGTTCGGAAGTGCGCAGAACCTTATCCTTGCCTTTATCGTCCTCGTTACCGTCCTTATCCTGGCCAGTCGCAAAAATCCGTTCCTGCGGATGGGCTCTATCGTAATCGGATTGATCGTGGGATACATCATTGCCGCGTTCATGGGCAAAGTCAATTTCAGCGCATTGCAGGGCTTGCCTATAATCAATGTCCCCATCCCGTTCAAATACGGATTCAGCTTCAGCTTGACCGCCTTCATCCCGGTCGCGTTTATCTATCTCATCACCACAATCGAATCGACGGGAGATCTCACGGCCACATCGATGGTCTCCGGCGAGCCCATCGAAGGGGACAAGTACATCGAAAGGATCAAGGGCGGTGTCCTGGGAGACGGTGTCAATTCCGCCATAGCCGCCATTTTCAATACGTTTCCCAATACGACCTTCAGTCAGAACAACGGTGTGATTCAGCTGACCGGCATTGCCAGCCGTTATGTGGGCATGTATCTGGCCGCTTTTCTGGTGATTCTCGGCTTGTTTCCGGTTGTGGGGGCCTTTTTCCGGTCATTGCCGAGCCCCGTGCTCGGGGGGGCTACCATTGTCATGTTCGGGACGGTCGGCGCGGCCGGTATCCGTATCATCGCCACCAGTAAGATAGACCGACGCGATATGCTAATTATGGCGGTTTCCTTCGGTCTGGGATTCGGCGTGGCCTATGTCCCCGAGTTTCTTAGCAAGGCGCCCAAGGCCATTCAGCAGATTTTCGGATCGGCGATAACCACCGGCGGGATTTCGGCCCTTCTGCTGAATGCCCTTCTACCGGGACGCAAGAATTAATTGAAGATTTGTGGAAAGAATTGAATTCTTCCTACAACTTATCCGGCTGGCAAAGATTTTCTGCCTTTGCCGCAGCACGGCCACACTTTTTGCAAACAAATTGTGGATTTCGAACAAACTTTTTATAGCCTTCAAGGTTGTTTTTGACATAACCCAAATTCTCTGCCATGCAAAGATGGGCTTCATGCCCCGAATGCGGCTCGGTGAGTTGTTCCGGAAAAGGAAACCAATCAGCCATTTTTTAAACTCCTTTCTTGCAAAGGTCACAGCCCAAACCTTTCTGGTATTATAATGGACCGGATCTATAACCGATTGGTCATAGTTCCGTAACAAATGTACAATTCAAAATTGATCCGTGATTCCTACCAGAATATAGGAATCAAAATCTTGGTGTCAATTGAAGCAACCAGCGCCGATGATTTCATTATCGAAGTTGATTATGGACCGCGTTTTGCCCCGCGAAAAATCAGCGCTATCTGTTCGGGCGGTACTTCGCAAACACGATAACTATCGGATGGCATCAACCTTCAGATTGTGGGATTATTAATGAACCAATGAAAAGTATCTGGATCAAAAATCCCCTGGCCGTATTTTCCCCGGAGGGCGTGGAAGCCGGCGGAGGGTTGGTGGTACGGGGCGCGCAAATCGTGGAAACGGTATCCGGTGGTCGCAAACCGTCCAGTGCTTTTGACGAGCTCTTTGACGCGGGCGAACACGTTGTGCTCCCCGGCCTGATCAATGTCCATCATCACTTTTACCAGACCCTCACCCGGGCCCTGCCCGCGGCCCTCGACAAGGAGCTTTTCCCCTGGCTGGAAACATTGTATCCCATCTGGGCCGGACTCACACCGGAGCATATCGCAATTTCCACCCGGCTGGCCCTGGCCGAATTGCTTTTGTCCGGCTGCACTATGGCCTCAGACCACCACTACGTTTTTCCCCAAGGCCTGGAGCAGGCCATCGACATTCAGATCGCCGAGGCCGGCAAGCTGGGCATGCGCGTGGCACCCACCCGGGGTTCGATGAGTTTGAGCCGCAAAGACGGCGGTCTGCCGCCCGAAGACGTCGTCCAGGATGCCGATACCATATTGGCTGATAGTGAGCGGCTAATCAGCCGATATCACCATAATGAAGCGGGCGCCATGGTGCAGCTCATTTTGGCGCCGTGCTCTCCCTTTTCAGTTACTGAGGAATTGATGGTCGAGACCGCCCGTCTGGCCCGCCGCCATGGCGTGCGCCTGCACACGCATTTGGCCGAAACCCACGACGAGACCAGCTATTGCCTGGACTTGTTTGGCGTTCGTCCCTTGGATTATCTGGAACAGGTGGAGTGGCTGGCAGGCGACGTGTGGCTGGCCCATGGCATCCATTTCGATGCGCAGGAGATCCGGCGTTTGGGAAGGGCCGGGACCGGCGTGTGCCACTGCCCCAGCTCCAACATGCTGCTGGCTTCGGGCATTTGTCCCGCTCTGGAGCTCGAAGCCGCCGGATCGCCGGTGGGGCTGGGTGTGGATGGTTCGGCCTCAAACGACGGCTCCAACCTCATGCAGGAGGCGCGCCAGGCCCTGCTTTTGCAGCGTCTGAAATACGGTTCAACCAAGGTCAGCCACCGCGACGTCCTGGGCTGGGCCACCAGGGGATCGGCCCGTTGCCTGGGCCGGGGAGATTTGGGTGAGATTTCAGCGGGCAAGCAGGCTGACTTGGCCCTGTTCAAGCTCGATGAGCTGCGCTTTTCCGGTGCGGGCGACCCCCTGGCCGCCCTGGTGTTGTGTGGCGCCCACCGGGCCGACCGGGTGATGGTGGCCGGCAAGTGGGTGGTTGAGTCGGGACAGATTCCCGGAATGGATCTATCCGCTTTGATGGCATCGCACCGCCGGTTGGCCGGTGACTTGCTAAACTGGGACAAGTTGCCCTAAGAGTATGAGATTGATTGAAATAATTTCCTTAATAAAGGAGGGAATTGAAAACTCTCTGCTTAGCGGTTGATATAAGCCCGGCGCTACTAGCGACCATGAGTTTACGGATTTAGCAATTCATCATGTGCGATAGTCCCTCATCGCAATGAAAAATACAAACCGAAAAAGCCGGATGGGCAAAATAATGCCCATCCGGCTTTTTGGGTCAAATGTATTTTTCCTTGTACCTTAAACCTTACACCTTTTACCTCCTCCTTACCACCCGCGGAGCAAATACTCGTGAATCGAATCGGCGGCCTTGCGTCCGGCGCCCATGGCCAGGATGACGGTGGCCGCTCCGGTGACGATATCGCCGCCGGCCCAGACGCCTTTTTTGTATGTCTTGCCGGTGGCCTCGTCGGCTTCGATGTAGCCCCATTTGTTCAGCTGCAGATCCGGGGTGGATTCGGTTAACAGGGGGTTGGCGCCGGAGCCCACCGCCACCACGCACAGGTCGCATTCCAGCTCGAACTCCGAGCCCTCGATGGGCACGGGCCGGCGCCGGCCCGAGTCGTCGGGCTCGCCCAGCTCCATCTGCAGGCAGACCATGCCGGTCAACCGTCCCTTTTCATCACCCAGGTACTTAGTGGGATTGGTCAGCAGGAAGAATTCGATGCCCTCTTCCTCGGCATGATGAATTTCGGCGATCCTGGCAGGCATTTCCTGCCGGGAACGGCGGTAGACGATGCGCACTTTCTCGGCCCCCAGGCGCATGGCGGTCCGGGCCGAATCCATGGCCACGTTGCCGGCGCCCAGGACCACTACATTCCTGGCCCGCGGAATCGGGGTGTCCACCTTGGGATACAGATAGGCTTTCATCAGGTTGGCCCGGGTCAGGTATTCGTTGGCGGAAAGAATCCCGATCAGGTTCTCCCCCGGAATATTCATAAAGCGGGGCAGCCCGGCACCGACGCCCAGATAGATGGCATCGTAGCCCTCTTCGAAGAGCTCATCCAGGCTGACGGTTCTCCCCACCACCGCGTTGCACTCCACCTGGACCCCCAGGCGTTCCAGAAAATTGACCTCCTGGGCGACGATGGCCTTGGGCAGTCTGAATTCGGGGATTCCGTAGACCAGCACCCCGCCGGATTTGTGAAAGGCTTCCATAACGGTCACGTCATGGCCTTTGACGATCAGATCGCCGGCCACGGTCAGACCCGAAGGACCGGACCCCACCACGGCAACTTTCTTGCCGGTGGGAGCGGCTGTGGGCGGAAGCTCCCCGGTGCCGTTTTCCCTTTCCCAGTCGGCCGCAAACCTCTCCAGATTGCCGATGGCCACCGGCTCGTCCCTTTTGCCGACGATGCACAGTCCTTCGCATTGAATCTCCTGGGGGCACACCCGGCCGCAGACCGCCGGCAGGCTGTTTTTCTGCCAGATGTGCCGGATGGACTTGGTGAAATCCCCGTCCTTGATCAGCTGGATGAATCCGGGGATGTCGATTTCAACCGGACAGCCGGCCACACAGTTCGGTTTTTTGCACTGCAGGCACCTGGCGGCCTCCCGCTGGGCCATCTCCGGTGTGTAACCGGTAGGGACCTCCAGAAAATTTTTGGCCCTCACCGCCGGCTCCTGTTCGGGCATCGACACCCTGGGAATCTTTTCTCTTTTGGTTTTTTTCTTAATTTCTTGCGCCATACCTTCCTCCCCCGGAATCATTCTGAAAATGCACTCGGGTGTTGATAATTTGCGGATCTATAAGCAATACTCAGGAATATTGAGGATAATATACAATCCACGCTTCTATTGTACATGCAGTACCGGAGTGATGGAGGAATATCCATTCCTCCAATACTTTGAAATTACTACAAAATCGCAACCTCATAGAAGCTTGGACTTATTTTCGTTCATCGGGCCGGATTTTATTGTCCTAGGCTTGCTCCAGGGTGCAGAAGTCGTTATAGCATTTCTGCTCATCCTCGCAGTAGGCCTGCAGCCGCAGCATCAGCTCGTCATAGTCTACCTGATGACCGTCGAATTCCGGCCCGTCCACGCAGGCGAATTTGGTCTGCCCGCCGATGGTGACGCGGCAGCCGCCGCACATTCCCGTCCCGTCCACCATGATCGGATTCAGGCTGACCAGGGTCGGAACGTTGAACTCCTTGGTAATCAAAGACACAAACTTCATCATCGGCACCGGCCCGATGGCCACCACCTGGTCGACCTTCTCGGTTTCGAGAATCTCTTTGAGGACATCGGTGACAAACCCGTGGTGTCCGTAGGAGCCGTCATCGGTGCATACGCGCAGTTCATGGGAGGCGGCCTTCATATGGTTTTCCATGATCAGCAGGTCTTTGCTGCGGGCGCCGATGATACTGATGACGTGGTTGTCGGCATCCTTCATCGCCCGGGTAATCGGGTGCAGCACGGCAATGCCGGTGCCGCCGCCGACGCAAACGACGTTGCCGACTTTTTCAACATGGGTCGGCCTGCCCAGAGGGCCGATGACATCCTGGTAGCTGTCGCCCACCTGCAGGGTCTTGAACAGGGCCGTGGACTTGCCGACAACCATATAAATAATCGTAATAGTGCCCTTTTCGGCGTCCGTTTCGGCCATGGTCAACGGAATGCGCTCCCCGTCTTCATTGGCCTTGAGGATGACAAATTGGCCGGGCTTGGCCTTGCGGGCAATTTTAGGCGCTTCGATCTCGTTGAGAATCACGTTGCCTGCGGACATCTCTTCGCGCTTGACAATTTTAAACATTTCAAACCTCCAGGGGTTTTATATTGGGTTTCACCTTGGGGCCGGAACGGGCGGCCGGCGCCGGTGAAATCCTCAAGAAGGGAAAATAATCTCAAAAGCAGGGCATTAAATCAAGGCAAATTGTTGAAAATGCCACAACGGGGTGATAAAGGCGGTCTGGTCGCTGGTAGCTGGCTTCTGGTCTCTGGCTGCTGGGAGCTGTTGGCTGGCTATTGGTATCTTGAAAAGGCCGCTCGGGTATTGTAACTGTTTCCTGTTTGATAAGTAACAGATTCAGAGATAGGGGGTAATCTCGTGAGCTCTATGAATCTGGAAATATGGCAGGAGGTGCGGAAGATAGTTATTGATATTCATAAAATCGATCGATAGGGATGTTGCCAAAAGCAAGTTGCCAGCAGCAACCTGATATAGGACAGTGACTTGAAGGAAGTTGCCAGAAAACAAGCTCCAGCAACAAGTGACCAGAGACCAGAACCCAGTGACAAGAATCCAGCATCAAGGCCCGATATTGTATAACCGGCACGTATTCTCCCAGACAATCCGGGCCAACTCGGCAGGATCATCCCGGCGCACCGCGGCCAGTTTTAAAAGCACTGATTTGACAAAGGCCGGTTCGTTGCGACGGGTGTGATTTTTTTCCGGAGCGGGTGTCAGATAGGGGGCATCGGTTTCCACCAAGAGTCGCTCGGCCGGGATGGCCGGGACCTGCTCGCGCAGGCGGGCGCCGCGGCTTTGGATGGTGATGATGCCGGTGATGCCGATGTGAAGTCCCAGGTCGATGTATTTGTTGAGTTCATCGCGTGTACCGCTGAAGCAGTGGACAACCCCTTCAATGTTTCTGGGGGCATGCTTTATCAGCATTTCAAGAAAACGCCCATTGCTGTCGCGCTCGTGGAAGATCATCGGAAGATCCAACTGGCCGGCGATTTCCAGCTGCCGGCGGAACCATCTTTCCTGATCTTCTCGCGGAGAGTACATCCGGTTAAAGTCCAGCCCGATTTCCCCCCAGGCGCGCACCGCCTTGTTGTCCGCCAGACCAACCAGGTCCTGGAGAATTGCTTCGTCGCAGTTTTTGACATCATGGGGATGGACGCCCACCGAAGCATAGATGCCTCGGTGCGATTGCGCCAGGGCTACCGCTATGGCCGAGGTGCGTTTGTTAATCCCGATGGTCATCATGCGGGTCACACCGGCGCGGCGGGCCCGGTCAAGGGTGTTTTCAAGATCGCGCCTGTAGGACTTGTCGTCGAGATGACAATGGCTGTCGAAAATATCCATGCTTATCCACTATTTTGGGTGTTCATGTTATGTATAGATCATGGCTAATGGCACACGGCATCCGGCTCAAGGTTAATAATGAAACAATCATCTGCCGTGCGCCGTGAGCCACAAGTCCAGCGATCAGTAACGAGTAACCATTGACCAGTGGTAAGTAGCCAGCCACCAGAAACCAGAGGCCAATAGCCAGCGACAAGCACCCAGCGACCAGAGACCAGTGACCAGTTACTTGGACATAAGGTGCGAAACCGCCTGCTCAAGGCCGTCGATACTGAGCTCGAACATGGGGAAAATCTCGCGGATGACGTTGATGGTGCGGGTGTAGTCCCACATGGAGGCGGGGATGGGGTTCAGCCAGACGGCGTGGTCAAAGGTGTCCGCCAGAAATCTGAGGCATTCGATGCTGGGCAGGCCGCTGCGCTCTTCCAGGTGGATCGACCCGTCGGTGGCCATGAGTTCATAGGGCGCCATACTGGCATCGCCCACCAGTATCAGGCGGGTTTCCGGGTCTTTGCGGGTAAACTCATCGATGCGCCGGGGCTTTTTGTAGCGCGCCGGATCCTTCCAGAGAGTGCTGTAAACGGTGTTGTGGAAAAAATAGGTCTTCAGATCCTTGAACTGGGCTCCGGCGTAGTCGAAAAGGGTCTGCACCACCTGAACGTATGGGTCCATCGACCAGCCGCCGTTGTCGATCGCCAGGATCACTTTCAGCCGGTCTTTGAGGCGCCGGTCAAAGACGATCTCGATCTCACCACCGTTTTTCATGGTCTGGTATATGGTTTCGTCGATGTTGACCTCGTCTTTGGGACCTACCGGAATCAGGTTGCGCAGCCGCTTCAAAGCCTCTCCGACCATGGCATGGGTCAGCGGTCCGCTTTGGGAATAGTCTTTGTAGCGCCTGTCCATGGCCACTTTGACGGCCGATTTGTTCCCGGACACGCCCCCGACCCGCATGCCCCCAGGGTGATATCCCGAATGGCCCACCGGGGAGTAGCCGCCGGTGCCGATCCACTTGCCGCCGCCATGATGCTCGCCGGTCTGATCTTTGAGGCGCTCTTTGAAATAGTCGATCAACTCTTCGGGGGTAAGCTTGGTGAGGGCGGATTCATCCACTCCCAGCAGTTTGGAAAGCTCGCGGGGATTTTGCAGCCAGGCCTCCAGCAGGTTGCGGGCCATCTCATCGAGTTCCATGCCTTCGTAATCGGGCAGTTCAACCCCCTCGAAATGATAGGCAAACACCTGGTCGAACAGATCGAACCAGCGCTCGCTCTTTACGAGAATGGCCCGCGATGAGGTGTAAAAATCATCCAGGGACGTCACCAGTCCCCGAGAAAGGGCCTTTTGGAGGGTCAAAAAAGCCGTCGGGCTGACCGGAACGCCGACTTCCTTTAATTTGTAAAAAAAATCGACAAACATATCTCAAGCTTCGCTTGGCATAGAGCATGGCGCATATAGCATGGTGAAAAGGACCGCAGAACCACAGACGCGCTCTGCGCTCTGCTCCTTGCCCTCTGCGATTCAGTTGAATCTTCTTCCGTTGACCGCCGCCGGGGCCCGGGCATAATCCGGGCTTTTTTTGAACAATACCCCGAGATAGGGCAGGTCCCCTTTGGCCAGGCGTTTGGGTTTGAAGTCCGGATCGGCGGTCAGGGCCCGGATCCAGTTTATCAATTCACGGGTGGCGGGTTTCTTTTCGATGCCGTCGACCTGGCGCAGGCGATAAAAGGCCGAAATGGACTTGTCCATCAGGTCGTTGTCGAGTTCGGGGAAATGCACACCGATAATCTGTCGCATCATATCCGGATCGGGAAAGGCAATGTGATGAAAATTGCAACGCCCCAGAAAAGGATCGGAAAGATCTTTTTTGGCGTTGGAGGTGATAATGATCACCGGCCGGGATTTGGCTGCAACGGTTTTATCGATTTCGATAATATCGAATTCCATCTGATCGAGCACATCGAGCATGTCATCCTGGAAATCGGTGTCGGCTTTGTCGATTTCATCGATCAACAGTACGGTGCGGGCGTCGGATGTAAACGCCTGGCCGATGCGGCCCATCTTAATATAGTCTTCGATATTGCTGACATCCCGACTGGAGTCCCCGAAGCGGCTGTCATTGAGGCGGGTCAGCGTGTCATACTGGTACAAGGCATCGACCAGCTTCATGCTCGACTTGACGTTCAAGACGATCAGCGGCATTCGCAGACTTTCGGCAATGGCATGGGCCAGCATGGTCTTGCCGGTGCCGGGCTCACCTTTGAGCAGCAGCGGCATCTCGAGCGCCATCGAGATATTGACGATTTTGGCCAATTCCTCGTCCAATACGTAACGGGTCGCCCCGTCGAACCTGTCACCACTTTCGTTTTCCAACATGGATCTCCCCACTTTCGATTTATTGGTATGCAGAGATTACGACGTTGATCATAGTCTGAATTAGAAGCCTTCTACCAGCCGGGGTGGAAGTTATTGGTTATTCGCTATTAGTTAATAGTTTTAAAGGAATGAATCCTAATATTATATCATTAGCAGATGAATGGTGATTGATATTGAATTCTAATAACCATTAACCAATAACTCCTAATTAAGCGTTCTGCGCTCTAATTAAAAGCCCATATTGGTTCGGTTAGCTGGATCTTTCATCGCCTCAGCGCCATACCCTATGCGCCCTGCCCTATGCACCATGCCCCATGCCCGCAAGATATCGTTTTCTTAGTTCCCGCGAAACCACCCTGGTAAGGGTAAGCACTTTTCGGGCAAGATCAATGCTCAAGGTTCCGGCGCCGCAGGTCGGCGTTATCAGCGATTGACGAATCAATTGATGCGGATCGACTCCCAGGGCTTCGATCTGATTAATCTTTGCTTCCATCTGGTCCACCAGGGAAGCGGCCGTTTCCCGCTGCAGGTCAACGGCGTTTAGCGTCGGCACAATTCCCCAGGCCAATAATTTTCCGGCGTCGATAAAGGCTTTTATCTGATCCGGATAAAGGACAAACCGGTCGAAATAGGCATAGGCATCGAAGCTGACGATATCGGCCGAAGATTCGAGCACCAGCGACCAGTCGGTGTTGGCACACACATGCACGCCAACCAAACCGCCCGATTGATGAACCGATTCGAATACCTCCTCGAAACACTCACTCACCTCTTGGCGGGAGATGCTGGTAAACCCGGATGAACCAAAACCGGCCAGGCCGGGCTCGTCAAAAAAAATAAGCACCGGTTTGCTGAATTGCGACAACCGCTGTACCTGCCAGCGGGCTTTCAGGGACAGCAGTTTAACGGCTGCATCCCGGATCTGCGGTTCATAAAATATGGCCCGCTTCTCGATATCGACGGTGCCGGTACAAAACGTGAAAGGGCCCGTTATCTGTCCCTTGACGGCGACCGCAGCACCGGTGTCGGCCTCAAGCCGTCGCAGCAGTGTGTAGAATCCCGGAGCGGCACCCTCATTGAGAGCAAACCGGGAGCCATCCAGTTCCATGGTTCCCTCAATAATCGCCAGGTATTCTTCGTAGAATCGGAGCAGCTCATCGTCGAAAATCTCAGCGTCTGTGTCGACAAACAACCCGTCATTGTCCCGGCACAACCCCGGCAGCCCGGGCGTGAACTGCACCATCATTCCCTCGCCCCGATTTACCGTAAGCTGGGCCCACATCGGGATCTCGGGCATGTATTCCAGGATCAGATCCATGGCATTGTCATGGTTTGTCAAAGGGAGACTGCCGATCAACGTCGGCAAGCTGTTGGCCTGAAATCTGTCAGCCACCTTGCAGGCTCCTTTCCTTTCAAGGGCCGGATAATTCTTAAGAAATATCCGCTGTCGCTGTTTGGCTCTGCCGTCTTGTATCAAACTTTAATTAAATATCTCGCAGAGCCCGCTGAGCGCATAAAGCTTTTTTTTAATTTTCTCTGAGAGCTCTGCAGACTCTGTGAGAGGCAAAATGACTTGAGTTTCATTTCCGATCGGACCGGACGCTTGCGGCCAGCGGCGATGCTTATATGAAACTATCTCAATATTATTAACTCTCGCAAAGACGCAAAGCCCGCCAAGGAAATGATTAAAAATATATTTTCTTAGCGCCTTGGCGTCTTTGCGTGAATATAATCAATTTCTTTTCCGATCAGACCGGCTGTCCTTTTGCCGGCGGGTGCGCTCGAGTTGAATCTGTGCAAATTTTTCAGGTTACCATGGTCATTTCAGTTTCGCAAGAATATACCGCTTTGGCAGTTAGGTTCTCAAATCCCGGAGGTTGCTATAACAAGCGACAGACCATCTCGGCCTGCAAAGCGGTTTTGTGGCAACGTCCCTTTAGCACTGGAAAATGGCGACGTGAAATGATTGACACGATTATAGCCTGATGGTATATTCAGTTCGTCCGTGAAGCTGGCAGAATTTTTCACCGCCAACCAAGGGTTGAGGCAAACCGCCGGGACTCGGGTGGCCCGACAACCCCAGCGGATCGGCCACGTAAAATTTGAACAAAGCACCCGTATGTTCACCATATTGTCAATGTCTGGATACTTTCGGAGCACCCGGTGTCGAAGATCATTTCATTTGAGGATAAAAAAGGCCTTGCCAAGGAAAAGCAGGCTGCTTTAATAAGAATGCGCAAGGTCCAGGCCGTTCGAAAAGTTTTTCAGTGCACCCACTGCGCCCTCAAGTGTGAAAAATGCGGCTCCCAGATCAGCGGTGAATCGGGCGGCTCCGACACATATCAACGCAAACTGAATGTCCCTTACAATTTTTGCGACGAGTGTTCGGATGAGTATCTGGACTATATCGAGCGGCTGCAGGGGGGAGGGGATCAGGATTGCTACTGGCATAATGAGGCCTGGCTTGATGCCTGGAAGAAATGGATCGATTATCAAAGCAGCGTTGATCAGTACTTAAAATCAAAAGAGTTCAAGCAGTTGCTAAATGAGCTCAAACAAACCGGGCCTGAGGAATAGGAGGGAACATGTTTGGAATCGGAATGCCGGAACTCATTATAATTTTAGTCATCATCCTCATCATATTCGGTGCCGGCAAGTTGCCGGAAATCGGCGCCGGAATGGGCAAAGCCATTCGAAACTTCAAGGGTGCCTCCGACGAAGAGGAAAAAAAGGAACCTGAAAAAATTGAAGAGGAAAAGCAGGCCTGAGTCATCTACGCCCGCCAATAAGCCCAAAATTTGAGTCGATTGTCGAGCCAATCTGTCCGATGTTAAAAGACCGGATCTTGCCCCCAATTAAACCAAAATGAAAAAAATGGCGTAAAACGACAACGTTTTACGCCATTTTTTATCTAAATTGCAGCCGTCTTGTCTAAAAGGGGATATCATCATCCTCGGGACCCGGAGGCCCCGGCGCACCCTGGAATCCTCCGCCCATACCGCCCTGAGGTCTGCCGCCGTCGGTCATATCGCGGCTGCCCAGAAACTGGATATCAGTGGCTACGATCTCGGTGGTGTAGCGTTTGTTGCCGTCACGATCGTCCCAGCTGCGAGTCTGAATGCGGCCCTCGACATAGACCTGCCTTCCCTTTGAAAGGTATTCCCCGCAAATTTCACCGAGCCTTCGCCAGGCCACGATGCGGTGCCATTCAGTGCGTTCCTGCCTTTCACCGCTGTCTTTATCTCTCCATTCCTCTGAGGTGGCGATGCTGAAATTGGCAACCGCAACCCCGCTGGGGGTGTAACGAACTTCGGGATCACTGCCCAGTCGCCCGATCAGAATAGCCTTGTTTATACCTGCCATTACTTCCTCCTTCGATTGAAGATCCATTAAGATTAAAGAGTGATACAGCAAACACTTGGGGTTGTCAACCGGATGCTGGTTGCTGGCTTCTGGTCGCTGGCTTCTGGTCTCTGGTCACTGGCTACTGGCTGGCGGTCGCTGGTCTCTGGTTGCCGGGGTCTGGTGTCTTGACACTGGTTCTGGGTTGTTGGTAACTGTCTCTATGGTACTGTTCATTGGCAACTATCAAACTGTCTCTTGCGCGATAATTAATTGAATCAGAAATCGGTAACATGGCAAAATACCAGTTATTTGCAACCAGCAATCAAACGCAAGCAAACTTGCGCTATCAGCCAGCAACCAGAGACCAAAAACAAGCGACAAGAAGCCAGGAACCAGCAGCGAGCAACCAGTGGCCAGTAACCAGCAACAATCGACCAGCAACCAGTAGCCAGCGACCAGTAACCAGTAACCAGCGACCAGTGACCAGTAACCAGTAGCCAGCGACCAGTAACCAGCGACCAGCAACCAGTAGCCAGCGACCAGTAACCAGGAACCAGCCGCATGCCCCCTGAAACGTCTCTAACAAAACGCATCAGACGCCATGTCATCGGGCGCCGGCGCACCTATTTCGCGGCAGCAGCTCCCGGGTTCGAAGCACTTTGCCGTGATGAGTTGGCGGAGCCGGGCCTTGCTGTTGAGATGGCGTCGATCGTGGACGGCGGCGTCGAGTTTGAAGGGCGGCTGGAGGATTGCTATCTGGCCAATCTGCATCTGCGTACCGCCGGCCGCATTTTGATGCGCATCGATGGGTTCCGGGCGACCGGTTTCGGACAGCTTGAAAAAAAGCTGGCTGGAATCCCTTGGGAACTTTACCTGCCGTTGGCCGGATTGCCGCAGGTGCATGTCACCGTCCGGCACTGCCGGCTTTATCATTCCGCCGCCATCGGCCAGCGTGTTGCGGATTGCATCTCGAGCCGGCTGTTCAACGGCGGCATCAACGGCAGAGGGAAAAAAGAGATCCGGTCCGATCTTAGCGTATTCGTTCGGGGGGCGGACGATCGCTTCACCGTATCCATCGACAGTAGCGGCAAACATCTGCACAAACGCGGGTTGAAACGCCATCCCGGCAGGGCGCCTATCCGGGAAACCATGGCGGCTGCGGCTTTGCGAATGATCGGCTACGACGGCACACAGCCATTGTTGGACCCCATGTGCGGCACGGGGACTTTTTCCCTGGAAGCCGCCTTGATAGCAGCCAACATACCTCCGGGGTGGTTCAGAGAATTTGCGTTTATGAGCTGGCCTTCTTTCAGCCCCAAGCGCTGGGAGTATCTGAAAGGCCGGTGTGAAGCCGAATTCACCGACCGCCCAAAACCGCTGATATTTGCTTCCGACCGGGATTCATCTGCCTGCCGCCGGCTTGAAACGTGCGTTCGCCAAAACCGGCTGGCAAACTCTATTACGGTGTCCCGCAAGGATTTTTTTGATTTGCTGCCGGCAAAAATAACCCGGGGAAAAGGGGTGGTCGCCATCAATCCGCCCTACGGCAAACGCCTGGGAAGGTTCGAAGAAAGCCAAGCCCTATTTTCCGCGATCGGTGAAAAACTGGACCGGGAGTACAGGGGCTGGAAAGTGATTCTGGTCGCCCCCCATCGAACGTTCGTCCAGAAGATCCCCTTCAAACTCCATACCCAACATTTCTTTCACGGAGGGCTGAAGCCGGTTCTGATGACCGGGAAAATACCCTGACCTGGTGGTTTTAACAACTGTCAACCTAATTAACGGAATTCCAAACTTATATGAAACTACATTAAAAAGCGAACCGCAGAACCGCAGAATGTCGAATAACGAATTTCGAAGGATGGATTCGCTCCGCTCAAACTTTTTTAAAAAGGATAGAATACATTATTCGATGTTCGATGTTGGACGTTGGATGTTCGACGTTCATTTGTTTCTTCTACGATCAGACTGGACGCTCGCAACCGGCAGGAGCCGTTTGCATGAAACTATTTTATTTTTTGCCTCACGCAAAGCCGCAAAGCAAATGATCAATATAATCTTGGCGTCTTTGCGCCTTGGCGTGAAAATCAACAGCTCTTTCTTCGATCTGGCCGGCTGCCTTTTGCCGGAGGCTGCGCTCGTATCCAACTTTGGCGACCGCACCCTTATTCCTCATGGCTAAGTCGGCCGGTTTTGATTTCCGTAGCGGTTGTAGGAAATTTTCTCGAATTCAAGGGATTCCTGCGCGTGGGGCGCTTTTTCCTCCGCGGGGTAGCCAACCGCTACAATAGCCTCCACTTCCACGTTATCGGAAAGCCCCAGCAGTTCAGCCACGCGATCCCGGGCCGGGCGACCATCGGAGTGATCGCGTTTGCGGATCTGGATCCAGCAGCTGCCCAGCCCCAGGGAAGCCGCCGCCAGATGGATAAACGTAGTGGCAATGGAGGCATCCTCTACCCAGACGTCACATTTTTTCACATCGGCGCACACCACAATGCCCAGGGCGGCGTCTTTCAAAAAGCTGGCGCCATGGGGTTTGGCTTCGGACAGCTGCGCGAGCAAATCTTTATCGGTTACCACCACGAATTCCCAAGGTTTGCGGTTGTTCGAAGACGGGGAGTGCAAAGCGGCTTCCACGAGCAGATCGATTGTTTCCGAGTCGATGGGTTTGTTTTCATAACGACGAATGCTGCGACGGCTGCGGATAAGTGAATGAAACATGTCGGCACCTTTCTCGTTGCGGCCGGATGATTCAAGAATCCGGCCGCGATAACAGATTTATTTGTACCAGAAACCATCTCAAATCCCCCTCAGGCGGATCTGAGATGGCTCCTTATTAGAACATGGTCCTTTGAAGAAGACAAATAAATCTTGCCTTAATTTATAAAGCCGTAATAAAGACTAAGAGTATAAGCAGGATTTCCGGGTTTTGCAATATTGGCAGCAACAGGAAATTCACCGACCGTCGAAACCGTTCCTGCCTTTCGGCTCCCGGCCCTGAACATTTGGCCATTTACTACCATCCAGGATCATTTGCCTGGCAAGTCCCCAAACTCAGTAATTGCTTCAAATCATGTAAAGGAGACACGGCATGAAAGAAATCAGCGAGTTAAACTTTCCGGAAGATCTGAGGTACAGCGATGATCACGAGTGGACCAAACAGGTTGACGGAGTCGTGCGTATCGGCATCTCCGACTATGCCCAGGACCAGCTGGGAGACATTGTTTTTGTCGAGCTGCCCGAGGTCGGCGACACCTTCGAAAAAGGTGAAGAGTTCGGAACCGTTGAATCCGTTAAAGCGGTCTCCGAGCTTTACATGCCGGTGGGCGGGGAGATCACAGCTGTCAACGAATCCCTCGAGGAATCGCCGGAACTGGTTAACAATGATCCCTATTCCGGTGGCTGGATGGTCGATGTCAAAGCAGACAACCCGGAGGAGTTAGACGCCCTCAAGGATCGAAACGCATATCTCGACACGCTGAAAGGATAATGCGATGAGGTATCTACCCCAGACCCGTGAAGATATCGACAGAATGCTTCAGGTTGTGGGTGTCGACAGCCTCGAGGGGCTGTTTGCCGGTATCCCCGACGATTGCCGGCGCAAAGAAGATCTGAGACTGCCCGAACCGCTGACCGAATGGGAACTGAATCTGCGGATGGACGAATTGGCCGGCGCCATGGCGGCGGCACCCCGCTACAAGGTTTTTGTGGGGGCGGGATCCTATCACCACCACATCCCAGAAGTCGTCCGGCAGCTGTTGAGCCGTTCCGAGGTCTATACGGCCTACACGCCTTACCAGCCTGAAATCAGCCAGGGAACGCTGCAGGCGATCTACGAATACCAGACCCTGGTGACGCGGCTTCTGGGCATGGAGGTGGCCAACGCCTCCCTGTACGACGGCGCTTCCGCCCTGGCCGAGGCGCTGCTCATGGCCATCCGCATCACCCGCCGCAAGAAGGTGGCTGTATCCCGAGCGGTTCATCCCGCCTACCGCAGGGTCGTTCGGACCTATTTTGCCCCCACCGGATACGAGATCGTCGAAATTCCCTACGGCCCGGACGGGAGAACCGATTTTAGCAGCTTGCAAGAACTGGGGGACCTGGCCGGCGTGGCCGTTCAATCCCCCAATTTTTTCGGCTGCATCGAGGATCTGCAGTCCGCCGCGGACAGGGTCCACAGCGACAATAAAACCCTTTTCGTGACCGCTTTCAGCGAACCGCTGGCTTACGGAATCATGAAAAGACCGGGTGACTGCGGCGCCGACATCGCCTGCGGGGAAGGCCAGAGCTTTGGTATTCCCCAGTCCTTCGGCGGTCCCGGCCTCGGCATCTTCACCGCCAACAAGAAACACGTCCGCAACATGCCCGGCCGCCTAATCGGCAAGACCGTGGATCGGCAGGGTCGTCCGGGCTTCGTGCTCACTCTGGCCACCCGTGAGCAGCACATTCGCCGCGAGCGGGCCACTTCCAACATATGCTCCAACCAGGGGCTGTGCGCCACCACAGCTGCCATGTACCTGGCAGCCCTGGGCGGCACCGGGATACGCGAACTGGCTCAACTGAATCACGATAAGGCCGCTTACCTCAAAACGGCCTTTACCAAAGCCGGTCTGGCCATCCCTTTTGAATCGCCGGTATTCAATGAATTCGTCGTGGCATTTCCGCAGGGGTTTGAAAAGACCCATCGGCGGCTGCTTGAGAAAAAGATCGTGGCCGGACTGCCCATCTCACCGTACTACCCCGAGCTAGGCGGACACTATCTGTTTTGCGTCACGGAAACGGCCACCAGGGAGGACTTGGATGTATTGATTGAGGAGGTCACCAGATGACAGAATTGACAGGCACGACTGGCCATATCTTCAACGAGCCTTTGCTTTGGGAGAAAGGCTCGACCGGCCGGACCGGTTTTTCGCTCCCACGGCGCGATGTGGACACCGTCGCCGTGGACCCGGCGGTGGCCGGGAGCGGACCCGATTTCCCCGATCTGAGTGAACTGGACGTGGTCCGACATTTTACCCGGTTGTCGCAGTGGAACTTCGGTGTCGACAGCGGCATGTACCCTCTGGGATCCTGCACGATGAAATATAATCCCAAAACCAACGAGCGGCAGGCCGCTTTGCCCGGATTCGCCGGTGCCCACCCCCTGCTGCCGGCGCCCCTGTCCCAGGGTGCCCTAAGACTAATGTTCGAACTCGAAAGATTCCTGGCAGAGGTCACCGGGTTTCCCGCGGTCAGCCTGCAGCCCGCGGCCGGGTCACAGGGTGAGCTGGCCGGCATGCTGATCTTTTATGCCTACCACCGCAGCAAAGGCCGGCCCCGCTCCAAGATTTTGATCCCTGATACCGCCCACGGCACCAATCCCGCCAGCGGGGCGCTGTGCGGCTTTAAAGCGGTGCCGGTAAAATCCAACACGCAGGGGGTATTGTCGCCGGACGCGGTGGCCGAGCTCATGGACGACGACACCACCGGCATCATGGTCACCAACCCCAACACCCTGGGATTGTTCGAAGACAACATCCGGCAAATCGCCCGAATCGTTCACGACCGGGGCGGTCTTGTCTACGGCGATGGCGCCAACATGAACGCCGTCATGGGGATTGTCGACATGGCCAGCACCGGCGTGGATGTTCTGCACCTCAACCTTCACAAGACCTTTTCGACCCCCCACGGCGGCGGCGGACCGGGCAGCGGACCGGTTTGCGTCACCCGGGAGTTGGAAAAATTCCTGCCCGTGCCGCGCGTGGTCAAAAACGGTGACGGGTATGAGCTTTGTGAAGACTATCCCGAATCCGTCGGCCGGGTTCACGCTTTTTACGGCAATTTCAGCGTCCTGATCAAGGCCTACGCCTACATCCTGAGCATGGGAGCGGCCTTGAAGGAAGCCAGCCAGTATGCGGTTTTGAATGCCAACTATATCCGTGAAAATCTCAAAGGCGTGTTTCACCTGCCCTATGACCGGCCTTGCATGCACGAATGCGTGTTTACGGACGAACGCCAGGCCGAGTTCAAGGTGGCCACACTGGACATTGCCAAACGGCTCATGGATTACGGCTTTCATCCCCCCACCGTTTACTTTCCGCTGGTGGTAAACGGTGCCATCATGATCGAGCCGACCGAATCCGAATCCAGGGAAACCATCGATCAGTTTATCGAAGCGATGAAGAGCATCGCCCGTGAAGCGCGGGAGAACCCCGCGCTGTTGCATGAAGCACCGCAAAATCCTAAAGTGCAGCGGCTGGATGAAACCCTGGCCGCACGCACGCCCTGCCTGACGGATTAGGACAGGTTTTCAGGTGTTCCGCCGGAGGCGGATCGGGTTTCAGGAAATAATATGACGTAATAGCTAATTGTGTATATCTTGACTAGATTGGTGAAAACATTGGAGCAAATGACTCCAGGGGGAAGGCCGCGCAGGCAACCATCCTAAAAATAGGATTTATTAGATGCTCAAGGTTTCAGTGTCCGAATTTGGTTGTGGAGATCCTGACACCTGAAACCTGACACCTGAAACCCAGGAACAGATTAGATCTACAGCATTGCTGATCGCCTCTGATCTGACCCCGAGGACTCGGTTTTCGAATTTGAAGAGACGGTGCGGGAGGATTTAATTATGAACGACGAACTAAAACGAACCGTTTTTCATGAGCGCCATGTGGCGCTGAAGGCGACGATGGTTGATTTCGGCGGATGGCACATGCCGGTTCAGTATCCGAATGGAATTTTACAGGAACATCTGGCAACCCGCATGCAGGCCGGCCTTTTCGACGTATCTCACATGGGCCGTTTCATCATATCAGGTCCAAAGGGGCTGGATTTTCTGCAGCATGTCCTTTCCAACAATGCGGCCGGTTTAGAGGTCAATGAAAGCCAGTACACCATGATCCCCAACGAACAGGGTGGTGCCGTCGATGATGCCTACCTTTACCGGTTCTACGAAGACGAGTACCTGCTGGTGGTCAACGCCGCCAACCGGGAAAAGGACTGGCAGCATTTTCAGCAGACGCTTGAGGATTTTGGCGGGGTGGCGCTGGTCGATAAAACGGCCGACCTGGCGATGCTCAGCCTCCAGGGGCCCCGGGCCAAGGAGATTATGGCGGCTGTCATCGAAACCGGCCGCCTGCCGGAGCCGATGCGCAACCAGCTGTCGACGGCGACCATCAAAGGCACCGAGGTTCTTATCGCCAGGACCGGCTATACCGGAGAGCCCCTGTGCTTCGAACTTTTTATCCCGCGCCCGGCAGCCCTGATGCTGTGGGACCTGCTGTGTAAAAACGGTGCAACACCTGTCGGTCTCGGCGCCAGGGACACCCTGCGCCTGGAAGCCGGCCTGCCCCTGTACGGGCATGAGCTGGGGATGGATCCCGAAAACAAGGAGATCCCCATTTTCGCCTGCCCCTTGGCCCGCTTTGCGGTCAGTCTCTCGCCGCTGAAAGGCGAGTTTATCGGAAAAAGCGCCCTGACCCGTCAATCCGAAGCCTATCAAAAAGTCGTCAATCGCGATTACAGCCGCGTGGAGGATCTGCCGCAGATGATCGTGCCGGTGGCCCTGACCGGCAAAGGGGTGGCCCGGGCCGGCAGCCGGGTTTTCGCAAACGGCCGCCCGGCGGGATTTGTGACCAGCGGAACCGTGGTGCCGTACTGGGAGTTCCACGGAGAGGGAATCGACTCCCGCATCGCCGAGGAAACCGGGCGGCGCGCGATTGCGCTGGCACTGCTGGACAGCCGCCTGATGGAAGGCGACAGTGTTGAAATCGAGATAAGGCGCAAAAAGGTTGCCGGGGTGATCGTGCCCTATTTTTTGAGGAGTGAAGCCCCGCCCTTCGCCCGCGCCATCAACCTGGTGACGGAAGCACCGCAGATCGACGCGGCCCCCGCCGAAGAAGCGGCCGTCGACAAGGTGAACACTCTGCTGGCCAAGGCCGTCGCCAATACGCGCTGGCGGCAGCAGGACTGTATCAATCTGATCCCTTCAGAACAGTCGCCCTCGGCGATCACCCGACTGCTGACCGTCATGGATCCGGTCTGCCGCTACGGCGAACACAAGGGCGTCAAAGCCTTCGATGAGGCCGAAGTGTTTTACTACCAGGGGACCGATTTTATCGCCGAAGTCGAAGAATTGCTGATGGCTGAGCTGCGTCAATTCATGGCATGCAGCGCCGTGGAAATCCGACCCATATCAGGACAAATAGCCAACACGGCCGTGTTCAGCGCGATGGTCGATTATTTGAACCGGGCAGACCGCAAGAGCGAACAGCGCCGCATCAAAAAGGTTTTCAACAACCATATCATCCGCGGCGGTCACCTCTCCGCCCAGCCCATGGGCGCGCTGCGGGATTTTGTGGCCCGTGATCCCAAGACCGAAAAACCGGCCGTGGTGAATTTCCCCGTCCATGAGGACAACCCTTACAAAATCGATGTGGCCGCCTGTGGCGATTTGCTCGAGCAGCATCGACCCGAACTGATCATTTTCGGCAAGAGCATGGTCCTTCACAAGGAACCGGTCAGTGAAATCCGCGCAATGGTCGATCAGCTGGGACTGGATTGCGTGGTGATGTATGACATGGCCCACGTGCTGGGACTGATCGGCCCCCATTTCCAGGAGCCGTTTAAAGAAGGCGCTCACCTGGTGACCGGCTCGACCCACAAGACCTATTTTGGCCCCCAGCGCGGCATCGTGGGGGGCAATTACGATAAATCCGATCCTGACTACGAATTGTGGGAAGCGATTCAACGGCGAGCCTTTCCCGGCAGCACCAGCAACCATCATTTAGGCACCCAACTGGGCCTGCTGATGGCGGCTTACGAAATGAATGCCTTTAAAGACGAATATCAGCGCAATATTATCGCCAATGCCAAGGCGTTCGCCCTGGCCTTGAAGGACTGCGGTCTGGACGTCGCCGGTGATCCGGCCATCTCCTATACCGAAACCCACCAGGTGGTGATCAATGTCGGCTATGCCAGGGGACCGGAAATCGCCCGTCGGCTGGAAGACAACAATATCGTCCTCAACTACCAGGCGGCTCCGGATGAAGAGGGCTTTACCGCCTCCGGCGCCCTGCGGATCGGCGTTTCGGAGATGACCCGCTTCGGGATGGAGGCCGGTGATTTCCAACAGCTGGCCCAGCTGATGGCAGATGTGATCGTCGGCAGCAAATCCATTAAGCAGGAGGTGGCCGCCTTCCGCAGACGTTTTGTGCAAATGCGCTACTGCTTCGACCACGAGCAAATTAAAAAATATCTACAGGAGATCCAAGGACTGCTGCTCTAATGCTGTGCCCCAAAAATATTTCATAAATTTCGGTACGGGGTATTAGACAGGTTGCGTCCTTAAGACTAATAAATCCCAAGCACCAAATAACAAAAAACAAACAATATCCAAATTTCAATGTTCAGGGAGGATATTTTTTATGGAGCCAAAACAATGGGAAACCCACAATCCAGCGGGCAGCAAACGCGTGATCGTCACCAAAATCCTGCCCGGTTCGCTGTGGCTGGAGCGTTTGATCGGGGCGGACTGCAAGGTCGAAGTCTGCACCTCGACGGATGTGCTCAGCATCGCCGACATCAAGGCCGCCATCGGCGGACAGTGCGACGGGGTCCTAGGGCAGTTGACCGAAGACTGGGGCGAGGAGCTGTTCGGTGCGCTCAAGGCCGCCGGCGGAACGGCCTACAGCAACGTGGCCGTGGGCTATAACAACGTCGACGTGGAGGCCGCCACCCGCAACGGCATGCCGGTGGGCAACACGCCGGGGGTATTGACCGAAACCACGGCCCAGATGGCCGTGGCCCTGACTTTTGCGGCCGCGCGCCGCACCGGTGAGGCCGAAAGGTTTCTGCGGGCCGGCAAGTACAAGGGCTGGCTGATGACCCTTTTTCTGGGAGAGCTGTTGTGGCGCAAAACCGTCGGCGTTATCGGCGCCGGCCGCATCGGCGCCACCTATGCCCGCATGATGGTCGAAGGCCACAAGATGAATCTCGTCTATCATGACCTCTATCCCAACCCGGACCTGGAGGAATACATCGCCGCCTACAGCGAATTTCTGGTATCCCGCGGCGAGGAGCCGGTGTCCTGCACGCGTGTCGACAGCCTGGAAGAACTGCTGCAGTCTGCCGACTGTGTCAGCGTGCATACCGTCCTGGATGAAACCACCCACCATTTAATCAACTCCGAGCGTCTGGCGCAGATGAAACCCAATGCCATTCTGGTAAACACCAGCCGCGGCCCGGTGGTCGACGAAGCCGCTCTGGTCGATCATTGCCGCCGGCATCCCGATTTCCGGGCCGGCCTGGACGTTTTCGAAAATGAACCGGCTATGAAGCCGGGACTCGACGAACTGGACAATGTGGTCATTGTCCCCCATATCGCCTCGGCCACCCGCTGGACCCGGGAAGGCATGGCCACCCTGGCGGCCAGCAATGTCGCCGGCCTGCTGACGGGTTGGCCGGTCTGGAACCGGCCGGATATATTGCCGTTTCTGGAAACCGAATCCCCCCGGGCGGCACCGAGCATCGTCAACGCCAAGGAGCTGGGACTGGCGCCGTATACGGATTGAGATGAACGTTATTAGTTATTAGTCAATGGTTTAAAACGGATGCGATCTGTTTTTCTTAGTAATTGATGATAGAGCAATGGGATATCGGGGACCGAAGACGGATGAGGATCTGATTTTATATGCTGACGATTATAGGCCTTATTAAAACAGATTTCCTCCCGCAAAACCCAATATTCCAACTCTCCAGCATTCCATCATTCCATAGTATCGGTGCACGTCAGGACTAATTTTCTCTTACCTGGCCCAGAGAACCAGGTTTTCAATGTTGGGTAAAAACTGAACCGTAACGCAAGTCTGGAGGAAAACCGTGAAGATAGCAGAACGCGTCGCTCGTTTGGGTACCGAAACCGCTTTTCTTGTTTCGGCTGAGGCTGCCGCCTTTGCCGCCGAGGGCAACAAGGTCTATCCCTTTCACCTGGGAGATATGAATCTTAAAACCCCGTCCAATGTGCTCGAGGCCGGCATCAAAGCCATGCGCGACGGCCACACCAACTATTGCCCCAACGCCGGGGTGGCCCGGCTGCGGGAACTGCTGGCCGATGACATCGGCGGCAGCCGCAACGTGACCTATTCCATGGAGAATGTCGCCATCCAGCCGGGCGGCAAACCCACGATCGGCAAATTTTTCCTGGCGCTGATGAACCTGGGAGACGAGGTGCTCTACCCCAACCCGGGCTATCCCATCTATGAATCCCAAATCGAGTTTCACGGCGGCATCGCCGTGCCCTACGGCTACATCGAAAGCGAGGACAACTTCGAGATCGACACGGACATGCTGGCCGACCGCATCACGCCGAAAACCCGCCTGCTGGTGCTAAATGACCTGCAAAACCCCACCGGCGCGGAATGCTCGGACAAGGAGCTTGAAAGAATCGCCGAACTGGTACTCGCACACGATCTGTATGTTCTGTGCGACGAGGCCTATTTCGACATCCGTTATGACGGTCAAAGCAAATCCCTGGCGGCGCTGCCCGGAATGCGGGAACGCTGCGTCATCCTGCACACCTTTTCCAAAAAATTCGCCATGACCGGCTGGCGCTTGGGCGCCACCATCGGCCCCAAGGAAATTATCGACGTTATCATCAAGCTCAACGTCAACGAAGAGTCCTGTTCCAACCACTTTGTCCAGTACGCCGCCATCGAAGGTTTGACCGGCGATCAGACCGAAACACTGCAGCTGTTGGACATCCTCAAGGAGCGGCGGGATACGACCGTGGATCTGCTCAACGAGATCGACGGGATCCGCTGCATCCGGCCCAACGCCACCTTTTACCTGTGGCCCAATGTCACCGGGGCGATGAAACGGACCGGGCTGACCGATTACAATGATTTCCGCCGAACCGTGCTGGAAGAAACCGGCGTCTCCTTCTGCACCCGCCTGCATTTCGGCCGCCCCATGGAGGGCGAAAACAACCGCTATATCCGCATGGCTTATTCGGGAATCGACATTCCTGAAATCAAGGCGGGGCTGGCAAAGCTTAAGCGATTTATCATGGGTTAGATTTGACAATAACTATCCGGGCCCGAAATGATTCCGCCCGGACAACCGTCCGCGCAAACCGCAACAGGAGCTGAAATACAAATGGATTTTGAAAACTTGAGAGTAAACGGCGGGCGCCTGCAGGGCACCCTGGAGGAAATGGCCAAAATCGGCGCAACACCCGGCGGCGGAGTGCAGCGCTTGACCCTGACCGATGAAGACAAAAAGGCCCGGGACCTGTTTGTCAGTTGGCTCAAAGAGATGAACCTGGAAATCACCGTGGATGAAATGGGCAATATTTTCGGTAAACGCCCGGGGAAAAACAACGACCTGCCGCCGGTGATGAGCGGCTCCCACATCGACTCCCAGCCCAAAGGCGGGCGCTTTGACGGTATTTTAGGGGTTATGGGTCCGCTGGAGGTTCTACGAACGCTGCATGAAAACAATGTCGAAACCGAGCGCCCTATCGTCATCGTCGATTGGACCAATGAAGAAGGGTCGCGTTTTGCCCCCGCCATGGTGGCCTCCGGTGTTTGGGCCGGTGCGCTGGACAGGGACTGGGTGTACAACCGCACCGACATCAACGCCAAACGTTTCGAAGAAGAACTGATCCGTATCGGCTACAAGGGGGCGGCAGCCTGCAAAAAATGGCCGGTTCACTGCTACTATGAATACCACATCGAACAGGGCCCAATTCTGGAAAAAGAAGGCAAGCTCATCGGTGCCCCTAAAGGAATATTATGCCTGCACTGGTACGATATCTATTTGGAGGGTGAAGCCAACCAGGTGGGTCCGACTCCCATGGAAGGCCGGCATGACGCCCTGTGTGCCGCGGCCGAGATGATTTTGAAAGTCAACGATCTGCCGGACCGCATGGGCGGCAACATGGTCGCGACGGTCGGCGAAATTCAAAACTACCCCAACTCAAGAAATATCATTCCGGACAAGGTTCACTTTACCGTCGATATCCGCTCCTGGGACGATGATCACGCCATTAAAGCCTGGGAACTGGTCCGCAGGGATTTTGAAGACATCGCCGCCCGGCGGGGATGCCCGATCAGGATCGAGGAAACCTGGCGGGTGGAGCACTCTCCCTTTGATGAAAATCGCGTAAAGCTGATAATGGATTGCGCCGCGGATCTGGGATACTCCTACCTGCACATGGTCAGCGGGGCCGGACATGACGCCAGCTACATGAACCAGGTTTGCCCCACGGCCATGATATTTGTTCCCAGCATCGGGGGGCGCAGCCACGTCGAGGTGGAAAACACCAGATGGGAAGACTGTGAGGCCGGCGCCAACGTTTTGCTGCACGCCATTTTGCAATCCGCCAATGAAAAAGAGTAATGACTGCGATCGATTCGTTTCGTGAAATTTTACAGATGAACAGAATGGGCCAGGGCTCTGGAATCTACTCAGTTTGCTCGGCCCATGAAACGGTTCTAAAAGCAGGCATGCTGCAGGCCAAAGAAGACGATTCGATCATGCTTATCGAGTCGACACCCAATCAGGTCAATCAGGACGGCGGCTATACCGGTATGGGGCCACAGGATTTTGTGGATCATGTCAACGCCCTGGCACGAGAAATGCGATTTGATTCAAAAAAGATCCTGCTGGGCGGGGACCATCTTGGCCCGCATACATGGCAGCATCTGCCGTCCAGGGATGCCATGGACAGAGCTAAGGTTCTTGTTCGTGAGTATGTAAAAGCCGGATATCAGAAAATACACCTTGATGCGAGCATGTTTCTGGCGGATGACACGGGGGATAGGGCCAAACCGCTGAGCGATGAAATCGTCGCAGCCAGAGCTGCCGAGCTTTGTTCATCGGCCGAGCAGGCCTGGGAAGAAATCAGAAGAGATTATCCGAAGCCGGTATATGTTATCGGTACTGAAGTTCCCCAGCCTGGCGGCGCCGGACAAAAAGGCAATCCCAGAGTAACGCTTCCTGAAGATGCGGCTAAAACGATTGCCGTTGCTAAAAAGGCTTTTTGTGACCAGGGGCTTCAATCGGCATGGGAAAGAGTGTGTGCGGTGGTTGTACAGCCCGGCGTCGGGTTCAGCGACGATCGGGTTTTTGACTATAATCATAATGCTGCAATGAAACTGAGCAGTGAAATCAACAACTATAAAAATCTTGTTTATGAAGCTCATTCCACGGATTATCAAACCCGGCAGCCCCTGAAACAAATGGTGCGGGATCATTTCTGCATTTTGAAGGTTGGACCGTGGTTGACTTTTGCCTGTAGAGAGGCTTTGTTCGGGTTGGTTGAAATTGAAAAGGAGCTATTTGAAGACCAGCCGGGTCAGAAGTCTTTTCTTCGGGAACGATTAGAAAAAGCGATGGCCGCCAATCCTAGTTATTGGCAAAGCCACTATTCAGGAACCAGCAGTGAGGAAAAGTTTAAACGAAAATTCAGCTATTTGGATCGGAGCCGATACTTCTGGCCGGACGAAAGCTTACGTGATGCTAGGCAGAAATTATTTTCTAATCTGAGAAAATTCGGCGTTCCGCCGGCACTGATCAGTCAATATATGCCCAATCAGTATTATCAAGTCAGACAGGGGCACATAGGTTGCGATCCTGAAGAACTCGTGTTGAGCAAAATTCGAGATGTCCTCAGAATATATTCCACTGCGTGCGGGCTGGGGGCTCGGGAAGGAATTAATAATCAAAATAACGTCGCTTTGAATTGAGGACCAACGGCTCGTTGAGGTTTCCGCCCGGTGGCACGAACACATTGAAAGCGATATCATCGAAGTTTGAACCCGGGCTTGGCACCTAATAATTTGTCTCGTTGAAAACACCCAGGGTACTGCTTCCCAGCCATAAACATCGATGCCCCTTCTTATTTGTCTATAATTACCTTCATAAAATAGGGCCGGAAAGATCGCCCGGCCGCCTGCCAGGTCCAGCCAGCGTTCCACCCGGGTTATGTAAATAGTCAATCGTTTTTACAATTTACATAAAAACACCCCTTAAGTTTGCCCCGGATAAAGACGATAGTCCCTTTATACCGCTTTAGATAAATGCGCCAATTGACGGACCGGTGGTATTTGCGGCGGCAAAAAAAAGCGATCGGACACCTCTGGATTTGTTCGCATAACGAAACGAATTTTGACAACCGCTATTTAAGACTCCCGCAAGGATGACGAACTATGCCAAACGCAGCTGTGACAACGCCTCCCCCTCTGCCGAAGGCGGCAGATACCATGTTCTGTTTTTCGTGCGGCAGGGCGACAAAATCGGAAGCCGAGATCTGCCCTTTCTGTGGGGTGCGCCCAAAAAAAGGAGCCGACAAAACGGCGCTGGCGCTGCTGGCATTTTTTTTGGGCGGCATTGGGGGACATAAGTTTTACGTCGGTAAATACGGACAGGGAATTCTGTATTTACTTTTCTGCTGGACCGGTATTCCCGGATTGATTGCCCTGATTGAATTTATTATTTATTTATGCACTCCCGGCGAGGATATTGCGCGCAAATACGATTCCCGGGGTCCCGGTGGGGTTGTTCTTCTGGTAGTGGGTTTTTTGGGGTTCATATTCATGGCAGGAGTCCTGACGGCAATCGCTGTTCCGAATTTCATCGCCTACCAAAACAAGGCGGTTTGCGCCCAGGTCGAATCCCAGGCGAACAAGACATTATATGCACTTTCCGAGTTTTATGCCGATCCGGGTCGCAGCCATGTGCCCTCCTTTGATGAACTGGCCCAGACCACGGGTTTGCAGCCGGACGAAAGCATTGCCGTGCAGTTGGAGGGCGAACCGGGCGAAATCCTGATACAATTTTACCACACCAGCGGAACTTGTCCGATGGGTGAGAGTTTTGTGGTATCCCTCAGTGACCAAATTGTTGCCCAGTGGCAGTAGCCTCAAATTCAAGAGCCTATCAAAGTAGTTGACCCGAGAATATAAAGCACATAATTTTAGGAATCGGGAAGTTTTTCAATCCCTGCTGTTTCCGGCCGGGCTAGGCGCTCGCTCTAGCCCGCAACAAATCCCGATCGCCTTTAGGATTCCCGCTTTATGCCGATAATCCCTATAAAGGGCTTGGGCCTAAAATACCGAGAGCATCAGCAACGGCTGGTGCCGAAAGAGTGGCTATAAAATGAAAAGAATATTTTTTATAAGCTCACTGATTGTCTTGCTGATGAGCGCGCCAATGACAGCCTATGCGCGCCAGATGGTTATCGGCAAAGCAGTCAACAACCTGCAAGCCGAGCCGGTCGACGTTCACCTGGAAAATTACGGTGTGCGGCATATTATGGAAAACGGCCGCCGTCATTCCGTCGGACTGTACAAAATAATTATCGGCGATCCCTTGGATTTGCAGATGGCCATGAGTCTGAACAAATCAAGCGGCTTCGATGGATTGATTTTTACGACGCTTGAGGACAATAAAGACGACTGGCATAAAATCAGAGTGCGTCGTCCGATCAAAGCAAGAAGGGGCTGGAAAAAGACAGATGTGGTCAAAAAAAATAGGCTGCCCTACCCGTTTAACACCATGGATGACGATCTTTTAAACAAAGTTCAGTTTATTAATGTCTACCCGGATAACGACGGTGTCGCCGTGGTCTATATCAATGAGGGTACAGCCTTTGCTGATTGTGAAAGACTCTATAATTACATTAGCGACAAACGAAAAAGTCGGAAACATCAGTTGCAAGATAGGAATTCATCCGTCTGAGCTGGAAATCCGGTATCTTCCCGGAATTATTTAACCCACAGCCTATCCTAAAAGTTTCCTCGATAGGTTCGGCGCATCTCTCCCGATACTGAACACTTCACCTGATGGTTGCGCCTACAGGGTATTCGCTAAACTGGCTGCTTTGGGGGCCACCCAATAGCGGCGCAGCCAAGTCTGCAATTGACCTTCCTCGTCATCTTCTGTAAGTTTTTTACAGGTCACCTCCGTTGTCCGTTTAGATTTGACTAGGCAATGGTCCCCACCATGTGTCGAATCACGGCATCGAGGGGTAAAAATTCCCGGCATCAAAAAAACTAAATCGGCGATCAAATGAAGATCAACAACAAAATATATAACGATCTGGGTTGCGATTGGTGGGATGAAAATGGAAACGGAAATCTGGTATCCCTGAGATATCTAACCAATCCGGTCAGATTTAAGTACATCAAAGATGTTATTAAAAATCACATAGACCGCCCGGAAGATGGAAACGTTTTGGATGTCGGGTGCGGGGGCGGTTATCTTGCCGAAGAACTCGCCAGAGAAGGCCTCGATGTAACCGGCTTGGATCCGTCGCGCAACTCAATTATTGCCGCCAAGGCCCATGGCGTCCAGGAAAAATTAACCATAAAGTATGTCAACGGATGGGGAGAAGCATTACCCTTTGAATCCAATTCGTTTCATTTCGCGTGCTGCTGTGATGTGCTGGAACATGTTGAGGATTTCTCGCTGTTAATCAAAGAAATTTCCCGTGTCTTGAAAGATGGCGGTGTCTTATTCTACGAAACCATCAACAGAACCTTTATCAGCAAGATGGTGATGATCAAAATTTTGCAGGAATGGGAGCCGGTCTCCTTTCTGGAACCGGATATTCATATCTGGGGCATGTTTATCAAACCGAAAGAACTAATAAAGGTGCTATCCCGTTATGGTTTGGCAAACCGGCAAATAAGGGGCCTGTCGCCAAGTACGAGATTTATTTCTCATTTGCTAAATCTAAGAGCACTTAAGAAAGGGGATATTTCATGGCAGGAATTGGGGAAAAAAATGAATGTGGCTGTCAGGCGCAATATTTCCTGCAATTATATTGGACATGCGGTTAAATCAAGCATTAAGGAGTAACATGAAACCTGACCTGTATCATCTGTAAATTAAAAAGCAAACCGCAGAATCCTCCTCCGGCGGACAAGTGTCGAATACCGAATTTCGAAGGATGGTTTCGCTTCGCTCAAGCCTTATTTAGATTAGACAGTATACATTCCTTCGAAATTCGACATTCATTACTTACAGTCCGCCGGAGGAGGATTCGACATTCGCTTTTTCAAAGATTCTTCTTCGATCTGACTGGACCCTTGCGGCCAGCGGCGGCGCTAATATCTGTTCTCGGTCATCTGCCTGACACGACGAAGTCACGCGCAAGCGTGACGAAGACGGGTCTTCCGTCTTCCGTCATCCGTCCTCTGACATCTGTCCTCTGTCTTCCGCCATCTGCCCTCTGCCATCCGGCCTAAAACGGTTCAAAGGGCTCGCGTTTGATAAACCGTCCGCGGCCGACCTCGCCGACGAATTCCATCTGGTCGCCGTTCCACTGGGCGACTTTATGGCCCCGGGAATAGACGGCGCCGGGCATGCCGGTGATCTGCATGCCTTCAAAAGGGGTATAATCGACGTTCATGTGCAGTTTGCTCTGGGTGATCGTAAACTTTTGGGTCGGGTCGAAAACGACGATATCGGCATCTTTGCCGACGGCGATTTCGCCCTTGTCCTTCAGGCCGAACATGCGGGCGGTGCCGGTGGAGAGCACATCCACCATGCGCTCCAGACTGATGCGGCCCTTGGCCACACCCTCGGAATGCAGCAGGATCATCAGGGTTTCGATCCCGGGTGCGCCGTTGGGAATAACCTTGTAGTCATCCTTGCCGTTCATATCTTTCTTGCCCTCAAAATCAAAGGGGCAGTGATCGGTGGCCACCACCTGCAAATCGCCCCCTCTCAGCCCTTCCCAGAGGGCCGCGTTGCTCTCTTTGGTTCTCAGCGGCGGCGACATCACGTATTTGGCCCCGTTCCAATCCGGCTCCTTGTAGCGCTCGTCATCCAGCAGCAGATACTGGGGACAGGTCTCGGCATAAACATCCACCCCGCGGTCTCTGGCCTGTTTGACGATCCACAGTCCCTCCTTGGAGGACAGGTGGACGATGTAGATGCGGGAGCCGGTCATCTCGACCATTTTGGAAGCCCTGTAAATGGCTTCCTCTTCGGCGATGTTCGGACGGCTGACTGCATGGTAGTAGGGTTCCAGCTTGCCTTCTTTTGCCAGCACCTGGTTCATGTGGTCGATGATGTGAACATTCTCGGCATGAACCTGGACCAGGCCGCCGTATTTTTTGGTTTCCTCCAAAAGCTGGATCATGGTGGCATCGTCCACCCGGAAATCGTACACCATGAAAATCTTGAAACTCGGCGTGCCGTATTCCTGGCAGGCTTTTTTGACTTCTTCAATGACTTCCGGCCGGGGGTCCATGACCGCCGGATGCAGGGAGTAATCGACACAAACTTTGCCGGCGGCCCACGATTTTTTGCGTTCGATGGCCTCGAGCAGGGTTTCGCCCTTTTGCTGCAGATCAAAATCCACCACGCAGGTCACCCCGCCGCAGGCGGCCGCCTTGGTGCCGCTCTCATAATCATCCTGGGCGCTGGTCCCCATAAAGGGCATCGAAATGTGGGTGTGGGGATCGATGGTGCCGGGGAGAATGTATTTTCCTTTGGCATCCACAACCTCATCGGCCGGGTTGTCCAGATCGGTGCCGATGGCGCTGATTTTATCGCCTTCGGCAAAGACGTCGGCCTGGTAACGGCCGGTGCTGGTTACGACAGTTCCTTGTTTAAATAACACACTCATTGGGGCCCTCCTTTGTAAACGGCTCTAACTTGACGTCTTTTTCCATATTTTTATCCATAACGGCGGTTTCCTGACGATCCCATTCGCGGGGCATTTCCTTGAAGGATATCAATCCGGGAACTGGGCAGACAAAGCTGCAGATCATGCAGCTCAGACACTTGTCCTCAATCAATTGCGGCCGGCGGTCGGCGCCATCCCACTCGATGGCCTGACCGGCGCCGTCCCGGCAAACGATGTAGCACTGGCCGCAGCCGACGCAGCGATCAAGATCGTAACTGGCAATGCCCTGGCGGTCAATGTCAAATGCGTCGGTTTCATGCAGGTTGGCAAGGGCCTTGCCGACGAGGTCGGAAATCCTTTCGATCCCGCGACCGGCCATGAAATCGGAAAGGCCTTCGATCATGTCCTCCACGATGCGGTAGCCGTAGTGCATAATGCCGGTGGTCACCTGGATCGTCGAGGCGCCCACCAGGATGAATTCCAGGGCATCGATCCAGGTCTCGATGCCGCCGATGCCTGAAAGCGGCAGTCCGAGCTGCGGGTTCTGGGCCATGGAGGCGATAAAATTCAGACCGATGGGTTTGACCGCCGGGCCCGAGGTGCCGCTGATGGCGCCCTTGCCGAAGACATTGGGGGTCGGCACAAAATCGTCCAGACCGACACTGGAAATGCCCCTGACGGTGTTAATGGCGGAGATGGCATCGGCGCCGCCGTTTTTTGCGTACATCGCCGGCTCGTTCATATCGGTGATGTTGGGGGTCATCTTGGCGATGACCGGAATGGACACCGCCTCTTTGACGGCCGCGGTGAACCCCTCCAGGAGTTGGAAAGCCTGCCCGACCTTGTGGCCGGCGCCTTCGATACACATGTGGGGGCAGGAAAAATTCAGCTCGAGCATATCCGCGCCGTTGTCCTCGGCCGCTTTGGCCAGATAGACCCACTCGTCGGTGAAAAATCCCATGATGCTGGCGATGATGGGGTGGTCCGGATAATGCTTTTTCAAATAGAGGAAATCCGCCAGGTTGTCCTTCAGGGGGCGATCGGAGATCATCTCGACGTTTTGAACGGCGATTTCCTGCTTGGCACCGTAGTCAAGACAGTGCATCCGCGGCGACGGGTGGACAATCGGCAGGCGGTCTGAATTCAAGGTTTTAAAGACCACGCCGCTCCAGCCGGCATCAAAGGAGCGCGCCACCATCTCGGCACTGTTGGAAACCGGCGAAGATGAAAGTAAAAATGGATTCTTAAACTTTACTCCACAAAAGTCTATGGATAGGTCAAGGTTGCTGGTCACGTTTGGTCCTCCTTATAAAGAGTTCAGAGGTTCCGGGTTCTGGGTTCAAGGTTGCCTTAAGTGCTGATTTCTGGCTCAACGTTTATATCGTTAAACTTCAGGAAGGAAAACATATTTAATGAGTGAATACTCACTCCCTTAACCCTGAACCTTTGAACCTCTGAACCTATTTTTCGAGATATTCCTTAATCGCCCGGGCGGCGATTTTGCCGTCCTGAACGGCCTGCACCACCAGGGCCGGACCTCGCACGATATCGCCGCCGGCGAAGATGCCTGCCACCGAAGTCCGGCCGGTTTCGGAATCCACCTTGATCAGATTTTTTTCGTTGAGGTCGACGTTGGGATACCACTGGGGCGAATCGGCGGCCGCGATATTGCCGATGGCCTCGATGACCACGTCGGCGTTCATCGTCCATTGGGAGCCTTCGATCGTTTCAGGCGCCCTGCGGCCGGAAGCGTCGGGCGCTCCCAGCCGGGTGCGCACCAGTTTCAACCCGGTCAGCCGGTTTTGCTCGTCGGTTACATAATCCAGGGGCTGGTTGAGCAGCAGAAAATGAACGCCGGCTTCCAGGGCCTCGATGCGCTCGTCGGCTTCGGCCGGCATCTGGGAGTAAGAACGCCGGTAGATCAGGTAAACATCTCTGGCCCCCAATTTGACAGCGGACTCGATGCAGTCCATGGCCACCGATCCGCCGCCGATGACCGCCACCGTTTTGTCTTGCAGTTCGCGCTCGACTTCCGCCAAACGCCCGTCACGCAAGGCTGCCAGATAGTCCACCGATGAGAACAGCCCATCTATCTTCGCTGGGCCTGCCATGATGCTGGCCGCTTCCCACAGTCCGGGAGCCAGAAACACGGCCCCATATCCAGCGGTCAGCAGTTTTTCAGCCCCCTCTTTACCCTGGATGGGGGAATCGCACTCAAACCTGACCCCCAGCGCCTTGATGTCCTCCATTTCGCGGGCGAGGAAATTCAAGTCGAACCGGTAGGAAACAACCCCATAGCGCAGAACCCCGCCGGGTTCGGGCCGGGCTTCAAAAACGGTCACCTGAAAGCCGTCTTTAGCCAGCTCGGCTGCACAGCTCAATCCGCCGGGCCCGGAGCCCACCACGGCGACTTTTGCGCTGCGCACGGGCGGCTTCTCAAAAACCCTGAAACCCGTAGCCCATGAGTGCTCCACCAAAAAGCGCTGGATTTGTCCGATCCGGATGGGCCGGTCGGCGCCTTCGGGCCGGTTCAATGACTTGAACATGGCGCTGCACTTTTCCTCGCACAAACGCGACGTCGGGCACAACACACCGCAGGCACCGCCCAGGATATTATTGGATTTGATGGTGCGAATGGCGCCGGTAATGTTTTTGAAGCGAAATTTTCTGATGAATTCAGCCGGTTGAGTTTCCGCCGGACAGGCCTGCGAACAGGGCGCGTCATGGCAGAGCAGACAGCGGTCAGCCTCGGCCAGCGCCTGGGCCAGGTCGAGCCCTTTGCTCATCTCTTTAAAATTATCCGCACGACTCACAATTTCCCCTCCTTCGGATTATTTTCTCGTTTCACGGACCTAAATAAAAATCAATAATGTTAACTATATATGACCGAACATAAGCTCTAACTTTACGCTTTTCAGATTTGGTTGTCAATTGCTATCCACCAGAGATTTAAAACGGTTTGACAATATTCAACCATATTAGAATAAATCTTGACGTCCACCGATGGGAACCATATATATGAATGCGAATTATCACACGGCTATAAAATAGCTACCATTTTCCTTATCAAGGAGGAATTTATGTCAAGAATTGTGAAGTGCGCCCATATTCAGGCATCGAACGCCAGACATGACGGCACACCGGCTGAAATTAAGGAAGCCATGATCCTAAAACATCTGCCGCTGATCGAAGAGGCCGGGCAAAAGGGCGTTCAGATTCTTTGTCTGCAGGAAATTTTTTCCGGGCCGTATTTTTGTGCCGAGCAGGACATCAAGTGGTACGAAACGGCTGAAAAGGTACCTGGGCCTACCGTCGAACGACTTTCCGAATATGCCAAAAAATACCGCATGGTGATGGTCATCCCTGTTTATGAAATGGAAATCAGCGGTATTTATTTCAACACCGCCGCTGTCGTCGATGCAGACGGCGCCTATCTGGGCAAGTTTCGCAAGGTTCACATTCCTCACACCTGGCCGGGATTCTGGGAGAAGTTTTATTTCAAACCGGGCAACCTGGGATTTCCGGTGTTCGATACCGCTTATGCCAGAATCGGGATCTATATCTGTTACGACCGCCATTTTCCCGAATGCGCCCGGATTCTGGCATTGAACGGGGCTGAAATCCTGTTTAATCCTTCGGCGACCACGGCCGGAAAATCCCAATATCTATGGGAGCTCGAGCAGCCCGCCCAGGCGGTGGCCAATGGTGTCTTCATCGGCGCCAACAACCGCGTTGGACTTGAAAAACCCTGGGAATTCGGCCGGTTCTACGGCTCCAGCTATTTCGTAAATCCCCGCGGGGAAATGCTTGTCAAGGGCAGTGAGGACGAAGATGAGGTGGTCATCGCCGATTTGAACCTGGAGGAAATCAGAGAGGTTCGGGATGGTTGGCAGTTTTTCCGCGATTTGCGCCCCGACATGTACACCGATTTGACCCGCACATTTTCCGGTTGAGACCTGCCGGCGCCGGACTGCCGGCCGGGCGACACCTGGACCTTATATCCATAACGAACCCTACAGGGGCTAACCACAGAGAGGAGAACAAACCATGAGTGAAGAACAGAATCAGGAAAAACAGCATTGGATTGTCTACCCGCTGGGCAGCAAGCCCAAGTGGCCGTTGGCGGTGCTGCTCGGCATTCAGCAGTATCTGACCATGTTCGGCGCCACTGTACTCATCCCTTTCATTGTCGGAGGGGCCATGCAGCTGCCCCCGGAACAGCTGGCACTGATGATATCGACCATCTTCTTTACCTCGGGACTCTGCACCCTGATCCAGTAGTCGCCGCTGGGCAACAAACTGCCCGTGATCCAGGGCGGAACCTTTTCCTTTTTAGGTCCCACATTCGCCATTATCGGCATGGTGGCGGCCAAAAAGCTGACCGGTCCCGAGCCGATGTGGCAGATCCAGGTCCAGGAAGTGGCCGGCGCCATAATGATCGCCTCGGTGGTTGAAATCGTGCTGGGCTACACCGGCATCATGGGGCAGGTCCGCAAGCTGATCAGTCCCATCGTCATCGGGCCCACCATTGCCATGATCGGCCTGGCGCTTTTCGGCATCGGCGCCCCCTGGATGGCCACCAACTGGATCATCTCGCTGATCACCCTGATCGCCCTGATTGTGTACTCCCAGGTGTTGTCTATGAAATCCCGGGTGTTCCTGCTCTTTCCGGTCCTGCTGGCGATTGCCACCGGCTGGGTCGCGTCCCTTTTGGGAACGGTCCTGGGTCTGATTCCGGAGGGCAATGCCGCCAACCTGGCCGGCAAACTCGGATTGATCGGGTCCGCTCCCTGGGTCAGCTTTATGCCCATGGTGCCGTTTAAATGGGGATTTCCCGATCTGGGCAGCGCCACCCTGTGGGCCGGTGTCTTCGGCATGCTGGCCGGTTATCTGGCATCCATGATCGAGTCTATCGGCGACTACTATGCCTGCGCCCGCATCTCGGAAGCGCCGGTTCCCACCGGACGCATGATTTCCCGCGGCCTGGGGGCCGAAGGTCTCGGTTGTCTGATCGCCGGTATCCTGCAGACCTGCAACGGCACGACAACCTACTCGGAAAATATCGGCTCCATCGGTTTGACCAAGGTGGCCAGCCGCCGGGTGGTCCGCTGCGGTGCCGCCATCATGCTGATCATACCGATCGTGGGCAAATTCGGGGCGATTCTGGCCACCCTGCCCATGCCGGTGGTCGGCGCGATGTTCGTGGGTCTGTTCGGCATGATCGCCTCCGTGGGGTTGTCAAACCTGCAAATCGTCAACCTGAACAATTCGCGCAACCTGTTCATTATCGGCCTGTCCTTTTTTGCCGGCCTGAGCGTGCCGTTCTGGTTTACGCCACATTATGACGTGGCCACCGGCCAAATCGTCAGCGGCGCCCTTTCCTGGGGCCAGCAGGGCGATTTTATCAACGTCGTCGGCAATATTTTTCAGGCGATTCTGAGCACCGGCAAGGCGGTAACCGCTCTGGTCGGAATCCTGCTGGACAACCTGCTGCCGGGCGCCACCCGGGCCGAACGCGGGCTGGAAGTCTGGGAAAAAGATGCTTCCGAGGAAGCCTGGGAAGAAGCCGAGGCCGCCTGGGCCGCCATGAAGGAAGGTGAAATGCGACCGGTCTAGACTGCGCGTTTGCAACCATCGAAATGGGGGATCGCGGCTGGAGCGGTTCCCCATTTTCAATTATCTTTCAGGGCACGGACAACCACGGGTTTAACGGATTTTTGTGACTGAATTGCGAATCAACGATTGGTCTAAAGTAATGAATCACCGAGATTGAGGGCGCGAGGAGCTTCTCCATTCCTGCTCTGTCCGGCCGGCCCGGGCGCATACCCCAGCCGGACACCGCGGCATAAGTTGCAAACCGCATAATCGATAGAAAATATTATTGGTGAAAAAATCCTCGACCTCCCAATTAACTCGAAACCAGGATTCCGGCATTTTACAATCCGTGTTTATCCGTGCTAATCTGTGTCCAAATCTATACAGGGAATCAAAAATTTGCCGAAGCCTGTCATGTACATAATTTACGGCCTCATGATCGCCATCGGGCTGGTCGCCATGTACACCCTGCTCAATGCGGGTAATCCCGACAGTCTCTTGCGGCCGTATCTTCCCGACCCGCGCCATGATGTCTACGTGGCCATGGTATCATCGCTTCTGGTGTTTATCCTGGGGTTTTTTGTATTCTTTTCACGCGACCGCGAGGGGTTCCGCCAGCTGGTGGATCTCAATGCCGATCAAATCCGCAAGCTGAGAGAAAGCGGCACCAGCGACGAGGAAATTGCGGCGTCCATCCTTGCGGCCATGGGAAGCTTCAGCGGCTACCGGCACAATCTGGCACTCAAGAAGCTGGTAATCGCACTCTCAGAGTTTAAATAGGGCCCAAATGGTGGAATTTTATAAAAATCAGCAATGGCTTCTGATCGCTTTCGTCTTCTTCGGAATCATTGCCTATATTGCCTGGATTCGCTGGCGGGATCGCAAATGGATCGAAGCGCGCTTCGGCAGCCGCAAAATTCTGGCGATCAGCTTCGGTGTCAACTATTTCGGTCGGGCTTCCGAGCCGGGTCCGCCGCGCAAAAGCAGCGGATTTTTGTTGCTGCTTCCCGATCGATTGTTTTATCGCAGCCGGCTGAAAAAAATCGAACTCGAGATACCCGGTCGCGGTATTGCGAGGGTTTACCACGATCGCAGCCACAAGGGCACCCATCTTCACCAGTCCCTGGTCAAAATAGATTTTATCAACCAGGCAAGCGATAGGGACACCGCCGCGTTTAAAGTCCCCTATCCCCCGCAGTGGATCCATGCCATTGAAAATACGCTGGTAAATAAAGAGTGAAGACCGATGATATTCAGAACTCACGTGCACAACAGGCCTGATCAGTCATGAGAACAGCTTCCGAAACAGATTCATCCCGCCTCGATAAGCGCGATGCCCTGTTCATCATTGTTTGCTTTTTTCTGTCCGGAACCGCCGGTCTGGTTTACGAAGTGCTGTGGGTGCGAATATTCGGCAAGGTCATCGGCAGCGCTCCTTTGGCCGTGGCGTCGGTGCTGACCGTATTCATGGCGGGCCTGGCACTGGGCAGCTATATCGCCAGTAAAAAGGTGGACGGCATCCGTTCCCGGGGTGATCTGCTTTGGCTGTACGGGCTGCTGGAATGCGGTATCGGATGCTACGCCCTGCTGCTGCCCTTGCTGGTCAAATCCACTAAACCGCTGTATGTACTGCTTTACGGCCGCCTGTTCGACGATTTCTGGTTGTACAATCTGTGCTCTTTTTTCGTCTGCAGTGTCCTGCTTTTACTTCCCGTGCTGATGATGGGCGCCACCCTGCCCGTGCTGTCGCGCTTTTTTGTTCACCAATTGAGCAGTTTGGGTCAGCGCGTGGGTCTTTTATACGGAGTCAACACCATCGGCGCGGCTGTCGGAGTCGTTCTGGCCGGATTTTTCCTGATTGAACGGCTGGGTCTGTGGGGAACCATCCTCGCGGTCGCGGGCCTCAACCTGACCGTCGGTCTAATCTGCGTTGTTGCCGGCAAAAAGGTTCTGCGTTTCCAGACAGAACCGTCCGGTGGAGGCGGCACCACCACCGCCCCTGAAGCCCGGTCCGACGGCGCCCGTGTCCACTCTGCGGGAGACATTCGCCTGGCCCTGGCGGTTTTCGCTGTGTCCGGTTTTTGCGCCATGGCTTACCAGGTTATCTGGACGCGGCTGCTGGGCCTTCTGATCGCTCCGACAACCTATGCTTTCAGTCTCGTCGTCGGTACATTTATCATCGGTCTGGCCATCGGCAACGTCCTGTTCGGCCGAATGGCGGATCGTGTCAAAGATCTGATGTCGCTGCTGGCCCTGACTCAAATTGCAGCCGCCGGCTTCGCCCTGGCGGCCAGTCAATTTTTAGGCGTCAGCCAGTTCTTCTTCGCCAAACTTCTGTTTGCCCTGCAGGAAAGTTTCGGCCAGGCTATGGTCGTTCAATTCCTGGTGATCTTTTTTATTCTTTTCTGGCCCACTCTGTTTCTAGGGGCGACGTTTCCCATCGTCAACAAGATATACGCAACATCCTTATCCAGTCTGGGGCGATCCATCGGCAGAGCGTACGCAGTCAACACCGTCGGGGCGGTATGCGGATCGTTTGCCGCCGGTTTCTTTCTGATCCCGGTCTTGGGCAAGGAGGGCAGTCTGTCCGTTCTGGTCGGCGGTCAGGCGGCTTTAGCGCTCTTGGTTCTGGCCTGGATCCTTAAAGATCGGTCGTCGCAACCCCGCTTTCGCGCAATCCAGTTTGTCTTCCCAATGGTTTGTCTGGGCCTCGTCTTCGTTTATCCTGACTGGAACCGGGGCTTGCTTTCCTATGGACGCTACCAAATCCCGGCGGATCTTACCCAGCACTTTCGCCGGTCCGGATGGCTGGCCTCCCTCTGGCACGGTGAAAAGATTCTAGACAGGCAACAGCAGGGCAGAGAAGTCGTGTTTTACGGAGACGGGATCGGTGGTTTTACCACCGTAGAAAAACACACCGACAGCATGGGTACGATCCGCTACACCATGCTCAACAGCGGCAAGCCGGATGCCACCTCCCACGACGACGCCGCCACCCAGGCGCTATTGGCCCACATTCCTTTGGTTTTCCACCCGTCTCCGGCCAATGTCATGATACTGGGTCTGGGCAGCGGGATGACCGCCGGCGAAGTACTGCATTATCCCGTCAGGCGGGTCGATGTTTTGGAAATAAACGAACAGGTCATCAAGGCCGCCCATTTTTTTGATGACTGGAACAACCGCTTCGCCGAAGATCCCAGAACTCGCATTATCGTTCAGGACGGCCGCAACCACCTGCTGCTGAGCCGGATGCAGTACGATGTGGTCATCTCCGAGCCGTCCAACCCGTGGATGGCGGGCATGGCCAGCCTTTACACGCAGGAATCTTTTGAAACGATTCGGGAGCGCTTAAATGACGGCGGCATCTTTATCCAGTGGGTCAACGCCGGGCGCATGGACTGGCCGACCCTGGCAATGGTCGGCAAAACGTTTGCTGAGGTTTTCTCCAACAGCCTGATGATGGTGTCTCCGGTCGGCGGGGCTGATTTTTTCTTTGTCGGCATCAAGGGAAACGACCCGCTGCGACTGTCGGTGGCCGAGGGGAACCTTGGCTTTGCCTCCCGGTCAAAGGTGATGCGACTGGCGGACGCCAGGCTGCTGTATCATCTGATCCTGACGGATCGCGTCGCCGCCATGTTTGCCGACGGGGTCATCCACAGCGACGATCGGCCTTACCTGGAATTCGCCGCCCCCAGACATCTTTACGCATCCAGCCGGGGAATCGCAAACGAGCTGAAGCAGCGGCCGCGCATCTCGGAGGCCACGGCGGCCATCATCGAATCCTCCAGTAATCTGGAGACCGCCCTCAACATGGCGGAACTGTCGACATCGATGTTCGCGCCGGAATTCCCCGCCATCGACCTGGCGGCCGCCACACCCCAACAGATGTCCCGCTACCGCTCCCTGGTACGAGAGTTCTGCGCCAAGCGGGTAATCGAGAATTATATGATGTTTTACGACGACCGCTCGCGCGAAATTTGTGCCGACGTGCAGACCGGGTTCATCGAACGGCATCTGGTCGATTCACCGGGCGACGGCCGCGCCTGGGGCGAGCTGGGCGCCATTTACGCCAAACGCCGCCAGTTCGACAAGGCTTACATGGCCCTGGAAAGATATATCGCCGCAAAACCGGACGAACCGAATGCCCATTTCCGCATGGGCGTCCTGATGGTGATGAGAAAAAGCTTCGACCGGGCCCGCGGGCAATTTCAAAAAACCGTTTCCCTGAATCCGGACCACACCGGCGCCCTTTTGTATTTGGCCAAATTGAGCCTGCTGGAAGGAGATAAAGCCGCGGCCATCAGAAAGCTGAACCAGGTACTGGCGGTTGAGAAGAATCCGGAAGCAGAGGCCCTGCTGAGACGAATTGAGTAAGACGACGGTAAATCTCCAATTGGATTGACACCCTTTAAGACGGCTTCTACCCTAGTTGAACCAAGAACGCTCAATTTGTCGTTATTCGTTATATGTTAATCGTTATTTGAAATGGCCCGACAACCGGCTTTACATTTCTTTATTCAGTGACAACTAAAAACAGATCGCATTCCATTTCAACCAATAATCCTCAAACGTGGTATCGTCTCCAATAGGCAACCCCCCCTATTTGTCTCCCAGACTTGCCTGACAGGACTCCAGACACTGCCCCCATAGTTGACATGCCATCGCCAAGGGTTAGTTTAAGATAAACCGGTGACTTGGGAATACAGCCGAAAAAAACTACGTCCGATAGCGGTTGTCATGTTTGAAATAGCGTCTATCCGTTATACTCTAGACGTTCTCCTGTTAGGAAATATTGCAGCCGGGGCATACATATGACAACCGGTATAATGGAAAGGAAGATGTTATGGACCCTAAATCATACTGCGATGTCGTGGGTGTCGAGCTTAGCAGCTGGAAAGCCAGAATCTACGATATCATTCGCAAGACAGAAGCGTTGTCCGCAGGCGACCGGGCAAACTTGAGCTCATCTTTGAATGAACTGCATGAACTGGTCGACGACCTGACCGAACGCATCGAATGGTTGTCGCGTGAATGTCCGGCGGACTGGGGCGGTGCCAAAGAACAAATCGAGGATACGCTTGCGCAAATGAAAAACAGCTGGAAAAATGTCTGGGGCGTGTTAGGTGAGAAAGAATACGGCATCGGCGGCGCATGAGCCTGACGGGCCGGACACAACCCTGGTTCCGATATGCAGCGCTCAACGGGAAAATAGGCATCGCGCTCAGTACTTAGCTCCGCGTACTTTGCTCTTGCTGCTAGGGTTGTGTCCCGGAATTAAATACTAAATTTTGAACTTGGGTTATGAGTCTGTCCGCGTCCTTGCATATAATAAATCCCAAGCACCAAATAAGAAATAGCAAATCCGCCGGAGGCGGATTTGGGATTTAAACAATTGAATTCAGGAATTGGAACGGCTTAATCATCCATTCGCGTTTTGGAAATTACTTATAGAACACGACACTAGGAGCCGGATTGCCCATTTCAATCCAAAGCCGTGCCCCAGTCGTACTGTCGTTTGATATAATTTAAAAACAGGGACGTTTCCGTCCTGGCAATCCCGTCAATTTTATTAATTTTCTCAAAAATCAATTCATTCAGCTCATCCAGCGATTTAACGACAAACTCCGTGTCGATTCCGGTGCCGCCGGTTGTCTGAACGATGAACCAGAGCGGTTTGAGTTTCTTCAACTCTTTGATGATTTTATCCATCTTCTTGATATCGACATGGATCCTGATATTGCCGACGATCTTGAAGCCGAGTTTGATCGGGTTGCTGACCGCAACTATCTGGATATATTCCTCCCTGATCAGGCGGTTTAAGCGGGTTCTGACCGTGGCTTCGGAAAGACCGATCTCCTTGGCGATATCCGTATTGGAAATCCGCCCGTCTTTTTGCAGCAGTTCGATCATCCGACAGTCGATTTGGTCGAGTGCTTTCTTTCTGTGGTTTGAATGATTTGGTTTCATGCAACCCCCGTTCTGGATTCAAGAATGACCAGTGACGCATGAAGGCATTGTTTAAAGCCTTCAAGCAGGCGCCCACTTTTCGGCCCTGGCCGCTTTTTTAGGAGCAAGTTTGAATTTTCGACTGCCCCCATCGAATTTCCGCTCGCCCGAATTCCTCAACGTTCTATTCGACATTCCACGCTTCAGATGCTCCTACCATCTAAGAAACAAAAAAACAACAGAAAATTAGTATATAACGTATTATACTTGGGTAAATATTTTTAAATTCGCAGAATTTAATCAATATTTTTATATTTTTCGCAGAAAAATGTAAAAATATCTTGACAAGAAAATTTGGTTTGCCTATTGTACCCTAATATTGATAAGGCAAGTGTATCAGTTCCATCGCGAAAGTCCGCCAACGCCCATATTTACAAATTCATCCTATCAATCACATCCAAAGGAGGAAAGGCTATGTCACTGACATTAATGCAAAACTACATCAACGGGGAATGGGTGGAATCCAATTCGACCACTCTGGGAGATGTGTGGAACCCGGCCACTGCTGAGAAAATTGCCCAGGTTCCCTATAGCACCAAGGAGGATGTCGACCGGGCGGTCAAGGCCGCCAAAGACGCCTACTGGGATTGGCGCACGACGCCGCCGTTGACCCGTGCCCGCTATCTGTTCAGGCTCAAGGACTCTTTTGAGGAAAATTTCGAGGAAATTGCGGCCGTTCTGACCACCGAGCAGGGCAAGTGCATCGATGAAGCTCGCGGGGAAGTCCGGCGCATGATCGAAAATGTGGAACACGCTACCGGTGTGACCACCCTGATGTGCGGGTATACCCTGGAGGACATTGCCACGGATATCGACTGCTACGGCCACCGCCAGCCGCTGGGGGTTTTTGCGGCCATCGTTCCCTACAATTTCCCGGGAATGGTCGCCTGGTGGTTTTTGCCCTATGCTCTGGTAACCGGCAACACCTTTATTGTCAAACCGTCCGAGCAAGTGCCCATGACCCAGACCAAAATCTTCGAGATTATTGATGAAGTCGGGTTTCCGGAAGGGGTCGTCAACATGGTTCACGGCTCCCGCGACGTGGTCAACGGTCTGCTGGACCACCCGGATATCGAAGGCATCTCGTTTGTCGGCGCGACCCCGACGGCTAAATATATCTATCAGCGCTGCGGTGAGACCGGCAAGCGGGTTCAGGCCCTGGGAGGCGCCAAAAACATCGTGGCCGTCATGCCGGATGCCGATCTGGATGCCGCCATGCCTTCTTTGATCACTTCTTTTTACGGCTGCAGCGGCCAGCGTTGCCTGTCGGGTTCGGTGCTGGTACCCGTCGGCGACGTCGCCGACGAACTGATTGAAAAATTTTCAGCGGCCGCCAAGGCCATGAAGGTCGGCAGCGGCCTGGACGAAGCCACGGGCATGGGCCCGGTGGTCAGCGCCGCTCACAAGGAAAGGGTGCTGGGCTACATTGAAAAAGGCATCGAAGAAGGCGCCGATCTGGTTATGGACGGCCGCAACTTTACGGTCGATGAATATCCCAACGGATTCTTTGTCGGGCCCACCATCTTCGATAACGTCAAAGCCGACATGACCATTTGCCGGGAAGAAATTTTCGGGCCGGTGGTCAGCGTTGTGCGGGCCAAGGATCTGGACGAGGTTATCGAACTGGTCAACACCCGCGGTTTCGGCAACGCCGCCTGTCTTTATACCAACAGCGGTGCGGTCGCCCGCGAATTTAAATATCGCGTGCTGCCGAGCATGATCGGAATCAATATCGGAATTGCCGCTCCCATGAGCTTTTTCCCCTTTGGCGGGGCCGGCAATTCGATGTTCGGCGACATCAAGGCCCACGGCCAGGAAATTTTTAATTTCTTCACCGATACCAAGGTGGTCATCGAACGCTGGTTCTAACTCGGGTTGCGGGTTACGCGTTGGCAGCTCGGAATGTTCCGATGGACGCCGTCAACACGCAATCGATGCCTCGCAACCCGAACCACGCAACCCGCAACGCGTAACACGTAACTCGCTACACACATCAAGGAGGAACACCATGCCTCTTGAAAACTTTGGCAGTATTCTCAATTTCGCCGAAAGCCTGGAAAAACAGGACCAGGAATTTTTTTCGGCTGCAGCCGACAACCCGGAATGTGCGGACCACCGGGAAATATTTGTACAGTTCGCCAAAGACAGTGCCAAAAATATAAAAACGGTTCAGCGCACCCGCCGCGAAAATGTTACCGAAATGATTCTGGAGCCGATCAGGGACTTTACCCGGGCGCCCTATTGCGAGGAGTGTGAAGCGGCAGGCGGCATGAGCGCCGCCGAAGTGCTGGCCACGGCCAACCGTCTGGTTGACAGGGCCGAGCGCTATTACACCGAGGCCGCTGTTAAAATCAAGGCCCTGCCGGAGGTTGCCCGCGCTTTGAAAACCATATCCAAAAAACATAAGGCCCATCGCCAGAAACTGGCTTCTTTGTAGCCGAAATTGATCCGCCGACTGAACGGAATATAAAAGGAGAACAGGACATGACAGACGTAACCGCAAGAATCAAGGAGATGGCGGCCCATACCTACGGCACCTGGGGGCGCCAGAACGCCTGGAAAACCCCGCTGCTGATCACCGACGCCGAGGGGGTCTATTTTTACGACCACACCGGCAAGCGCTATCTCGATTTTTCAGCCCAGTTGATGTGTTCGAATCTCGGTCACAAAAACCCGGTCGTGATCGAGGCCATCGTCAAGCAGGCCGAAAAACTGCCTTATGTCGCCCCCGCCTTTGCCACCGAAATTCTTTTAGAGGCCGTGGAAGCCCTGCGCTCGGTGTTCCCGGAGGAACTCAGCCGGTTCTTCTTTTCCACCAGCGGAACGGCCGCCAATGAGGCCGCTTTGAAAATGGTGCGGCAATGCCAGTTTCCCTCCTATAAAGTCATCTCCCGCTACCATTCCTATCACGGCGCCACCGCGGTCGGGCAGTCTTTTACCGGCGATCCGCGGCGCTGGTATGCCGAGTTGGCGCGCACAGTGGTCGACGGCGTCGTTTTCGCACCGGACAACTACTGCTACCGCTGTCCTTTCGGCATCACCTATCCGGATTGCAACGTGCAGTGTGCCAGGTATCTGGACTACATGATCAGGGAAGAGGGCAATGTGGCAGCGGTGATCGTCGAGCCCATCGTGGGTACCAACGGACGGATGATACCGCCGCCGGAATACTATCCGATCCTGCGCCGTATTTGCGATGAGCACAATGTGCTGCTGGTATGCGACGAGGTCATGTCCGGATGGTTTCGCACCGGCAAAACCTTTGCCATCGATCATTGGAACGTGCTGCCCGACATTCTCACCACCGCCAAGGGGGCCAGCGCGGCCTATACGCCGGTGGCCATCACTGTCTCCAACGACAGGGTCGCGGACTTTTTCGATGAGGAGGTCTTCTGCCACGGACACACCTTCGCCTATCATGCCCTGGCGGCCTCCGCCATTCCGGCGGCCATTGCCGAACACGTCAAGTTGATGGACTCCGGCCTGCCGCAAAAGGCCAGCGAACATCTGAAAAACAGGCTTTACGACCTGGCTGACAGACATATTTGTATCGGCGATGTCAGGGGCGTTGGACATTTCTGGGCCCTTGAAATCGTCAAAAACCGCAAAACCAAGGAACCCTTCGATACCAAACCGGACAAATTCAGCGGCAAAGCCATGATGACAGCCAAAATCAGCGGCGACGCCATGCAAAACGGGTTGTACCTGTCGTCCTGGTATGACACCATGGTCATCACACCACCGCTGATCATTACCGAAGACCAGATCGATGAGGCCATTGCCATCCTCGACAAATCCCTGGAAATTGCCGACAAAGAAGCCGTCGAAACCGATGTGGCGGCCTCCCGAAGCTGTGAATACAGCCGGTAACGGCAGGCAGCCAGGCCGTGCCAAAGCCTGATTCGCGGCTCCGCCTCGAACAAACCCCAAGCAGGATGCGGGCTTTGTCCCCATCCTGCTTCTTCGTGTCCACACACCAGATTAATTGAGGGCTCGGGAAGTTCCTCAATCCCTGCTCTGTCCGGCTGGGGTATGCGCCAGCCGGACACCGCTTCAGACGGCGAATGCCGAACAAATGTGAACAAAGACAAATGGGGAGCAACTTCCCGAGCCCTCAATTCAATACCCGCCGAGACCGGCCTGGCAGTTTTATCGTGTCTGATTTCAAATTACATATCCTACTAAAACAGTAAGTTATGGCTTGCTGCTTGACACAGCGAAGTCAGCTTTCTATAATTGATAATTAATATATCACAGATCTCAGGGTGGATATCGGGCTGCGGACCGTTATGGCGATTATCAACTTAAAAAAAAAAGAAGTCGAATGCAAAATAGTCTACTACGGTCCGGGCAGATGCGGTAAGACGACCAATCTTGAATACGTCTTTAAAAACAGCCGCAGTTTGATGACCGAAGAAATGGTTTCGATCAAGACCAAAGGCGATCTGACCATTTTTTTTGATTTTGTCCCCATGAATGCCGGTCAAATAAAGGGATGCGACGTCCGCTTTCAGCTGTACACCGTCCCCGGCCAGGTGAAATACAATTCCACCCGCAAACTGGTGTTAAAAGGGGTCGACGGCATTGTTTTCGTAGCCGATTCCCTGAAAATCCGCCACGAGAAAAACCTCATTTCTCTGAAGAACCTCGCCGACAATTTAAAGGCTTACGGTCTGAATATCATGAAGATGCCGGTGGTGATGCAGTGGAACAAAAGGGACCTTGCCAAACAAGGCCTGCCCCTGATGAGCATCGAAGAAATGGAGCATGCCTATAACCGGCAGCTCAAGGCCCCTTCCTATGAAGGCAGTGCCGTGACCGGTATGGGCGTCAACGATACCCTAAAGGCCTGCCTTATCCATACCCTGAGGTCTTTACGCAGAGAGGCGGGATGGGGATAGATGAAAGTGGAATTCGGAAGGTGAAATGCCGGGTATCAAAGAAGGTACATTGTCAGGAGCAAAATGTTAAATGGTTTAAGGTATAGGGTATAAGGTGCAAGGATTGAAATGGCGTTCGGTAATCGGCGCACGGCATTCGGTTAAAAGCCTTGTGCCGAAAGCCGAATGCCACTCTCGTTTTTCCACCGCAAGCCGCTAGCCTTACACCTTATACCCTATACCTTGGAGTTCCAGCAAATCAAAGACAATACACCACCTCAATTGGTTAAAGCCTCGAACTTGGTAATTGGTATTCTAGTTGTCTTTGGAAGGATTAATCAACTCACCCACATCCGGGAAGCTTTTCTCTAATTTCTTAAATTCGCGCTGATAGCTTTTCCCAGATCCCATCATCACGCTGATGGGCTGCAGCGGCTCTATATTCTCACACACAATCTTAATGGCGGCTGTAATCGGTATCGAGAGCAGTGCGCCGACAATTCCCCACAGCCACCCCCAAAAAAGCAGCGACAGCAGGATAACCACCGGGCTGAGATTCAATTGATCGCCCAAAACTTTCGGGGCAATGCCGTTGCCGATGCTTAACTGGATGGTCAATAGGGCAAAAAAGGTGATCACGCCGGGCCACAAGCTGGGATAGAACTGGATCAAGGCCAACAGAATGGGCGGGATGCTCGCAACAATCGAGCCGACGGTCGGAATGAAATTGAGAAAAAAGGCCAACGCCCCCCAGGTAATCGCAAAATCGACACCGATCAGAGAAAGGGCCAGCCACACCAGGCATCCGGTGCAAAAACTGATCACGAACTGCCAGGATAGATACCGCCGGATCTGGCCTGTGATCGAATAGGTAATCTGGCTTAGCTGGTTGGCCTTGTCATCGGAAAAAGATTTGAGGATTTTGTACTTGAAAAACGGCTTGCCCAGCAGAATGAAAAACAAAAAAATGACTACCAGCACCAGCTTGGACGCAAACGCAAATATCGATCCGGACAGTGTCACCAGAAACCGACCGACATTTTGACCCCAGTTGATGCCGGCCAGGGGATCAAAACCGAGATTCAGCTGGGTCGTCAACGCCGTGATCAGCTCCGTCATGCGCGAATGATATTTCGGGTAGGCCGCGGCAAAAGCTGAAATTCGGCTGTACAAAAAGGTTCCGGACAGGTAGATCACCCCGACCAGAAAGATCAAGACAATAAAAACAGCCAGGGTGGTCGGCACTTTGCGTTCGGTCATATAGTTGACCAGGGGACCGATCAGAAAGGAAAACAACCAGGCAATGATCAAGGGAAGCAATGCGGCCCCGGCATACTTGAGCACCACCCCGACAGCCACCAGCACCAGTATGCCCAGGAATATAAACGATATTTTATTTCTGTCGACGTCCACCATCTAGCAGCAATGATTCGGACCCAAAGGACCGGACTTGGATTTCACCCCGGAAGGGTGGATTATTCTTTTTTTCGAGCCTGGCCATGAGGACCAGCTTTTGGATATTAGCGCCGCCTCCGGCTAAAGGGCAGCCAGTCTGATCAAATAAGAAACTTTGGTCTATTTATCTCTCACAGAGTCCGCAGAGTTCTTAGAGAAAAATAAAAAAAGCTCTGTGCGCTCAGCGGGCTCTGCGAGATATTTAATTAAAGTTTCATATAAGATTAAAGCGCTTTGACCGCCGGTTGCTTTTCGGAGCCGCTCGGTAATGGCCGCCGACCGGCACGTGTGTTCCGGCAACCTGCTTCAAAGGTTGCGAATCACCGCCTAAACATATCAAATCATAGTGACCCAGGCAACATCAAAAGCAGCCCGGGAGCACCATCGGTTCGGTGGCTTCAGCACAAGTCCACGGTTGCGCCGGCGGCCGGCAACGCAGATCCATGACTTATGGCCCTGCCGCCGATCTGGTTGACGTTGGCAAGAAAACGGTAGCGGCATTTTCGCGGATTCAACCGGCAAACTGCGGTTTGCGCTTTTGAGAAAAAGCGGCAAGGCCTTCCTGTCCGTCGGGATGCTCGGCACAGACTTCAAGGGCGGCTCTCTCATTTTCTATCTGGGTTTCAAATGAGGTGTGAAAGGAATCGGTGATGAGCTTTTTGGTCCAGGCAAATGAGTGGATCGATCTGCCGCTCAGATCCTGAGCCATGGCCGCGGCCTCACCCGCTGCCTGCCCGGCGGCCACCACTTTGGTAACCAGTCCCCAATCCAGTGCCCGGGCGGATTCAATCGCTTGATCGAAGGCGGCAATCTCAAGAGCCCGGGCGTATCCCACCAGTCTGGTCAGGGTGAAGGTGCCGCCGCCGTCTATACATAACCCGGAGGACGTATAGGCTTGTTTCAAAACAGCCGATTGATCCATAACCCGGAAATCACAGGCCAGTGCCAGCGAGAAGCCGCCGCCGGCAGCCACCCCGTTGACAGCTGCGAACACCGGTTTTTTCATTCTGCGGATTTCAACGATCGCCAGATGAAACTGTGAGGCCAGCAGATGAAAAGCCGCAGCAGATCCATCCGGATGGTCGAGGGCCCACTTCAGATCGCCGCCCGCACAAAAAGCTTTGCCCCTCCCGGTTATAACCACGCCGCGCACCCGCTTATCCGAGGCCAGGGCGGTCAAATGCTCGGCCAGTTGTGAAACCAGGTCATAGTTGAAGGCATTGTAGGCCTGCGGCCGATTCAAGGCCACCACGACGACGCTGTTATGCCGATCTATCTCAATGAGTTCGCTCATGCAATTCTCCTTGTTCTGGTTACTGGCCGCCTGTCACTGGCCACTGGTCACTGGTCACTGGTCGCTGGTAACGGGTTACTCGATGCCGGATACCGGATGCCAGTGACCAGTAAACAACATTATAAGTTTTCCATCTGTAGACTGGTGGAAATTTCCACACATCCTTTGATGGTGCGTGCCACCGGGCAGTAATCGACGTGGAATCCATGCACCTTTTCTGCGGTTTCGCGCTGATCGGGATCCAGCTTTAAGAGATAGGTTACATGGATGCGCTTGATCACCATAACCTTACCGTCCAGTTCAATTTCCCCTTTTACCTCCGAGGTCAAAAATCCCTCACCGGCCGGGATGTGGCGCGCTTCCAGCGCACCGCCAAAGGTCCCGGTCAGTCAGCCGGCCGTCGCAGCCACGACATAGTCCATGGTAGTTGCCTGCGGCTCGTGAACCTGGGAATCGACACCATAATGGGCTGCGATCTCGGAATGCATTCCGAATAACACCGGGTCTTTCACCTGCGGTAGATAAGCACGCCGTAAGGGCCCCTTGATCCGTTCTATTCTGGCACTAGCCGTATAAACAACCTGTTCACTCATAATCCCTCCTTTCATGGTGACAAGAGCACTTATATGGAACTGCACTTAAGGTTTCAGGTGTCAGGTGTCAGTGTTCAGGTGCCAGGATAGAGCGCTTTAGCTCCCCGTCACCGGAAATCTTAAATGAAACCGCATGTTACATAATTGTAGGGCGGGCCACTGTGCCCGTCCCGCCATAGGCGGGATCGGCACGGTGACCATCCTTCTACCTTGGCGAAAAACCAATGTTTCTTCGCTGATTAGAGCGGTTGTCCTTTTGCCGGAGGCGGCGCTAACATGAAACATCATTGATTTAGACAGGATAACAGGATCTTATTTTGGTCGGATACTATCCTATTAAGCCAGTTGATCCTGTCAAAAAATAAAATAGACAGAATACATTATTCGACGTTGGATGTTGGACGTTCGATGTTCGATGTTCATTAGTCTCTTTTCCGATCGGACCAGCCGCCTTTCTACTGCCAGCCGCGCACGTAACGACGCTGCCTTTACAAACTGGCCCGACTGCCGCTATCAGGCCGCGGCACCGGTGACAAATGATCCTCTGTCGGCGGAGATAATACCATCCACGACATAGCCGAGGATTACCGCGGCGCGTTGCCTGGAATCGGTCATGGGATACTTGCCGTAGGTCTCCCGTACATCCAGATAGTTCTTAACCAGCAGTTGCTCATCTGCATTTGCCCCCCGGGCCAATTGGGAGGCGGACAGGTTGCTGCGCTCCAGGGCCGCAGCCACACAGCTGTGAACATACCCGGGCCGGTTGACATGGTCATCCAGCAGCAGGGCGACACCGTATTCCGAAGTTATCAGATCAGCCAAGGCGTATCCATCCAGCTTGGAAGATCTGATGTAATAAAATTGCTGGATGCGATTGACGGCATGTCGTATCTGGGCGGCCCGGATTTCGATGTCGGCACCGGCCCGGGCAAAGCGGTAGGCCCAGATATGCTCCCGCAGCATGGTCTTGTCGGCGTCGGATTCCAGTTTTTTCCCGCGATAGCTGAACCAGCCGGTCTTATTGCCGACGTCGACCACATCCAACCCGAACTGCCCCCAGTAGTGTTGAAAATTATCCGGGTACCTGGTTTTTATCGTTTCCAGCAGCGCCGGCAATTCGCCGGCTCTGCCGATGCCGCCCGCCGTCCACTGGAACATCCCGAAGCTCAGGAACTGATTATCCCAGGTGTTGACGGCATCCAGGTTGCCCTCATTTTCGGCGGTCGCCAGGATGACATTCATTTCCGAATCGGTCAGGTTGAGCTCCTGGAGTTTTTCACGATGATTGGTGATAAAGCTTTCAGGATTATGTAAGCCGACACGATACAGGCCTTTGCGATGCAGACGGCCCACAAAAATTTTCTCCGGTTTGGCCACCGGCGTGGCAAAGACCGTTCGGCCTTCAACGCTGATTCGAACCCGCGCCTTGCTGACGGCTTGGACGCCTTCGGAGGTATTGACAACGCTGGGAACCTCGACCACCGTGCCCGGCAGCTGCAGCCGCTGCCCGACCCGAATGCGGCTCGGTTCGACGATGCCGTTCAGTTCGGCAATCCGCCGCCATTGACCGGCTGAGCCCAATTTGCCGGCCGCAATTTTCGAAAGGGTGTCACCCGGCTTGACGATATATTCAGCCATTGTACAATCCCCCGGAAACTGTCTTGAACCCCAAATATTTGAGCGCTCGGGGCGTTTCTCCCCAATAGTCGATGCTATCAATTAGCAGCCCTGCGCCATCTGACGCGGTGTCCGGCCGGGGTATGCGCTCGCCCCAGCCGGACAGAGCAAGGAATGAAAAACTTCCCGATCCCTCAAATTTTTTATTTCGGTCGTACTTTCAGAAGCTGGTTATCACGGCTGCTGTGCTCAGGACCTTGGCATAGACAGACCCCAGGGCGGCCATAAAGCAGGCATGAACCTGGTCGGCGGCAAGGATTTTGCCCTCGAACTCAAGATCGCGGGTCGCACAGGCATCCTCGGCCACCACGCACTCGATCCCCAGGTCGAAGGCCGCCCGGGTGGTGGCGTCGATGCACATGTGGCTCATGGCGCCGCAGATAACCGCCCGCTGGACCTGGTTTTTGCCTAGCTCTTCCAGCAGGGTTGTTTCTCTAAAACTGTTTGGAAATGATTTTTGGATGACCGGCTCACCGGTCAGCGGCTCGATACATGCATGAATTTCAACGCCGGGAGTGCCCGGCAGAAAAAAAGTTGCTCCTTGGCGAACGGACACATGCTGTATATGAAAGGTCGGCCAGTTTTTTTGACGGAAAACGGTCAGCAGCTCGGCGGCTTTTTGGCCGGCCGGGGACATCCCGACCAGCTCCATCGCTCCCCCGCTAAAGTAATCATTTTGAATATCAACTAGTATGAGCCCGGTTTTCATGGTCGGCCCCCTTAACTGACGGATGGTACGATGTTGAAAGTAATGATGAATACAATATCCTGCCAGGCTGATGGCGGATGTTGCCAATGTTGTTTTAATTTAGGGGGCATTGACCGCACGGTCAACCCCAAAATAAGCATTTCGCATGCCTTGTAAGATCGGTGAACCGTCACAGCAACACAAATGGGGATCTCAATCTATGCAAATGATCGATTTTGTCTTTTATTTTTAGAATCAATTATTATAATCTGAATTAATAATCGAGACCCGGCCAATTCAGAAGATATCTTCCGTTCCACAAGTTGGCGACACTCAGAGACGAACGTGCGGCAATTCAGCTTCAGGGGGTATCCCATGACAGAACTTCCCAACAACCGTTCTAGAGCCTTGATTTTTGCCCTGGTTATCCTGGCAGCAGTACTGTATCCAATTGTTGCCAGCAGTCAGGATGCGCCGGCAGGAACCGCACCCGGCCAGGCCGCGGCCCCGGTGCAGTCCGTCGCAGACCCGACCCTTGATGAGCTTAAGTTGAAACTCACCGAAGTGGAGGCTTCCCCGTCCCTGGACCCGGCGAGCAAAAACAGCGCGCTTAAACTGCTCGAACAGGCGACCGAAATGCGCAAGGTCTACGACGAATTGAATCGACAATCCACGGTCCTCTCCCAGCAGGTTCAGTCAGCCCCACAGCGCACAAAAAATATTCAGGCCGAATCGAACAAACCGTTCATGTCCCCCGAAACGGTAAAAGCCATGGCTGAGGACAAAAACGCCCTTGCACTCGAACAGCGCCTGCAAAAGGAAAAGGCACAGCTGGCCGCAGCCAAAGATCGTCTGGCCCGCTGGACCGATCAGCTCGGCAAACAAGATGTGCTCCTGGAACATCTTCCGAAAGATATTGCCGATGCCAAGGCGCGGCTGGCGGCCGTAGAAAACGAGCTCCAGACTCAACCTCCTGCCGGTGATCCCCCCCTTTTGAACGAATCCCGGCGGCTGCTGCTGCAGGCCGAGCAGCTTAGGCGCAAAGCCGAAATAAAAGTGTATGAGCAACAACTAAACAGCTACGAATTGCTGGTCTCGCTCTGGCGGGCGGAACAAAACCTGGCGGACCGGGAAATCGCCGAACGCGAGGTTCTGGTAAAAGCCTGGCAGGAGGAAGTCGCCAACAGAGCCCGGGAGGATGCCGCCAAAGTCAGGGAGGCGGCCGAAGAAGCCAAGGATAAAACCCCCGAGCTGGCCTCGGCAATCAAGGATGAATACGATATCAACATTGCCCTCGGCGCCGAGCTCGAAGAGGTTACCGGCCAGGTGACGGCTGTTGCCGGCGATCTCGAAGCTGTGTCCAACCAGCTGCAGGAAATAGAGGACAATTTTGCCCTGGCGGTCGAAAGAGTGAAAACCCTGGTATTAACCGAGGCTATCGGCATGGCCCTGCGCCAGCAACGCCAAATGCTTCCGAGCTCGGATAAATACCGCCAAAGCTCGACCGGTCGAAGGCTTAAGATGAGCGAAATTCGTGAAATCCAGTACAAACTGGAGAATCAGCGGCGGGCACTGGCCAACATCGAACCCGTCACCGACGAAATAATCGACGCGCTTGTTTACCTGAAGCCCGAGCAGGCCGAAGCCTGGCGGCCGGATGTGCGCAACCTGTTGACCGACCGGCGCCGGCTGCTCGAAAAATTGCTGACCGGCTACAATAGCTATTTCAAGAACCTGCAAAATCTGGAGTTTGCCGAACAGCAACTGGTTGCCAAAGCCGAAGAGTATGCCGATTTTCTGGATACCCATTTGGTCTGGATCCGCAGTTCCAGCACAATCAGTATCAAGGATTTTCGCGACAGCGTCGAGGTGATAAAAGTGCTCAGCGTGCCTGCCCGCTGGCGCCTGTTCCTGTCCGATGGATGGGACGCCTTCAGGTCAAATTCAGGCCTCTGGATTCTGGGCTGGATAATCAGCGCCATGCTCCTGTTCGGGCGCCGATGGGTACGCCGTGAGCTGACCCGGGTCGCGCAAAAGGCCAAGCGCCCCCGCGATGACAATTTATCCTTGACCCTGTGGGCGCTGGCCCTGACCGTATATCTGACCCTGGGCTTTCCATTTTTAATAATTTTTATGGCCTGGCTGCTTCTGCAATTTGCGGGGCTGTACGATTTCACCCAGGCCGTTGCCACCGGCATGCTAAAGGCGGCGGCTATCTGGGTCGTTCTCGGCTTTTTCTACCAGGTCTGCCGACGTCACGGCACGGCCCACAGCCACTTCAAATGGCCCCAATCGGCCCGTTTAAGCCTGCAGCGCAACCTGAACTGGCTTCTGCCCCTGGTCGTGTTGATGTCGTTTTTCATATCAGCCATGTCGACCGTCAAAGAAATCGAGTTCGGCGATTCATTAGCAAAACTTGCATTAATCGTCCAGATGATCTCCATTTCCGTATTCCTGGGTTGGACCCTGCGATTTTCGGGCGGAATCGTTACGACGTTGTTGAAAAATCATCCCACCGGTTGGGTGGCGCGCCTGCGCTATATCTGGTGGCCGATTGCCGTCGGCATGCCGCTTTTCCTGGCCGTACTGGTGGCGGCCGGGTATTTTCTGTCAGCCCTGCAATTGCGGGATTTAGTGCTCGCCACAATCCTGCTGGTGATGCTGCTGGTGGTGCTAAACAGCCTGGCCCTGCGCTGGCTGCGCCTAGCCCGTCGAAAATTGGCCAGACGGGAAGCCCAACGAAAGTTGGAGGAGAAGCGGGAAGCTGAGCGCCTCAAGCAAGCCGATGGGCAGACACCGACAACCGATGAGACCGCTCCGCCGCTTCCGCCGGCCGAGCCTGAAATCGGCCTGACGGAAATCAGCGCGCAAACCCAGTCCATGCTGCGGACCGTCATGTTCGTGCTAGTGGCCTCGGGGTTGTGGGCCATCTGGGAGCCGGTTTTTCCGGCTTTCGGCGTTTTGCAGGATATTCACCTCTGGAGCTACAGCGACCTCGTCGACGGGGTAGCAACCACTACACCGATCAGCCTGGCCAATCTGGTGATGGCCGTGGTGGTGGTTGTCATCACGATCATAGCCTCGAAAAACCTGCCGGGGCTGCTCGAAATCACGATCCTCAACCGCCTTCCCATGGACGCCGGTGCGCGTCATGCCTTCACTACCCTTTGCCGCTACGCGATTACAGCCATCGGCATCATTGCGGCCTTCAACACCATTGGGTTCAGGTGGTCGAAAGTGCAGTGGCTGATTGCGGCCCTGGGCGTCGGCCTCGGGTTCGGTTTGCAGGAAATCGTCGCTAATTTCATCTGCGGCTTGATCGTGTTGTTTGAAAGGCCCTTTCGGGTCGGGGATACGGTAACGGTCGGCAATGTTAGCGGTACGGTCTCACGAATACGCATCCGGGCCACCACCATTGTAGACTGGGACCGCAAGGAATTGATCGTTCCCAACAAGGAATTTATCACCGGCCAGTTGGTCAACTGGTCCCTTTCGGACCCGTTGCTGCGCTTTATCACCAAGGTCGGCATCGCCTATGGCTCCGACGTCGAGCTGGCCGAAGAAATATTACTGCGGGTTCTGGAGGAAAATTCGCTGCTAACCGACGATCCCAAGCCGAGCGCTTATTTTCTGGGTTTCGGAGCCAGCAGCCTCGATTTCGAGCTGCGTTCATATATTACCAACATCGACAAGCTCCTGCCGGCAAAACATGAGCTGCACAAGGCCATCGACCGCGAGTTTCGCAAGGCCGGGATCGTGATTGCCTTCCCCCAGCACGATGTCCATTTTGATAACGACCAGCCGCTGAAGGTCGAAGTCGTCTCGGACAAGCTCGGGGCTTCGGCTGTTAGGCCGACGCCCGCAGAAAAAGAAAAGTAACGGACCTATGAATAAAAATAAGCTTAATCTTGCATGAGTTTGTGATTTTGTATTGATTTCAAAGAATTGGAGTGTTGGAGTGCTGGAGTGCTGGTGGAATGGAATGGGGACCGCAGCGCAGACACCTGATTACGGCACAGCCCCCTGCTCCACTACTCCAGTACTCCATGATCGATAGATTATCGGACTGAAACTTATCCTCGGTATTCCTTAATATTGTTTATAGTTCCGGAAGTAAAGGGCCCGCATCCGGTTTGTCCCTAAACGAAGGCAGGTTCAGGATTCCCTGCTCAGGTAGCCGGGCGCTTTGGGATCCTGGTGAAAAGTCCCAAAATTTTTTCCCGAGGGATAATACTCGGCAAAAGACTGGACGCTGCCGGCGGTACCGTCCCCGGCCTCGTGCTTGATGAACTCCAATGCCAGGTCGATGCCGGCCGACACCCCGGATGACGTCCAGATATTGCCGTCTTTAACGATGCGCTCCTCGACCACCTCAACGTCGCCCAACGCCCGTAATTGCTTGAGAGACAGCCAGTGGGTGGTTGCCCGCTTGCCCGTCAAGAGCCCGCAGGCATGCAAAATAAAGGAACCCGTGCATACAGACAGGATCGCTTTGCATCTTTGGGCCTGCTGGGAAACAAAGTCGATCAAGCGCTGGTTGCCCACCTGCTCCCGGGTTCCGAAGCCGCCGGGAATCAGCATATAGTCCAGGGCCGGGGTTTCATCAAACGACAGGTGGGGCTGGATGACCATTCCGTTCGAACAGCGCACCGGCGCATTGGTTTCAGCAATCATCAGGCATTTTTCGGGACCGCCGGCATATTGCCCCCACATGGCAACCATTTCCCAGGGGCCCACCAGGTCGAGCTCTTCAAGATCCGGAAACAATACGAAACCAAAATTCATGGCAATCCTCCTTATGCCCACTGCAGCGCAGTTAGTCAGTCATAAAAATACAAGTGAGGGCCTAATTGATCAAAGATAGCTCCATTAGGGGTTATGTGTTAACGGGCTGTTGCCCAAATCGAATTTTACTTACTGACACCGGCTCACCTTGTGCGCCTAATTTCTGGTTTTTTTTCTTCAAGATTTTTACAAACGCACAAATAGCAATTGATTACACCGACTACTTAT
>Ga0209052_1000028_pt1 | contig 100083 bp, 69 predicted proteins | sample WorMetHEROISLAND_2_FD_187409 | JGI IMG/M metagenome (GOLD analysis project Ga0209052, IMG submission 187409) | Marine gutless worms symbiont microbial communities from Max Planck institute for Marine Microbiology, Germany - Olavius sp. 4 HERON... | ecosystem: Host-associated > Annelida >...
TGGGGTTTAAAAATAGTCGGTGATCGTGGTTCATATCGGCCTCCTTTTTCTATTTTAATAGAAAAATCAGACAGATAATGAACCTTATCCGCTTAAGGGTCAATCATCATTTTGTTACGTTTTAATATCGGATATCTTACCGACCTGGACGCCCTCGCCTTTAAAATATACAAAGGAGCCCCCTCGGGCTGTCAGTCGGGTGTGTTTACGATTATCCATGATGCTACTCTTCTTCGATTTGTACCAGAATTATTCCAACCCTATTTTGGAAGCGACATTTTTTGAAAAAAACGTCTAATCTCAGGTTTTAGCAAAAAGCATGCAAACTTAAAATATTCAGCTATATCTTACATTATTTTAATCGCTTATAGCAATATTTCAACCCATTCCGCAAGTAGGATAGGAATTCGATTACACAGCAGATAGGAAAATTATTTCATAGCGACCGGGTTGTCAATTCGGGAAAATTAGACGATCCGGGCAAGTCGTCCCCTCGATTATCACGTTATCGGTGCTAAACACCATCGCGCCAAGAGGCAAAGATTGCTTCTATCTGATTTTACGCCCATCTTCTAACGTCTCTGCGCCATTGCGCGAGGATTTAGGTATAGTAGCTTTCGACTTTATGCGGTTTAAGCTGTAGCAACCGTAAAAGGCAATTAACCCTATGCCATTGGCGGCAATGTCGATGGGATTAAAGGTTCTCCTGGGAAGCCGCAGCTGGACAACTTCAAAAATAATGCCAAGTAAAAATAGGGCAATCAAGGCAGGCAGGAAAATTCTATGACCGCTGCCCCCAAATGCTACAACAAAGAGGCAGCCGGCTAAGAAATACGCACCGGCATGCATCCAGAATCCCGTGCCGAATCCTTTTGACAAACCCAACCCAGTAACGGTCGAATAATCAACAAGAGAGGCAATGGTAATACCGGAAAGCCAGGAGAAGAATAGGAGTTTTGAGATCATATCACCCGTAATCTGCGGACCGGAGTTTAACCAAACATCTTTTCAGAACATTCTTAAAATTCTGCCGGACAAGTTCGCTGGCCCAAGGAACAAACGCATCATGCCATCGCTGCGGATGCACGTTGAGCATAATCTTATCAGGAAGTTCACTTCTTTTTATCTTTTCAATCAAATGGTGGGTGTTTTTAATGTTTATTTCGAATTTTGATTTAACTTTATCCCTGACACTTGCACTGGTATTGTTCCATGATCTTCCTGTATCGGTAATGTAAAACACCTCGTCATAATCAACATCGAAGGCGGGATCGGCGATAATACCATAGTCCCTAAAATCATATTTTTCCCAAATTTTCTTGTTGTCAATTCGACTTAAAGGACTGCCGTGCATGCAAATTGTTTTTACTGAATAGTATTTTCTCAGTTTTTCAAGATTGGATTCAAAATTTTTGATGGCGGCTTCGTAGTTGCCTAGACAATAGCTAAGATCTTCATAGTGGTATGAAATTTCATGGCCGAGGTCCGCAATCTTTTCAATAATCGATTCCTCATAGGCCGGACCAACGGTTCTAAAAAAGTAGCTTGCCTTAATTCCTTTTCCAAATTCCAGTTTAGCCATTTGTAATGAGTTTTTCGGCGCTCTGTCAACGTCATGTCTTAATATTACACATTTGTTGATATCACAATTATTTGATATATAATCGATAAAAGTGAGCAAATGATGCCCCGAATTTCTGAATGTATCCAGCAACTGCATATAGCTTTCAAATGTAAAATGCCTTTTCATTATCTTTTGAAAGAAGACCTGAACCTGTTCTGATAACCTGAATCATCCTTCATTATCTGAAAACTTGACGGATAATTTTCAACAAACCAAACCATAAAAGCTGTAACATCAATTTTGTTATTAATTAGTTCATTTCTTTTTTCAAGGTAGTAGCTTTGGGGAAGTTCTTCATCAATCAGTTGACTAACCTTGTCGACAAGGCCTTCAGAGTCAGAAAAATTGTGAACAAGATCATATTGCTCCAAGTCGATACAATAGCTTCTCTTGAGCGAGTTGTTATATATCGATGGCGTACCTAGAACGCCGGCTTCCATTGCCATTGTTGCTCCTTCTCCAATAAAAAGCCTGGCAAAATATAAAACATCATGAATTTTCTCCGGAGGAAACGCGATCTGATATTCAAGCAAGTCTTCCGGCAAATCCCCCTCGGAACTGATTAGTATTTGAAAGCCTTTCTTTTTTAGCAGACGGATTAGGTCATATTTTACTTTTTCGTCTATTCCTTGCTGACCTTTGTCATGGGTGGCATTCCAGGAAACCAATCTAATAACAGCATATTTGGAGCCAATATTAATAATAGAACTATTAAAGCTACTAGTTTCTGGTTTAAAATAATTTGGATGAAGATAGGCAAGCTCATGATGCCCTTTGTACCGAATTTGCTTTTCCCCATATGAATAGGGGAAAACATCGGATGTTAAAATAACCCGGGTAAACGGTCTATACAACCTGACCTGCTCGATATTTCCTGTATCTTCAAAGCTTATATGGGGTTTTCTCAATAGCCAAGAAACCTGAGCAGCGTAGATTGAGCCATGGCTTAGAAATATATCCGGCCGGAATCCAGCCGCTGCAACTAACATCCTGAGATTAAATTGGAGCAGCCCGATTAGTTTGCCGAGACTGGATTTAAATTTATTCCCAAAGGAAATATACTGAAATCCATATTTTGTTAACAGATCAATTTCAAATTCCTTATCTCGCGTAGTAAACAATACGTCGTGACCTTTTTTTTGCATCAGCCAGGCAAAGTTTTTAAAAAGGTGCACATGAGCAGGATGGCCTATATCTATAAGTATGCGCATAACTATTTTTTTGTGAGCTGCCACATTTTAAATCCGAATTTGGCAAAATTATGCATAATCGGCTGATGAACTTTCTCAAATCTACCATAATTAACAAACCTGCCCCCGAACTTCTTCTTGTAATCCCTTACCCCGTAATGTACATTCGGTTTACCTGCCCCTCCAAAGTTAAAAATTTTGTATCGATTTTCTTTGCTCCACTTAAAGACTTCCCAAGGTATTAAATCATTGGGATTCTTATCATAATATTCAGCCCTGCTTCCGGCGTAGTAATCATAAACTGAATCTTTAAATGCCAAACCAAGCATACAACCTACTATTTCATTATCATAATAAGCACAAAATATTTTCAAATGTGACTTCGTATTGACCTTGAATAGATTTAAGAAATAATTGTAGTCGGGAAGTGGCAATTTCGCCCGGTTATAAACTTGGCGCAGTATATCATAACACTGCCCGAGTGCGTCCTCCGTCTGTTCAATTTTGAAATAAGACCCCTTTTTTACAGATCTTCTAACCTTGTTCCTTCCCTTTGGATTCATTTCATCCCATAGCTGTTCTTCCGATTTAGTCAGGTCGACAAGTATATTTAGGTGATCTTGATAAGTGAATCCGTTATCGAAAAATTTCTGCTTTGAAGAACCCCAGTCCCAAAAATTCCTGAATTGCGAGTAGATAGCCCTTTTCTTTATAATTTGAACGTATTGACCAAGTAAAAGATTCAAAACAATTGGATCGTTGTTTTTGACGAGAGGTCCGCCATGTATGATTGATCTTGCGGTAAAATTTCCAACAGGTCCTTCATAGTATTTTAGGACAACAGCTAGTAAGATTCCTTGAATATCTTTATTCCCATCAATAACTGCTAAGGCAACAGGCTCGAATTTCTTGGATATCGTATAGACTCGGTACATGAAAGGTGTTTGAAATATATTGCCGCTGACGTGGTTATAGACAAAGACGTCCCATTTACCCTGGTCAATACAGTTAGCTTCGGTAATTATCTCTAAGCTTCTCATGCTTGGATCATAAACATAGTTTTCCTCCGAAACCTTTGGTATTTTAGGAGAAAAATTATTTTCTATTAAAATTATTGCGATAAAGTGAAGTATTAAGTCCCAGAACCATGTACAACCCTGCGATAAACATCCGTTATTCTTTTTGCAACCTGTGATTCCTCGAGGTGGGCTACTTTATTCCGACCATTGGTTCTTTTACCAAAATCTAGTGACAATTTTATGCTGTCACTTAAATTTTTGGGCTTAAAAGAGCAGACATAACAGCCAGAAGTATTTCCGATAATTTCTTTTACATCACCTACATCTGTAGAAACAATAGGACAATTGCAGGCCATCGCTTCTTTTATTACGTTGGGAGATCCCTCATTGTAGGATGTAACCACAAGCACATCACATGCGTTCAGAAAGGTTGGCACCTTATGGTGTGCAATTGGAAATGGACATAATACTGCATACAAATCTGGATGTAGATCTCTGGCCTTGTTCAACAATTTAATATTCTTGCGGTTGTCATCCTTGCTACCTAAAAATAAAACGTATTTTCCATTTATATCCAGACCTAACAATTTTCGAGCTTCAATTTTGCTTTCCGGTCTAAACACTTCAAAGTCCACGCCGTTTGGAATAACATGAATTTTTTTTGAAATACATATACTTCAAAAGATTTTTTGACTTCACAATGATCGTTTTTGCAAAAATTTGTAAAGTTAATCCGAATAGCATTAAAAGGTAGCCCTTCACGGTTATTCTGCCCTTTTCGTTATAGTCACCATATGCATCACAACCCATATAAGATACGATAATCGGTAAGCCTGAAAAAGTAAGTATCGCCAACCAGCCACAGAGCGCATAATGCGCATGAATAATATCATAAGAATTCTTCCTGATAAATTTTTTGAGGTGCAGAATATTTTTATAATATCCCTTAAGCCCCTTTCCGACTATTAAGAAATATTCTAAATCTATCCCATTTTTTCTCAAGGATTCGCCTTGGTTTCGAACGATCGGGCTGATTCCTGTACGCGAATTCCCACTGCTCACAAATAAAACTTTCATTTTCAGCTATTTTCTAGTTTTTTGATCACATATTCCAGACGTAGATCATAGGACTCATTGTTGTTGAAATCACCATTCTCGAAAATCCATTGCCCTTTCTTGTAAAAATACCTGCCGGGCCTTCCGTTTACCAACATTTGGTGCGGATCAGATTGACCAAAAATACATTGCATTTCATTTATTAGAAACCTGCCGTCGGGCTTATTGAAGACATCAATCGCCTGCGAGGAAAATTTGAATTCATCCATTATTTCTTTAGCAAGATCAAAAAGAGAAAGCGGCGGATTTTCGTAGGACTTTAATAAAGAGCCGCTGGCCTTGTCTTTTATTTTAATTTTCTTGTGCGCAAAGAAGGATTCCCCGACAACCACAACCCGCCATTCGAAATCGTGATGAATATACTCTTGAAAAATAACAAAACCCTTTTGCCTATCGGCTTTAACCGCTCTGTATTTAGCAGTTTTCTGCTTTATGTCCCGGGGAAAACGGACATAATAAAAGCCTCTACTCAGCAATTTACCCGAACTCAAATTGGGTCCCCAACGTCTTTTAATTCCTTTTGACGAAAACGCTCGCTCGATATACTCCAAAGCTTCACGCTTGTCATTTAAGATTTTTATCCCGCTGCCGGAGGCGCCGATATTGACCTTGGCGACGAGAGGCCATGTAGTTTTTTTCAAAAAATCAATGGCCTCTATTTTATTATAAAACACATCTGTTCGTGGATGGGGCAATTTATTTGCTTTTAGCCAAGAATAGAAGAATCGTTTGTTTTCATATATATATATTTCGAGGGCAGTTGGAAATATAGGAATTTTTAATACTTTATCGATAAGATAGATTCGTTCATCATATAAACGTTTGTATCGCGCTGTGATCGCAGAAGGTTTTGCCAGCAAAACGTCATATTTTCCCCTTTCAAGTCTCTCCATCCAACCAGATGCTGTCAAATCAATAACGTCATAGTCTATTTTGCTTTTATAATTTTCGCATGCCTTTACCCATAAATTATGATCTTCATCAACCTCATTTCTCAATATGCCGGCTTTTATTTTATTCATAGTTAATTAATGCAGTTCGGATAAACCGCTGATAAATAATAGTTCGAAGAAATCACATTACTTAAAATATCGAACTTTGGGCGGTCTCGCTGAAAACGCTCGCGGATATAGCCTTCATTGTAAATCCCACTAAAAAAATCAATTTTTGTCCAGTTATTTTTGTTATGTAGAAACGCTCGGTAAACAGCCTGCGGATCCTCAGGGCCTTTTCGTGCTGCTTTTACCTTTTTGGTTATTAAATTTGTTAGCAGTTCCAGCTTGCCCCTCAAAGTTAGCAGTGCCTCCGGCGGATAGCCTTTTCCCGTCTTCATGGATAGCAACACTGGGCAGGCTTTTTTTATTATATATGCATACAGAAGCTGTCCTTTGTACCTTTTCAGTGGATTGTTTGTAAAAAAGTCACTGTATACGCCGCAGTAATATGAACGGAACAGTTCTACAATAAATCCAAAGTCGAGAAAAGGGGTACGGTTTGTTAAAAAGAACTGCTGCATGACAATTTCAGGTCCAAAATACTTTCTGAATATTTCGCCTAAAACATACGTATAAAAAAATCGGTTTGTTTCCAGCCCCTTAAAGCTTTGTTTGTAACCCTCCAAATCCTCTATAACGCCGTATAGTTCATTTTTGATACTGTCTTTGCGAAAAAAATTCAGTTTTTTCGAGCATGTTAGAGCGGCCTTCCAATTGTCGCTTGAACGCGGGTCAAAAAATGTTATCAACTCACGAGAAACCATTACGCCGGGATTGTGCATAGCACGAAACAATTCGCTTCCAAAATTGCCGGTAATTATATAGTTGGTCATTTCAGAAAGTATTCTGGCTGCATAGACATAGTGAGCTCTGGCGAAAGAGGCTGCGCCTTCCGTCTTTGTTATCAAGTCTTTTCCACAGTCATACGACTTATTTTCTATATACGAACCGGACAAATAAATAGGCTTGAATTCTAAAGGAATCTTCCCTGATTGGACCATCGGGATTGAAACATCCTCTGATTCAGGAGCTCCAAATGAATAAGCAAAAAAGTCCTTTTGATGGTTCATTGAAACTGCCACAAGGGTGCGACCATCAAATCCTCCGGTAAAGGAAACAGCAAAATTGGATTCCGGCAGGTATTTTTCAGTCAAGTCTATAAATTTTTCCGACAAAGCAGTCAATACGGCCTGTCCTTTATTAAACTCACTATGGAACAAGTCGACGATATCTAGACATGATGGCTCACAGAAATGGTTGTTTCCAATTTCTACATAGTTATTGGCACCAACCAATTTTATTGCTTTAAGATATGTTCGATTAAAAAGTCCGTAGTTAAACAAGACCCTTTCAAGAAGGTATTGCTTATCAATTTCATGGTTTTTTGTGTCTCCGAACCTAAGAATTAGGTCTATTCGTGATGATATGGTAACGCCGTTATTCTCTTTGCAATAGTAAATGGGCAGGATGTTAAACAAGCTTGACCACAATTTTATAATACGTCGATGGTTATCAATATATATAAAATAAAAAAAGCCGCCAAACTCATGGACGGCGTTATACTTGACCGCTTGATAAAACAGCTCAAAACTTCGTTTTACATTTTTCCCGACGACCAGGTCTCCGATAATAATGATCACCTTTTTGCTTTGCTGATAAATCTCGTTATCCAGGCCGGTCTCAGCAAAAGCGAGGTAGTCGGTTTCATCGCCCCTAATTTCATCTATTTTTTTTATCGACAATAAACCGCTTGTCGAGTATTTTCTCTTCAATACAAAGGATTTATTTTTCAAAATCGGTCTCGCAAGAAATCATAAATTTTTTTCGCCGCCATGTCCGGCTGCCTGCCCATATAACTCCTAAGCTTAAACCTAGCTTTGGCTATAGAGAGAATTCGTCTATTCCGAACCGTACCTAAACCAAACCTCTCAAATCTGTGTGCATCTGCCTTATCTGCAGTCGATTTTCCAAGGGTTGTTGCCTTATAGCCTATATCCAGAGCCGCTTTTTGCGCGAACTTATTGCTGTCCCCATGAGGCCAGCATAGAAATTCAACCTTCTTATCCATCATCTTTTCGATAATCGCTTTAGATTTTTCCAATTCGAAATATACCCGCTTCTTATATTCCTTTTCGGATTCGATCCTTTCGATAATGGCGCCTTTGTTCTTAAAATCACGGTAGACAGGTTCTGCCTTGCTGTAGAGCGCCGGGAAACTGTATGCCTGCGTCCAATCAATATCCTCCAAAGAGTTTACCACCGCATCGATAAATGTTTTTTTTATCTTGATTCTATTGGCGATAACGGAAGAAGCCTGTTCTAAAAAAGGGTATCCATACGGCAATAATTTCTCAAACTCTGGATCGCCAATATAATAGGGCTTCCTTTCGGGGAAAAGATTTCCGATGGGGTAAAGACAATCAGATCCTGGATGGTGAAAACCGTCGATTCTATCAGAAACGAAGTATTTAGTGTGCGTCATAGTATGCGATTGAATCTCCACTAACCCGGAAGCTTCCATTTTTCTCATCTCCTGCCAGGAAAGAAATCCGGCCTGATTCAAGTCGCTTATTTCTGCCCTTTTATCCCACACGTCGTCCAAATTCGGCCTTACACCACCTTTTTTATCGACAAAATCAGGGCTGACAAAAATTGTCATTTTAAGCCCGAATTTTTTTAATACCGGATAAGCCCATATCCAGTTGTCAAGATACCCGTCGTCAAATGTCAGAACAATTGAATTCTTTATCGGCTTTAGTCGACCTGTTCTTATTGCCCAAAATTCTTTTATGCTTATTGCTCTGAATTTGTGTGAGATATACTCGACCTGATCTTCAAAAAAAGGCAAGGGAATTGTAAGAAAATTCTTTTTCCAGTTGGGATTTTTTTTTCCGACAGAATGATAATATACAACAGGCGTTCGATCTCTATGCAAGGAATCCACTTTATTAGATTACAGTTACAGCTTAATTTAAATCCTTATGATTAGAAGCTTAGAAACAAATTTTAGTTTATTTCAAAGCTCCTGTATAAGGAGTGTAATTTCAACAGATGTTCTTGGAGGGAAAACCGAATTAAAAACTCACTTCGAACCTTTAATGCAAGTTTACTCAGCTCATCATGGTTGGATAACTTGGTGATTATATTGTCTTCTAGTTGATCATCCAGCGACACCAGAAATTCATTGTAATTCTGGAATATTTCTTCCATTGATGGAATGCGTGAGACGATTACCGGTGTTCCGCACATGATACTTTCAACAACAACGTTGCCAAATGATTCATACTCAGAAAGAAATAGCAGTAAACTCGCATCCTGATAGGCTTTTTCGATGTCAGGTTTAAATCCCTCGAAAACAACAGAATCACTGATTCCCAATGAACGGCTATAGAATTCGAGTTCTGATTTTAATGGCCCTTCCCCATAAATTTTGAATGATGTATTTGAATGTACTTCTAGAATTTTTTTTGCACAATCCAGCCATTTAAAGAGATTTTTCCCATGAGCCAGACGGCCGGAATATATAACCTTATAAGGCTTTTCCCTTTTTTTGTAAGAGCACCTAAAACGTTCACTATCAATGTAATTATAGGTCACCCTAACATTGACTTTTCTCGAAATCTTTTCATAGAAAACCTTTTTGCTCCATTTTGAATTAGCCATAAAGACGATCTTATTGCCAAGTGCAACCCGCCAGCATATTTTCACAAAAAACTTATGAACTAAAGTCTTCCAGTATACCGTGCCTCGAATAGAATATACTATTTTCCTAGCACCAGCGGCTCTTAACAATATGAGCATACTAGGTCCGATATTGAAAGTATGAAATACTTTGTGACGGTTTCTATATGCAAACAAAAAAAAGCGAATATATAACCTTAAATTATCGGAGCAGCCATATTGAAAATTTACATTTGTACCGTCAAAGACAGAAATTCCTTTATCGTTCGGTCTACATACAAAAGCACTAAACACAAAATTCGGAGACTTTGCTGCAACTTCTGGCAATGAGAGCTCGATTCCGCCTGGTTTATCCTGCCATAAAGGAAAAATAATTCTATTATTCTTCACTGGACTTCCGCAGTTTCCCTGCCACCTGATTCAACTATAAAGGAAACTTTTTTCTTTCCGAATTTTCTTACTTCTGTGTATTTATAAGCTCCAAAACTAAAAAAAATTGCTTGAATAATTGCATTTGCCGGACTTGTGGAGAATGAAAACTGTTGACCGCTGCTGCTGTGTAGAACAAACCAGCCAAAAAGAAAAATCACGAAAACATAGGCTTGACCGCCGGGAAAAAGTCTTTGACGCTCGGCAATTTTTCCGATGTTCACCATTCCAAGGCTGAAATACGTAAAAAATATGGCCAATAATGTTGCACCGCAAATACCGGAATGGAGTAAAATGTTCGCGTTTCCCACATGTCCATCGTTATATTCAAAAAACTCGTTTGAAAAACCCCACCCTACCAATGGGCTTTCATACCATTTTTTCAACACCCTCGGTCTTCGCTTATCGATTCTAGAAAGTGTACCGCCCGCTGTAGGGTCGCCTTTCACAAAAGTTTTTATGGTACTCAGCCTTTCGGTAGCAAGTGATATTTGCTTTACTATTCGTGGTTGGTTCGCAATTAAAAAGCTTGCTCCGACTATTAATATTACCAACATAGACAGCTTTCTCGTTCTCGAACCGGTCTTTAGGGCAACAAGCATAAAAAGAGCGAGCATGCTGCCAAAACTGATCATCCAACCCCGGCTTGCCGAAAGAAATACATTCAACAAAATCGATGCCATAATGATGTATAGATAGTTTGAAGCATATATTTTTCGTCGTCCGGTTAAATAATAAAAAGTTCCGAAAAAGCCTATCAGGGAAATGGCTGGATTGTAGAATCCCCGGTATCCGAAGGTCATGTCCAGGTAAATTTGCGAATATCTGTCAATCGTTCTTCCGCGAAGCATCGCGGCCGGGCCGACACCGCTCATTACGTTAAATACCTGACTTAAAGATGCAATCAGGCAAACAAAGAAAATAAATCCAAAAAATCTCTCGTAGTCATGCCTTCCCTTCAGCAGGCAAGGGATTGAATAAAATAAAAGGAACGGCAAAGTTAGCTTAAATACCCTGAAATAGACATTGAGCCCACCGGACAAGCCGAAAAGTAGCCCGACTGCGATAAGCAAAATCAAATATGCAAGACAAGCTTTAAGTATGTTATTAAAAAAAACAGGGGGTCTGCGTCCTGTTTTTATGGCTTTGACGCCCGTTAAGACAATATAAAACTGTCCCACTTCAATTCCGGGAAGACCGGGCAATAATGTCAGTATGGCTTCATAGAGACCAAAAAATCCGATAAAGCCATCCGAGAGGACCAGGAAAAAAGCAAGCCAGAAAGGTTCGTCCTTGCTCCTGAAATACAGGACCAAGAGAAAAACAAACCATATACTCTTCAATATATTGGGCAGATAATATACCGCCACTATTGAACCGGCGATGACTGTAATAAATCTAACTATGCCGGCAGGCAGAATATTAAAATATCGTTTTTCAGAGTTATCCATTTATGGGCGGTGGTTTCCTTTTGGCCAATTTTTTGCCGGTCAGCGATGCTGTCTGTGTTTAAAGTTCCAGCAGCCGGACAGTTAATCAACACTTCTTGAGGTATGGTCAGGCGCGCAATCGGCCGAGTTTAATAGATGCATTAGATGCACAATCCCTTATCCAGCATCTTTTTATGCAGTTTTTGCACAATCGTGTCCCAGTTTAGCTCTTTGGCTGCGAAGTCCCCGGCATGTCCGCCGAACTTTTTGGTAATAGCAGGATTTACGATCAAGTGCTGCAAGGCTGTTGACAAAGCCTTGACATCATCTTTTTCCACTACCAATCCGGCCCCGCCCTCGATAATCCTGCGCAGGGAACCATTTTTTGTTGTCAGAACAGCATTGCCGAAATGCATAGCTTCCGCCAGTACAATCGCAAAACCTTCAAACCTTGATGGTAGACAGAAAATCCTTGCTCTGCTGTACAATGAAGAAAGCTCAGATCTGGACAATACCCCCTCGAATACAACTCTGATTGATAGGTCTGGAAATCTTTTGAAATAGTTTTCAATGTAGTCATTAAACGCCGGATCGATGCTTCCTGCCAAATGCAGAAACCAATCATTTTTATCTTTTATAGACGCAAAGGCCTCTAATAAAACCTCGGTGGCTTTCTGATAAGTACCTAACCTGCCTACGGTTAAAATTATATTTTCCTTTTTGTGGGCGATTGTTTTTCCAGCAGCCAGATCATAGGCTGATCCATTATATGAACATATGATCTTATTCCTGAAAATTCGGTAGCTATTTTCATATTCTTTCTTTGAATCCTCATCCTCAACGCTGTATAAATCTATAGAGCGATGCAGTAGTTTTCTGACCAGCAACGCTTTAATCGATTCTTTGCCTGCTTTACCGGTTCTTGAAAAATAATCCTCCCATTTGTAGGGCCCCGTGGAGAAGCAGTTGTCTAACTTCAGGTAGACAAATCCACCAGGGTTGACAACCTTATAGATAAAAGCAACTAAAAAGTTAGACCAGCCGATATGAAAAAGATTTAATATGTCAATTTTCCTCCCTTTTCTGATCAGATACCATAAAATTCGGTTGCGATTTCTTTGAGAGGATTGGCCCTTTTCTATAAACTCTATCTGCAGATGCTTCTCCGTGACGGAATAGTCATCTCCGTTTTTAAACGAAAGGAGTTTGCTCTTACAATTGAAGTTCTTCTGGAAGCGGTATGGAAGTTGTCCGGGATCTTTAAAAAAATGAAAATCCTTATAGGGAAGGAATATGGTCAGAAAATTGGCTTTTTCCTTGGTCATGAATCAAGCTTAACAAATAAGTTCTCACCTTGGGAATATAACGAATATTTGAAATTACTCAGTTTACTGAAAAACGCGTGGCCGCATCCCGATTCGATCATATCGTGAAGTTCGATAATAATACTTTTTGTAATATACATCCAGTCACAGCTATCTTTCATGAATATTTCCTTCTCAGCGCCTTCAATGTCTAATTTCAGAATGTCGATTTTTTTTAAACTATAATTCTTAATTAAAGTTGACAGGGCATACCCATTAATACCCTGCTCTAATGATTCTTCGACCTGAAATGCGTATTTTTCGGTGTTATGAGTTTTAAGTTTGAGGTGCGCATCTTCGTGCCAGAGAGCCCCTTCAATCAGCGTGATATTACGTTGGCCGGCTAAATTGTTCTTTAGTAGGTCAAAATTTGTCTTTTCCGGCTCTATTGCGAAAATGGCAGCATCGGGAAACCTCTTTTTAAAGAGCAACGTGGAAATACCTATATTTGCCCCGGCATCGATAATAACCTCAACCCGTTTCAGATCCAGGGCTGACAAATAGGAATACTCGTTTTTAAACAGTATTGAATAAAGCACATTAAAATCGGTACTGTTTCCCCTTAAATATATTTTGCGATTATCAATCTCAATATAAAATAATTTATCCTTCTTTAGATTTTGAAATAATCTGAACGAATTAATAAGTCCAAGCCCGTGTATCCTAGTAAGCCAGCGTATGATTATTTTAAAATAGTCTTTCTGCATTATCCACAGTCACAGTGCTTTTAATAACTGCTTATTGATCTCTATAGCGAGAAAATCCTTTCAACAACAGCTTGGCATCGTCATAAGCTTTTCTATTCAGTGTTCGGCTGCAACCCGCATAAACAATAATAAATGCCGTGGCCTCAAAAACTATTAACAATATTTCCGAAGAAAGTAACCTGTCGGCAATATTGGAAATTACCAAACCTGAGGCGGACACAATTACTAATGGCAATAATATGCTTTTTAATAAGCCAACGCCGGATAATCCCAAGCTTGATCTTATCAACGGAATCGAGATTAAAAATGAAAACAGGCTCGCAATGAGGTAGGAAACAAGCAATATCCTGATATCATAATATATAATTGTGACCAATCCGATCAACATCAATAGCTGTCTTGTAGCACCAAGAATTAAGACTAAGTCACTTCTTCCCAAAGCGGCAAATTGATTTTGATTCAACAAAAACAATGGGAAAAGAAAGCCCTCGGCGTACAACAATTTCACATACGGCACAGCCGGCAGCCATTTTTCCGTAAGCGCTAAACTAATAAACGGCTCCGCCGTTATAATTAATATTGTCATTGCCGGAAACACAAAAAAAATCAACAATTGAAAAGACTTGAAATAGCCTCTGCGCATTCTTTCTTTATCGTCGCTAATCGAGGATAATGCCGGAAAAATCACTCGGCCGAATGAGATAGAAAACTGTACGACAAAAATATTATAAAAGCTTCTCGCCCTTGTATAGTAGCCTAGAAGGGAGGCCCCAAACACCTTGCCGATAATCGGATAATAGATATTATCGAAAATACTATTGGACAATCCCTGCAGAAATATTTTCCAGCCGTAGTGGTATAATGACTTGAAAGATTTATAATCGAAAGAAAGAGAAGGTCTCCATTTGCAGACAATCCACAAGGAGACAGCACGAAATATAGAACCGGATAATGTTTGAAATACCAGCGCCCACACGCCGAAGCCGCTGTATGCCATGGTGAGTCCCGTGCTTCCGGTAACCAGCGCTCCAGGCAGCTGTACTATTGCCTGTCTTTTAAAATTCAACTCTTTGCTGAGAATCGTCGATTGTATGTTTGCAAACGGGTCTATAATCAAGGCCAGCGCAACAACTCTGGCAACGGCTACCACTTGGGGTTCGTTGAAAAACCTCCCAATTAGAGGTGCGCAGAAAAATAGGATAATGTAGAGTATAATTCCTGAACTCAGATTAAAAAGAAAAACCGTCGAACTATCTTCGTCGGTTGCGTTGCGCTTCTGGATTAATGCCATGGAAAGCCCGCTTGTGGAGATCATTCTCGCCATCACCATGAAAATAGCCATCAGACCGACTATTCCATATTCTACTGGCGAAAGCAGACGCGCTATGGCAATTCCAAATCCAAATTTTATCAAGTACACGCCAAATGAATCAATCCCACTCCAGAAAATTCCTTTTATCGTCTTTTGTTTAAGCTGCTGCATAGGAATCTAATTGGGCCCAATTAAAATAATACATAGCCTTGGGGCGACGCTTTGGAAGCTCCTCCCACGATCTGGATAAATCATGCCGATTTAACCTCTTAGTTTCCAATACCGTATCTTCCTGCTGGGCACATAAACCGCGCCATCGAACGGTTTATCGCTTGACAACCACTTTTGCGCCAAATAGCGTGAATTATAAGAACTGTAGCCGTTTGCTTCGTTGCTCATATTTTTCCCATAACTATTTAATTTGAGCTTGCGATCTTTTAGTTTCAGCTTGGCTGCGATCAAGGACGATTTTACATTTCCTATCGGTATTTTGTTGAGTGCCATTCGAGCCGCATAATCATCGTCCTCGCCGCCGATTTCAAGCAAACCTTCATCGAAATCACCAACCTGATCGTAGACGGGTTTTGAAATCACAAAATGACTCCAGGATTTATTAATCGTCAATAATGTCGGATTAAAATCCAATACCTGGGAAATTAATTTGGGAAAATTGATTTTGATATCCACATCGTCGTTTAATATGAGTATGAGATCATTGTTCGCATTTCTGATAATTTGGTTCCAGATTGCGCTCAAACCAACAGGATGTTGATGCACAATTAATTTAATGTTGTCAAACTGTGAACAATAAGTGTGTATTTTAGAAAGATAGGTCTTTTGTTCCTCCTGCCTGACATGTCCGTTTGCAACAACAATTAATTCGCTTTTGGGGAATAGATAGGCTAATTTCCTCAATAAGGGAACCAGGCAGTTCCAATAGCGGTCCTTGAAAGTTGCAATACCTATGGAAACAGAGCCTGCGGCGACCTTCCTTCCGGGTGTGATTCCGATGCGCACACACAAGTACCAGACCAAGCCATCCAATATCCATAGAACTTTTCGGATGATTTTGTTGGCCAATTTTCTTAGAGGAACAAAGTTTTCCACATTGAGGTATTCATTCTTTTTTAATTTAAGGGCAGATAACCAACTAGATGCCGAGTTTTTCCATTATAAAATTGAAGACCATCTCCGTCGAGTACCTCCGTCTATAAGAATTGGTCATCCGGTCTACCAACTCTCGACGTTTTCCGTCATTGTTTAAGTAATAGCCTAACATCTCCGGTATGATTCCGTAATCCTTTACAGCCGGAAGATCGGTGATCCCTTCAAAAATAAAATCCATATCGGCATTCCATTCCATCAAGGGAAGGGCGCCTGCTGAAAGCGCCTCTATGGCTCTTAGATGGATGCCGTGTAAAATACCCGGATTCCCGTCAACAGGTATAATTTTGGTGCAGTTGTACATCTTATTTAGCCTTTCCACTGGAATAAGGCCTTTATTTTCAACAAAATGAGATCTCAGGGCAGGGAAATGCTTAAACCAGCGTTTCCACGCCTTGTTGCCATGTATTTGGAGGTCATAATCTGAAAAGTAGCTCAAGAATCTGGCCTTTTTATACCCCCAGGAGTTGTTGTAGGACATCCCGACATACAATATCTCTGTTTTGTATTGCTCGTGATCGATAGCTCCCAGATTGGTCACCGGAAAATAAAGATCCTCGGCTAAAGGCAGAAGCAGGTGGAATACTGAAGGCAGACCTATTTTTTTTAGCTGTTCCTGCCAAAATGTATCTGGAACGAATACGGCGTCCGCATATTCAAGCACGGTAAGGTTGTGCCGGCTTGTAGGCGTGTATAGCGGATTGTCCCCCAGATAAAAGGCTACTTTTACTTTTTTTTCCTTCAGCCATGATAGGGTATCGGGCAGCAGCATTTCATTGTTGTATACGAACACCAAATCCGGATGGTGGGCACTGAATTGTCGCTTGTACCAACGGTTAATTGCCGTGTAATAGTAACTCTCCCATAATATCCTCACCTTGTCGGGGAACCGGAACATTTGGACATTGGAGGCTAACTGCCATTTTTTTATATAATCCCGGAAATCAAGGTCCAGGCATTCAGAGCCTCTTAGGCTGAGAATATTTGCGAGGCTCTGAGCGATACCATACTTGTTTGGCATCAGCAGCAGTATTTTCATTCTAATCCTTGCAACCGATCATTTTCACAATCATTGTTGGATCCGCCCGGCCCGGCGAGCCCTGCCATAGACTCCGATTTATCCACCATCGCATTCAAGCGCTTGTTGTTTGTTTTCTAAATATACTCATAATGACGACATCATGATACTCGTTGAAAGCAAAAAATTGCTCCTTAAGATGTCCCTCTTTAACGAAACCGATATCACTATAAATTTTTAGCACTGCGTGATTGTCCGCGATCACTTCCAATGATATCTTTCTCAAATTAAGGTTATTAAAGGCATATCTGAGAATTAATTGTATAGTCTCATGTCCAAAACCTTTTTGCCTGTCAGCTTCAGATCCGATATACAGGCCAAAAAAACAGGTTTGCGCCACCCAGTTAATTCGATATATATTAGCTATTCCTACAATTTTTTTATTGCTCATTGAGCATATTGCAAAATAAATAGATTGATTATTCTTTTTCTCCAATACGTTTTTTATCCATTCCTGTTCCAATTCTTCGGTAACTGGAAAGGGATGGGATTTGATGTATAAATTAAAGGTCAAATCGTTTCTCCAGGCAATCGTCGTCCGCCAGTCCTCAATTCTTAGAGGCCGCAGGAATACCTTTATCCCGTCAATCATAGTCAATCCCCGTTCAACACAATTCGTGACTTTAAAAGGCCTGCCAACTTTTCTCCACGTTTCCGGACTTCCTTATTACTGCCGCCGTGAACCATCACGCAGCCTGGCCTTTTGGCGCTGTCGGTTAGTCCGGCAATTACATCATCGGGCTGCACAAAGACATGAGCAATAACAACCTCCGGATGATTCGATATATCTGAATAGTCTCTAATTTCCGTCACCAATCTGCCTTCTTCTAATTCCAGATACTTGATATACGAATGTCTGCTGCATTTTTTCTTCAGGTCCGGCTCTTGGCCCAAAGCTACCTGAATGGCGGCTTTGTCCATGTCAACACCTGTAGATGCCAAAGTAAGATAGGATGGTATGAAGTCACCGCCCAGTCGTGCTCCGATTTCGATAATTACAGGGCCCTTGCTGGTAAGTTTAAGCTCTGTGTGAGAAGCTGAATTGTTGATCCCTAATGCCTTGAGGGCCATTTTAACAATGGAATCGACTTGCCTTTTTTGGTTGTGACCGATCAGCGCCGGTTGAATATGTCCAATCTCAACCGTATTTGGAAAAGGTGTAATTATCTTTTCAGTGTATTGGACTATTGTGGTTTTACCCTCATATGTTATGGCTTCTATGCTATATTCGGGCCCTTCGATAAATTCTTCCAAAACGACTGAATTGTCTGAGGAAAAAGCGCGAGTTCTATCGATGAAATTACTTAATTCTGCAAACGTATTGATTTTAAAGACACCCCGACTGGAATACGAATCGGACGGCTTCAAAATCAATGGGAAACCCAATTCATTTAATGATTCAGACCGAATAACCTCATCAGCGCGAAATAATTTACCCCTGGCGGAAGCGACATTATTATTTTGAAATACCTTTTTCATCAGATATTTATTTCTGCAGCGCTCGACCACTTCAGGGGAATGGAAAATAAATCCAAGGTCTGCAGCCAGGCGAGCCATTATCTTCAGTGGCTGCTCCATCTGACCGGTTACAATTCCATGCACCTTATTCTTTATTGCTATCTTTTTGGTCTCTCTATAGTCATCGGCAGCGACGCAGTAGAAAAAATCGGCCATTTTCCTCCCGGGAGCTGCGGGGTTCGGGTCGATGACCACGGAAGTTGTACCTAATTCCTTAGCAGCCTTAATCAAGGTTAATTGATTCAACCCGGCTCCGAAGATTAAAACAGATTTTTTCATTAAATTGAATATCCTAAAACTTTCCTGACCGCTGTGGTAACACATGTTCTTTCGGTTTCGTTCAACGAGGGATATATAGGCAACCTCAACAATCCTCCAAAAAACTTCATTGCCCCTTTGAAGTTTTCATCAGTACCAAGATGGGAATAGAATTTGTTTCTATGCAGCGGTGTATAATGGACATTTGAGTATACGCCTTCAGCCCTGAGTGCATCAAGTATCCAGTACTTTTGGCCGGCTGGAACCAATATATAAAATATGTGCCAATTGGTGTTCGCCTTTGCGGAAATTTTGGGCATTTTGATGGCTGCAATATCTGATAATTCTTGGATGTAGAAATTTGCGATTTTAGCTCTTTCAGCGTTCATCCTCTCGATCTTGGCCAGCTGCGCAACACCGAGGGCCCCAAGTATGTTGAATTGGACATAGGAATTGCCGATATCCATGTATTCATAATAGCCGCGCGAGATATTATCTGTTAAGAAGGAATGTTTATTCGTTCCTTTCTCACGCATTATTATTATTTTTTTAGCCAGTTCGTCGTCGTCCGTTACAATGGCGCCCCCTTCACCGGTTGTCAGATTCTTGGTACCATGGAAACTGAAGGTGGAAACATCGGCAAGTGTCCCGGTTTTTTTCCCCTTATATGATGATCCCATCGATTGAGCTGTGTCATGAACTACATATAGATTATATCTCTTCGCGATTTGATTTATCTTATCCATATCGGCCGGATTTCCGGCATAATCAACCGGCACTATCGCTACGGTCTTTTCTGTAATCAAATTTTCTAGTTTGTTTACATCGATATTCCCATTTTCAGAATCGACATCAGCTAGGCGAACTCTTAAATTATTCAGCAAGGGTCCTAAAGCTGTAGAGGTATAGGTAAAGTCCGGAATTATGACTTCACTGTCTCGCGGGAAATTTTTTATGCGAAATGCAAGATCCAATGCCACTGTGCAGGACGTTGTAAAATATGCATGCTTTACGCCGAGATAGGTGGCGAGGCCTTTTTCAAACTCCTTGCAGGCCGGGCCGTCACCGGAAAGAAAAGTGGATTCAACTGCTTTGCGCACTGCCTCGGAATCGTCTTTGTCGAGATAAGGTTTATGAATAGGTATCACTTTTTTGCTGACGGGTCTCCCGCCATTTATTGCCAGCGAATTATCATTTTGGGACATAAGAGTTGGACTCCCCGATTTAAATGACCTTGTAGTGCGAATAGTATTCATAAAAAGAGTAAAGTTTTAGAAGCTCTTCCACACCGGCTTCAACACTTTTTTGCGGCACAAACCCAGCCTTTTCTATTTTCTCAAACGAAACGATAAAATTTCTCAAGTCTTTATCGCTCAACTCCGATTCGATGATATCGAACTGTACACGTTCGTTTATGATATCTGCAATTTCTCTCTTCGAATAGTTTAAATGCCGGCCTCCCACGTTAAATACCTGCCCTTTCATATCGTTAAACCGCTCGAGGGTAAAAAGGTAGGAGCTGACAGTATCATCTATATGAATAAAGGTACGTTTTGCAAAACTGTCAAAAAGAACCACCGCCCCTTCATGTATAGCTTTATAAGCAAAGTCATTCACCATGAGATCCAGTCTCATCTTTGGGGCCACGCCAAATACTGTAGCAAATCGCAGACTAACGGAATTTTCGCGATCCTGTATAATCTTCTCTGCCTCGTATTTTGTTAAAGCATAGGTGCTCACCGGACTGACTTCGGTATCTTCGTGGCATTTCACACCCTTTTTACCGTACATGGATGTGGTTGAGGGATTAATCAGCAACTGCTCCTTGCTCAGGCTCTCGACTAACATCCTGGTGGCGTCAACGTTGATTAATTGGGCGGAATGTGGGTTGGCCGCACAAGCCGGGAATCCACTGATGCCGGCCAGGTGAAAAATAGCATCGAATTTTGATAAATTTTCAATCCCGTTTCGTATGTCCTGCCTGACTATATGCAATTTCGGGTTTTCGACAAGGTGCATAATCGGATCATAGCCATACATAAAATTGTCAACCACCGTAACATCATACCCTTTCTGCAACAATGCAGCTGTCAGCTTGATACCTTTATACCCTGCTCCGCCTGTAACCAATATTTTCATAATGACTCCGATTTTTGCGATTCTGTGAGATCGGCCCGACTAAACCAAAAACACGGATCAACTGGATAATTATATGCGCTGAATCTATCTACCGTGATTTCAGTTAATGGGCGTGGGTCCAATTGGAATGATCTGCTATCTGATTCGATCAACATCTCTGTGTCGGGCAGGAACATTAGCCGATTTCTTCATAGACGGATCTAACCGGATGGGAAAGCGGTTATTTACAGGTACGGGACCTGTTGCTACCGCCGCCAGAACTGTGAAAAGAATTGCATTGGCCGGAATGTTCAGGTTGAAATCGACAAAACTGTGGAACAGGATGGCGGTGATTCCTGCCAGGGCTCCCAAGGTGGTTCCCCGGACCAGACGGCTGGGATTCTTGATTTTTTTATGGCCCCTCCCGTAAAGGGCAACGATCAGCCAGACGATGACGATTGACAAGCCCATACCGACCTCCGAGATGAAGTGCATGTAGTCGTTGTGGGCATAAAAGCGACGCTTGCCAAGACCGGGCGGCTGATACTGAGTATATACGGTTGAAAAAGTTCCCGGCCCTGACCCCAGGAGGGGATAATCTTTGATCATATTGACCACACCTCGCCATCCCACGAGGCGGGAATACATATTTATCTCGGGATTTCCCTCCGTCACGGTAATTATGCGGTCAACTACCGGGCCGGTGGATAAAACGATAATCGCTGCCGCCACAATCCCGGCGGAAAGGGTCAAAACCAGTTTTTTGCTCCTCAAACGATGGGCTGTCATCAGGATGGTGATCATAAGTGCCAAACCTGCAATCGCCCCTGACCAGCCGCCCCTTGATAGAGACAGGATCAGTGCAGCCAACAAAACAATGGTGATAGGAATTATCAAAATCCGTTTTCCGCCTCCGACCCCGGTCAGCGAAAACCCGATGGTCAAAAGAAGGGTCATTTCGATATAGCCGGCCAAGTGATTGGCATTTCCATAAGTAGCCGTCAAGCGGCCGGGAGTCTGTAGTATATCTGTGTACTCCCACCATGAGAAAGGATTAACACCGGACCATTTGAAAATTCCAAAAAGGGAGATAAATGCGGCCACGCCGATAACCAGGTAGACAAGTTGTCTGAGTTCCGAGCGCGTGCGGAACGTATGGATAATCAGATAGTAGATTACAGCATAGTTTATAAGCAAGACGACGGACCAAATACTGGTGTATTTGTGCACCGAAAATATGGTAGACAGAATCGAAAGTATGATCACTACTAAAATGGGCTTGTCTAATGGGGTCTTGATCCACTTCCAACGCCAGACGAGGCTGTTTTCTAATAGAAATGAGGCAAGGGCAATCAATGTCAGCAGATGGATCGTGGTAATGGCCCAATCCTGTACGGAGCCTCTGGCCAGAGGGGTGAAAATAAGCAATGCAAAAAGAGAACAGCGTGTCACCCAATTAGACGATGGCGGATGGCTCATAGCTGATAAGAGATAGATAGCGGTAAAGGGCTGTGGATGAAGTTACTAAACGATCCTGAAAACTGGCCCTACCAATGAGTTGGTGCTGTTGTTTAGCACAAAACGCGCATAAACCTCCGGTTTCTGAATTACTCAGCAAGGAGGATAATAACTAATTGTAATTATTGATTTTACAAAAAAATTATTAATGAATAACATAGAACACCTAATTGAGCTTGCGCTCAATTAAGCCACCATCTCCCTATGAATCTCTTCCCAAAATCTGCAGGTAGCGTTTTTTGTACTGCTTGTTTTCGGGATCAAGGCCAGTGGCTTTTCGATAAAACTCTACGGCCTTGGACCAATCCCCTAACTTAACATAGGCTTCGGCCGCGCGGGCATAATAGGCTGCGCTGTCAGAATCAATAAGGATGGCCGACTGCCATGCCTGCGCAGCCGCTTCATAATCCTTTTGCTTCCACCGCAGCCAAGCCTTTTCATTAAAAAGGCGGGCAGAGGGCTTCTCTGAATAGCCAACCATCAGATCGAGCTGTTTTTCGGCGCTTTCATATCTCTTCATCTTTTTGAGCAGGTTGAAAAAGATCTGACGGTAGTGGTTATTTTCCGGTTCGAGAACCGTGGCCTTTTGAATCGTCAGCTCCATTTCATGCCAATCGCCTTGCTTGTCTGCAATCCTCGCCAGCCAGTAATAGGCTGCGGCTGTGGATTCATTGGAGTTCAGCGCTTCGAGAACCTGCCGGGCCTGGTTGTATTGTTTCAATTCGAGGAGGGACCGGGCCAGAAGGATATCGGTTTGAACCGGCAGGGAAAATTTTTGACGCGCTGCCCTGTAGAACTCGTTGAATTCATTCAGCACGCCTTCTGATTTGTAAACACGGTAAATACGCTCCAGAAACTTCACCCGATTTCGGGAAAGTGAAAGACTTTTCCCGAAACTGATCTGGGCCTGTTTTTCAGCGCCATTTTTAAGAAACAAGTGACCCAATCTTAACAAGGCCTGGTCTGTTGCTTTGAGGGGCTGCAATTCAAGCGCCTGCTGCAAATGGTCAATGGCGCCCGGCCAGTCCTTTTCGTCAATCGCCATGTCGGCGAGCCCCAAATAGGCTTCAGCCGGCAGGATGTCCTCCTTGACGGCTTCCTGAAGTCCTTGCCGGCAGGCAGCCTTGACAGCGTCCGACCAAAATTTTTCTTTTTTCAAATATTTATATGCCGGTGGATAAATACGCGCCAGCTTTTGGGTCACCCGGTACAAATCATCCTGCCGTCCCTTGCGGTGAAGGTACCTCGCCAGGGCATAATGGTATTGGATCCCGTTAGGCCTCAGGCTGCTGGCCATTACATAGTAAGGCAGGGCGCTATGAGGATTCTTTTTCTCTCCGGGATTGAGTATGGTGTACAACAGCTCCAACCGATCTTCCTGCCAGGCCAGACCATAAGCATTTTGCGCCTCAAGCGGATTTAGCCGCAACGCCTCCCGGTAGTGGGCACCGGTCTTTTCTGACAAAGTGTAGGCCCCTTTGGCCGATGGATTCAAATCCGCTAAACTGTTGACGGCATTTCCCCACAGCTGCCGAATTTTATAATCCCCGGTTTGATAGGCGGCGGCATTTTCCAGAACATTTGAGGCCAGGCCGTAATAGCCCTCCTGCATGAGGTTTTTGGCGCGCAGGTAATAGATCTGGGAGCGCAATCGCTGGACAAGGACATAGGCGGACAGGGCGGACAGAAGCAGAATTATGGCACAAACAGTGTAGCGTTTGTGGCCAATTCGATTAGGGATTGAAGGTGGTGTGGATTGGCGGACACCGTGATATCCATTTATTTTCTGCTTAAATCTAACGGTGTGCATTTATAAATTCAGCCGTTTTTCAGCCGTTTCAGAATCTCTTTGGTCATCAGCATAGTAGCTGCTGTAATTTTTATAGTAGTACTTGTAATACCCTGACCGCTTAATGTCGATGCTGTTCAGGGCCGTACCGACGATATTGACCTGGGCCATTCTGAGCTGTCCCACGGTTTTAGTAACCAAATCCCTGTTGGCACTGCCGGCTTTAACTACCAGCAACACCCCGGACACATGAGGTGCAATCAAAAGGGCGTCCGAAGCCGGTAGAATCGGTGGAGAGTCTATCACCAATAAATCGAACCTGTTTTGCAAAATTGACAGCAGAAACGACATCCGGTCTGAACTCAACAGCTCCGATGGGTTGGGAGGAATGCTGCCGGCCGGGATAACATAAAGATTCTCTATGGAAGTCTTGACGACAGCCTCGTTGATTTTTTGCTTTAAAAAAGCAATCGGTTCCTCGCCAATGATGAGCTGTTTGTAGATCTGTCGAAAATCGACCGGGTCAAAAGCCCGCGGCCCGAAATCGGATTCCGGGCGATCCTCAAAAGAGAAGCGTCCGCTGTTGAACCCTAAGGCCAGGCGCAGGCCCTCCATCATCTGCATGGAGAGCGGACCGGCCAATTCCTTCCTTTTCAGGGTTCCATTTTTGAGCAAGATAAAACCCAGTTTCTGGCCCGTGGCCTTGTGCTGAGCGAAGGCTTGCTTGGCCTGTGGCGCCGTGATCAGTCGGTTGGCAATTAAAACCGAGGCCAGCCGTTTGTCTTCCGGCCGGGTAAGCCAATTGAGATCAATCAGCTTACCTGCATAGAACAGAAGCTCTATCTTTTCGTTTTGATGGGACAGGTTCAAGACACCGGACTTTTTCTGCATTTCAATCAATCTGAACAGATCGCCGATTTGAAACTGTGCCAAGGAGCCCTCGCTGACCTCGGTTCCAAAGACTTCGGCGAGCAATCCGGAAAGCCCTGGTGAATCCGACGGATTAAGCAGGTTGCTGAGACCCGTTTTTCTGAGGTCGGCATCGATCATCAGCACCGATTTGCCGGAGCGGGCGATTGTATAAGCCGTGTTGGCGACGGTTAAGGTTTTGCCCTCGCTTTCGACGGCACTGGTCACCACCATTGACTGGATTCTTTTATTGACGGAAGAAAACAGAATATTGGTGCGAAGCAGGCGGTAGGCCTCCGCAAAACTGGAATGCGACGCATAGTTGTCCAGAAAAACATGCTGCCGTTTTTTGCCGTTTGATGACTTGGGCAGATTGGTCTTCATCGGCGGCGCATCTGTCGAGACGGCCTTTTTGGGCGGCAGGTGATTGCTTTTGCCCGCTTCAGGAACGACGGTTAGAACCGGGAGCTCGAGGTATTTTTGAATGTCTTCTTCGGTACGCAGGGTTTTGTCCAGGTACTCCCGCACAAATGCCAGCCCAATACCGGCCATCAAGCCCAAGATTACGCCAAGCATCAATTGCCGGGGTTTGTTGGGTCTGACCGGCGCCGGGGGGGTGACGGCGGCTTCGGCGATGCGGATATTGGATACATCGATATCGCCGGTAATATTGGACTCTTTAATTCGCTGCAACAGCATATCGTACAGCCGTTTGTGGGTATCGACGTTGCGCTCGAAAATAGTGTATTTGAGTTCCTTGCGGTTAGTGGTCAGCGCGTCGGATTCGAAATCATCGATGGTTTTTTTCAAAGCCAATTCTTTTTGCGTTAAAATAGTCTGCTCGGCTTTTAAATTCTCCACCTCTTTTTGGATTTCAGACCGGAGCTTTTGTCGTGCATTTTCAACCGCTGATTTGACCTGGACATATTTGGGATGTTTGGATTTGTAAACTTTGCTCAAACGCGAAAGTTCGATCTCGGATTCAAGTAGTTGACTGTAAAGGCTTTCAATCAGCGGATTGTTGATCAGCGTGCGCACGTGCAGGGCATCTACCTGGGACGGATCGACGCGGCCCAGTTCCTTCAGCTTGGTGTCCACCTCCAAGCGCTGGTTTCTGGTTTCGATGTAGATATCGTTCATGTTGCCGATCTTATCGGCAATGCCTTCCTGCCGGCCCTCGAGAGAAAATAGCTTCTCCTGCTGTTTGAAAGCCAGGAATTCTTCTTCGGCATCTTCGAGCTTTTTCTTAGTTTCGTACAACTGGTCGCTCATCCACCGCAAGGTGCCGCGGGATGCGCTGGTTTTGTTCTCCAGGTTGAATTCGATATAGGATTCGGCCACTGCATTGGCCATGTTTTTGGCCAGTTCCGGATCATGACTGGAAGTTGTGATGTTCAGCAGGTGGGTTTCCTCGACGGGTTCTACACTAATCGTGCCCTTGATACCGTTGATCAGCTGGTCTTGCAATTCCCGAGGTGTTGGCTCCCTTACAGGCTCGCCCAGCAACTTGCGGATGTTTTGTTTGATACCGGAAAAATACGCCTTGATCGGGCTGATCTCCAGCTTTTCCTCTTCTTGCGGTTGATTCAGATTAAGCTTCTTGATCACCTGCATAATCACTGGACGGGAGGTGATCAATTCGACGTGGGTGCTGAATTTGACCTATTGGCTGTACCAGTCTTCGTATTCCGACCGTTCACCGGTCAGCGGTGAGGTGGTCTTTTCCTTGTCGATGACCATGACGCAGGTTGCCTGGTAAACCGGCATCATCCTGAAGGTATAAAAGGCCGTCAGCGAACTTACCAGAATCAACGAGGCAAGAATCAGCCATTTATGCTTGAGCAGGGTATAGTAGTACTCCGTCAAGTTAATGGTTTGTTCCTGGTCGTCCATATTTTCTCCTGATTAGGCTCGCTCGCTGCGCGACATTTGGATCACCGCTCGTTGGCCCGGATAATATTCTCAGCTCTGCGCCGTGCGTACCCCAACGCTACAACCAGGTTTCGGGTACGTGGATCCGATCCCCCGGCAAAAGCTTTATGTCTCCAATTTTACCCTTTCTGACGTCGTTCAGGTTTATCTTAAAGATTTTCTGTTCTTCGCCCTGCTTCCGAAACACGCGGGTGCGGTTGGGAGCGGCAAACTTGGTAAAGCCACCCGCCATGATGCAGGCATTCAGAGCAGTCAGCCCCGGTTGGAAGGTAAATATACCGGGTCTTTTGACTTCTCCGCCCACGTAAATCTTGGATTCGGCCAAATTAAGTGCTTTTTCCAGAGGGATGTAAACCACATCGCCGGATTCAAGCCCCCGGTTCTGGGTCATGTCGCCCTGGTCCAGCAGCTTTTTCAGGTCAACTTTGATGGACCCATTGGGGGATTCTTGATTTTTTTTCCCCTTGGACGCCGCGCCGTGGTCCGCAGATTCTCGCTGAATGTAGGCCACATTGCCGCGCTCCGGCATCACCCCGCCGGCCTTGGCAATCAGTTCGAGAAGGGTCGCCTTTGATGTCATCTTGTATAGCCCCGGCGACTTGACTGCACCGGAAATAAAGTACTGCAGGCTGTGGTATTCCTTGATCGATATGTTTACCTCCGGATTTACAAAATAGTCCTGGGCCAGAGGTTTGGTGATGAGGGCTTCGAGCTCAAAAATCGTGCGGCCTTCAGCCTGCACCGAACCCAGAAACGGCACATTGATGGTTCCCTTTTCGGATACGGTCAGATCCAAGCTGTTTTGGAGCTCACCGCCGGCTGAGATGGTCAGGGTTATCACATCTCTGGGGCCGATCCGGTAGGCTTCCATCTGTGCTTGGGCCGGAACACAAATGCCGAATAACAGGAACAATTTAATGAACTTGGCTATATGGCGACAGGCTTTCACTTTCTTACTGGCCGCAACGAGCGGCTGGATTTTTTTGTTTTGGTTTCAAGGTTGGTAATAATTGACTGCCATTAACAGTCCGCATCATTGAGCATTGACCGGCGGATGAGTAAGTCAAAACTCAAACCCGCAGTCAATCCGTGCCCTTAAAAATGTATTATCGAAGCTGAAGCCCTTTAAATTTGATTTTCGTTCTTCATAACCGCCCCCGGCATAGACTGTCAGCCAGTCCGCTATGCGATACCCGATTCGACCCAGGATATAATACAAGTCATCTTCCCGTTTTTCGAGAGTCCCTGATGACGTCTCGCCGACGTTGGTTTCGTAATCGCTGTTTTGATACCAGCCGGTAATAGATGTTTCGATCTTTTTAAAGAACACACGCCCGGCAACCAGGCTTACCCGGCGGGCGACATAGTAGCCGGCGCCCAGCCCATTGTCATTGAAATTTTGATCGAATCTGAGCGCAAACTGGGTTCTGGGTTCATCGGGGGCCGGCGGCCACTGTCCGGCAATACCCGCCAGAAATGCCGGGGTGCTGATATCATCCTCATCGGGATCGTCAAACTGACGATCCTGGTACCCGCCCGCGGCTTCGAAGGAAACAAATTTAAATTGCTTCCTCAAAATAAGCCTGAGCTGATTCGAAGTGTAGTCAGATGTATTTTCTTCAAATTCCCTTTGCCAGCGCTGCCCTTCCAGGTCCAAGTGGGCGGTTGGTGAAATATTGTAAATCAGGTCACCGAACACCCGGTTTTCGTTGGAGTCCTCGTTGATGCCTTCAAGCCATCTGAGTTGCTCATTGCGGTACCGTACACCGACGGTCAATCGACGCCCCAAATGATAGTAGGCCCGGGTCAGGAACTGGTTAAGCGAATATTTGTCCCGATCCGTGAAGTTACCCAAGCTGTCGGTTTGGGCCGAATTACGCGTGAGCCAAAAAGAATTATCCAGACCCAAAAGTAGGCGCGCGGAAGGTCTGTAATCACCTTTTAATAATGCCGTATGCCCGACGTAATCACCCTCAGAAGCTTTTAACTGCCCCGGCGGCACCTCTTCCTGGTCGTCATAGAAAAGAGCATTAAGGGTGTAATCGAGCGAGGCCAGACTTCTGCCGCCCTCATACCCGAGTTCGACACCGGGCTGGATGAGATAAGTAAATACCTCCTGTTCATCATCTTCGGATTTCCAGAAGTTACTTTCAACCTGCCAGCCGGTCGTAAGTTTGGGTTTTACGCTGAGCTTACCGAAAACCGTAGGTGGAGAAAAGAAACAGATAGCGATGCCGACCGCCGCTGCCGCGACCCAAGCTTTGCTGAATTTCATGCCCTCCCCTATATAATTTGTCCGCTACCCCCCAAGATACCCCAGCATCGATAAAAACACAAGTAATGTTTTTAGATTCAGATTGTTACAGATCATTCCTATCGGTAAAGGATAACTAATTCATAACAGCCCTCCCAGGCGATGGTGATCATATCCGCCGGAACGTTCCCGGACATCGCGGGGTAATCTGTCGACTACCAGCATCCCTGCCATATTCAAGGGTAAATTTTTTGCCGCTATCCGGCATACATATCAGTTATTTTCAGGTCGCACCGCCAATCGCCACGAATGCCCTTTTGCCAATGTTTTTAACATTTTAACCACTACTCTCAGATAATCAAGGATAATTTCTCAGCGGGCACTAAAAGGTCGGTCGAGTTACTGCCGGTACAGGATGCTTATGCCCGGAATTAAGTTGCCGCAAAAAAGCACTGTTTGTGTCCTGTCGACTTTGCCTACCCGCTGCTAATGGGCCGTAATAGAGTAAAGCTTAACATCTCGTCAGGTAAATCAATGCGAGAAAAATCCTGGCATTCTGAGAGTAAAAACCTATTAAAGTGAAGCCGGAAGCCGGATTCACTCCCGCGGGCAGCATATTATCTGTTGATTACCTTGTTAAAACTCTAATACAGAGTTGTCTTTTTTTATTCTACTAGTATTGCCCTTATTGAGAAGAACGTTCAATTGGGCCCGTATCCGCATGTTTTGTCTATGAGTTGTTATTCCTTGTTTGATTTTTACAGCCGCAACCGATCGATACCATCCGATATACGAAATATAAGACCGGATAACCTGCCACTCAACCTATTGGCTATCTGCCTATCACGAATAGCCCATTAGATTCTAACTCATCGGGGCTTATGCCGGTGCCGGTAGCCGGTTGAAGCAATGGAACTAGCCATATCATTGACGGAGATTATATGCGCTTACAACGGTTGCACTGCAGTACCGCCGGTGTAAAACGGTAAAGGATCTCTCCGCCCGGGGCCTGGTGGTGCTTGAAAAAGGCAGGATTATTTAAAGGAATCGGCTTTCTCGCTAAACAAAACATGAGCTGGAGGGTATCGAAAGGGGAATTTAGGTCGAATATGGCCTAATACCCGAAGCTGAATTTCGTCGAAGCTTCAGAACAATATCTCAATTTCCCTAACTGCGTCGAATAAATAATCGGGCTGCACGTCGCTGTCCAAATCAGATTCTTGAAATTCGCCGGTTTTAACCAAGGCCGAGGTTATTCCCGCCCGTTTAGCACCGGTGATGTCCGTAGTTACCCGGTCGCCGACCATCAGAACATCGGCGCGGTCCATTCCCATGCTGTCCAGAGCGATGTCGAACATAAAAGTGCTCGGCTTACCGATATAGGTGGCTTTGATTCCGGCGGCATCCTCCAGCATCCTGCCGTAGGCACCCACAGTCAACTCCACACCACCCAGGCTGTGATCGACCTTTTCGGGTATCATGACAATCAACCTGGTCCCCTGCAACAGAAAGCTCAGGGCCTTATTCATGTTCTCGAATCTGAACTCTTCCCGATAATCGCCCAAAACGATATATTGCGGGGTCTTCTCATCCAGGTTGAATTCGCTGAATTCCTCGATCCCCTTACCCTTCAACATCACCCAGCAGGACTTTGGCTTCAAAGCTCTCAGGTAACGGGCCGTGGCCCAGGAAGCGGTTATGACCTCTTTTTCGGTGACCCCGAATCCGCGGCGGTTCAGTTTTTCGGTGCAGGTCCTCCTGCTTTTCAGGGTGCTGTTGGACAAAATCCGGATAGCAATCCCCTTTCTACGTAAAGATTCGAGCAGCTCGACAGCTCCAGGATAGGCTTCTCCCTGAAATTCGAGCACCCCGTCGATGTCGAACATGACGCCGCTGAAGTTTTGCTTCATAGTGGTTTCGGCTCCATAAGTCAGGTGCCAATTGAACAAAAACCGCTCGACTGGCCGTTATTTATCATTGCCTGGTCGTCATTGGAACGCTTTTTCTGCATGCGCTTATACCATTCTTGCGTGTCAGAACCCGTTGATTGAAGGAGCGATATACCAAAGAAAAAAGTCGAACACAAGGTGGCTGCCGATTATTGACTCCAATAGATGTTTGACATTTTACATTTAGGTATCCATAATCTGTCCAAATCTGCCTGGATTGTTCAGAAACTCTGATATCGAGGCATCCCGAAACTTTTCAATAACCGCAACAATTTGAAATTATGAACATCATTTAACCAATCAACGAGATCTGTATCTGAAAACAGGAAGTACGAATTCATGGAAAATCGCCTGAGCACCCTTCTAAGCGAACTGGTTCGGATCAACTCCATCAACCGGACCCTTTCGGACGGTCCCGGAGAGCAGGAAATCGCGAAATTTGTGGCCCGGCATCTCAAATCCCTCAATCTGGATGCTGAAATCCAGGAGGTCGGGTCCAGCCAGAGCAATGTCGTCGCCCGGATCGAAGGCCAACAACAAAATCGCTCACTCCTGTTGAACGCCCACCTCGACACCGTGGGTGTCGATGGAATGGACCAACCGTTCAAGTTGAGGCGCAAGGGCGACAGGCTTTATGGTCGCGGTACCTACGATATGAAAGGCAGCGTTGCACTGATGCTGCTGCTGGCCGATCACTTTACCCGCCATCCGCCCCCGCTGGACGTTTTTCTCACTTTCGTAGCTGACGAAGAGGATAAGAGCAGGGGCATGGAGTTCCTGGTTGAAAACTGGCTTCCGCAGGTATCTCCGCCACTAGTCGGCGCGCTCTTTCTGGAGCCCACCGAGGAGGATATCGGTGTCTGCCACAAGGGTTTTACCTGGTATGAGGTTGCCGTGACCGGCAAAGCCGCCCACGGAAGCCGCCCCGAGCAGGGCATCGACGCGATTCTACCGCTGCAGTCCGTGATGGCAGAACTCAGTAAAATTCAGGCCGAACTGCTGCGCCGCGAACCGGATCCTCTACTGGGCCATGCGTCCCTTCACGCCAGCAAAATCAAGGGTGGCTCCGAGTTAAGTGTAATCCCCGGGCGAGCATGCATTCAATGGGAGCGGCGCACCCGCCCGGGTGAATCTGCCCGGGATCTTAACATTGAACTGGAGCGAGTTGTTCAAGCGGTCGCAGATCACCCCGGCAAACACTCGGTATCGGGCCGTGAGCTGTTCGTCAGGCGGCCGCACCGCGTCCCGGATGATGCAAAGATTCTGGAACACCTTCAAAATGCAGCGCCGCAGTCCAAACAGGTGGGGCTGTCATTCTGGGCCGACTCCGCCCTGGCCGGCGCTGCGGGTGTACCTGCGATTTTGTACGGCCCGGTAGGGCACGGCGCCCATGCGGTGGACGAATGGGTCAGCCTTGGCAGCCTCAAGCGGGTGTATGATGTTTTGAGAATTCTTATCGAATCCTTTTAGCCATTAGTGAAGGTTAAATGTCGAAGGATGATTGACGTTTAGTGAAAATCGTTTCCCTCAATCAATAAAATTTCCAATATCAAATCGAAAGTATTCCTTAATTCGACATTCAACAATCGTCATTTGTCATTCATATACCTTTTGACAACCTCGCCCAACCTCCGGGCCCCTTCTTCCAACTGCGGCGTGTCGAAATAGGCAAAACTGAGCCGGGCGCAGTGATTCAGTTTCCTGTTGCTGGAAAACTTCACGCCCGGCAGGTAGCCGACATTTTGGCGACCCGCCTCGATCCTCATTTTCCCCGTGTCCACACCGTCGGGGAAGATCAGCCAGATAAAAAAGCCTCCCTCAGGCTCGAAAAACCGGACGCTATCCGGCATATGTTCCCTGAGCGCCCGGCTCAAGGCGGTTTTGCGTTCGGTGTACGTGGTGATCAGGGTGTGCAGCTGATCTTGCAGCAAACCCAATTCAATGGCGCTGCGCACCAGGGCCGAAGTAAAGGGATTCTGTCCGCCGCCGCTGTCCAGCAGCCCACAGCCGACAAGGCGCTGTAATAACTGCGGCCCGGCCTGAATCCACCCCAAGCGCAGCCCCGGAGCCAGGATCTTGGAAAACGAGCCCAGGGAAAAAACGCTATCCGAGTCGACAAAGCTCGCCATGGGCGGCGCCGGAGCTTCAAGCCCATAGTTCAGCAAATGGTATACCTCATCGGCAATGACCAAAAATTCGTACTTGCGGCTTAAATCAACCAGCCGCTCCCGACGTTCGGCTGCAAGGGTAACAGTGGCAGGGTTGTGGAATGTGGGGATGGTGTATACGAAAACGGGTCTGTGCCGGATCAGTTGTTCTTCCAGAGCCTCGATCATCAGCCCGTCGCCATCCATGGGCAAACTGACAATCTTGAGGTGATGATCAGAGAAAATGCGCAGGGCTAAAAAATAAGACGGCTCTTCCACGAAGATCGTGTCGCCGGGTTTGGCAAACAGGGTGCAGATCAGATCCAATCCCAGAGACGCGCCCGCGGTAACCAAAAGCTGATCGGAATCGACTGGGGCGCGGTAGTGCTCGGCGAGAAAAGCGCTCAGTGCGGCACGAAAATAGCCGTCACCCTGTTCGGCTCCGTAAGCCAGAAACGGCGCCTCGCCCCCTTCCAGCCGGTGCCCGGCCGCTTTTCTCATCAGTTCCAACGGCAGCAGGGACGGGCTGGGCTGGCCGGGACTGAAGTCGATTAAGCCCGGCGGTAGTTTCAGCTGGGCGATGTGGTGGTCATTCACGGTAATCTCCTCAAGCTTAAAGAAGTGTAATACTATTTCCCTCTTACTCCGACAATCCCAATGAAGAGGGAATTTATTAATCACGAAAACACGAAATTTGGAAAGCACGAACTATTTTCTCTTTTTTTCGTATTTTCGTCCTTTCGTGCTTTCGTGATGGATTCAATCTGTTTACCTATAGCCGGTTTGGGTTAGGTGAGTTAATATAGCTATCAACGGAAAAGATCGCAAACAACAATTTTATTTTTTTCTTGACAGCCTTATTTCTGTCTGTCATATTCGCAAAAATTTTTTAATGGAAAGACTAACAAGATGATGCGAAATCCAGCCAACACCCGTATCCGTTACCGTCGCCGCCGTTGCAGGCAGCGATTGGCCGGGTGTCTTAGGTACTGCACATGATCATCATAATTCCTAGATGGATATCAAAAAAAGCCCCGGCATTTGCCGGGGCTTTTTTTTTCAGAAAAGGAGGCGAAATGGTGGAAAATAAAATTCGCAAAGTGGTGCTGGCATACAGCGGGGGTCTGGATACCTCCGTGATCGTTCCGTGGCTCAGGAACAATTACGATAACTGCGAGGTCATCTGTTTCACCGCCGATGTGGGCCAGCAGGAAGAACTCGACGGTCTCGAGGAGAAGGCCATCGCATCGGGTGCGGCCAAGCTGGTGGTGCTCGATCTGCAGGAGGAATTCCTGAGAGATTACGTGTTCCCGACCATGCAGGCCGGAGCCGTCTACGAGCGTGATTACCTGCTGGGTACATCCATCGCCCGCCCCCTGATGGCCCAAAAAATGGTGGAAATCGCCGAGAATGAAGGCGCCGACGCCATTGCCCACGGCTGCACCGGCAAAGGCAACGATCAGGTTCGATTCGAGCTGACGGTCATGGCCCTCAATCCCAAACTCAAAGTGATTGCCCCCTGGCGCGAGTGGGAAATCCGCAGCCGGGAAGATGCCGTCAAATATGCCAGGCAATACAACATTCCCCTGGCACAGACCGAAAAGGATATTTACAGCCGCGACCGCAACATTCTGCATCTTTCCCACGAGGGCGGCCTGCTGGAAGACCCCTGGAACGAACCGGAGGCCGCCATGTTTCAACTGTCGGTCAGCCCGGAGGACGCACCCGATGCCCCCGAGTACGTCGAAATCGGTTTCGAAAAAGGCAATCCGGTGAGCCTCAATGGGGCGAAGCTGTCGGCGGTCGATTTATTTGTCCGCCTGAACGAAACTGCCGGCGCCCACGGCATCGGGCGGGTGGATATGGTAGAAAACCGGCTGGTCGGCATGAAAAGCCGTGGTGTCTATGAAACACCGGCCGGCACGGTGATCTTTCGCGCCCATCAGGCCCTCGAGAGCATCTGCCTGGACAAGCACACCATGCATTACAAAGATTCCGTGGCCGTAAAATATGCGGAGCTCGTCTACAACGGCATGTGGTTCATGCAGCTGCGCCAGGCCCTGGACGCTTTCGTCAAGGTCACCCAGCAAACGGTTACCGGCACCGTGCGGCTGAAGCTTTACAAGGGCAATATAATTATTGCCGGACGCAAAAGCCCCTACAGCCTGTACCGGGAAGATTATGCGTCCTTCGGCGAAGAGGATGTCTACAACCAGCAGGATGCTCACGGGTTTATCCAGCTGTTCGGCCTGCCGCTGAAGGTCGAATCGCTGCTGGCAATCGACGGCGGCGGCAAAAGCCGTTACCGCAAACCGGATTACAGTCGGTTTAAAAGAGATTAGTCTCTGGTCACTGGTTGCTGGTCGCTGGTTGCTGGTTGCGGATTGAGGGCATGGCGCATAGCGCATGGGGCATAGCGGGTTGAGGCCAAAATATTTGACTTCTGACCTCCGGCATCTGTCCTCGGGTTACGGGCTGCAGATAGCCAAGAGGTATAGGGTTTAGGGTTTAAGGTATCTGAATGTGGAAGTGGGAATGCGGTAGTTGGAAAACGAGAAGACAGATAGGGCGTAAGATATACAATTGGGAGGCCGACTATCTGGGGAACGAAGCTTGACGCTTTCAAGCAGAGAATGGTCATGAGGCATCTGCTTGCCGAGGCGACTTGTCGGGGCATAGTTTCAACGAAGCCTGGAGCCGTCAGGCTAAATCGGGTCTTGCGCACCCGACACCCGACACCTGACACCTGAAACCTGACACCTAAATCATTAACTCAAATCTTCAATTTTAGGCATTTTAGACATTTTAGGCATTTAACGAGGATTCAGCCGATGAAAGCACGTTTGATTTTAATCGACGGCACGACCTTCGAGGGCCTTAGCCTCGGAGCCATGGGCACGGGTATCGGTGAGGTGGTCTTCAACACCGCCATGATGGGGTACCAGGAGATTTTAACCGATCCATCCTATCATTATCAGCTGGTGACCATGACCTATCCCCAGATCGGAAATTACGGGATCAACCCCAAGGATTTCGAATCCCGCCGCATCGTCGCGGCCGGATTTATCATTCGCGAATACAGCCCCGTGGTCAGCCACTGGCAGGCCACCCGTTCCCTTGACGAGTACCTGAAGCATTACGGGGTGGTTGCCATCAGCGACATCGACACCCGCCAGCTGACCCGTCACCTGCGCGATCACGGGGCTCAGATGGGCATGATCACGACTTCCGAAGAAGCCGTCGATGTCCTGCTCGAGCGGCTCAAGGCGGGCAAACAGCTCGTTGGGCGAGACCTCGCCCGGGAAGTCACCGCGGCCGAGCACTACGACTGGCCCGTAGACGAAGACGTCGATCGCGGTCAACCGACGGCTTTCCGGGTGGCCGTCTATGATTTCGGTGTTAAATTTTCAATTCTGCGAGCCCTGTATCAGCATGGCTGCGATCTGCGGGTGTTCCCGGCCGGCACCCCCGCCGACGAGGTTCTTGCCTGGCAGCCGGACGGAATTTTTCTTTCCAACGGTCCCGGCGATCCCGAGCCGGTCGCCTACGCGGTCGAAACGGTCAGATCGCTGCTGGGCGTAAAACCCATATTCGGCATCTGCCTGGGCCACCAAATCCTCGGACTGGCGCTGGGTGCCAAAACCAGCAAACTGAAGTTCGGCCATCACGGGGCCAATCATCCGGTCCGCCATCTGTCCACAGGGGCGGTGGAGATCACCTCCCAAAACCACGGCTTTATCGTCGATGCCGACAGCCTGCCGCCCGGCGATGTCGAAATCACCCACATCAATCTGAATGACGGCACCCTCGAAGGCTTCCGGCACAAGCAGCTGCCGGCCTTCTCGGTCCAGTACCACCCCGAATCGGCGCCCGGTCCCCGGGACAGCCGCTATCTTTTTGAAAACTTTATCCAGGAGATGAGACAATTCAATGCCTAAACGCAAAGACATCAAAAGAATCTTGGTGATTGGTTCCGGGCCGATTGTCATCGGACAGGCCTGCGAGTTTGACTATTCCGGCACCCAGGCGTGCAAAGCGCTCAGAGAAGAGGGATTTATCGTTATTCTGGTCAACAGCAATCCCGCCACCATTATGACGGATCCCGAATTTTCGGACCGAACCTACATCGAGCCGCTCAACGCCGAGACCGTGGCCGGGATCATCGCCATGGAGCGCCCCGATGCCCTGCTGCCGACCCTCGGCGGACAGACCAGCCTCAACCTGGCCGTCGAGCTGGCGGAAAACGGAACCCTGGAGGAGTACGGGGTTGAGTTGATCGGTGCCAGGCTGGAGACCATCAAGCTGGCCGAAGACCGGGCCCTGTTCCGCAACGCCATGGGCGAAATCGGTTTGGACGTGCCCGACGGCGGGTGCGTCCACACTATCGAGGCAGCCCGCAGCCTGTGCCGGGAAATCGGCTTTCCGCTGATCATCCGGCCGGCTTTCACCCTCGGCGGCATCGGCGGCAGCGTGGTTTACAACCGCGAGGAATTCGACCGGGCCGCCAAATGGGGTTTGAGTGCCAGCCCGGTCACCGAGATACTGATCGAACAGTCGGTGCTGGGCTGGAAAGAATACGAACTGGAAATCATGCGGGATGCAGCCGACAACTTCGTGATCGTCTGCTCGATAGAAAATTTCGACCCCATGGGCATCCACACCGGCGACAGCATCACCGTCGCGCCGGCCCAGACCCTGACCGATGTAGAATACCAGAACATGCGCGATGCCGCCAAAAAGATCGTGGCCAGGGTCGGCGTGGAAACCGGAGGGGCCAACATTCAATTCGCGCTGAATCCGCAAAGCGGAGATATGGTGGTGGTCGAGATGAACCCGCGCGTCTCCCGCAGCTCCGCCCTGGCTTCCAAGGCCACCGGGTTTCCCATCGCCAAGATCGCCGCCAAACTGGCCGTGGGATACCATCTGCATGAGATCCCCAACGACATTACCCGTCAAACACCGGCCTGCTTCGAACCGGCCATCGATTACGTGGTCGTCAAAATCCCCCGCTGGGATTTTGAAAAATTCCCGGATGAAGACCCGCGGCTGACATCCCAGATGAAATCCATCGGGGAAGCCATGGGCATCGGCCGGACGTTCAAGGAGGCGTTGAATAAAACCCTGCGCTCTCTGGAAAACGGCTGGTCGGGTTTTCATACCAACGGCAGACAAGGCTATGGCCACATGTCGCGGGACGCATTGCTGGACGATCTTCGCTTCGGAACACCCGATCGAATCCTGAAAATATGGCAGGCGCTCAAAAACGGCATATCCCGGGAAAAAATAGCGCAAGTCTCCGGCATCGACCTGTGGTTTCTGGAAAATCTGCGCCAGCTGCATGAGTTCGAGGCCGGCATCATTGCCGAATTCGAGTCCCGCGATACCATCAGCGCCCGGAGCCTGCACCAGGCCAAACGCCTGGGCTTTTCGGACAGGCACCTCGCCCTGCTGACCGCTCAGAGCGAAGCCGCCATACGCAGCCTCAGGCAGGCCGGCGGCATCCGGCCCGCCTTTAAGATCGTCGACACCTGTGCGGCCGAATTCGAATCCTTTACACCCTATTACTACTCGACCTACGACAGCGAGACCGAGTCCTTCCCCTCGGAAAAAAAGAAGGTCATCATCCTCGGCGGCGGTCCCAACCGCATTGGCCAGGGCATCGAATTCGACTACTGCTGTGTCCACGGGCTTCTGGCCTTGAAATCACTGGGCATCGAGTCCATTATGATCAATTGCAATCCGGAGACCGTCAGCACCGATTACGACGTCGCCGACAAACTCTATTTCGAACCGCTGACCTACGAGGATGTTCTGAACGTTGCCGAGCTGGAAAAACCCGACGGCGTCATCATCCAGTTCGGCGGCCAGACCCCGCTGAAGCTGGCCCTGGTGCTGGAAAAGGCCGGGGTGCCGATCTGGGGCACCTCACCGGATTCCATCGATCTGGCCGAGGACCGCGATCGTTTCGGCGCCCTGCTGGACTCGCTGGATATCGCCCATCCCCAGTACGGTAGGGCCGCCTCCGTCGACGAGGCCCTGGCGGTCGGCCGGCGCATCGGGTTTCCTCTGGTGGTCCGGCCCTCCTATGTTTTGGGCGGCCGTGCCATGGAAATTGTCTATGACCTGGAAGCGCTGCAGCACTACATGCAGCACGCGGTGACCGCATCCGAGGAACATCCCGTTCTCCTCGACCGCTTCCTCGAAGATGCCTACGAATTCGACGTGGATGCCATCGCCGACGGGCAGGATGCGGAAATTTGCGGCATCATGCAGCACATCGAAGAGGCCGGGGTGCATTCCGGTGACAGCATGGCCGTGCTGCCGCCCTTCTTGCTGAGCCGCGATCAGCACGAGGACATCCGGGAATATACCCGCATGCTCGCCAGAGCCCTCAACGTCAGAGGCCTGATCAACATCCAGTTCGCTATCATGTTCGACACCCTGTACGTCATCGAGGTCAACCCCCGGGCCTCGCGGACCGTTCCCTTTGTCAGCAAAGCCACGGGGATTCCCATCGCCAAACTGGCGGTCGAGGTCATGTCCGGCAAAAGACTGGATCAACTCGATTTCCGCTTCGATGATCAATCACCCTACGTCGCCGTCAAAGAATCCGTTTTCCCGTTTGAACGCTTCGGCAACACGGACATCTTCCTGCGCCCGGAAATGCGGTCTACCGGCGAAGTCATGGGCATCGCCCCCAAATTCGGTGAAGCCGTATTCAAAGCTTTTCAAGCGGCCGGGGTCACGATTCCCCAATCGGGCACCGTCTTTCTGAGCGTTAACGACAACGACAAGGCGCGGGTCTTGCCCATCGCCGAAGGTCTGGTTAAATTCGGCTATCAATTGGCGGCCACCAAAGGCACGGCGGCCTACCTTGCCGACCGCGGCCTGCCGGTGGAACCCGTTTTGAAAATAAAAGAAGGCCGGCCGAATGTGGCCGACGACATTAAAAACGGCCGCATAGACCTGATCATCAACACGCCCCTGGGCAAGCGCTCACGATCCGATGAGTACACCATCGGCTGGACGGCCATCAAAAACAAAGTGCCTTTTATAACCACCCTGTCGGCGGCCGAAGCGATTGTGCGGGGCCTCAAAGCCCGCAGCCATAATGCCCCCCGATACAAGTGCCTGCAGGATTTCTATCGGAGCTGACCTCGGAATTTGAAGAAAAAACAATGGTATGTGTGTAAGCGATATTATCGGGATTTTAGAAATCCGGTGAAGGTTTCAGGTGTCGGGTGTCAGGGGGCTTAGGCGCATCATACAGCGCTTTGGAAAAGGCTTCAAGACATCCGGGTCCGGATTCGTAGTTAGTATTTTGTGGGTGGGAGGGGCTCTCATCCACGATCTGAATACTCTTTCCATCCAGGTTTCATCGCCCGCTGCCGGGATTTCACGGCAGACTATTTCATCCGTATTCCGGTGTCATGTCCCAGAAAAACCGTCAATGAAGCTGTGTCAATTTATTGCAATACGCAACCACACCAGGACGCAGTAGGGGCGGGGTTTATCCCCGCCCGGATCAGTAATCATGAGGGTTTGCTGGCGGGGATGAGGCCCACCTTTAACAATTGGGATCAATGGGTCATCCAGCGATGCTGGAAACCCCGCCACTACGATTAAAAGATCGTCGTCAAACTGCAATTCAGCCATTAGGTTTTCGTATTTATTTTTGAGACGCAAAACTAGACCCGATACTTCCCTCTTTCCTCGCTCCAGCAGTCCACCGGATGGTATAAATCACGGCTTATCCAATTGGTAAATATGCCGATATATCATCTAACGCCGGTAGGCCATGAATCAAGATTGATAACCTCGTAAAAATTCAAAATTATCAAATTATGGCTTCATAACTTATTGAAATAATTAGATGTAAAGTTTTATTGGTGTGCTTTTTGTGCCTTTTTGCGCCCATGAATCAAGATTGTTGGTCGAAGATTCAGCATGGTTAGCCAGGATTGTATAAGTGTCTTGGATTTTGTGGTGCCGACTTTCCAGCCGCGGTCGTTTGAATTCGCGGCTGGAAGGCCGCTCCCACAGGCATCTACGGTAGTATCTTGGCCTTACCGGGTATACTAACTATTCAATTTTCGATTCCGGTTAGTCCGGATTGGGTTGGGGCGTCAACTTTTTGAGCAAAGGATATTGAATCATGGAAGGACATGAAGCCGGGGAAGATCACGGTCAAAAACTCAGGGTTCTGGTGGCCGAGGACAATGAAATCAACCAGCAGGTGGTTCAAAGAATTCTGGCAATCGCAGGCTGCCGGTCGGACATGGTGGACAACGGTCGCCAAGCCGTGGAACTTGCCGCCAGGAATCAATATGATCTGATCTTGATGGACATCCAGATACCGCTCATGGACGGCTACGAAGCTTCGAAACGAATTCGGAAGTGGGAATGCGGAATGCGGAATGGCAAGGGAGAATATTCCGATTCAAATTCCGAATTCCCCATTCCGCAATCCCCATTCAAAGAGGTTCCCATCGTGATCATGACGGGTAACGCCGTCGCGGCTGAGTTGGAAACATGCCGCAAGCTGGGTATCAATGACTGTATCGGCAAGCCGCTGTCTGCGGACAAATTGCTGGCGATGATAAGAAAATGGACCGCGGCAGATGCCGGCAGTCCGGCAGTCAGCACGACACCGGCTGAAGCCGGGTCACCGCCCTCAAATGCATCGCCGAGCGACCGGCCGCTCGACCTTGATAGAGCATTGCAGGAATTTATGGGGGCAAGGGAAGTGTTGGCAGGCCTGCTGGAAGAATTTACCGCAAAAGCCGGAGCTCAGATCAAGGCCGTCCAGCAGGCCGTCCGCAGTCGGGACTATCGGGCTGTGGCCCGCGAAGCCCATTCAATCAAAGGCGCCGCCGGCAATCTCACCGCCGACCGGATGGCGGATGTCGCCGCTGAACTGGAAACGGCGGCCGATTTAAATCAGGACGGATCCGTCAAGCATCTGGCGGACATGCTCGCCCACGTCCATCAGCAGTTGGAGGCCTATCTAGAAGCCAACAACCTATCCGCCGGCGCTTTCCGGAATCCATCCTAGCAATTGCCAACCTGTCCACGGCCGGTTTTGCAACCTACCAGGGAACGGTCTGACCGCGTCCCTGTCTAACGGGTGGTCTCCCCGGCTCACGGCATTTTATAAACCATCGAATTGATGTTCATTCCGGCGCCGACCGAAGCGAACACGGCGATATCTCCCGACTGCAGGGGTTCATGATCTTCGAGCTTGCCCTTTTGCAATAGGTCCAGCATGGTCGGAAGCGTGGCCACGGAGCTGTTGCCCAGCCAGGCAATCGTCATCGGCATGATGTTTGCGGGGATATCATCTATCCGATAGAGCTTAAACAGCCTGGCCAGAATGGCCTCGTCCATCTTCTGATTGGCCTGGTGGATCAGGACTTTTTTCACATCGCTTAGCGTCAGTCCGGCCTTATCGAGACTGAGTTTTACGACCTTCGGCACGGTTCGGACCGCGTATTTGTAGATGTCATGACCGTGCATTTTGACGAACAAGTCACGGCCGTTGCGGCTGGGGTCATAGGATTGTCCGAGGGTTAGCAGGTAAGCACTGTCATAGGTATCGGATCTGGTGACATGGGATAACACCCCGCCGCCATTTTCGGAAGATTCCATCACGGTGGCACCGGCCCCGTCCGAATATATCATGCAGTCGACGTCATGGGGATCCGACACCCGCGACAGGGTCTCCGCGCCGATAACCATCACTTTGCGGGCATCACCGGATTTCAGGTAATAGTCAGCCGTTATCATGCCTTGCAGCCACCCCGGACAGCCAAAAGGGATATCATATGCCACGGTATAGGGATTCTTAATCCTCAGTTTGTGCTTAACCCGAGCGGCAATGGTGGGAACCATGTCGGGTGTTATGTTGTCGGTTCGGACATCCCCGAGGTTCTGGGCGACGATGATGTAATCGAGGCTCTCGCGGTCGATGCCGTCCAGAGCCTTTTCAGCAGCCAGAAATGCCATATCAGAGGTGTTTAGATCGTCTTCGATGTATCGCCTTTCACGGATGCATGTGATTTCCTGCAGCTTGTCAACGATGTCTTCGGTGGCTTTGGGCACCGGGGTCCCATCCGCTTGGTAAAACTCATTTTCAAGAAACTGCCGGTTGGGCACTTTGATCGCAGGTATGTAGCAACCGGTTCCGGTTATGATTGAACTGGTCATAATAGCCTCAATATAATAACAAAAAGCCTATCATCAAGATGACAGGCCATGTTTTTCAAGGTAATATTCTCCGCACCGGGAGGGTGGGTGTGGACCTCCTGGCGATTTTGGAGAGGTTGATCCAATCAAGGATTCTATATAGTTTTTTCTTTTTCGGTTTTTTATCCCGCTTTCTTTTTTTACCGCAGCGGATTTATCTGTATGTGCTTCAGAATAAACGCGCTTCCAGGGTCTTTTAGATTTGGTGAATTTCGATCGACCCTGATTGTGGCGTTTAAGCTTTTCAACTAAATTCTGCCTCGATCCAATATAGTAGCTGCCATCAATCTCGCTTTTAATAATGTAGACAAAAAACGCCATAGCTAAAAAAGGTTAATCAACGCGTTGATTAACCTTTCCTTAGAAACTGGCGGGAGCGACGAGACTCGAACTCGCGACCTCCGGCGTGACAGGCCGGCGTTCTAACCAAACTGAACTACGCCCCCGATTTTCAATACTTCTTGGTCCGATTTATCCCGTGGGATATTCGATTCAGGCCCCTGAATCTGCGTTCCGGTTTAACCCGCAGTGTTTCGCGCCATCACTTTCAGCATATTAAGGTGGTGGGCGGAACAGGGCTTGAACCTGTGACCTACGGCTTGTAAGGCCGCCGCTCTCCCAACTGAGCTACCCGCCCCCAAACCACTATCTGGTGTCCATCCACGGGAACGCTACAGGTAACAATTTCAAACCGTCTTGTCAAGCGCAAATTAGGCCGATCCGGCATATAACGATGGGAAAATGCACCCTGCTTACTACCGACCCCCGATCGATCGGATTTATACCAGCCGGCGGGGTTCTTCCGGATTCTCCACCTTCATTTCAAAGGGAATGTCCACCTTCTGGAAAAGGGTGTCGCCTTCATCCAGAATCAGGGCATGGGTCAGGACTTCGTCCATATGCTCCACCGAGACGATTTCCAGCTGTTTGGAGATGGTCTTGGGGACGTCCTTCAAATCCTTTTCATTTTCCTTGGGAATTAGAATCTTTTTGATTCCGCCCCGGTGCGCGGCGATGATTTTTTCCTTCAATCCGCCGATAGGCAGCACCCGTCCCCGCAATGTTATCTCACCCGTCATGGCGATGTCCCGGTGCACTTTGCGCTTGGTCAAGGCCGACACCAGGGAGGTACACATGGAGATGCCGGCGGAGGGTCCATCCTTGGGAATCGCGCCCTCCGGTATGTGGATGTGGATGTCATATTTTTTGTAAAACTCTTCTGCGATCATCAGATTCTCCGCCCTGGAGCGGACATAGCTGAGCGCGGCCTGGGCGGATTCCTGCATAACGTCACCGAGTTTGCCCGTGACCGTGAGTTTGCCCTTGCCGGGCATAATCAGTGTTTCGATAAACAGCAGTTCGCCGCCGACCTGGGTCCAGGCCAGACCCGTCACCATGCCGACCTGGTCTTTTTGCTCGACTTCTTCCTGGCGGAATCGAAAGGGCCCCAGGTACTTGGGAATCGATTTTTCATTGACCTTGAACTCGCTCCTGTCCTGCTCTTTTAATACTTCACGGGCCAGTTTGCGGCAGACGGAAGCGATCTCCCTTTCAAGGTTCCGCACCCCGGCTTCGCGCGTGTAGCGTCGGATGATGGTCAGGATGGAATTCTTGGAAAAGGCCACATTTTTATCTTCAAGGCCGTTGTTTTTTATCTGTTTGGGAACCAGAAAACCCTCGGCGATTTTATATTTTTCATATTCGGTGTAACCGGGAAGCCGGATAATCTCCATGCGGTCCTGCAGGGGCAGCGGGATATCCGGCAGGGTGTTGGCGGTGGTGATGAAAAGGATGTCGGACAGGTCATAATCCAGATCGAGGTAATGGTCATTGAAGCTGAAGTTTTGCTCCGGATCCAGTACTTCCAATAAGGCCGCCGACGGATCCCCTCTGAAGTCCATACTCATTTTGTCGACCTCATCCAGGCAGAAGACCGGGTTGTTGACGCCGGCTTTCTTCAATGACTGGATGATCTTGCCCGGCATGGCACCGATGTAGGTGCGGCGGTGTCCCCGGATTTCGGCTTCATCCCGCACGCCGCCCAGCGACAGGCGCACATATTCGCGTCCCGTGGCCCGGGCGATGGATTTGGCCAGAGATGTTTTGCCGACGCCGGGAGGTCCTACGAAGCACAGGATCGGACCGCGAATCTTTTTGACCAGCACCTGAACCGCCAGATATTCTAAAATTCTTTCCTTGGGTTTCTCCAGTCCGTAGTGGTCTTCGTCAAGGATGCCCTCGGCTTCATCGATATTGTCGCGCACTTCCGTGCTGTCGGACCAGGGCAGGCTGATGATCCAGTCGATGTAGTTTCTGACAACCGTTGCCTCGGCGGACATCGGCGTCATCATTTTTAATTTTTTCAACTCCTGCTCGACTTTTTCGGTGGCCTCCTTGGACATCTTCTTTTTTTTGATCTTGTCTTCAAGTTCCTTGATTTCGTCGGCTGCGTCATCCTCGGCGCCCATTTCCTTTTTGATGGCACGCATCTGCTCGTTGAGGTAATAGTTTTTTTGGGTCTTCTCCATTTGCTCCTTGACCCGGGTCTTGATGCGCTGATCCATCCGAAACACTTCGATTTCCATTTTTATCAGGCTCAGCAGCAGAGACATTCTTTCCGACAAATCGGTCGTATCCAGCAAACGCTGCTTGTCCTCGATTTTGAAAGAAAAATGGGCCGCCACCGTGTCGGCCATCTGGGACGGGTCGGTGATTGAAGCCACATTGCTGAGCAGTTCTTTGGAAATACTTTTATTCAGCTTGGCGTATTCCTCGAAACCGTCCTGAACGGAGCGGGTCAGGGCCTCGGCTTCGGCCTGGGGCAGGCCCTGGGTCGCGATTTTTTCAAGCTCCACCTGAAAAAAGTCCTGGTTATCGATAAAGCTGACAATCTTGGCGCGGGTTTTACCCTCCACCAGCGCTTTGACCGTGCCGTCGGGCAGTCTCAACAGCTGCAACACCTTTCCGATAGTTCCCACCTGGCTGATATCCTCTTCACCGGGGTTGTCGATGCCGGCTTTGGTCTGGGTCGCCAGGAAGACATTTTTGTCTTTGTTCATGGCATCGGACAGTGCGTTGACCGACTTTTCACGTCCCACGAAAAGGGGCGCCACCATGTGGGGGAACACCACAATATCCCTTAGCGGCAGCAAGGGAAGCAGTATTCTTGAGGCACTGGAGTCATCGTCTTTGAAAAATTTGGGAATGTTTACCATGGTTTTCTATTCTCGACTGTTTCAGAAGCGGTCCGAATATTAATTCTAGGCTTGTTTCTTGGTCTGCTCGTAGAGCAGGATCGGGTCTTCATTGTGCAATACGACGTCCTCGCCGATCACGCATTCTTTAACGTTTTCAGCCGACGGCAGTTCATACATGATGTCCAGCATGCAGCCTTCCAATATCGCGCGCAGACCGCGGGCTCCGGACTTTCGTTTGGTGGCCTCCTTGGCGATGGCCGACAGGGCGCTGTCGGTTAACCGGAGGTTGACCCCTTCCATTTCGAACAACTTTTTGAACTGCCGGAGCAAAGCGTTTTTGGGTTCCGTCAGGATGCGGATCAAGGCATCCTCATTCAACTCGTCCAGGGTGGCGATTACCGGCAGGCGGCCCAGAAACTCGGGGATCAGTCCGAACTTGATCAAATCTTCCGGCTGCACCAGTTTAAGGATGTCGCCGATGCTTCTTTCCTTTTCCTGAACGATTTTGGCGCCGAATCCCATCATTTTGGAACCGAGCCGGCGCTGGATGATGTTCTCCAGTCCGGTGAACGTCCCTCCGCACAGGAACAGGATGTTGGAGGTGTCGACCTTGACAAAATCCTGTTGGGGGTGTTTGCGGCCGCCTTTGGGCGGCACGCTGGCGGTGGTTCCCTCGATTATTTTCAGCAAGGCCTGCTGGACCCCTTCACCGGAAACATCACGCGTGATGGAGGGATTGTCCGTTTTGCTGGCAATTTTATCGATTTCATCGATGTATACGATGCCTCGTTTGGCCTTTTCGACGTCGTAGTCGGCATTTTGGAGCAGGGACAAAATGATGTTTTCGACGTCCTCGCCGACATACCCGGCCTCGGTAAGACTGGTGGCATCGGCAATGGTAAACGGCACGTTCAGGAAGCGGGCCAGGGTTTGGGCCAGCAGGGTCTTGCCGCAGCCCGTCGGGCCGATTAGCAGAATATTGCTTTTCTGGATTTCGACCTCCCCGGTGTTGAAGTTCGGGTCCAGGCGTTTGTAGTGGTTGTAAACCGCGACGGAAAGCACCTTTTTGGCGGCTTCCTGTTCGATGACGTAGCCGTCCAGCTTGCCTTTGATTTCCTTCGGAACCATGACCTGTTCCGAATCTTTGCTGTCCTTTTCGCTCTCCTCTTCAATAATTTCACTGCACAGCTGGATGCATTCATCGCAGATATACACCGCCGGCCCGGCTATCAGCTTTCTGACCTCCGACTGGTTTTTCCCGCAGAAAGAGCAAAACAGATTGTCATTTTCGTCTTTTTTGTTTGCCATGCTAGGCCTCCGCCCCATCTATTTTGTCAAGGTCATCCCGGTTGGTGATAACGTGATCGATGAGTCCGTACTCTTTGGCCTCTTCACCGGTCATAAAAAAGTCGCGATCCGTATCCCCTTGTATCTGATCTAATTTCTTGCCGGTATGATAAACCAGAATATGGTTCAGGGTATCCTTCATGCGTAGGATTTCGCGGGCCTGAATTTCGATGTCAGAGGCCTGCCCTTGAAATCCGCCCATGGGCTGATGGATCAGAATGCGTGAATTCGGCAATGAATACCGTTTCCCGGTGGTGCCGGCTGTCAGCAATACGGCGCCCATACTGGCGGCCTGGCCGATGCAGACGGTGGTGATGTCCGGCTTGATGTACTGCATGGTGTCGTAGACGGCCATGCCGGCGGTAACCAGGCCCCCGGGGCTATTGATGTAAAAATTGATGTCCTTGTCGGGATCTTCGGACTCCAGAAACAGAAGCTGGGCAATCAGCAGATTGGCAACCTCATCATTCATTGCGGTTCCGAGAAAAATGATTCTGTCTTTAAGCAGTCGGGAGTAGATGTCATAGGCGCGCTCGCCGCGGCTGCTTTGCTCGATGACCATGGGTATTAGAGGCACGAATATTCTCCTTTTGAATTATATCTCGCTCAATAGAGGTTGAGCCGTCTATCGTCGCGTCGCCGGTCGCTAATCACTGTCGGCATTTTGCGGGTTCGCTTCGCCCTCAACCGGCGATTTTTCAGGCTCTACATCCTCGATCTTGCTATTCTCAATGATAAGCTTGATCGCCTTTTTTTCAAGTAGCGTGTGTTTAAAAAACTCAAGCTTATCCTTGTTCTGATCGTAGTATCTTTTGATCTCTTCAACCGGCTGCTGGAAATTTTGGGCCATCTCATTCAAGCCCGCTTCCAGCTCCTCATCGGAGGCTTCGAGGCCCTCTTGGTCGATGAGTTTGCCGAGCAGAACATGGCGTTTGACCTGCTTGACGGCCAGGTCGCGGTATTTTTCTGCAATGGACTCCCGGGTGAGGCCCAGATCTTCCATGTCGACATTGCGATAGGAAAATGAGCGCACGGCCTCTTCGACGATGCCTTCCAGCTCCATGTCGACCATGGCATCGGGTACTTCAAAATCAGATCTGGATATCAGCTCTGTGAAGACCTGCTCCTGCATTTCCTGCTCTGTCCGTTTGGCATAGCCCTGTTCCAGGTTGTCCAGGATAACCTTCTTCAAGTCGTCCAGGTTTTCGTACTGACCCGCTTTTTTGGCGAGTGCATCGTCAATGGGAGGCAGGACCTCCTGCCGGATTTCATTGAGGGTGACTTGAAAGGAAATTTCCAGGCCTGCCAGCTTTTTATTGTGATAGTCATCGGGAAACTTCAGCTCGAATTCCTTGTGGTCTCCCGGGTTCATGCCGACCAGCTGGTCATCGAATTCTTTAAGGACGGGGCCTTGGCCGATTTTCAAATTGAAATTCTCGGTTTTGGCGGTCTCTTCAAAGGCCCGACCATCTTTAAAGCCTTCAAAATCAATGAGTACGAAATCACCCTCTTGGGCTGGGCGATCTTCATCGATTTTCTCGTTGCGGGCAAAGTTTTTCTGGAGCATCTTCAGCTGGGCCTCCATTTCCTCGTCGGAAGCCTTGTAATTGGTGCGTTTGAGCGCCAGTCCGCTGTATTCGATGTCGTCAATTTCAGGAGAAATCTCAACGGTGGCATCGTATTTGTAGGGTCCCGTCGCCTCCAGTTCGGGAGGATCGACCTGGAGATTTCCCACGATTTTCAGTTCAGTTTCCTTAATAGCCTCGAGAAAGGAGCTCTGAATCAGTTTGGAGGTCACGTCGGCGTGCACGTCTTTTTTAAACAGGCGCTCCAAGGCCGATCGGGGCACTTTCCCGGGCCGAAAACCTTTGACCTTGGCATTTTTTTTGAGGGACCTGTAGGCCTTGTCGAGTTCACGGGCCACATCCTCAGCGGGAATTTCAATGTGAAGCGTTTTTTTAACGCTGTTGATTTCTTCAACAGAATATTGCATTTTCATCCTTTCTAAATAATAAAGCACCTGACATGACACCTACCCCCCAGGTACTTAGCGCTGAATATTCAAATTGGTGCGAGAGGGGAGACTTGAACTCCCACTCTGTCGCCAGAGCTGGATCCTAAGTCCAGTGCGTCTACCAATTCCGCCACTCTCGCGTGTTATACAAATCGTGGGTTGATTACCGAAATCGTACCCCCGGCCAAACCTAGACTCTTGACTTTATACCCGATTTCGTTAGATACCAGTATAAGAGACAATCCTGATATTGTCAATGCGAATAGCGGCCGGGGACACCGCCGCTACCCGTTTTCACGGATCCAGGACAAAAGTAGATGAATATAGATCAATATCAACCGATATTCAACAGGAAATATTGGTTTTTTTCTGTAAAACCAACAGCACCTGCATTTCGAGAAACTCGAAACAAATGATCACCGGAGGATAACCGCGTTGAACCATGTTGCCCGTTCCCATCGACACTTATGGCTGACCCTGGCAGTGTTGCTGCTGATATTCGGCTATACGGCCCGAGCCGCCAACAGGCCGCCCCTGTTCGAGGCGTTTAAACCTGTCATCGTAGTCGACCCCGGCCACGGCGGCCAGGATGTCGGGGCGCAGGGACCGGACGGCAGTTTAGAAAAAACGGTCACCCTGACGCTGGCACGTTTGATCGCCGCCCAACTCGAACCCGAATTCAGAGTCGTGTTGACACGAACCGATGACTACCGGGTCGAAATGAACCAGCGTACCGCTTTGGCCAACAACCTCAAAGCCAAGATACTGATCAGCATTCACACCGGAGCCGGATTCGTTCACAGCAAAACCGGCACCACGATATTTTATTACCGCAGTTTGTCACAACCCTCAGCGCAGCCGGAAAAGAGTGCGCCGTCCGATGATTCGGATCCCGGCGGAACAGATTTGTGGGAAAACATCCAAATCAGACACATCGAACAAAGCCGGGCTCTGGCCCGGGCGATCTATAACCGCCTGGATGGCGGCAGCACGGTTCAAAGCATGACCGAGGGATTACCCCTGGCCGTTCTGCAGGGGGCGGCCATGCCGGCTGTTCTGATCGAAGTCGGCCATCTGACCAATCCGGCCGAGGAGAAACAATTAAACGACAGCCGATACCTGACGGATCTCGCCGAGCAAATCCGCCTGGGAGTCGAGGATTTTATCGCTCAAAACGAATAAAAGTTTGCTGGATATTTGGCGGGACATGATTATCATTAAGGTCGCCGATGTGGATCGCGTTCACACGATAAGGCCGATCCTTGCTTGGACAACCGAAAATGAAAGTTCGGATCCGTCAGAACATCCGAGCATCCAGTATCCAGTATTTCGCTTGCAACCCAACCCATAGCGTGATACTGAATCCCCCCCTACCGGAATCGGGGCGTGGCGCAGCCTGGTAGCGCGCCTGCTTTGGGAGCAGGAAGTCGGAGGTTCAAATCCTCTCGCCCCGACCAATATTAAGATCAATCAAAGAGAGTTAGTCAGAATTGAACGAAAGGCCAATTCATAGGAATTGGCCTTTTTCATCCGTTTAAGCTGATTTACCTCGACACAAATCTTGACAATATGATGTGATTTAAATTCAGATTAGAAGATTCTGAGAAATTAGCTCAGCTGAACGGCAAGTTCAGCTAATTCAAAATGCCTTGAGCAAAAGCTAAAAGAACCATGAATCGATCTTAATAAATGGAATAGCTTATAAGATTCAGGTGATTGATCGTCCGAATTATTTAATTGTCTTATACGTGAAGATAGAGCTTTTTTGTCTTGGATATATTCAAAGTAAACCTTTGCCGTTTTATGAACAGGAAGAGAGCTTATTTCCTCCCCACCAAGTTTCCATATAATCTTAAATAATTCATCCATCGGCATTAGGCCTTCGAGTTCCGCGAACACGGATGACGTAATGTGAATCTGGTATCCCAATCCAAGGAATTCATCGAACAGATTGATATCTATCAAGTCAATCAGGAAACACGCATCTGTTATGGCGATAATCATGCCGCGATTTGAAACCCTTTTCTAAATTCAGGTAAACTAACATACAGCAGCTCCGCTCCCTTTGACATGGTGATAATATCCTCAGCAACCGCCCATGATACCAGTTGTCGAAAACGATTGGCGTATTCCCTGCCAACATATTCCCCAGGCTCTTTTGCTTTCCCGGATCTCCATCCTTTCTTATTCGCATTAATAAAGAAATTCTTAAAGAAATGATCGTTAATAATCCCTAGATTCTTAGCCCGTACAATCAGCGCCATCAAGGAAATACCATAAATGCCCTTTAATTTCTTCAGTTCGAGAAAACTGATCTTGGAACGATTGGAACCAATTTCTTCAATTATCTTATCTTTCGGCAATAAAAAGGCACTCGCAAAGTTGTGACAAAGTTTCTCCGGATCCCGGTCTTTGCATTCACCGAAATTGATAATCAGATGTGCTAGTTCGTGGACAATGGTCAGTCTTTTCCTGACGAGATCGCTGTTTTTGTTAATGGTGATTACAGGAATGTTGTCGGCCCATGCGGAAAGTCCGTCGAAAGTGTCAGGCAGATCGACCTCATAAATTCTGACGCCTTTGTCTTCTAATAGTTCCATAAGATTAGAGACGGGCGCATTGCCGAGTTCCCATGCTTTGCGCAGGCGCAAAGCGGCACTTTCGACATCATCCTGACTTTTTATGGTGATATTTTTTAACGGGTTGAAGAATAAGGCTTGCTGCCCCATGATGCTTTCAATTTCTATATACCTCTCCAGGAAATCCAAAGTTTGGTATTTCACGCGGTTTTCATCGTTTTTCGAGAGTCTGGATTTTTTTCTGAACTCGAGTCCGGTCAATTTGACCTGGGATTGGCGATAGAAATATCCGCTCTTTATCCCCAAGGCCTTTGAAATGGCAATAAGGATATCCGATGCAGGCATCATTTTGCCTTTCTCATACTTGCTGACAGCCTGTTTGGTGATCAGATTGTCAGTGGCATCGGCAAGCTTCTGCTGGGACATTCCAGCCATTTTTCGTGCGGCTTTCAGTCTAGTCCCAAAACCATCCATAACGCGGACCTCCCTTCTGACGTTTAAAATGTTCTCGGTTGGCTCCTGGTTGACAAATTTATCATATTTTTACAATTTGTCAACCACAATTTGATTCAACGACTAACATTTTATTTGACAATTTGATCGGGGCTGATATCGCCTATTCTAAATCTTTATTCACCTTATTTCTAATCTCTTTAAATAATAGAAAAAGGATATAATTCTGGCGCCTTCATCCCTGACACGTGAACAGCTATATGAATTTGTTTGGTCGGAGCCCATGCTGAAAGTGGCGGCCCGATATGACGTTTCATCCAGCTATATGGCTCGAGTGTGCACCCTTTTGAACGTTCCAAGACCAGAGCGTGGATATTGGGCGAAACTGGCCGTGGGAAAGGCCCCACCGAAACCACCCCTGCCTGAAGCTCGACCAGGCGATGAAACGGTATGGACAAAAGGCGGTGGACCATATTCCAGGAAGCGCAAAACCTTGCCACGTCCGCCATCCAAACGACACAAACAAAAAATTAAACCATCTGCATCTAAACTAAGAAAACACCCATTAATAAGCGGTGCAAAACACCATTTTGAACATCAAATCTATTTTCATGATGTGGGATATCTCAAGCCAACAAAGAAACTTCTTGTGGATCTGGTTGTCTCCAAACCATGCCTTGACAAAGCTTTGTCATTTGCCAATAAGCTTTTCCTATTGTTAGAATCCAAAGGTCATCATGTCGTTATCGCTCCAAAATCAGAGGAATTTCAAAGAGAAAGCTTCGAAAAGCATGAAGTACCGAAAAATTACAATTACCATAGGCTATGGTCACTTTGGTGCTGCACCGTTGTCTACATTGGCACTGTTGCGATTGGGTTGACGATTGTCGAAATGTCGGAGGAAGTGAAAGTCCGGTACGTCAACGGCAAATATATTCCGGAGAAAGATTATGCCCAATCCAAGCGTGGAAGGTTTTCTTCCAGCCTCACGTGGACGACGACACAAGAATACCCAACAGGAAGGTTGTTGATACAAGCGTATTCCCCCTACTACAGGGCGAACTGGGTGGAGGCGAAACAGACAGATTTGGCCGAAAAACCAACCACAGAAGAACCAAAACCAACCGACCAACCAACCGAGCCAGCCCCCCAGCCGGGGGGCTCCGGCACCCAACTATTTAATGAGGCGTTCGGGGAGAGGAAAGATGAGTAAAAATCCATGGTGGAAAGCTCACAGACCGAAAATCTGCCAACACAAAATCTCAAAACACGAGATATGCGGGCTCCCGATTCAGAGGGTGAGAAGGACTAACTGGCGGGGCGGCAAGCGGTTTTGCCCGGAGCTTCATGAGGATTGGTACGGGGTGTGATACGAGAGCAAGGGAGCCGAAATAACACCCGACCGAGATGATTACTCGTCATATTTTATTTTAAGGAAATATCCAACGATTAGAAAGATAATACCGAGAGTAACCGAGCCGAAAGATAAAATTGGACTAATAATACTATTAAATTCAGTTGAAAAATCGTTAAATAAAAAAACAGAGAGGCCAATTATTATGAAAAAACACCCAAAGAATAAACGGGCCCTGGCTTTCCTTAAGGCACGGAGACGCTCATAAGTAGGATCTCTATGTAGTATTCTAAAATCAACCATAGCCTTGCCCCTTAAAGCAAAAGAACTATATCTGATTAATTAGAGGTTGAAGAAGCTATGCTCATAATTATTGCGCATCATTATTTCAAACAACACGAAATAACTACAATGATAAATATTTATGACAATTAATATCTCCGAGCTATTGAGTCAAGGTTTGCCAAAAAGGTCATAATTGCAAGGAGAATAAATATCATTGAAAAAAAATAGGCAACGCTGTTTCCTTGTCTACGTCCCACTTCCCAACCAATAATAGCCACAATAACAAGAAGTGCTGACCCGAAAAACCCTTCCCAAACGGCCCGTTTTAGCTTCCTTTCATAACTATTTATTGGTTTTTGTTTTAGGAAACGCCATAAAGCAGCTATTTTTTCACCTGTGGAAAACTTCCTGTTAACCTCTATGAGGTATTTTAGGTCTGCAAAATTATCAACGATAGAAGTTTCCAGAGCATAAACATAGTCCAGGCGAGAAAAATAGACTGGTACAATAATCATGAATACAAAAATGTAAAAGAAGCTTTTACATTTCACGGGCATTGTTCCTCAAATTACAAGGATAAAAAGCCACATAACATGCATTTTGTATTGTTATCCAGATGACCTGGTATTAATTATTGGCTGTAATTTTCAGTTTGTCTAAATAATGCTGGAAGACGCTTTATAACCAGGCTTGGAGTACATGTATCCAATAACACAGTTTCATCCAATTTTGCAATATGTAATGAAAATCCAATCGAATTGAATTCATCAGTGATCTTCAAGTTAAATAAATCAAAATGTGATTGGTGACAAATCCACGGGCCGGCGACCTCCATGCGGCGAGAATTCATGAATATGTATAAATTATACATTTTTTATACATGCATGCCATGTGACTGCAGACGCTGATAGGTCAGAGTTAGCTGAGGGCAGTGGCGCTCGATGATTGAAATCTATCCGCCAGCGCAAATCATTATGGAATGCGAAAACCCGAACCATATAGGAGACCCTAGAAGGAATCATGGCAAAGGCATGTGGTGGCTGAAAGACCCGGAATGGCAATGGTGGTGTCCTAATTGCACTAAAAGGCGATTAAGAAAAATTCTTAGGAAGGCAATCGAAAACGCGCGGAAATAATACCGCAACCCCCGCCGGCAAGGTGCGGGTTCTTTAATGGGCCATGCTCTTCAGCTCCCTGATACCCCAAAAACCGAGGGGTGAAAGCCAGCCGGTCGCGGATACCATTTTTTCTCCCTTTTTTATCCCCTTTCTGAACGACACCATGCACAAGTACCTGATTATACTGACACCGTGCACACTATGCACAGGGTCAGTTATGAAACCAGGGAATCGGAAATGCCCAATGTTTTTAGTAGGTTACAATACAAATCGTGCCAGGAGGGCACTTGCTTTGGGAGCAGGAAGTCGGAGGTTCAAATCCTCTCGCCCCGACCACATTTGTTATATTATTTCATCAAGTTATTTTTTTGTTAGATCCCCTCAAAGCGAACCTGATAGGCGGACCGCGAGCTAAAGCTCGCTTGGCCTTCGGCCATCCGCCTATCGGCCGGCTGTCGAGCTTCGCTCTAACCCACTTGACAGGCTCCGCTCACGCTCCGCCTATCAAGTGCGTTAGAGCCGACTGCGATTCTCGGCATGAAAAGAAAATAAAAAGACATTTTCTTTTCATGCCTGCGATTCTCGCGGCTCAACAGCCGGCCGTTTGGAGTAAACTTTCGACATCAAGGTTTATATCGTAGGCCGGGTCGACAAATCGTCCCTGACTGCGAGGGTCCGGACCCAGGAAACCCACGTATGGACGAATTCAACAGCTATGTATGTGGTGCGGTAATAGACCGACGTATGGCGGTTGACGGCGCAAAAGAGATTGGGATCCTTTGAGCTATGAATTATACAAGTGGCATGCGACGCGGTGACCGTTGCGGTATTGCACCAGGCGAGGCTCAATTCTATCGCAGGGTTCAAAGCGTTGATTACATCGCGTGTGAAACAGGCATCCGCATGGCAGAGAGGTCGGCGAAGGCAACTCTCCCTCCAACACAATTTTTTCACGAGTTCTAGCGGCGCGCGGATCGGGCGGCGGCGTGGCCGATATGAGCGCCCGGGTATACGGATGCAGCTTTTTATCGAAAAGCGCTGTCACCGGCGCCACTTCAACAAGTTTGCCCAGGTACATGACCGCCACGCGGGAGCATATATTTCTGACCACGCCCAAGTCGTGGGTCAGGAATAAGTAGGTCAGGTGGAATTCTTGCTGGAGATCCTGCAGAAGCTTGAGAATTTGGGCCCGCACTGAAAGATCTAAACCTGAAACCGCCTCGTCGGCCACAACGAAACTCGGTTTCAAAGCCAGCGCCCTGGCGATGGCGATTCGCTGCTGCTGTCCACCGCTGAATTCATGGGGATTTCTATCCACGAAGGCGTGGGCTGGTGCCAGCCCGACGGTCTCCAATAACGCCATGATGGCCGCGTCTCTTTCCGAGCCATCCAATGTCGTATGGACTCGAAATGGTTTGCCTAAAATTTGTCTGATCGTTTTGCGCGGATTCAGTGATGCAAACGGATCCTGAAATATAATCTGCATCTTGGCCCGCAAGCGGCGTTTTTCTTTGGGTGGGAGCCTGAAGATATCGCGGCCTAAAAATTTTACGCGGCCTTCAGTCGGCGGGAGCAATCCCAGCAGCAACCGTCCGAGGGTGGACTTGCCGCATCCGCTCTCACCGACAACGCCTAAAGTTTCTCCCGGCCGGATATCAAGGGTTACATCGTTTACGGCATGGACGACATCGCTTTTTCCAAACCAGGCAAATCGGCTGACGGAAAAATGTTTTATCAATCGACTGCATGCTACAAGTGACAAGAGATTGTACCCTCATTCATGTTTGGAAAACAGCCAGCATGATACTTGATGGTCGGACTCTAGGCGGGAAATTTCCGGCAGCCGATGCGAGCAGACATCCAGGCGTGCGGAGCAGCGCGGGTGAAACGCACAGCCCGGCGGCAAGGACTGCAAATTGGGCAGCGCGCCTTCAATGGGCACCAGATCTTTCCCGGGTTCGGCAATACTCAAAGCGGATTGTAAAAGTCCTCTTGTATATGGATGCCGGGGGTTTTCAAAAACCAGATAGACATTTCCACTTTCGACGATCCGACCGCAATAAATAACATAAACCCGATCGCATAGCTCTGCGACAACACCGAGATCGTGGCAAATGAGCAGAAGCGCGCTCTGAAAGCCGGTCACTGACTCCTTGAGCAGGTCAAGTATTTGCAGCTGGGTGGTCGCGTCCAGCGCCGACGTCGGTTCATCGGCGATGATCAAGCTGGGATTGCAGGAGATGGCCATCGCAAGCAGCACACGCTGCCGCATGCCGCCGCTGAGCTCATGGGGATAACTCGCGGCTATCCGTGCAGGCGACGGGAGGCGAACTTTATCCAAAAGCGCGACCGCATATTCAAGTGCCCGAGTGCCGCCCAGGTCCATATGCGCCCTGATCATTTCCTCTAGTTGAGCCCGGACCTTCATTACCGGATTAAGATACGTCATCGGATCCTGGAAGATCTGGGCAATCTCTCTTCCCCGGATCGCGTGGATTTCCCGATCGCTCACAGCGGTTAAATCCCGTCCCTTAAAAAAAATCCGGCCCTCGACGATCCGGCCGGGAGGAGACGGGATCAATCGATTAACGGCGTGTGCCGTGGTGGTTTTACCGCTCCCGGATTCTCCCACCAGTCCCACGATCTCGTGCTGCCGGACCTCCAGGTTTAAACCATTGACAGCCTTTACCAGTCCCTGGCTCGAATCGAATTCGACCTTCAGGTCGCGGATCTGCAAAAGTGGCTGAGCCATGGAATTACCTCAATCTTCGGTTCATTGCCTTTGGTCCTTGAGCCGGGGATTCATCACATCGTTTACCGCATCGCCGATCAAATTAAATCCCAGCATCGCCAACGCAATCGCAATGCCGGGAAAAACGGCCAGCCAGGGGGCGTGTCGGATAAAAGGCTGGGCCCAGTGCAGCATCTGCCCCCAACTTACATGGTTTGGATCACCAAGTCCCAGAAAACTGAGGCCCGCCTCAATCAAGATGGCGGTTGCCACATGAAGGGATCCTGCAACGACCACCGGGGCAAGCGCGTTGGGCAGAATCTCTGAAAAGATAATATCGAGGTGCCCGACGCCCAGGGACTGGGCAGCTTCTACATATTCCCGGTTTTTAAGGCTGAAAAATTCTGCTCTTACAAGTCGTGCCGTCTGCGGCCAGCTCAAGATGCTGATCACGACAATCAGATTCATTAGGTTCGGGCCGAACAAGGTGATCAGAAGCAAACCCAGAACAAACAGGGGAATAACCATAAACAGCTCCGTCAGACGCATCAGAACATCGTCGAGCCAGCCCCCAAAGTAACCTGCAATAGATCCAACCAGCAGGCCGATGAACGAAGATGCAAAGGCTGCCAGCAGCCCAACGGTGAGTGAAACTCTGGCACCATACATGATTCCACTGAAAACATCCCGACCCAGGTCGTCCGTGCCGAAGAAATATTCGAATCCGGGTTTCACGAACGGATCTCCAGCGCTGATGTCCGTGGGGCTGAAAGGGGAAATGACGCCGGCGAAGGCTGCCATCATCAGTAAAACAAATGAAATTGCCAGCCCGATCACACCGGACCGGCTTTTTTTGTATCTGCGCCAGATTTCGAGTAGCCCCCGAAATCTTTGGTTGGTTATATTCCCGGACACGCCGCTCACCTTGATTTTGTATCGCCGACGCGTGGGTCCAGCAGCGCATAGACGATGTCGGCGATCAGATTTGCCGCCACCACCATAACGGTGATGACGATAAACATCCCCATCATCAACGGATAATCCCGCGTACCGACGGCTCGCAGCATTAATCGGCCCAATCCCGGCCACCCAAAGACGGTCTCGGTTAACAGGGCACCGCCGAATATGCGGCCCACCTGCATACCGATGATGGTAACGATGGGCAGCAACGCGTTGCGCAATCCATGCCCGTAGAGAATGCGGCGCGGACTCAAGCCTTTGGAGCGCGCGGTAATCATGAAATTCTGTCCCATGACTTCCAATAGGCCTGCCCGCGTCATTCGAGCGGTAAGCGCCAATTGGGCAAACCCTAATACAGCAGCCGGTAAAATCAGATGTCGGACGATATCCCAATAATAGGATAAACCGCTTAGAGGACCTGCAATGGTTCTCATACCCTGGGCCGGGAACCACCCCAGGTACACCGAAAAAAGCAGGATGGCCATCGTGCCCATCCAGAATACCGGGATAGAGTATCCCGCCAAACAGATCGTCCGGATAGTGATATCCCTGAAGGAGTCAGGGGCTTTTGCGGACCACACCCCCAATATGATGCCGAAAAAGATTGATATGATCAGGCTGGTTCCCATTAGCAGCAAAGTTGGCGGTACAAACTCAAAAATGATCTTCAATACGGGCTCCTGCCAGACGAAAGAGTACCCCAAATCCCCCAAGAGTGTCGTTTTGAGGTAATACAGCAGCTGCAGGCCAAGGGGTTTGTCCAGTCCCAAATTTGCCCGCACCATGTCCATGTATTCCGGGGTGGCGCCGTATTCTCCGACAATGACGAAAACCGGATCTCCAGGGGCCAGATGAATAATCAGGAAATTGACGACGATCACGCCCACTAAAAGCAGCAAGGCCTGTAAAAGCCTCCGGATGATGTAAGCGGCCAAATTCATAGGTTACCGACCAGATGAGTCTTTTAAAGCGGCCAGCGGTTCGGAGTTCATCGTTCAAGGCTGCTACGGGCCTGATCGCCAAATCATCAGTGAGGAAGCGCTGGTTGCCAAATTACTTTCCCGTTTTCGACCAGATTTCATCGTAAGATCCGTTGATCCCTACCGCCGGTGTCGGCAGACCAACAAATCGATCACGATAGGCGTAAGGTTTCTTATCAAAAATAAACCACAGAACCGGGACATCTTGCGCCAGAATTTTTGATATTTCTCCGTACAGGGCTGCTCTTTTTTTCACATCCGTTGCGGCGGCGGCCTTACCCAGCAGTGCATCAACCTTTTCGTTACGGTATCCCATAATATTTCCCGGCGCCAGACCCTTGCGGATTTGTCGGCTGTGGATATGCAGACCCAAAAGGCTTGGATCAGGCCCAAAGGCCCAGAATCCCATGGCAAGATCGAAATCCCAATTACGATAGACTAATTGGGGGAATGCGGTGCCTTCAAGCGGTATCGCTTTTAAGTCGATTCCCACCCTGCGCCACTGTTCTCTTAGAATCTCATTCGTTTTGCCTGCTTCGATATCGGACGCCGAAGTGTATTGTCTTACGGCAAAGCGGATTCCCTTCGAGTTCCTCGGGAAACCGGCTTCATCCAACATCCGATTTGCCTTCTTCGGATTGTATTCATATATCGGTATATCGGGGTTATAGGCCCAGCTGGAATAAGGGTTGGCGGGATTAATGAAACTTTCGGCGATTCTACCTCCGCCATGGAATACCTTTTTGAGTATTTCCTCTTTGTCGGTAGCGTAAGCCATTGCCTGACGGACTTTTGCATTTCCCAGCGCGGCATGTCGCAGGTTGAATCTTGTCCATAGGGCATTGTTCCCGGTCGGCACCTTCAAGTCGACGTCAACATCCGGCAGCTTTTTCAATCTGGGCAACGAATGTCTCGGGATCCCCCAGCACAGATAGTCTACTTCGCCGGTTTCAAAAGCGGCCAGCATGGAGGTCCAGTCAGGAATGATGCGAATGATGATTTCATCCAGATAGGGCTGTCCCTTTCGAAAGTACTTCTCGTTGCGGACGACGCGGACATGGCTTCCTTTGACATACTCCTTGAATTTGAATGGCCCCGTTCCGATGGGTTTGAAATTATGCGGATTTTTTACGATGTCGGTTCCCGCATAGATATGCTTGGGCACAATAGTGGCAAAATTTTTTATCATCAGCCAGGTCATCAAGGGTGCATAGGCGTATTTCAGTTCAAATACCACGGTGTGGGAATCCGGGGTTTTTATACGATCGATGGCGCCGAACAAAATTTTTCCGGCCGGCAGATGCTTCGTTAAAACCTCCTCAAAGGTAAACTTCACGTCTGCCGCAGTGAATGGTTGGCCGTCATGCCAGGCGGCATTTCTGACCAGGTAAAACGTATAGGTCATCCCATCCTCGGATATCTGCCATCTTTGCGCCAAATCCGGCAGCGGCTCCGGGCTGTCCCATTGTTGACGCACCAGTCCATTAAACATCGTGTCTGAAATCATGTGCGTGTGGAGGTGACTGGAAACCGCGCCCAGCATGGTAATGGGATCCTGCTGTGTTGCGATCACCAGTCTTCCGCCGCGCTTCGGTTCGATTGCATGGACACCCGGCGAGTACATGGATACCGTGGTGAGAAGAGCAAACACTAATAAAACAGTATTTGTTTTGCGTTTTTTCATAAGGGCTCCTGAATGTCATTTTATTGTTTTGTGATGAGGTTCAGATGTATCAAAACTACTATTTCCATGTGACCGTAAATTTGATATTTGCTTGGAAGGAATTATTATTAACCTGCGGTGTCATACCAGGCCATCTTAATAATTTTCTGCTATTTCCCCGAACCTGAGTAGCAGGAGGGCTGCAATCGAAGTTCCCATTCTACGCACCAAGCTTCACCGGCCTCCGATCACCGAGGACCACGTCCATCGACCGAGACTGCTGAAACGGCTCGAAATGGGGCGTCGGAAACCGTTAACCTTGGTTTCGGCCCCGGCCGGCTACGGCAAAAGTACACTGATATCTTGCTGGTTGGAGAACTGCACTTGCCCGAGCGCTTGGTTGTCCTTGGATGAGCATGACAATGACCTGAATTTGTTTTTATCTTATTTTCTGGCGGCAGTTCAGACCATTTCTCCCGGGTTCGGCAGGGATATCCAGATCTTGCTGGGTGGCGCGGATTTGCCTCCCATGTCCGCTTTGATCCGCAGCCTGATCAACGAACTGGACGGAATTGAACAGGACTTCGTCCTGGTTCTGGATGATTTTCACTTTATCCGTGAGAGATCGGCAAACGATCTGCTTGCCGAACTGCTTAGACACCCTCCCCGGCCCCTGCACCTTGTTCTGATCGGCCGGAAGGATCCGTTCCTGCCCATATCAGCCCTGCGCGCCCGGAACCAGGTAACCAAGTTTCGCATGCAGGATCTGGGCTTTACGGTTGAGGAAACCGCTGCCTACCTGCAGCAGGTGCAGACGGGATCGAATGACGCGTCCGCCGCCGCCCTGTGGACGGAAAAAACCGAAGGCTGGGTGGCCGGTTTACGCCTGGCAGCCCTCTCCATGCGCAAGCGCAAGGCTCACAGGATCATTCTCAAGCTGCCGCAAAGGTTTCAATATGTGGCCGAATACCTTTTCAATGAGGTCCTTTCAAACCAACATCAGGGCATCCGTCATTGTCTGCTGCGGACATCTATCCTAAGTCGCTTCACTGCCCCCTTGTGTGACGCGGTATGTGGAGCGGGCCTCGATTCGGCGCGGGGCAACACCGATTCCTGGAAATTTATTCGCGCACTGCAAAAAGAGAACCTGTTCATCATCAACCTGGATGCGGAAAATCGGTGGTTCCGCTACCATCACATGTTTCAACAGCTTTTGCAAACCCAGCTGGAGCGTCACTGCAACCCGCAGGAGATTGCCGCTCTGCATGAACGGGCCAGTCGCTGGTTTGCCGAAAACGGCTTGATCGAGGAAGCAATCCGGCACGCGCTTGCCGGAAATGACAGCGGCTATGCACTGCATCTTCTGTCTTGCCACCGCACTGATCTAATCAATCATGAGCAGTGGCACCGCATGGATCGTTGGTTCCGCATGTTTGTCGATACCGCAATTGAAGAACATCCGCAAGTCGTAATCCTGAAACTCTGGCAGTCGGTTTTTCAACAACCACCGTCCGTGGAGGCATTGAATACGCTTCAGCAGGCCGAGGCGCGATTGAATCAGACACCATTGGAACCGGCTGCGGTTAGCCAGCTGCAGGGTGAAATCGATTACCTGCGCTGCCATTTATATATCGGGTTGGCCAATTGGGGGCAATCACAGAAATATGCCCATCGTGTACTGGACGAACTGCCTGCTGAAAATTTCAGCTTGCACGGCAATGCCCATACGGTTTTAAGCGTCGGGTATTACATGGCTGGGGAATCGGACCGGGCCTTTCAGCATATCGACCGCCAGTTGACCGGAGATTCTCCTCATCCCGAAAAATATAGATCCCGGCTGATCCCGGCACTCTGCTATTTCCACTGGTGGAGTGCCAATACCACCGGGCTGCCCCGGCTGGCAACCCATGTCTCAAAGCTCGGCCGAAAGTTCGATATGCCGGGAAGTGTGGCCGTAGCCGCCTTCTTTCTGGGCTGCTATTGCTACAGTCGCAACGAGCTCGCCACTGCAGAAAAACACCTGGCATCGGTGGTGGAAAATCATTTCGGGACAGAAATAGTCTTCATCCAGAACAGCTTTATTCTGGCGCTCACTTATTTGGCCCAGGGTCGCGCAGACCGGGCCCGGAAACTCGCCGATTCGATTTATGATTTAGCGATCGAAAAGGCAAATTCACAAATGCTGTCGCTGGTCCAGGCCTTCCAGGCGGACCTGGCTCTACAGCAGGGGCTCATAGCAGACGCCGGCCACTGGGCGGACCGTTACGCCCCCTACCCCATAGACCATGTACATCGATTTTATGTACCGCAATTGACCCTGGCAAAAGTACTGTTGGCCCGGAATACGCCCGAGAGCAGGAAGCAAGCCGCCGAATTGCTCGACCGGTTGCACGATTTTGTTCTATCCATTCACAACACCCGCGTTCGCATTGACGTGCTGGCGTTGCAGGCGATGCTCTACGATGCTAGGGGCGAAGAGATCGCTGCACTCGACAAATTGACGGAGTCGCTGACCCTGTCGGAGCCGGGCGGTTTCATTCGTAACTTCGTGAACATGGGCCCGCCAATGGCCGGGCTGCTTGACCGGTTGAAAAAAAGGAAAATTGCCGTGGACCATATCGGAAAGGTCCTGGCAGCCTTCCGGCCTGATGAAAAAAAGACACCGCCGGGTAGTGCTGACGATCAAATCACCACCGCCGTCTCTGCGGGCCGCCAACCGCTGATCGAACCGCTGACCAATCGCGAACTCGACGTTCTGGAGTTGTTGGCCCAGCGTCTGCAGAACAAGGAGATTGCCGATAAATTGTTCGTTTCAGCGCAAACCGTCAAAGGACACCTTAAAAACATCTACCAGAAGCTTGAAGTCGGCAACCGTCGGGAAGCGGTTATCAAAGCCAGGGACCTGGCTATCCTCCCGGACCCCTGATTCGCTTGTTTCCAGCATTCCAATTCTCATAAAATTGTTTAGCTTCCAAGGAAAAACTGCTTCAGTCTCCCCCGCTCCCCATCTGCCGGTCTCACCCCCTGCCGCCCTGTTTTTGATCGCCTTCCATCCGGTGTGCAAACGCCATGGGCCGCAAGCTGATTCAACATTGCGCAATCCGCAATCCCAAATCCGAAATCGATAAATGCCGACTTCCGCCTTCCGAATTCCCACTTCGTCCCTCCCCATCTCTTTTTTTCCGACTTCCGCATTCCGAATTCCACCTTCCTTTACCCCCCCGTTTTCGACCCTTTTCGGGGGTTTTTTCACCATAGAAAAGAAGATAAGAATCCTTCAACACCTATAATCGAGCCTTTAACGTGCTCGTTGAAAAGGCGATGATGCGATCATTACGAGGCCAACCTGAAAGGCCTTGTTATGGGCAAATCACTAAAAATGGCACCTGTACTATTCGTCATTGAACAGGACTGAAGTACCGAGACATGAATCCCTGCAAGAAGGACCAGTAATATGCCTGATACATACAGTGGAAAGGGATTGAAACTCTGGACACCGGCGACATATCGTATTGAAGTCGAAGGGGCCTTGGACGAGAGTTGGTCCGACCGTCTCGGCGGCATGCAAATCAGCGCGCGCCGGAGAGTGGATCAATCGACAGTGACGACGTTGACGGGACGGATGAAAGACCAGGCGGAACTGTCGGGAGTACTCAACAGCCTTTATGAACTCCACCTTCCCATTTTGAAGGTGGCAGTTGTAAAAGGCCGATAATGTTCACATGCATGGGAATCAAGGTATTATCGCTGCCGCTAGGGGCAACCGTCATGAAAGGAGAAGAGCTATGTATAGTTTTATCAAAGCCGCCGGCCTTGTCCTGGGCTTGATGCTCTGTTTGGGAGCAGCCGCATCCGCCCAGGTCGGCAAAACCGAGCTGGAATCGATCAGCACACCTGATAAAGTGCAAACTCCTATCGGCACCCTGGAGTTTTTCGACGGCGTACCCACGAACGAAACCGTGAGCGCGGTTTATGACAATCTGGATCGCATGCGGGGTGTGGAGGTCTTCCTCAATTGCCTGCCGGCAGCCTCGATATACCGCTTGCGGATTGGCAACGCCCAAGTCGGCGCCGACCGCCCCAACAAGGTTGCCGTCTTCGAAAACCTGATGGATTCAAAGTCCCTCTATCTGACCGCCAACACATCGACCCTCTATGCCTGGCCGTTTCTGGACTTAAAGACCGACGGCCCGACGGTCATCGAGCTGCCGCCCGGCATGCTCGGGGCCCTCAACGATGCCTGGTTCCGCTATGTCGGCGATTTTGGAGCTGCCGGCCCCGACAAGGGCAAGGGGGGCAAATTTCTCGTGTTGCCGCCCGGCTACAAAGGCGAAGTGCCCGACGGCTATTTCATCATGCGGCCGCGCACCTACCGCAACTGGGTCTTCCTGCGCGGCTCTACTAAAAACGGCCTGAAGGCCGCCGTAAAAAACATCAAATCGCATCTCAGGATTTACCCGCTCAGGCTGGCAAATGATCCGCCCAAAACCGAGTTTATCGATGTCTCGGGCAAATCATACAACACGGTGTCTCCCAATGATTTCGGGTTTTACGAAGATCTCAACCAAGTCGTGCAGGAGGAGCCCATCGATGCGATTGACCCGGAGACAAGGGGTCTCATGGCCGCCATCGGCATCGTCAAAGGCCGGCCGTTCATGCCCGATCCACGCATGAAAAAGATCCTGACTGAAGCCGTGGCCATCGGCAACGCCACCGCCCGCGCCATCGTTTTCAATCCGCGGGAAAAGGACGCCCGGATCTATCCTGACACAGATAGCTCCTGGATGATGGCCTTTGTCAACAAAGATGTCTTCTTCGAAGCGAACGGGGCCCGCAACCTGGATGCCCGCACCATGTTCTACTATCCTTACACCGCAGTTACGCCGGCCATGGCGGTCTCCAGGCCGGGTGCGGGTTCGGACTACGGCATCGCCTACCACGACGCCAACAAGGCGGCCTTCGACGGATCCAAGACCTACAAACTGCACCTGCCGCCGGATGTACCCGTGAAGGACTTCTGGGCCGTCACGGTTTACGATACCCAGACGCGCTCGATGCTGCAGACCGGCCAACGCTTCCCCACTGTCGGCAGCCAGAGCCGGGGTTTTGAGAAAAACGCCGACGGCTCCTATGACGTGTATTTCGGCCCCAAGCCGCCCGCCGGAAAAGAGAACAACTGGCTCCAGACGATTCCCGGCAAGAGCTGGTTTACGATCCTGCGAATGTATGGTCCGTTAAAGCCCTGGATCGACAAATCCTGGCGGCCGGGTGAGATCGAGCAGGTAAAATAGCGGTTCGGGAGCATCCACCAAACCCATCGAAGACCGGATGAGCGGCTTTTGCAACTTCGGGTTTTTAACAGGATTGATGAAGGAGATGAATCAATGAGATTTAGCATGATGGCGCTGGTGATAATTTCAGCTGTCGGTTTGGTGATGTTTTCAATGCCCACCGGAGCTGCGACAGAAAACTATGACCTGGTGATCCTCAACGGCCGGGTAATGGATCCGGAAACCAAACTGGATGCGGTGCGCAATGTTGGCATCAAAAACGGCAAAATAGCCGTAATTACCGCAGACATGATCAATGGTATGGAAACCATCGATGCGAATAACCTTGTTGTCGGGCCCGGCTTTCTTGATATGCACGACCACAATACCGCCGCGCCGTTCGGTCAAAAACTGGCTTTGCGGGACGGGGTGACAACGCCGATGGAACTTGAGGCCGGCATTTATCCGATCAACACCTGGTATGACTATTTGGAAGGGAAATCTCAGACCAACTACGGCGCCTCTGTCGGAACCATCCCGGTGCGCGAAACACTTCTTAACCCCAATTACAAAACCAAGGCCTACGGGGATTTCCTCTACGATATGCAGGCACCCAAGCAGACACACACCTCTATGAAGTGGTCAACGCAGATTGCAACTGACGGGCAGATCGAAATGATCGGCAGCATGCTGGAAGAGGGCTTAAAGCAGGGCGCAATCGGTATCGGCCACTGTCCCGGTTACATGGTAGCAGGCTCAACCCAGCGTGAGTCCAATCTTGTCCAGCAGCTTGCAGGTGAATACGGCGTGTCTTCCTTTGTGCACGGCCGGTTTTCCAGTCAGATGCCGCCGACCAGCGGTTTGATTGGAATTGACGAGATGATGGCGCCCCAGGCGGTCTATGGCGGCGGACTCGTCATTCAGCACATGACCGCACAAACCCTCTCCGTAACCCCTCAGGCCCTTGAGTTGATCGATGATGCGCGCAGCAAAGGAATCCAGGTAATCGCCGAGATTTACCCTTATGATTTTGGCGGGACCATCGCCGCTGCCGATTATCTGCAACCGGACAACTATCAGAAGAACATGGGGCGCGACTATCGGGACATCATCGAAGTCGCCACCATGAAGCCGCTGGACAAGCAGCGTTATGACGAACTGGTCAAGAACGCGCCGGGCACCTCAGTGTTGTTTTACAACGCCACGAAAGAAACTGTTTACCAGGCTCTGGCCCATCCGAGCACTGTTCTTGGCAGTGATTCTTATCCCTACACGATTCGCAAGACCGGCAAAGCGGCGATCGCCTGGGATACTCCATACGATGGCGTAAACGGCCACCCCCGCGGTGCCGGCGCCCATGCGAGGCTGTTGCGGTTGGTACGTGAAAAGAAAGTTGATATCTCCCTTATCGAAGGCGTCTCCAAAATGACCTATATGATCGCTAAGTTTCTGCAGGATAACGGTGTTGAACAGATGGCGAATAAGGGCCGCCTTCAGGTGGGGGCAGATGCGGACATTACCGTCTTCGATCCAGCCAAGGTGACCGACAACGCCACCATGAAGGACGGGGGCCTGCCCTCTACCGGCATTCCCTATGTGGTGGTGAACGGCACCGTCGTTGTGAAGAACTCCAGGGTATTAAAGGGCGTCTATCCCGGCAGGGCCATTCGAAGGATGCTGACACCATAATCTCGTTGGTAATAAATAAATGCCGGCAATTCGCAAAAAGTGTGACGACAACATAGCCCGAGGCGGGCAGGCGATCCCCGTTATCATCATCAGTGGTTTTTTAGGCGCCGGCAAAACCACGCTGCTCAATCATATCCTCAGCGAGAACCATGGGGTACGGGCCGGCGTGCTGGTCAATGATTTCGGCGCCGTTAACATCGATGCCCGGCTCGTCATCGGCGTCCATGGCAACACAGTCAGCCTGGCCAACGGATGCGTGTGCTGTTCCATCCGGGATGACCTGGTGGCGGCCTGCCTGGCTCTGGTTCAGCGCGACAACCCGCCGGAGTTGTTGATCGTCGAAACCAGCGGCGTCTCCGAGCCATTACAGGTGGCCAATACCTTTACGCTGCCGGAAATCGAGTGTGTCATGGCCCTTGACAGTATTCTGACGGTTGTCGATGCGGAGCAGTTCCCCGGACTCCTGGGGGGTGAAATGGCGGCCCTGGCACGCCTGCAGGTCCGGGAGGCCGATATCGTGGTGCTGAACAAGGTGGACCTGGTCGGTGACAAAGACCTGCAGGCCGCCAGGCAAGCGGTGCACGACGCGGCGCCAAGGCTGCGCCTGCTCCAGGCCGCGCGCGGACGCGTGCCGCTCAATCTGATTCTGGACCGCGGGATCCATACTGCTAAGTTTCAGCAGGAGGGTGCTGCAGGAGATCAAGGCGCTCACCTGCACGGCCGGCCTTTTAGCACCTGGCACTGGGCCAGTGACCGGCCCCTGTCGCTTCCGAAGCTGCGTTCAGCCATTGAAGCGCTGCCGGATACCATTTATCGGGCCAAGGGCATAGTCTATCTGGAAGAACTACCTTCCCACCAGGTTGTTTTGCAGATGGTCGGCCGGCGGTACCATATCGGCGATACCGAACCGTGGGGATTACGGCCTGCCCGCTCTGACATCGTCATGATCGCCTCCCGGGGTGGAATCGACGGTGTTGCGTTGCAGCGCGCCTTTGACGACTGCATCGGCACCGGCGACGAATCGCAATCGCCGATATTGGCTCTGACCCGCATTCTCGCAGCCGAAGAGGGATCGCGGATGGACGAATAGGGTTCCGGGTTCAGCGTTCGCAGTTCAGGGTTGAAGGAAGAAAACCCATACAAAATAGGGGGGGCACGTTTGCCGTTATCGGTTCCGGGTAAAAGAACGAGATCTATATGTCGATCCCGGAATTGCTGAACCCTCTAGACCTTGAACCTTACAATCTCGAAACCCTTGAACCTCTGAACCTTTGAACCTTCAAATCCGGAACCTGCAATCAAACATGAAAGGAGAAATTCAATGGCAAATCTAAACCGACGATATGATCTTGCCATTTGCGGCGGCCGGGTCATGGACCCGGAAACCGGACTGGATGCCGTGCGCAATATCGGCATTCACGCCGACAGGATCGCCGCGGTCACCGACCGTCCCATCGAAGGCCAAGAGACCATCGACGCTTCCGGGCACGTGGTGGCGCCTGGGTTTATAGACATGCATCACCACAACGCGGGGGCGCCCTTCGGGCAGAAGCTGGCCTTGCGCGACGGCGTGACCACACCTATGGAGCTCGAAGCCGGTGTATATCCGGTCGACGATTGGTATCAGGCGCTCGCAGGGAAATGCAGGACCAACTACGGTGCTTCCGTGGGGACCATCCCGGTTCGGGAGCACATCTTCAACCAGGGCTACACGACAAAGTTCGCCGGCGACTTCGTCTACGATATGACCGCGGCGGCCGCCGAAACCCATACATCCATGAAGTGGGCCACGCAGGTTCCGACCAAAGCGCAGATCGACCGGATCGGAGCCATGCTGGAAGAGGGGCTGCGGCAGGGATCCGTGGGCATCGGCCACTGTCCGGGGTATATGGTGGCCGGGAGCACCCAGGCCGAGTCTCTGCTCTGCCAGCAACTGGCCGGACAATATGGCCAGGCCGTATTCCTCCACGGACGTTTCTCCAGTCAACGGCCGCCGGTAAGCGGTCTGCTGGGTTTTCTCGAGCTGATGGCCCCCCAGCAATTGTATGGCGGCGGCCTGGTCATCCAGCACATGACCGCGCAGGCCCTCGCAGACACGCCCCGGGCGCTCCAGCTCATCGACGATGCGCGCCGGAAGGGTATCCAGGTGCTGGCCGAAATCTACCCGTACAATTTCGGAGGGACCATCGTGGGCGCGGACTACCTGCACCCGGAAAACTATCAAGCCAACATGGGGCGCACCTACGAAAACATTATCGAGCAGTCCAATATGAAGCCATTGACCAGGAACCGCTATGAGGAACTGGTCGCCAAGGCGCCGGGCACCGCGGTAATGTTTTACAACGCCACCGAAGAAACCGTCCACCAGGCGCTCGCACATCCCGGCACCGTGCTGGGCAGCGACGCCTTTCCATACACGCTTCGGGGCAGCGGTGAAGTCGCCCTCGCCTGGGACACGCCCTATGATGCGGTCAACGGCCATCCGCGAGGAGCCGGTTCCCATGCCCGGCTTCTGCGCTGGGCACGGGAAAAAACGGTGGATATTCCGCTAACGCTCGCGGTTTCGAAGATGACGTACATGATCGCCCGATTCCTGGAAGCCCACGGTGTATCGCAGATGGCGCGCAAGGGACGTATTCAAAAGGATGCCGACGCCGACATCACCGTCTTTGATCCCGAGACCGTGACCGACAATGCCACCATGGAAGACGGCGGGCTGCCGTCTACCGGCATCCCATATGTGATCGTCAACGGAACGGTCGTGGTCAAGGATTCCGAAGCCTTGAAGGATGTCTTCCCCGGAAGGCCGGTTCGCTGCCTGGCCACAAAGACCTGATGCCAATAGGATCCGATGTAAAAGAAATTTCTCGTTCGAGCAATCCGAAAATAAAGGAGGAGCTTATACCATGGATGGTAAATCATGCCTTTTTCTGAAACAAACGATATGTTTTTTGGCCCTAGCCCTGGCCATTGCCATGCTTGGGTTTTATTTTCCAGCAATGGCTGCAGAAGAAAAGACCAGCCAAAACAGCGGCTGGGAATTCGCGGTGGCGCCCTACATGTGGTTTCTTTCCCTGGACGGCGATGTCACGGTCAAGGGCAATGAATCCGACCTGGATCTTAGCTTCAGTGATATCTGGGATGAGCTCAATATTGCCGCCATGCTGACCTTCGATGCGCGCAAGGGTAAATGGGGCATTTTCGGGGATATGATTGGCGCCAATCTCGGCAAGAGTGAAACGGTTGACGGCATCGATATCGATCCTACCGTAAAATTAGCGCTGCTGACCGGCGGCGGATCGTATCAACTGGGAAAATGGAAGTTGTCGAATGCGGCAGGCCAAGCGGTGCCGGTCGTATCGATAGACGCCCTGGCCGGTGTGCGCTATACCTATCTGGACGTCGATATCGACTTGAAAGGAGTTGGGGATACGTCCGGCGATCAAGACTGGTTTGATCCGCTCATCGGGGCGCGGGCTTTTTTCGACCTTTCCGAGCACTGGACCCTGGCACTGGAGGGCAATGTCGGCGGATTCGGCATCGGCTCCGATTTTACCTGGGGGGCGCTGGGCACGCTTGGTTATCGTTTCCGTTTATTCAGTGAAAGCAACAACGCCCGGATGGCCGGGGGCTACCGGGCCATCTACCAGGACTACGCCGACGGCAGCGGCACAGACAAGTTTGAGTGGGATGTCACCTATCACGGGCCGATTCTGGGTCTGGAGATTGACTTCTAGTCGACTCCCAACTGGGCCGGAACGCGCAACCGATGCATCCGCCATCGGCTGTTTATAAATTTCAAACCCGGGAATTCTAACTAATGCTTTGGAAAAGATTCATCGCAATCGGCATATTGGTCATCATCATCGTGATCGCGGCCTTGTATGTATACCTGAACACCTATGACTACAATAAATTAAAACCCCAGGTTGCCCGCATGGTTGAAGATGCAACCGGCCGTAAGCTGGGCCTGGATGGGGAAATAAGCCTTGAAATCGGATTAGCCCCAACGCTGGTGGTGACGAATGCGGGGCTTGCCAACGTCTCCTGGGGCTCACAGCCGCAAATGATCGAAATAGAGAAGCTTGAGGTAAAGTTTCGGCTGCTGCCGCTGTTGTTTAAAGAGGTGGATATAAAGTATATGCGTCTTGCAGGCGTCAGCGTGTTGCTGGAGACCGGCCCCCAGGCACAGGCCAACTGGGACTTTCCTGCGCAAAACAGCTCCGACGGCAGCATCGTGGCAATTAAACCGACCGCGATAGAATTAGACCGGATCAGCGTCGAAAATTTGCAGCTTGAAATTCGCGGGCCGAAGACAAAATCCCCCACGCAGTTCAACATAGCGAAACTGGCGCTGAACAGGCAGGCAGGTGAAGACGCGCTGGCGCTTGTCCTCAAGGCGGAGTTGAACGGACAACCATTGACGCTGTCCGGTAAAACCGGATGGATTCGCGACGTATATGCACACCAGCCCTTTGCCCTCCAGCTCTCCGGCAGCCTGGCAAACGCCGCACTCAAGGTTAAAGGAACGATTATAGATGCCTTGGTCCTTCAGGGTATCGATGTGACAGCCCAACTGACCGGCAAGAATGCTGCAACCCTCGGGCCTGTTTTGGCCCTAAAACTCCCTCCAACCGATGAATTCGAGATTCATGGGCACCTGACCGGTTCCGCCGCCGCATTAACCATGAAAAATATACAGGGCAGCGTTCGACGCGGTGGACTGCGTTTGGCTGTCAATGGCGCGGTCAAGGACCTGCACACCTTCGCAGGCATCGACCTGCAGTCACAGCTATCCGGGTCGGATCTGGCCGAGTTCGGCGAGATCCTCGGAGAAAAACTCCCGCGAACCGATGATTTCGAGATTCACGGCCGCTTGACCGGCTCTACTGAAGGGCTTACTTTGCGGAAGGCCCGGGGAATCGCCCATCTGGGCAGCATCCACTTGTCCTTGACCGGTACGATCAAAGATTTGCTCACCCTGAACGGCCTGGATCTGCAGTCCCGGCTGACCGGCAAGGAGCTGGCCGAAATCGGACCTCTGCTCGGGGCAAAGCTGCCCGGGCTTGGCCCTTTCGATTTAAGCGGCAGGCTGTCGGGTTCGGCCAAAGCCCTTGCGCTGAACAAGTTTTCGGCAATGGTTGACAAGAGTGATTTTAGCGGTCTGGTCAAAGCGGAGTTCTTGAAGCGTCCCCAGATTACGATCCGCCTGGAGTCGTCGGTGATCAATTTCACAGCTCTGATGAAAAGTTTGGAGCAGGATGCACAAAAGGCGGCTGATAAAACCCCGCCGGGGCCACGCCTGTTTTCGGATGATCCCCTGCCTTTTGACGTCCTCAAGAAGGTAGGCGCCGATATCGAATTAAAAGCCGAAAATATCCACGCCAAAGACGCGCACCTTAGGTTCGGCCACGTGGCACTTAAAATTAAGCATGATGATTTCAGAATTGATAAGTTTGAAACGACCTATAAGCAGGCAAAAATTTCAGGCAGGCTTCATATCAGGCACGGGTCACCGACCCGGGTGGCCACAAATTTTCTAGTTCAAAACTTCGACCTGGGCGCTCTTCTCAAGGAAACCGGGGTGAACGATCATGTCCAGGCCACCGTTGACATCGCCACTCATCTGAACAGCAGGGGTGATTCGGTTCACAGCCTCATGGCGAATCTCGACGGCTCCATCGGAGCAGTTATGGGCGAAGGCTACCTGACCAAATATCTCGACCTGATCTCCATGGATCTTAGCCAAAAGGTCACCCCTTTCTGGGGACATCACAACAGTGCGGATCAGGTCAAATGTGCCGTCGTCGAGTTCGATATCAAAAACGGAGTTGCCGCCAGTAAGGCCTTTGTGTTCGACAGCCGGGCCGGCATTTTGAGGGGTAAAGGCCATATCGATCTGGGTACGGAAAAGATAGATTTCTTACTCGTGCCGACCCCAAGAGATCCGGGCCTGCTGGAGCTTTCCACGAAATTGCGCGTAGGCGGTACCATTTTAGACGCCGATGTGGGGCCGGATAAACTTGCTATATTGGAAAAAGGCGCCTTGGGACTCAGCAGCCTGGCGGTCGGTCCGCTTGGATTGCTGGCGCCGTTTGTACATTTGGGTGCATCCCAAAAGCATCCCTGCGAGATTCAGAGTATCGGAAAACTGGGTTTGCAAAGCCCTGTCTCCAAGTAGCCCGACAAAGCTTTATTCTAACACCGATACCCGACTTCCTGTTGATTTACTTAAATACACTTCCTACACAGAGATGGACCGATCCGGGGAAAGTGGATTTTTACCTGGCGTCCCCCGGGGAATCTGAAGGTTTAATCTTTGATCAACTAGGGGTTTTAGGATGCCGAGATTAAAAATATTTATACTTATTTTGGTGGTGTTACTGGATTTGGCTGCGGCGGGGACGACAACCGCCTCAAGTCAGCTCAAGGTCGTTTACAATGTCGGGGTAGCACCGCTCAAATTTGAAGATGCCGATTCACGGCCGGCGGGTCTCTTTCCGGATATTTGGCGGTTGTGGGCCCAAAAGACCGGCAAACAAATTAAATTTGTCAGGGTGGATTCCTTTGCAGAATCGCTGCAGCTGCTTAAAAACGGAGAAGTCGATCTGCACGCCGGTCTTTTCAGAACCGAAGAACGCGAAGCCTATTTGGACTACTCAGAGCCGCTGTTGGCTCTCGACTACTACATTTTCACCCACCCCTCCATTTATCCGATTAGATCACTGGAAAAGACGGCCGGCTTTTTCATAGGGCTGCAAAAAGGCGGGTATACCGAACGATATGTCCGCTCACGGGTGCCTGCCAACAGAATTATCCTGTATGATCGTTTCCAGGATCTGTTTCGCGCCGCCCTGGAGGGTGAGATAAAGGTCTTTGTCGCAACGAAACTAAGTCTTTATTATTACCTCAAAGAAAATTATCAGACCGACATCTTCGAATATCGCCAAGACAAACCGCTTTTCTCCCAAGTATATTACACGGCTTCAAGGAAAGGAAATCCGGCCCTGATTCAACAAATCAACGCTGGTCTCAATGCTATCAGCAGATCGGAAAGAAAGCATCTGGAAGACAAGTGGAGCATACCGGAATTCAAGGATATCTCCCAGGAGTCGATGGACCTCACATCCGCCGACCGGCCGCGGATCAGTCTTACCCGTGAAGAGCAGGCCTTCATCAATGCCCACCCGGTTATCCGGGTTCACAACGAAAAGGCCTGGCCGCCCTTCAACTACTATCAATACGGCAGCCCCCGGGGGCTTTCCATCGATTACATGAACCTGGTAGCCCAACAGTTGGGCATCAAAATCCAATACGTCACCGGTCCTAGCTGGAACGAATTTCTGGCAATGGTTAAGCGCAAAGAACTGGATGCCATGCTCAACATTGTGAAAACCGAAGACCGCTTGGATTACTTGCTTTTCACAGACACCTACATGAAAAATCCCAATGTCATTGTCAGCTCAGCCGCAAACCCCTATGAAACCATTCAATCTCTTTTCGGTGAGACCGTCGCTTTTCCCAAAGGATTTTTTTATGAAGAGGTATTGACCAAGTCGTTCCCCCGCATAAAGCGGCTGCCGGTGGAGGATACTCTGACCAGCCTCAAGGCTGTCACCTTTGGCAGAGCCGATGCCGCCCTGGGTGAGGCGGCAGTGGTTCGAACCTTGATCAACGAGAATTTGTTATCCGGCCTGCGGATTTCCGGTGAAGTCAATATCGGCGATCCTGACCTGACCAATCTGCGCATCGGGGTTCGCAATGATTGGCCGTTGCTTCAATCTGCGCTGAAGAAGGCCATGGCCGCAGTTACCCCGCAGGAAATGAATCAAATCCGGCAAAAGTGGATTGTCGCCGCAACTGAAACCACGACACAGTCTGCAGCCATGCCGATATCATATGGCCGTCTGATCGGATACGCCCTGGCGGTTTTCCTGATTCTCAGCATACTGGCCTGGATACTGATCAAAAAAATTCAAAAGGAGTATTTGGCGGTCAAAATCGGTTCACACTGGTTTCGGGGCCTCGTTCTGGCCGGTTTGAGCATATATGTCATCATTGTCTGTCTGTTGGGTTGGCTCACCCTGGAGCAGAATAAAGAAAATATATTAAACGGTGTCGATCAGAATCTCAGGGAGGTTATCAGAACAGCTGATGATCGGCTCCATCTCTGGGTGGCGCAAAGAACATCGTTTCTGAAATTGTTGGGACGCGATCCGGAGTTGGTCAAACTGACCAGGCGTCTGTTGGCTGTCGCGCCTGAGCCAGAAGAACTGCTGGCGTCCGATGCATTGCAGAACACCCGAGCGTTTTTTAAGAATAACAAGGACATCTTTTCCAATATCGGCTTTTTTATCATCAACTCAGATCATGTCAGCATCGGCTCGATGCGGGATGCCAACATCGGTACCCGCAATCTGATCTCAAAACAGAAACCGGATCTGCTCAGACGTGCTTTTGAGGGAGAAGTGATGTTCGTGCCGCCCATCGAATCGGATGTTCCCCTTGGTAACGTGACCGCAAAGCGTGCAGGCCGGAATCCGCCAACCAAGTTTTTCATGGGTCCCATTCGCGATGGCAACGGAAAAATCATTGCGGTAATGACGCTTCGCATCGATCCTTCTGAAGATCTTTCACGGGCCATTCCATCGCCTGAAATACGCAAGTCCGGTGAAACCTATGTCTTCAGCGACAGCGGATTACTTCTCTCCGAGAGCCGATTTGACGAGCAGCTGCGCCGCATCGGACTTATCGGGAAAGATCAAAAAAGCGCTTTGACCCTCACGCTGCGGGATCCCGGCGTCAACCTGGTGAAAGGTCATCTTTCCCAGCTGGCAATATCACAACAGCCGTTAACACATCTAGCCTCCCGCGTTATCGAATTGAAGCGCAATATGGAAAAGACCGGTCAGACCTACGGCCACTCGAAAATAGACACCGATACCAAAGGATCCCGGGATTATCGCGGGGTGCCGGTGTTCGGCGCATGTCTCTGGAACGCCGATCTGGGCCTGGGGCTGGCGACTAAAATCGATGTGGATGAAGCGTTGTCCAATTACTATCGGATTCGATGGATGGTTTTCGGAATGCTGGGGTTTACCCTGCTTCTATCCGTCGGCGCCGTTTTGCTGGTTCTGATACTGGGCGAGCGCACCAGTCGGGCGCTGCTCAAAGCCCAGGACGAACTGGAGCATCGCGTTCAGGAAAGAACCGCCGAACTGCGCAAACTTTCGCAGGCTACGGAAAACAGTCCGGCCACGGTGGTGATAACCGATAAAGCAGGAACCATTGAATACGTCAATCCCACATTCAGCGAAGTCACCGGGTATTCCGCGGATGAAGCCATCGGACAAAACCCGAGAGTGTTAAAGTCCGGAGATCTTCCTGAATCGTTTTATAAGGAACTCTGGGATACGATTCTCGCCGGCAACGTCTGGCGGGGAGAATTTGTCAACAAAAGGAAAAACGGTGAAGAATTCTGGGAAAGTGCCTCCATCTCGCCCATAACGGATGATGATGGCGACATTTCTCATTTTGTGGCCGTCAAACAGGATATGACGGAGCGCAAAGCCGCCGAAGAGGCGCTGCGCAACTCGGAACGTTATCTAACCCAAATCATAGACTTTTTACCGGAGGCGACGTTTATTATCGACACTGAAGGCCGGGTTGTGTTTTGGAATCGGGAAATAGAAGAACTGCTCGGAATTAAAGCGGACGACATCCTCGGCAAGGGCAGATATGAGTATGCGCTGCCATTTTACGGAGAACGGCGCCCGATTTTAATCGACCTGGCCTTGAAGCCTCAAAAGGACTGGGAAACCAAGTACAGCACCATCAAACGGCACGGAGATATAATTTCCGGCGAGGCCCATATTCCCAACGTCAAATCCAAGAACAATCAAGAAGCTTATTTTTGGGGGGTGGCGGCCCCGCTTTACGATTCCGAGGGAAATATTATGGGGGCCATCGAATGTATTCGGGACATCACCGACCGCAAGCAGATGGAGCAGGATCTACTGGAAGCCAAGGACCGCCTGCAGGCGATTATCGATGGCGTTCACAGTTTGGTATTTATCAAAGATACTCAAGGCAAGCACCTTCTGGTCAATTCTTATTTTGAAGAAGCTTTCGGAATGCGCAAACAAGAGGTGATCGGCAAGACCGACCGGGACATATTTTCGCCCGAAATAGCCGCGCAGATCATGGCCATCGACCGCAAAGTCATGACTTCGGGCGAACCGATCCATTTGGAAGTGTCCATCCCCCACAGCGACGGCAGCGTGCATATCCACCTGACCGAGAAATTTCCCCTGCGCACCAAAAGCGGTGAAGTATACGCCATGTGCGGCCTGGCCACAGACATTACCCACCAGAAGGACATCGAACAGGAGCTGCAGCACGCCCGCAGGACGGCCGAAGAGGCCACCCGGGCCAAAAGCGATTTTCTGGCCAACATGAGCCACGAAATACGCACCCCGATGAATGCGGTCATTGGCATGGCTCACCTGGCCCTGAGAACCGATCTGACATCCAAGCAGCGGGACTACCTGAATAAGATTCAGTCTTCTGCAAACTCCCTGCTGGGGATAATAAACGATATCCTGGATTTCTCCAAAATCGAGGCCGGCAAGCTGGATATGGAAGCCGTGGAGTTCGATCTGTCGGAGACCCTGGACAACGTTGCCAATGTCATCACCGTCAAGGCGCAGGAAAAGGAAAATCTGGAAGTTTTGTTCAACCTTGATACTCAAGTGCCTGATTTACTGGTTGGAGACCCGTTAAGACTCAATCAAATCCTGGTCAACCTCGGGAACAATGCGGTGAAGTTCACCGAGCAGGGTGAAATTGTACTGAGCACCAAGGTCAAAAAAAAATCGGGCGACCAGGTTACGCTCCAATTTTCAATTCGAGACACCGGCATCGGCATGTCCGAGGAACAGCAGGCCAGACTGTTCCGGGCCTTTTCCCAGGCCGACACTTCGACAACGCGAAAGTTCGGCGGCACCGGGTTGGGACTGACCATCAGCAGGCGCTTGGTCAATTTGATGGGCGGAGAAATCCAGGTGCAAAGCGCACTCGGTCGGGGCACGACCTTCAGCTTTACAGCCGACTTCGGCCTGGGAGAGGAGTCGCTGAAAAAAGTGATTGTCCCCTTGTCGGATCTGAACGGGCTGAAAGTACTGGTGGTGGATGACAATGCCACTTCCCGAAACATTCTGCGGGATATGTTGGCATCGTTTTCCTTTGACGTGTTGTTGGCGGTTTCCGGTGAAGATGCCCTGGCAAAAGTCGAAAAGGCCGATCGGGATAGACCGTTTGAACTCGTGGTCATGGATTGGAAGATGCCGGGAATGGACGGTATCGAAGCTTCCCGGCTTATTAAGTATCACAGCGCTTTGCGCAAAATTCCCGCCATCGTTCTGGTGACGGCCTACGGTCGGGAAGAGCTTGTCCAGCAGGCCGATGAAATCGGATTGGAGGGCTTTTTGTTGAAGCCGGTGAGTTCATCGGTGCTGTTTGATGCGATCGTGCAGGCCCTGGGCAAGGGCGTAGAAGATGTCTCGCGGGCCGAACATAAAAAGGACAAGGATTTCGAGAGTTGGCGATCCATCCGGGGGGCCCGCATACTCCTCGTTGAAGACAATGAAATCAACCAGCAGGTAGCCAAGGAAATTCTGGAAGGCGCCGGCCTGACGGTCACCATTGCCAACGACGGCAAGGAAGGCGTCGACGCTGCCATGAACAGCCGATATGACGCTGTCCTAATGGATATTCAAATGCCGGTGATGGACGGTTATACGGCCACTCGCAAAATACGCGAATGGGAAAATGGAATTCGGAATTCGGAAGGGGGAAGGCGGAATGCAAGCGGGAAGGATTCCGATTTGGAAGTCGAAAGCCGAAAGCCGAAGCCCGAGGGCCTGCCAATAATTGCAATGACGGCGCATGCCATGGCCGGTGACGAACAAAAGAGCATTGCATCCGGTATGAATGATCACGTCACCAAGCCGATTGCTCCGAATCAGCTGTTTACTGCCCTGCATCGGTGGATCGAACCGGCTGCAGGGCCGGCGGTCGTCGCAAAACCGCCCGAAACTGACGCCCCAACAGAACTGAAGCGATCGGTGTTGGATGAAGGTGGACTGCCGGAATCTCTGCCGGGATTTGATCTTGCCGCCGGTCTGAAGCGTCTGATGGGAAACAAACGGCTATACCGCAAATTACTGCTTGATTTTGGGTCGAATTACAGCGGCGTGGCCGATAAAATTCGTGCGGCATTGGCAAACTCGGACTTCAAGCAGGCTCACAGCCAGGTGCACAACCTGAAGGGATTGGCCGGAAATCTTGAGGCTACGGACCTTCAGCAGGCAGCAACGGATTTTGAAAAACTGGTTAAAGGGCAGACTGCGGCATCGATATCCGAGCAGGAACTTCACCGCAAATATGCTGCCATGGAAAATGCTCTCAAAAAGGCATTGGAGGCGGTTTACACCTTGGGCGCCGCCAAAGAAGAAAAAGCCACTGCCGACAGCAAAACATCAGCAGCTGTGCTACCACCAAAATTACTAAAGAAAGTGGCTGAAAGTATCAAAACCGCTGTTGAATTGGGAGATGTGATGAAAATTAAGGCAATAGTCGAAGAACTCAAGTGCGAATCTGACGCGCTGGCACCCCTTTGTAGTGAAATAGGTCAATTGGCAGAAAATTTCGACTTCGACGGCATCCAGAAATTAATGCTCGAGTTATACCGGTTGTCATAAATATGTTCAGTTTGCCAGGTTTTCTAACAGGACACAGCACAGTGTGTAACCATCTGAAATTATTATAAACATGACAACCGCTATATCATTGTTGTTATTGAAAAAATTCTAGACTTTTGCGCAACTATGTGCCATGGTTATCCTCATGGCACAAGTGTAACGCGACCAAATGGCATCGCTGGACACCGAAGTACTTACCCCCTTATTCACCTGATTTAAATCCGATAAAGCGAATTTGGCTGAAGATGAAAGCAACCTGGTTTAATAATTACGTCTGTAAAAATGAAGAACAATTAATAGAGCGTTTGGATCAGGCAATATTGGATGTTATCCACAACCCGGACAAGACCCAAAAAACTACCGCTATCGGAACGTTATTTTGACAAACGCTCTAAAAGCATTAGTCCACTAAATCCGAAAACTCATCCCAACAAAGGTCATAGCTGGTACTTCGGCCGCCACCTGGATTCTGACGCAGGATGCCCTTTTGAACAAGGTCTGCCAGTTCTCTCTGTGCGGTTGCCCTGCTGACATGTGCCATACCGGCGTATTTCCGATTGGTCAGACCGCCCTCGAAGCCGCCGGAACCGGCATCGAACAATCGGTTAATGACTTTACTCTGGCGCTTGGTCAGCTTAATCTGAGCGTAACGCCTCCAGAACCGGGCTTTTAACATGACGTTGGAGAGAAGTCGGTTTGAGCTTAGAATCGCTCTGGACATACACTCTAAAAACCACATCATCCAAGCGGTAATATCGCCGTTTCCTTTGTTGGTGCGCTCGAGAATTCTATAATAGTCCTCCCTTGCGGCCATGATCTGTGAGGAAAGGCTATAGTATCTGGTCGGCAGGTTCTCATCCTGAGCCAAGGCCATCTCCGTCAAGGCCCGGGCAATCCTTCCGTTGCCATCGTCAAAGGGGTGTAGCGCCACAAACCACAGATGCCCCATGCCTGCCCGCAGGAGGCCGTCCATCTCATTGCGACTTTCCTCCCACCAATGAAAAAAGCGGCGTATTTCATTTCCCAAACGTCTTGCCGGTAGGGCTTCATAATGGATTCTCTCACGTCCAATGGGACCGGAGGCAATCCTCATCGGTCCCTTGCGATCATCGCGCCAGGATGCAACTCGAATCTTGTGCAGACCTGAATAACCAGTGGGAAAAAGCGCCGCATGCCAGCCGAATAGAGTCTCCTCGGTCAACTCCCGTTCGAATTTCAGGGTTGCATCCAGCAATATCTGAACCACTCCATCGGCCTGATGATCTTTTGTGGAAACCAGGCCGGCTGTCGGCAATCCAAGCTGTCGGGCCACTGAGGATCGAACTGCATCGGGATCCAGGTGTTGGCCTTCAATTTCCGAAGTTCTCAGGGCTTCTTGAATTAAAACCTCGGCTCTGGCTTGCAGTCTGACATCAAATCCCAATTCTCGCATCTGTGTCAGTACCGTGCCCTGCTGGAAGCGACTTTCGCCTAAAGGTTTCAGCAGGGCGGCATGGTCCCATTGAAACTTCGGCCAGGTCCGTTGCTGCCAAATGTATTTTTTGGTTCGAGTCATTTTGCACCCATTTTCGACTCATTTATTGAGTCGATTATAGACTATAATCGACTCACAAACAACCCTTTTTATAATTATACCGGTTGTCATATAGTTATTCCGTTTGCCGGATTTCCCGACAGGAGAAATTGTAGGGCATTGTGGAGAGACATTATTTGAAACATGACAGACAATCTAGCCTTGATGAAAAGATAACGCTAAATGAATTTAGGACGGGTAAAACCAAAAAAGGCGAGGAAGGCAGCGTGCCCTATTCTTCAATCTCCGTGATGCGCGGTGGTGTCGGGAAAATGTTCATCAGCTTGCACTGGTGCAGACGGCGGTGATGCTTGAATCCCATTTTGGTATGCAGTCCGATGGAAGCCTCCCAGGTGCTGTACATGCCGGAGATGAGCTTTTCGCAACCGTCTTCCTGCAGAGCTTTCATCAGCGATCCGAGCAGATGGCCGCCCAGCCCCTGCCTGGCATAGGACGGGTGAACAAAAATATAGACCAGGTAACTCCAACCCGGCGGCAGCTTCAGCTTATACCAGAGAGCGAGGTCAAAGTCCCTGAAGGTAACCCATGCAAAGGCAATTATGTTGTCGTTGTCTTCCAGCAACAGACAGCGGTCGCCTTTTCTCAGGGATTCTTCCAAAAACTCTGTTTCCTTGACGAAACCCTCGAGGGCGTTGATGGCGAACAGATCCGCCTTCTCGGCCCAGCGCAGGTCGTATTTTTTGGGGGGCGGGCCAAGATCGATCGGGTCGCACAGATCTCTGACCAGTTCCAGCCATTCCTCGCAGGTTTCGAACCTGGCCGCCAGCCGCCGGATGTTTTCGCGGAAAGGTGCCATCTGTCAAATATGAAACTACGTTTGAATTAATCCCAAAGAGGGGGGTTGAATCGTCCTCGTCGTCGTCCTCGTGCTCGTCCTCGATACTGAAAGCAGTCCATAAACCTCGAGGACGAGTGCGTAAGCAAAGATGCATTCATTAGAAACTACGCTGGTTCGGCACAGTTTCATATTTGATCAATCTAAATACCCCGCAGCCAGAAGCGCCCTCGTCAAGAATCCGGCTTGAAAAATGCCAGAATCCGATCCCAGGCCTCCCCTAAGCGTATTTTTTTTTGAGTTTCCCGGGGCAGCGCATCCCAGTAGCGACCGTAAATCCGGATAGCCTTGCGGATGATCCCTTCTATTTTCCGCCGGTCAGCCTTCATCGGCAATTCCCGGTAATCGCTTTGGGTCAATGCGGCCATCTCGCAGAGGACGGCTTTGACGGAATCGCCCAGCCCTTGAAGATTGTAGCCGCCTTCGAGGCTTAACACGAGCTTTCCGCGGCAGCATCGATCGGCGATATCCATCACCAGGCGGGTCATGGCGGCAAACCCGGCGGCGGTTACGAACATCCCGCCGAGGGGATCCTGGCGGTGCAAATCAAATCCGGCCGAGACGAGCACCAGATCCGGAGAAAAGGCCGTCGCGACAGGCTTCAGCAATCTTTCGAAAAGCATAAGATATTCACCGTCTCCCAGGCCCGGCGAAAGGGGAATATTGACGGAGTAGCCGCGGCCCGGCCCTTTGCCTGCATGCCGCAGCTTTCCGGTTCCCGGATAATGGGGAAACTGATGGGCGGAGAAATAAAGCACCGTCGGATCGTTTTCGAAAATGTGGTGTGTCCCGTTGCCGTGATGCAGATCCCAGTCTACGATCAGGATTTTGTCCAGATCAAGATACCGCTGGGCATAGCGTGCTGCAAGGGCCACATTGTTGTAAAGGCAGAATCCCTTGGCGCAGTTTTCTTCGGCATGATGCCCCGGCGGTCTTACCATGGCAAACGCATTGTCAAGACGCTCCTCGCATACCCACCGGACGGCCTCGCACAAACCGCCGGCCGCCAGCAAGGCCGCTTCATGAGACGTGGCGCAGGTCTGCGTGTCCCGGTCCATCAGGGTGCATTCCTTACCTTCTGTCTTTTTCAACCGTTCGATATAGCGGGCGGAATGAACCTGCAAAAGCTCGTCATCGGTAGCAGGCCGGGATGGAACCGATATAAAGCGATCCTTGATGTCCGCATCCTCCAGCATGCGGTAGAGCACCCGCAGACGCTCCGGGCATTCCGGATGGTCCTCACCCATGCAGTGCAGGTTGAAGCGATCGTCTCTGACGATGCCGGTTCGAGCCATACCCGTATAACTCCTTTGGGGCCGATGTCCTGACAACTGGCCAGGTTGACTAGCACACCCTTTAATCAGAACAGATCGGGGGTATAGAGCGTTTGTCAAAATAACGTTCCGATAGCTGTATCTGGCTGGGCTAGTCGCCAATTGCCAAAATGGCCCTGCCCAAACGCTCTAATTATTCATTTTCATTTTCATTTTCATAAAAGTGGTTATTGAATCAACCTACTTTGATTGTCAGCCAATTGTACCTGCGGCAATGTGCGAAAACCGTGGCATTAATTAAGAGATGGCACATTGCTGCGGAAAAATTCAGATTTTTTTGATAAAAAAATAACATAGCAGTTGGAATGTTTTAAACTGCTTCTATCCGCGATACTCTACGAGTTCTTTTGTTAGGAAATCTGGCAAACGGAATATATATGACAACCGGTATAAGTGAAGCGTGTATACTAAAAACAATATGACTGATTGCTATCGTATGCAATATTTCCAATGAGGAATACAAATGCCGGAATTAGTGCTTGTGCACTGAGCATGAATAAAACAGCTGTTTAAAAATTTCCAGTCGGATTTAGGAAGCAGGCAAAAAGACAAGGTTGCCTTTGTATCGATATGGACTAATAGGTAAGATAGCGTTTATCAAGCGGTGGTATGGGGATTTTTTTCACCGTTTCGGCGTCGATGTAAGCGATCTTCTTGCCTTCGGATTGACGAAATTTCAGCGTCCCTGCCACACGCACCCAGAAAGGCTCTTGTACTTCACCCAGTTCGCTGCTGCGGACGATGATTCCAAAGGGCTGAGCATCGGCGCTGCAGCAGTTGATGAACCATCGGAAAAGCAGAAAATGACCTTGGGGGACACCTTTTCCGCTGAAGACTTCACCGTCAGCCTCAAACCGCTTCCCGTCCAAGCGCGTCAGCCTGACGCCGCCGTACAGTAGTTTGGAATACAGTTCGAGTCGTTTGGAAACTCGGTTGACGTTCAGCGTCTGCGCCACATTCCTTGCCTCCGTATCCAATGGATTTGCAGGTGTCGGCAGACCATCCGCGAAAATCGCTGGTGGTCCATAACGCGCCATCAGGAATCTTCTTTTGGTTGGCTTGCGGATTTTGGGGATTTGACTGAAAATCGGCTTTGGACTTTTAGATGATTTATTCGGCGCGGCCCCGTCAGGAGATTTTGTTCGAGCAATGAATTCTTTAGCATTATTGGCTGTATCAACCTGCCACTCAAGCGGCAATTGCCGGAGGTAATTCGGTCTTTGTTTCGGATTTGTTGATACGGGAGGCGGAGAGGCGGGGCTCCCGGAATTAAATCGGACCGATTTGGCAAGAAGGGGCGCATTGCCCACCAATCGCTCCGGTGATTTATCCTTGATGACGGCATACTTGCTGTTCCCACCGTCCTTTTTAGGCAAAAAATCTGTCTCTACTGGTATGGGGCTCAGCCTCCTTTCCGTTGTATCAGTTCCCTGCACAGCATCATCGGGCTGTAAGGAAAAGGGACCTAATCGGTGGTTCTTTCCATAGGCAATCCCGATAACTAGTAAGAGTAAGCCAATAGCGATCGCTCTTGTAAATACATTGGATCTGTTTACCCTGTAATTCATAGGCCTGTGATTTCAATTGTCTGTTTTTGAATATAGCGTAGTGCGAAAACTGCGTGTCGTTTTGTTGGTGACTGCTTGAAAGAAATATTAGAGAAGCAAAAATCATTCCCATCAACATTGCTAAATTGAGGCTCGTCTCTTTCGTTCTCAAGCAATGCCTTTAGGAAGTAAGCTTGTGGATATATGGAAGGCGCACTGGGGGTGCAGGATAACTATGAATAATTATATATAAAATTTAAATTATAGCGCTCCTATTAAATCATGCGGGGTATATGAAACGCCCTGGGGATGTCACCTGGTTTGTCTACCCGGGTGGGAAAAAGAGAAACTTGTAATTACAAAAGATTTGACATAATTCGTCAATAATTCGGCGTTTTTAGGACTACGGTTTGCTGAGCTCCAGATCAGATACAAGTTGCTCGACATCGCCATCGTTATGCGTTATCATTTTAAATATGTTGAGAAAATTAACCGATACGGTTTTTTGTGATCTACCTCCTCTGCTGGCAGCCGTGTTTATTGCAATGGGGATGCCGCTGCTCCATCCTGCACTTCACCACCAATCAGAAAGCCTTAATACACGTTCAAGCCATCTTGCCGAGCAGTATTCTGTGCGCCCGGATGAAGATCATGATCACTGGTGTTCCATCTGTGAATTTCTGGCCATCAACCAGTGGGATGGTACCGGACCATGCGGCCTTGTATCCAGAAATGAGCCGGATGATAACATTGTATCGATAGATGACGTCCCCAGGGCAACGCCCAATCCGCTGCAGGTCGAGCCGAGGGCTCCACCACTTCTCGTTTCCACTTAAAATCCGGCCAACTGAATCACGTTTATCGATGCACGATATCCACGTCCCCATGTGATCCTGTTGGTAATTTGATGATTGACGTCTGTCTTAGTCCGGTGGATTGCGAGGCAAAACATGAACATCTACTTGAGAATATTTTTAATTTTAATTGCGGCAATTATTGCGTCCGGGAACTTCTGGCTGTCCCCCCTCCAGGCCGGAGAATATCGACAGCACGAAGCTCACGAACATGGTGTCGCCCATCTAAATGTGGCCCAGGATGGAAACAACCTTTTTATGGAATTGATAAGCCCGGCGGTAAATATAGTTAGCTTCGAACACCCGCCGCATACCCAAGAACAAAAGGCCGCCGTGAGAGCGGCCGTCGACACCCTTGAAGAAGGTGAGAGCCTTTTTGGTCTTTCCCGAGATGCCGGGTGCGGATTGGTAAAATCCAGTGTTCATACCGACATCATCAGCGATTCCGGCCACGGATCCGAATCGGCAGCGTCCCATGAACATGATGACCTGAGCGGGGACGCCGGCCGCGATGCTGAAATAAACGACCACGGGCACCATCAAAGTGGGGATGAATACAAACGCCACAGCGAATTTAAGGCTGAATATCATTTCGTCTGCCACAAGCCGGAAAAAATCGCGTACCTGAATCTCATGTTGTTTCGCTCTTTTGGCGGCATTGAACACATTGAGGTTCAGCTGTTGACGGCCACACGGCAGACAGCCCTGGAGTTGACTGCCCCAAAAAACAAAATCGACTTTTAATCGGCGCAAAGCAAACCGGAAAGAAAGGGCTTGCCGACCTTTGCAGACCGGTGGAAAAAGAAATGGATATGCCGGAAAAAACACAATCCGATCCCGCCATCGATATTTCAAACCTAAGCTTCTCTTGGGATGGACGCCTACCGATACTGCAAATAGATCGTTTGCAGATTATAAAAGGGGAACGCGTTTTTATCGAAGGGCCCAGCGGCAGCGGCAAGAGCACCCTGCTCAGTCTTATCGCCGGTGTTGTTATGCCCCGGAAAGGAAGCATCAGGGTCAACGGCAAGCACATCGGTACATTGAACGGGGCGGGCAGGGACCGCTTCCGGGCTGACCACGTCGGGTTCATTTACCAGATGTTCAACCTTATCCCCTATCTGTCCGTAGTTGAAAATGTCACCTTGCCGTGCCGTTTCTCCCTGCGTCGGCGGGAGCGGGCCGTCGCCCGATCCTTGAGCTTTGAAGCGGAAGCCATGCGCTTGCTAAAGAAACTGGGCCTGGACGGTGCATCGGTCCTAAAAAAATCTGCGACGGAATTGAGCGTGGGGCAGCAGCAGCGTGTTGCTGCCGCCCGGGCGCTTATCGGCACCCCTGAGATCCTGATTGCCGATGAACCCACATCATCCCTGGACACAGCGCATCGTGAAACGTTTATTGAACTCCTGTTTAGGGAGTGTGATCGGGAAAATACAACTCTGGTTTTTGTCAGTCACGATAAAAATCTGGAAACACTGTTCGACCGGACCGTTCGGCTCAACGAGATCAATGCAGTAGTTCCAGGCAAGGGGTAGAAGGGGTAGGATGGTACCCTGAAGTATATCATTGAATTCGGGAATCGGGAGGGCTTAACAATCCATTCGTGTTTTGTAAATTACATATAGGACACAGCACCAGATAATATAGACATAAGATCGGCCAGGTCAAAAACCAGGATTTCGAAATTTAAATCATTAGCATTATATGAGGATTGGCACGCCGTCATGTTTGCCCTTGCCATCAAAAGTTTGCGCAACCGCAGGTTCACCACCATTCTGACCATTGTTTCCATTGCGCTCAGCGTGACCTTACTCCTGGGTGTCGAACGCATCAGAAAGGAGGCAAAGACGAGTTTTGCCAATACGATTTCAGGAACCGATCTGATCGTCGGGGCACGCAGCGGCCCGGTCCAGCTGTTGCTTTACGCCGTTTTTCGCATTGGCAACGCCACCAGCAATATTTCCTGGAAAAGCTATCAGGAAATCGCCCGCAACCCCCAGGTCCAATGGACCATCCCCATATCCCTGGGGGATTCCCACAAAGGCTATCGGGTGATGGGGACTAATACCGATTACTTCGATTTTTTGCGCTATGCCGGCCGGCGCCGGCTGGAATTGGCCGATGGGCGTTTTTTCGAGGGCGTCTTCGATGCGGTCCTCGGCGCCGAGGTTGCCCGGACTTTGAATTATCACATCGGGGAGCCGATTGTCATTGCCCACGGTGCGGGAGAGGTCAGCTTCATCAAGCACGGCGACAAGCCGTTTGAGGTGGTTGGGATTTTACACAAGACCGGCACACCGGTCGACCAAACGATCCATGTCATGCTGGAAGGCATCGAGGCGATTCATATCGACTGGCAGGATGGTGCCCCTGTTGCCGGCTTGTCGATTCCACCGGAGAAAGTGCGCCGCCTGGATCTGAAGCCAAAGTCGATAACCGCATTTTTCGTCGGCCTTAAAACCCGCATTGCGACCTTTGGCGTGCAGCGTTGGGTGAATGAATACCCGCAAGAGCCCCTGCTGGCCATATTGCCGGGAGTGGCCCTGCAGGAGTTGTGGGATCTGATCGGTGTGGCCGAAAAAGCCCTGTTGGTCGTTTCCGGCTTTGTTGTGGTCGTGGGTTTGTCCGGTATGCTCATTGCGCTGATGACCAGTCTCAATGAGCGCCGCCGGGAGATGGCCATCTTACGATCGGTGGGCGCGCGCCCGCTGCATGTGTTTACCCTGATCGTCGGTGAATCCGTCGTGTTAACGTTTTTGGGTGTCGCTGCAGGTATCGGTTTGCTCTACGGGCTTTTAACGATATGCCGGCCATGGATCGCAGCCAAATTCGGATTGTTGTTTGCCATTGGCCCATTATCAACCTACGAATTGATCCTGACAGGGATCGTGTGTCTGGCAGGCTGTCTAATCGGGATGATCCCGGGGTATCAAATTTATCGCTACTCTCTTGCAGACGGCATGACCATAAGAATATGAAATTAGGAACGCATTATGAGAAAATACCTTCAATTAGCAATCGTCATCTTTACCCTGTTTTCGCTTCCTGCCTGGGCGGAACAGGTTCGCAAACTGTCGTGGGAGGATTTGGTGCCGGCGCACCTGTTAGCCGATGATCCATTGGCGGATCTAACCGAAGAACAGCTGGATCTGGTGGTCTGGGTGTTCAACACCCTGGATTCGCTGCCGCCGCGCGGGGCCGAAACGGAAGAATTATACCGGGAAGTCGATGAGGCCATACCGCAACTGAGAAAAGAGGGCATTAAGATCAGCGAGCTGATGGCCAAACGAAAAGAATTGCAGACCTCGATTGTTGAAGCGCTCAACGGTCAACGGGTTAGTATACCGGGCTATCTTCTGCCGCTGGAAGTTTCGGCCACAAAAGTCACCGAATTTCTTCTGGTGCCTTACATCGGGGCCTGTATTCATGTTCCGCCCCCGCCCCAGAATCAGATCATTTATGTGAAAATGAATCGAAATAAAAGCTATAAAAGCAAAGACCTCTACGAACCGGTATGGGTGACGGGGATCATTGCAGCAAAATCAATGCAGAAAGATCTTTATTTGGTTGACGGCTCTTCCGGTGTGGACATCGGCTATTCGATGCAGGCCAACCATGTTGAACCTTATAAGGAGTGAGCGCCGGCTTGATTAGCCGGTGTCTGTCTAGCTGCCCCGCCTAGCTATTCACCCCCAGTGCAGGCTGTCTTTCGGGCTAGTATCCACCCAGCAGAGAGAGCGCCTAGACTTAACATTCCGACGTATATGCGAATTTAACACAGATGGTCTTGTTGACAACAAGTTCGCTATCCGTTATCCGAATACAAGCGCTCGGCTGCCGAAACAGGCTATGCATGACAACGCCTTATTTGGGCCTTACCCACCCGAGATCAAAAAAATGGGACTTGCCCGCCATCGGCAGAGTTTGAAACTACTTCAAATAAGCGCCGCCGCCTGCAAGAGGACAACCGGTCTGATCGGAAATGAAACTATAGAAAAGCGAATATCGAATAATGAATGTTCCGCCGGAGGCGGATCGAAGTAAGGAATTCGATCTTTTTTATTGGTTATAGACAGAGCGAGGCGATACCTCCCTTCGAAATTCCGCGGTTCGATATTCGATCTTCTGCGGTTCTCTTTTGATGTAGTTTCATATTAGGAAAGCATATGCGATGGCCGAAATAGGTGCTTTTGAAAAAATCCACACCTACTGCATCCACTGCACGGCACTGTGCGGCGTGATCGCCTATTTGCACAACGGCGATCTGGTAAAGGTGGAGGGAGATCCGGATTCGTTGAACAATGCCGGCACCCTTTGCCCCAAAGGGTTGGCGGCCAAACAGGAAATATACCATCCCGGGCGCCTCAAGCACCCCATGAAGCGCACCAATCCCAAGGGCGATGAGGATCCCGGCTGGGTGCGCATCACCTGGGAGGAGGCCCTCGACAGGATTGCCGCCAGCATGAAGAATATCAAGGAGCGCCATGGGCCGCAGGCCTTCTTCTTTCAGAAAGGCTCCACCGGCGGTTCCTCGGGGTCGGAATGGTATCCCTTCTTTAACAGGCTTGCGAACATCTACGGGAGCCCCAACTTCGGCGGCACCGGGCATATCTGCTGTTATACCCGCAGCTGCCCGGGGCTCCCGCTGACCCTGGGAGCCCGGCGCGAGCGCCCCGCCATTGATTACGACAAAACCAACTGCATGTTTGTCGTCGGCTTCAACCCTCTGCACACCCACCCAACCCTGGCCCGCAAAATCCTCGACGCCAAGGCGCGCGGGGCCCGGTTAATCGTGGTGGACCCGCTGCTCTCACCCACGGCGTCCAAGGCGGACGTCTGGATTGGACTCAGGCCCGGCACCGATCTGGCCCTCTTTTTGGCTATGCACCATGTGATCATCCGGGAGGGCCTCTTCGATGCTGATTTTCTTAAAGCCTGGACCAATGCGCCCTTTCTGGTCGAAGATGACAGCGGCCTATTGCTCCGCGAAGAAGACAACCAAGGTTTTCTGGTGTGGGACGGGGAAAAAGAGGCTCCGGCTGCGGCCGACCCCTGGTTTCCCTCCGAGGTCAAGCCCGCCCTGCAGGGCGCTTATCGGGTGAAAAACAGCGGCTGTCGGCCGGTCTGGCAGCTTTTCTGCGACCTTGTCGAACCGTGCAGTGCTCGATGGGCCCAGGAGATCACCGGGGTGCCCGAACAGCGAATCCGGGAAGTGTCCCGCTATTTCGCCACCAGCAAGCCGGTCAGCGTCGACTGGTACAACGGCTTGATGCGCAATTCCAACACCTTTTACACCGCCGTGGCCCTGGCCCTGCTACCCGTGGTTACCGGCAACTGGGATGTGCCGGGCGGTTTGACCTTGCGGCCCAAATTTAAATTAAGAAATGTCAAAGGCGCCCATTTCCTGCCCCCGGACTGGGTCGAAAAAAGCCTGGCAGCTCAGACCGGACTGAAGCTGACCGCCTACAACAAACAGCAGGTGGGACCGATGAGCCTTGTGGCCGAGGCCATGGTCTCGGGCCAGCCTTATCCGATCAAGGGGATGTTGTCCCTGGGATCGGGTTTGGGCACATCCAACCCCAACTCTGAAAAAATGATGGCGGCCCTGGGTCGTCTCGAGTTCTGTGCGATGGGTGATTTCTGGGAAACGCCCGCCATGGCCATGGCCGATATCGTCCTGCCCTGCGCCACCCCGTGGGAATCCGAATTCGTCAATTACAACCCGCCCTACCTCATGCATCGCCGACCGGTTGTGCCGCCGCGCGCCGAGGCCTGGCCGGACCTCAAAATCATTTTCGAGCTGGCCCGCAGGTTGGGCTACGCAAAAGATTTCTGGGACGCGGACATACACAAGGCCTTCAACCACATGTTGGAGCCCGTCGGCGTCACCCTGGAGGATCTGGACGCCCAGCCAAAGGGGGTCTATTATCGCCCGCCGCAGCCGCGCTACCGAAAATATGCCCAAAAGGACCGACAGACCGGCAAAGCCAAAGGAGTCGGCACCCCCACCGGCAGACTCGAAATTTATTCCGAAACGCTCAAGACCCTGGGCAATGACCCCCTGCCCGGCTGGAGGGAGCCTGAACCGGGTCCGGCCAGCACGCCGGCGCTATTCCGGCAGTTTCCTTTCTCACTGGCCTTTTTGCCCAGACCCATGTATTGGAACCACGGTCAGTTCCGCGGGGTGCCCTGGTTGAGACAGTGTCAACCCGAACCCCTGGCATGGATCAACTGCAGGACGGCGGCAAAGATGGAAATTGGCGAGGGCGATCTGCTGGTAATCGAAACACCAACCCACGATGGGGCCTTGCAGGGCGACATTCGGATCAAGGCCCACCTCACCGAAGCGATCCACCCCCAGGCAATCGGCGTGCCCTATGGATGGTGGCAGGGCTGTGAAGCTCTGGGCTTAAATGAGACCGGCAACCTGGATGGCTCAGCCAACGTCAACCATCTTGTGGACGACCACTTCCGGGACCCGGTCAGCGGAACCATCGGCATGGGCGGCTACCCCTGCCGCGTGAGAAAGGAATGAGATTGTGCCCCGCTATGGATTGGTCATAGATATAGACCGCTGCACCGGCTGTTATGCATGTGTGGTTGCCTGCAAGTCGGAGAACGCGACGCGTCCCGAGGTATCCTGGATTCGTATCCGCGAGGATGAAAAAGGTGCGTATCCCCAGGTATCCAGACGCTACATCCCTCTGCTGTGTGTGCAGTGCGAGCAAATGCCCTGTGCCCGGGTCTGTCCCACCGAGGCTATCTTTGTGGGCGACGGCGGGATTGTCCGGATAGATCCCGGCAAGTGCCGCTGCCAGGACACCCATGCCTGCATCGCGGCCTGCCCCTTTGACGCTCTTTATGCCAACAGGGGTAAAACGTCCTATTTCCCGGATTACCTGAACGCCTTCGAGCAGGCGGCCTATGAAAACCATCGCAACGGTGTGGTGGAAAAGTGCACCCTTTGTTCCCACAGAATAGACACCGGCCGGCTGCCTGCGTTCAGGCCTGTCCGACCCGGGCAATGCTATTCGGCGATCGCGATGATCCCAAAAGTGCGCTGGCCAAACGCATTTCCCGCGGCAATACACGGAATTTAATTAAAGAGCTGAATGTCGATCCGTCTGTGCTGTATACCTGGGCTCCCGATGCATGACGTCTTCGTGATCGCAATTTCCTGCCGCCAAGTTTCAAAAATGAATTCTGAAACATTGGCAGCGAAATTAATAAATCTCCGCCTCCCTGATTCTCCTTTCACAGTCTATTTTCGGCCAGCAGCCCGCCGAAGTGATCAAATTAAGAAATATTTCTAGTTGCTTGGCTTATTTTTCTTATCATTTCCTCTAGCAGAGTTATCATTTTCGATACTTTTTCTTTATCAGAAGGAAATTCATTTTTGTCGAACTCTAAAGCCGCTGTTGACTCAGGTTTTCTTCTCAGTATTCTGTAATCGGCTCTGATTTCAAATTGAGCGGCTTCAATCTTACATATGTCTCTGGCGAAGCGAACTACGGTTTCTATGCCCCTGTTTGGGTTGCCTGCACCTGGGAATCTGATATTGAAAAGCCGGCCGCCTTGCTGTTCCCTTATTTCATTAAAGGATTCTTCGATTATATCCTTGAAATTCGGGCAGGAACATTTATTCATATCTTTGGCATCGATAATTCCGACATCTACCATAAAATCATTTCGATTGGATGCACCGTGAATGTCGGCAATGAATTTTATTTTGTGCTTATTGACAATTTCCTTAATGGCTTGCTTATATTTGGTTCCGGGATAATAATTGGGGTCCTTTTTGGTTGCATTCCTGACGTAAATGACGTGTGCCTTGGTCAGTTGGCCCAATATTATGGCAATTGGCGCGGTGTATTCATCTTCACCAACATCCCTTGGTTTTCCGTCCCGGGATGGCCTTGCTCCATGGGGTGCCGAGATCAGGACTGGGATTTCACCCGGGATTATATCGAAATAATCATCGCTCAACTCCTGATAGTTTATCTTTTCAGATTCGAGCTTTTCAATTTCTTCCAGTATCTCTTCCATATCGCAAAGAGCTTATACGCCACTGTCTTTTCATCTGAAGGGTTGGGGGATTTCTCCGCCCTAGTAGCGACCATCATATAACAGCTCGGTGCCGTCTGACGCGGTGTCCGGCCGGGGTATGCGCTCGCCCCAGCCGTAACGAACCATCACCGAACTTCGTACACACCCCCAATCTCCTGCGCTGGATCCGCAAAGGCAGAGACGATGATCTCAGCCGGGGATAAATGTCTTTTGGGGCTGGCACGGATCCAATCGACGCGGGATAGCTGCCGTACCCAAGTTGCGCGCTCATATGGTTACGGCTGGGGCGAGCGCATACCCCGGCCGGACATAGCAGGGATGCACAAACTCCCCGATCCCTAATTTAGCTATAGCGTCGGCAATTGGATTTGTGTGGTTCGGGGGTAACAGCGGTAGCGTTCGTACAAAACGGCAATAGCTTTCCTGAGTAATGACGTGGCTAAATTCTTACGGCCGCAAACGGCTCTATTTTAAACGCACACTGACGGATCCGAATTTCCGCGGCTCTCAGGACCGGTCACCACCACCTTCACCAATAACCGCATCGGCCTCGATCTCCACGAGATAATCCTTGCTCACCAACGACGCCTGCACAAGGGTATTGGCCGGCCTGATGTGGCCGAAGCGCTGTCCATGGGCCCGGGCGACGGGTTCCCATTTCTTCAGATCCTGGACATACACCCGGGTTCTCACCACATCCGCCAGCCTGCCGCCGAAAGACTGCAGGGCCCCCTCTATTTTGTCGATAATAAAGTGCGTCTGGGCCCAGTGATCATTCCCCCCGATGGTGCGATCGCCGTGAATCGCGGTGGTTCCGGCAATCCACACCTGGTTGCCGCAGCGCACCGCCCGGCAGTAGCCGGCAATCTCCTCCCAGATGGTGCCGCTGGATATCCTGCTTTTACCGTCTTGGCCCTCCTGAACCGCATAGGTCGGCGGGATGGATTCGAGATGATCGCTCAAATCCCCTTTGGCCGTGAGAAAGGGGGGCTTGCGATACTCATCGCCGCAGTCTCCCGGAATGGGCTTAAGGTTTGCAAGGGCTTCCTTTATTTCCGACTGGCTGTGTTCATCGAGGGAAAACTCGAACAGTCGCAGATTGTCCCGGATATGTTCGCTTTCCCCCAGCCTGGCCCCCACGATAATGCCGCCGACCGCCGGCTGTTCCAGCATATAGCGGCAGGCCACGTTGGCCATGGAAACATCGAGTCTCTGCGCGACCCGGTTTAGGGTTTGCAAAAGGCTCTGGAATACCTCCCAACCGCCCGCCTCCCGAATAAAGCGCCAATACTTCATCTGCGACCAGGTTTTCAGCCCTTCCAGACCCGGGTCCGACTTGCCGAGCCAGCGTTCGGTAAGGAATCCTCCGGCAACCGTACCAAAGGTGAGCAATTTGACCCCGTGTTTCAAACACAGATCCGTCATGGCGCCGCTGCCGCGCTGGTCGAGCAGCGAATAGCAGACCTGGTTGGACACGATATCGATACCGCAGTTCAGGGCAATGCTCAAATGGGCCGCATCCACATTGGTCAATCCAAGATGGCGGATGAGGCCCTCTTCTTTGAGCTCCTCGAGCCAGAACAGGCAGTCCAGCCATCCGGGATCGGCGTAGTTCCAGGCATGGAACTGCAGCATGTCCAGATGGCCGGTCTGCATGCGGTCCAGTGAGAGCTGCACCGCCGCCCGGACGCTTTCCCGGGTTTGAGCCCCCGGCTGGGGGACCCATTTGGTTAACAATTGAACATCGGCGCCGGTCTGCTGCCGGTAGGTACCCGCGATGATTTCCGAAGAACCGTAGTGGTCGGCCATGTCAAAGGTGGTCAGACCCGCCTCGACGTAAGGCGACATTGCGGCAGCCGTGGCGTCCGGATCCAGCCGGCGGCCGTCCCGCTCCATGTCTCCAATCTGCCACAACCCGGTTAAGATGCGGGAAATGCTGAACCCCGGTGCCAATTCACAACGTTCTATTTTAGTCTCCATTGCGATCCCTCTATTGCTTCTATTGCTTCTATTGCTTGAGTGTTTTGATGATGGCGTTGATGTCATCCATGGAAAAATATTCGAGCTCTTCGATGCCGGTTTCGGAAAATTTCCAGCTGATGCCGGGCGCCGAGACATCCCCGTATTGGTCAAAGGATACCGCACCGGTCCCACCCTGATAGCGAATGGTTTTGCCCTCAGCCAGAAGTGAGCGGGCTTTTTTAATCCCGGCTTCATCCGGAAATATCGGGGTTCCATTGGGATCGGTTACCTTCGGTATTGACCGGGCAATCACGTCACCGGCAAGATCAGGGGCAGCCTCCATGGCCAAAAGGGCAATCATGGCGGCATCGAAACTATTGGGCAGACCGGGTCCGCTGGGATCCTTTTTGAATCTCTCCTTGTAGAGCGCGGTAAAGGAGGCGGCCGAGTCGGTTCGCGGCGCGGTGGAATCATGCCCGACTGACTTGGCCAGATACTTGATGCCGACGCCGTCCCGGAAATCTTCAGACTTGAGCGCATTGGCGAGCACCAGATCCTGGGTTCCCCCCAAGGAGATCCACTCGCGCACGGCTACGGTGCCCTCCCTCGGATAAAGGGCCACATAAACCGCTTCCGGCTTGGTTTTCAGCGCTTCAACGACTTCCGCCCGGTAAGAGGCCTGATTGTCGTTGAAAGCTACAAACGCGGTGACGTTTATCCCCAAGGCGGTAACATCTGTCTTCACCATCTTGCCGAGATCCTGTCCCCAGTCATCGTTCTTGTAGAAAACAGCTATGTTCTTATACCCCTTTTCCTTGATGATCTTGGCCGCAGTTGCGGAATGATTCCGGGCCGTGGTAAAGGTGCGGAACCACAGCCCCTTTGTTTTGCCATCCTTGGCAAGCCTGGTGAAAACGGTCGATGAAGAACAGCAGGACATCTGCATCACATTGGAAGGCACTGAAACCGACGTCAGAATCGGCATGGAGACACCGCTTGATACCGCTCCTATCAACACCGGCACTTTTTCCAAATCCACCAGGGCTTTGGCGGCGTCAACCCCTACTTTGGGATCCACCTGGGTGTCCCGCAGAATAAGATCTACCTGGCATCCCTTGACCCCGCCGGCCTGGTTGAAAATATCAACCGCCATCTTGGCCGTTGCGGCAATCGGCCGTCCCCAGTCCACTGAAGTCGGCAGGACAGCCCCTACTTTAATGGTGCAATCGGCTGCGTAAAGTGAACCCGGTGCAACCGCGATCAAGGCCATAGCCACCAAACTGACAATGTAAGCTCTCATGATTTTTTTCCTTTCTCCTTTATTATGGACCATTTTTGATTTAGAGCGGTCGTCAAAAACGTTCCTTTATACAACTGTATCCGAACGCTTTTTGCTGCAGCCGCTGATGCGACACCCTTTCGTATTTACAAGCATTTTATAAAATGCCGTCTAGTATCCTGTCCCAGAAATAATTGCGAAAATTTCGTGGTCAATTTGCGGTTTGGCGACGATCCTTTATTCGTAGTGGCGGGGTTCATCCCCGCCAGCAAACCAGCGCGATTACTGCTCCGGGCGGGGATGAACAGTTTGTCCCGCAGCCACCAGGGTTTTATATTTTAGATTTACGATCCAAATGAGTCGATTTGATCGCCAGTTCTTTGAAAAATTATCTAAACCGGCACAGTCTGATGTATTTGTCAGCGTTGTGGCCTAAATTAACTGCGCTTTGGGCCAACGCTATG